>ERZ1034691.78-NODE-78-length-75643-cov-14.378724_pt1 | contig 75643 bp, 49 predicted proteins | sample MGYA00520638_ERZ1034691 | MGnify/ENA primary metagenome ERZ1034691 (study PRJEB33766, sample SAMN09781763) | gut metagenome | biome: gut microbiome | host: Homo sapiens | place: Madagascar | study: EMG produced TPA metagenomics assembly of the PRJNA485056 data set... | reverse complement strand
CTCGGTGTCGATCATGCGAGCTCCTCTTCAAAGTTATCGATCAGGTTGTTGCCCAAGCGGACGACGGCGGCACGGGTGCGCTCGTCGGCGGCAGAAAGCGCGGCGTCCTCAAGCTTGGCGCGGATGAACAGGTCCTCGGCGGCATTTTGGTCAAGGCCGCGGCAGGCGAGATAGAACAGCTGCTCGTCGCGGACGTGACCGATCGTGGCGCCGTGGTTGCCGGCGACGTCGTCCTCGTCGCAGAGGATAACGGGAACGGTCTTGTTGTCGACGCCCTTGTTAGCCAGCAGCACGGTTTCGCGCTCGGTGCCGACGGCGCCCTTGCAGCCGTGCACGAGGTCGATGGTGCCGCGGTAGACCTTCTTGGACGTGCCGGTCAGCACGCCGTTGGCGTCGATCTCGCACTCGGTCTTGCGACCGCGGTGGCGCAACTCGTAGTTAAAGTCGCGCACCTGCTCTCGGGCGCCCAGGTAATCGGTATCGATCGTCACCTTGGCGGTGTCACCCAGCAGATCACCGGCAAGGCCGGTGGCGCTGGCGCCAGCACCCAGGACGGTGTGCTGCACGTTGACGCGCGCGCCCTCGTCTAGGAACAGGCCGGTGTCGTCGAGTGCGATCCAGCTGTCGTCGAGCGTCTGCGTGCAGGTCACGTTGACGGTGGCGTACTCGTGGGCACACATGCGCAGCACGGAGCCCACGACGCCCTCGCCGGCAACGGGGGAGTCCAGGGCGATCTGCAGGTCGAGCGTTGCCTGCGGGCGGGCGACGACGTCGATGGCGGCGATGGCCGCGGCGGCGTCGACGCTACTCACGCGCACGGTAACCGTGGCGTGCTGGTGGGCGGGCACATCGATGACGATGCGCTTGGTGGCGTGGTCGACCAGATAAGTGTAGGCAGCCTCGCCCATGCCGGTCTCGAAGGCCTCAGCGGGGGAAAGCTCCTCCTCGAGCTTGATGGCGCCGGCCTGGTAGACAGAGGTGGCGGGCACGTCAAGCTCAGTCTCGGGCGTGATGCGGGCGCGGCCGGCGGCGTCGCCGGGGGCGGAGGCGCGGCGCTCGGGGAAGCGCTCTACCATGGCATCCATAGCGATGTCGAAGGCGTCGGCAACACCACGGAACTGCTCGTCCAGCCCCTCGACCTCAACGGCCTCGGCGGGAGCGGCGGCAAGCTCGTCCGAAAGCTCAAGCTTGGTCTGGTTCATCTTGAGCCAACCCCAAGTGGCGGCAGGCATAGCGTTGACCTGCTCAAGTGTGGTAGCAGCGGTGTTCGTGGTCTGTTTCATTATCCGATCGCTCCTTCCATCTCGAGCTTGATCAGGTTGTTCATCTCGACGGCGTACTCAAGCGGCAGCTCCTTGGAGACCGGGTTGGCAAAGCCGTTGACGATCATGGTGCGGGCCTCTTCCTCCGAGATACCGCGGCTCATCAGGTAGAACACCTTATCGTCGCCGATGCGGCCGATGGTGGCCTCGTGGCCGATATCGACGTTCTTGGCGCGGATATCCATGGCGGGGATGGTGTCGGAGCGGCTTTGGTCGTCGAGCATTAGCGACTGGCAGCTTACGGTTGCCTTGGAGCCCTCGGCCTTGGGCGTGGCCACGATGGAACTGCGGAAGGTTTGGATGCCGCCGCTCTTGGAGATGCCCTTGGTCTCGACGGTTGCCGAGGTATCGGGCGCGTTGAGCACGACCTTGCAGCCGGTGTCGAGGTTCTGGCCGGCGCCGGCAAAGGTGATGCCGGTAAAGCTCGAGCGGGCGCGGCGACCGTTGAGTACGCTCATGGGGTAGAGGTAGCCCACGTGGCTGCCGAAGGAGCCGCTGATCCACTCGATGTCGCCGTCCTCGTCCACGCGCGCACGCTTGGTGTTGAGGTTGTACATGTTCTTAGACCAGTTCTCGATGGTCGAGTAGCGCAGGTGCGCACGCTTGCCCACAAAGAGCTCGACGGCGCCGGCGTGGAGGTTAGCCACGTTGTACTTGGGCGCAGAGCAACCCTCGATAAAGTGCAGGTCGGCATCGTCCTCGACGATGATGAGCGTGTGCTCAAACTGGCCGGCGCCCTTGGCGTTAAGGCGGAAGTAGCTCTGCAGCGGAAAATCGAGCTTGGTTCCCTTGGGCACGTAGACAAACGAGCCGCCCGACCACACGGCGCCGTGCAGGGCTGCAAACTTGTGGTCGGTGGGCGGGATGAGCGTCATAAACTTCTCGTGGATGAGCGGCTCCCACTGCGGGTCGTGCAGGGCCTCCTCGATGCCGGAGTAGACGATGCCCATCTTGGACGCGGTGTCCTGCATGTTGTGGTAGACGAGCTCGGAGTCGTACTGCGCGCCGACGCCCGCCAGATAGCTGCGCTCGGCCTCGGGGATGCCCAGGCGCTCAAAGGTGTTCTTGATGTCGTCGGGCACCGACTCCCAGTCGTGCTTTTGGTCGGTGTTGGGCTTGACGTAGGTGACGATGTTGTCCATGTCCAGGCCCTCGATGGAGGGGCCCCAAGTCGGGTTGGGGAAACGGTTGAAAATCTCGAGGGACTTGAGGCGCAGGTCGAGCATCCACTGAGGCTCGTCCTTCTTGGCGCTGATCTCGCGCACGATGTCGGGTGTGATGCCGGCGTCGAGGCGCTCGAACCCCTCCTCGCCATAGGTGAAGTCGTAGAGGCTGCGGTCGATGTCCGCGACCTCGGTGCGGTTCTTGGTCATTGCGTCGCCCCTTTACGCCTGCTGCTCGGCAGCGGCAGGCTCGGCCTGGGCGCGCTGCTCGGCGGCTTCGCGCTCGAAGGTCTCAAAGCCGTTCTTGTCGATCCAGGGGATGAGCGAGGCGTCGTCCTCGCGCACGATGTGGCCCTTGACCATAACGTGGACGCGGTCGACATCCAGGTGCTCCAGGATGCGCGTGTTGTGCGTGATGATGAGCATGGAGCCGTCGCAGCTCTTGCGGTAGGCATCCATGCCGTGGCTGACGGTGGAAAGCGCGTCGACGTCCAGGCCCGAATCGGTCTCATCCAGGATGGCGAGCTTGGGCTGCAGCAGTAGGAGCTGGAGCATCTCGACCTTCTTTTTCTCGCCACCCGAGAAGCCCACGCCCAGCTCACGGTTGAGGTAGGCGGTGTCCATGTTGAGCTCGGCCGCGAGCTCCTTGACGCGACGGCGGAACTCCTTGCCCTTCATCTCCAGGCCGGGGCGACCGGCGATGCTGGCGCGCAAAAAGCTCGACAGCGGCACGCCTGGGATCTCGACCGGGGCCTGGAAGCTCAGGAACAGGCCGGCACGCGAGCGCTTATCGGTGGTGAGCTCGGTGATGTCCTGGCCGTCAAAGACGATGCGGCCGTCGTTGACAGTGTAGACGGGATCGCCCATGACCAGGTGGCCGAGGGTGGACTTGCCGGCGCCGTTGGGGCCCATCAGCACGTGGGTCTCGCCGGCGGCGACGTTGAGGTTGACGTTGTGGAGGATGGTCTTCTCGTCCACGGAGGCGGTTAGACCCTCGATGGAAAGCAGCGGATTTGCGCTCATGCTGTCCCTCTCTGTATATGGTGTACTCATAGGTGTACTAAACCCTAGGAATCTTCTCGGAATAAAGTTACTATGGGTTCGGTTTTAGTCAAGGGATAACCCGACTAATCCACTCGACTTTTCTAATCTGGGACAAAGTCATCAGTAGTGTTTGTCCCACATACCTTATGATTTGGGACAAACACTACTGATGACTTTGTCCCAAGAACGACGGGAGGGTAGGTATGCTCATTTCTTCTAAGGGCCGCTATGCCCTCCGTCTGATGATCTATATCGCAGCACTTGGTGACGTCGAGGGCAAAATCGCCCTGCGCGAGGTCGCTGACCGCGAGCACATCTCTCAAAAGTATTTGGAGCAGCTGGTTCGTCCGCTTATGAAGGCGGGTCTGCTTAGGAGCGTGCGCGGCAAGGGCGGCGGCTACATGATGGCCAAGGATCCGGCCGAGGTGCGTGCCGGCGATATCCTGCGTGCCGTCGAGGGCAGCACGGCACCGGTGGCGTGCGATGGCATCGACAACAGCTGTACTCGCAGCGACCTTTGCTCTACTGTTAAGTTTTGGCGCGGGCTGGACGACGTGATCGAAAAGTACGTCGACGGTGTGACGCTGGCCGACCTGGCAGCCGTCCCCGAGATCAACTTTGATATCAAGCTCTAAGGCGGGCTGCCTGCAATATTCGAGATTCGCGGAGAGTTGTTGCCGTTTACCGGGTGGATGTTGTGCAACAACGGTCGAGTTGCGATACTGAATAGCATCTTTGCAAACTGCACTTTTACTACACTATTGCAGGGAGGATCTATATGCAGCCCAAGCATTCTGCAATTGTCGCGGGGCTGACGCTTGCGCTTTCGATTGGCGCCGCCGCACCCGCTTATGCCGTTGCCGAGGAGACCACACCCGGTGTTGCCTCGGATGCCACCGATATCGACAAGGGTCTCTATACCCAGCAGTCCTTCTCGGGCGTGCTGAGGTCGGTCCAGGGCGTCTCGTTTGTCAACGTTTCCAACGAAATGAAGTACTTTACCAAGTACGAGAGCCATGGCAAGTACAACCAGGGCTTCTCGTATGGTGATGGCTATAACGCACTTGGTTACTACCAGTTCGATCGCCGCTATTCGCTCATTTCGTTTATGAAGCAGGTCTACAACTACGATTTTGCTAAATACAGCATGCTCAAGCCTGCGATTGATCGCGCCGGTGATATTTCCAATGCAAACAATCCCATGTACGCGAACGGTCAGCTCACCGAGCTCGGCCGTATTGCCCAGCAGGCCTTCCTTGGCGCGTATAACACCGACCCGGCTGAGTTCTCGGCGCTTCAGGATGCTTATGCATACAACTCGTATTATGCGGTAACCGAGGCGTGGCTCAAAAACGCATTGGGGATTGATATTTCCGGTCGTGCCGACTGCGTCAAGGGAATGGTGTGGAGCATTACCAATATGTGCGGCACCCTTGGCTGCCAGGACTTCTTTACGTGGGCAAACCTTTCTAACGGCATGTCCGACCGCGAGTTTGTGACGGCGCTTTCCAACAGCGTGGTCAATAACGTCGCAAAGAAGTATTCGAATCAGCCTAAGTATCACGAGGGCTGGAAGAATCGTTATAAGAACGAGCTTAAGGACTGCTTGGTCTATATTGCCGAGGACGAGGCGGCCGCGGCTACTCCGACGAAGCCCGCGCCGACCGAACCGGCACCCGAGCCGAGCCCTGCCCCCGTTGCCCCTGTTGCTCCGAAGCCCGATGCGGACGGCGCAGACGATAGCGATAAGTCCGACGTACCCTCGACTGACGCCGGCGGCGATAGTGCCAACAGCGGCGCGAATGCTTCTGGTGGTTCCGCAGCGGGCGATTCGTCGTCCTCCGATAACACGGGTGCCGCGAATGGCTCCGCTGGCACTGGAACCACTCCTGGTCCGGCCGATTCCTCGACCGATTCTAGTGCGGGCTCTGGATCCGATACTTCCGATAACGGTTCGTCCGAGGGCTCTGGCACGGACGTATCTGAGGACAGCTCGAACAAGACCCCCGATTCCGATGGTTCGTCTACCGACAATAAGCCCTCTGCAAGCGAACAGCTGGGCTCCATGCTCGGGTCGTCCCTGACGGCTGGCATCACCAACGAGGCATCTTCCAAGAATGGCAGTGCAGATCAGGGCTCGGCGGGAAAGGCCGATGATGTTGCTAGCGATTCGACCGATGTCGACGCGGGCAAGCCCGATGCCAGCTCTGAGCCCGATGCAAAGAAGGGCGTGGACAAGGGCGGCGCCGCAACGACTGCGGCCACTTCGTCCACCACGGCAAAGACGTCAACGGGCAACATGCCCAAGACGGGTGACCTCATTGTGATGGCGAGCCTTGCCAGCGCAAGCTTGGCCACACTGGGCGCCACATCTATTGTGAGCGGCAAACATAAGCTCGACCGTCAGAACAAAGCTGCTGGGGAAGACGCCTCGGAGGAGTAGGTTTTTAGTCGCGTGTAGAGCAATGGATTGCAGGCGGGGCCCGGTGCGATTGCATCGGGCCCGTTTTGATTCGTTTAGGTTGTGGGGACGGGAGCTTATAGTCCTGCCCCATTGGGCTGTTGTTTTGCTAAGCGTTGTCCTTCATGGGCGGCATGGGCTTCCACATGGGATCCTTGATGATCTTGCGGGCGTCCTTCATGCCACGGCACAGCGCCGGAATGCCGGTCTTAAAGCACTTGTCGACCGCTGCCAGGCGAATGAATTCCTTGCAGAACGTTGCGATGTTGCCCAAGCGGAACAGTACCGGGTTGTAGTCGCCATAAAGTTGCATGTAGCGCGCGAGGTAGCCTCGATTGCGCATGATGTAGTAGCGGTTGGTGTCGCTGGTGGAATTGAGCTGGCGTTTACCGGCGATATCCCAGTTAGAGACGGCGCGGGCGCGCTTGAGCACTACGTCGGCTACCACGACGGCGGGGAAGTGTTGACTCGCCACGTAACCATAGCAGGCATCGTCGCCGTAGATAAAGAAGCGTGCATCGGGCACGCCAATCACATCGACTACGCGACGCGAGAACAGGCCGCCTTCAAAGCACAGTTGGTTCATGGTGCGGTAGCCCTCGGGGCCCAGATCCCATTTTGCGACGGGGTTGGGAATGCCGAGCGGAAGGATGAGCTGGTATTGCCAAAAGAAGGCCCCGCCGTCAAAGTCCAGGCGCGATCCCTGGATAACGTCGTAGCGATCGGTCCATTTGGCGAGTAGTTCAATGCCTTCGGGCATGACGAGCACATCGTCATCCATGACCCAGAACCATTGAGCACCCAACTCGTAAGCACGTTTGGTTCCTGCCGAAAAGCCGCCCGCGCCACCGCTGTTCTCGAGCTGCGGGGAATAGACGACACGGTCAGTTCCGCCCTGCGTGTCGGGCTGATCGGCGTCAGTGCCCCACAGGTTGGTCAAGCGCTCGTTGAACGCAGCACACATGGCTTCGGTCTCGCGCGAATTCTCGTTATCGACGATCACGATGCGCCAGGGTGCGACGGTGAGCTCTGTCATAGAGTCGAATAAGTTTGCTAGGAGTTCCTGACGCTTGTACGTGACCACGACGATGGCAAGCTTTTCAATGGAAGCGGGATTGGTAGTCATCAGCGAGAATATCCTTTCGCGTGGGCTGTGTATCGGCCCTGCGGAATAAACGAAGGTGTCCCATGGGGCACAATTATTGTAAGCGCAGGCGGGCGCCCGCGGGTAATGTTCCACTAATCACCAAGAACGTTTACTACAGGCCTGGTTGACATGTGCGCGTGGCGAGATTGCAAGCGCGTATTGTCGCCCTGCATTGCTTCTTCGCGTTTATTCGCTGCCCGAAGGCGAGAGACCCAAGCGCTGTCTCGTCACGATGCTGCAGGCACTCTTTGGGTTTGGGCTGTCGTTCGTTTTGACTTGGGCGATGAAATGGGTTGTCGCTGCATTGGTGTTGGGTTGGAACGAGGTCTTTTCGAACGTTCTAGGCGAGATGAGCCTTTGGTCTGCGCATGGGGCTTCGTCACTGTTGCCCCAAGCTGACTGGCCTCAGATTTTGAAGGAGTTTTATTGCATGAGTCCACAGCTGTTCGCCATTTGCTCAACTGCTGGTTATGCGATGATCTCGAACGTCGTTTGTCTTGTTTCGTTTGCTGCCATATTGGTGATCTGGATTGCCGTACTCGTATGCTCAATACGGGGTGGTGCGCAAGGCGGTCGTCGTCGCAAGGTGCTGATCCAGTCGCTGCTCATGGCGCTGCCCCTGGTTGTTGTTCTGGGCTATTTCGTTGTTATGCATGACCATGCAATCGTTCATATTCCGGTATTTGGCTGCAAGAACTGGGCGATTGTCTATGCGGCTTTATATGCTTCGGGCGCAAGCGCGCTTCAGGGTCTGCGGAGTCAGAAGGCCGCTTAGTTGTTCATGCAGGTCTTGATGGTGTCGACCACGGCCCTTCGAACGATATCCATGATGAGCAGGGCAAACGCGAGACAAAGGCTCATAAGGATTCCGAGCAAAATGGCGCCGGCTGGATGGGGCTCTCCCGTTTGGATGCCTGTCGCCATGGCGTAGATCACATTGTCGAAGATGGGTCGCCAGACATTGCAGGTAAACGACTGTACGGCGTAGAAAGCGAGCGTGCCGGCGGCGAGGGAGGCGATTGCCTTGCCTGCGGGTGAGGCTTCGTGGCGCGGCTGATGGAGCGCTGCAGCGGCAACGGATACAGCGGCCAATATGAAGGATATGACGGAAGTTGACTTGTAGGAGAGCATCCAGAGCGCGGCGTATTGGCTGTTTGCCGATAGCAGGAGCTCGAGCGCAACGGTGGCGGCAACGAGTCCAATAAGCACGATCTTGGATTTTTGAGCGCCGGATGCATTGCCGTGGCATTCGAGGACAAAGCGCATTTCTCCAGCTGCAATAAAGGCGACCAGGTAGGTAACGGCGCTCATGAGCTTGCGCCACAAAACGATATCGGCCACTTCGTTTGCCGTCGCCGCGATGTAACCGTTGATCCCAAATGTTGTGAGCACGAGGAGCGCTACGACAAATGGGGCCCTTTTGCTGCCGATCCGCTGCCTTGCCAACGCAATCGCCGGCACGAGCAATACGGATGCTGCATAAACCCAGATAAACTCGATGCCCAGCGTAAGCCAGCCAATCTCGTGCAGTGAGATCTCGGGCAGAGGATAGACGAACATCGAAACAAGCAGGCAAGCGGCGCAATAAAAGAGCGTGGGCAAGACGATTTTTTTGAGTCGAGCAAAGGATTTGCGCGCAAGAGCCTGCGTAGACAATCCATTTTGAAGGTCTCTTACCGCCGAGGGGATAAGAAAATACCCCGAAATCATAAAGAAGACCTCGTTGGCCCAGCAGCCCAACAGGTTAATGGAACCAAGAAAGCCAGAATAGGGGAATGCGGCGAGCGACGCGTATTCCGGCATGCCGGTGTAAACGGCTTTGAATGTCCACTGAAACGTGTGGAAGATCGCGATGCCAGCGACCGCTACCAAGCGCAGCGCTTCGATGGATATGTTGCGTGCGGCTTTGGGCTGCATGGCTTCCTTTCGTAGCGGTTTGCCTCTATGGGCTCCATAGATTATATAAACGCCCGTTGGCACGTCAGCCCTTTGTTACCATTATCGACAGGTATTTCCTAAGGAGCACATTTGTCTACTAACGTCTCTGGCGGCCCTATTCTGTCGCTGCTTATCCCCATCTATAACGTTGAGCGCTACCTGCGCGAGTGCCTTGATTCCGCCGTGGCGCAGACGCTCGGGGACATCGAGATCATCTGCATCAACGACGGCTCGACCGACAACTCGCCGGCGATTATCCGTGAGTACATGGAGCGCGACCCCCGCGTCAAGATGATCGATAAGACCAACAGCGGCTACGGCGACTCCATGAACCGCGGGCTGGATATGGCGCGCGGCAAGTACGTGGGCATTTTGGAATCCGATGACGTTATGGCGCTCGATGCCTTGGAAAAGCTTGTGGCTGCGGCTAAGCACTGGGATGCCGATTTTGCGAAGGCAAACTTTGAATTCTACTGGTCTAAGCCCGAGGAGCGCCGAGAGTTCATGGAGCTCTTTGCGGCAAAGGAATGTGACATGCCGGTGCATCCGAGCGATTCCGTCGACGTGTTCTCGCTTAAGCCATCCATTTGGTCGGCGGTGTATCGCCGTGACTTTTTGGACCGCAACGATATTCGTTTTTTACCGACTCCGGGTGCTGCCTTTCAGGACACGTCGTTTACCTTTAAAGTGTTTGCCCTTGCCGATACAGCTGTCTATCTGCACGATTCGGTGCTTTCGTATCGTCAAGATAACGAGGGGTCTTCGGTCAATTCGCCTAATAAGGTTCATTGCGTTAATGATGAGTATGCCGAGATTCGCCGTTGGATCGTCGAGGACTATTCCAAGACACACGAGCCGCAGGATGTTGCCAAACTCCTTCGGTTTGCCAACATTGTCAAATACGACTCGTATATGTGGAGCTACACCCGTTTGAATCCAACGTTTCATGCCGAGTTTTTGGAGCGTATGTCCCAAGAGTTCAGCGCTTCGCTTGACGCGGGCGAATTTGAGCTTTCCGACCTAAAGCCATGGAAGCGCGCGAACCTTAAGGCGATCGTCGATGACCCTCAAGAATGGCTCGCTGAATCTTCCGACTTTGCTGGTGCCGGCGCGTTAGGCCGTGCAAGGCATTATGCACGTGTGGGCGGCTTGGGCGTGGTTGTTGCGTATGTCCTAGACGCGCTCAAGAGATAGGGAAGTTATGTTAAACCCAAAGGTCTCATTTATCGTCGCGGTCTATAACACCCAGGAGTTCCTGCCTCGCTGCCTCGACTCTCTTTTGAACCAGACATGCCGGGATATCGAGATCGTGGTCGTTAACGACGGATCGACGGATGACTCTGCGGCGATCATTGCCGCGTACGCACGCAAGGATGCTCGTGTGCGAGCGATCGCAAAACCCAACGGCGGTATTTCGTCTGCGCGTAATGCCGGCATCGATATCGCCCGGGGCGAAATTGTCGACTTTGTCGATTCGGATGATTATGTCGAACCCAATCTTGCCGAGTTTCTGGTCGATGCATTTGCTGCCGAGAACCCCGAGATTGTTGTGTTTGGCGGTGTGTGCGAGCCTGCCGAGCGGGCTTCAAAGCGTATCCGGCAGCTATTGTCGCCCCAGGCGCGCGTGTTCGAACCGTTTGACGCGGCGCTGCTGTTCTCTGCAAACGCACAGCCCTACCCGTGGCGTTCCGCCTATTCACGCGACCTGCTAGAGCGTGAATCGCTGCGTTTTGCCGAAAACATTCGTTTTGCCGAGGATGTTGTCTTTCAATTTGAGTCGTATCCGCTGTCGGCTAAGACGGTCGTTGCGCCCGATAAGCTGTATCACTATGTGATGCAGGATAAGTCGCTTACGCATACGTTTAACGTGGGCGCTAAGCGCAGGGACAAGGCCGAGGCTCATATATTGATGCTACACGAGATCCTTGAGCGCTGGAGTGCGCGCGGTCTATTGGAGCTTTGCCCTGGGGAGCTCGTTGCCTGGTTTATGGACTTGGTCGCGTTTGATCTTGCTCGATTTGATGCCGAGGATTACAACGCTGTGGCTGCGAGCATCAATGCCGAGTTCAGTCAGTATTTTGACGCGAACTGGGCCAACCTGCCTGCCAAGATGGCGGTTCGCAGGGTGGCATGTAAGGCGGCAAGGGGTTCGAGTGTTACGCTCGTCGACGTCGTTCGCCTCTATCTTTCGACCCGTGGGCTCAAGGCTTGCATCGAACGGTTTGTGTAGGCAGTCGCGGGTGCCGCCTAAGTTGCTTTCCGTGATGTCATTGAATTGTGAGAGAATTGGTCAACAATAGCCGGGGGAGTGGCGGTGCGTATGAGTTCACCATATAAGAATATCCTTGTGACGGGTGGCTGCGGTTTTTGCGGCTCTGCCTTTGTTCGCTTTCTTGTGGACAACGTTCCCGACGCGCACGTTACCGTGTTGGATAAGCTCACGTATGCCGCGAATCCAAACGCCATCGCCCAATTGCCGCAGGATAGGGTCGAGCTTGTTGTGGGCGATATCTGCGACTCGGACCTTCTTATGCGGGTCGTCCCCGGACACGATGCCATCGTTCACTATGCCGCCGAGTCTCACAATGACAATTCGATTGCCGATCCCGCGCCGTTTATTTCGACGAATATCGAAGGCACGTATGCGCTTCTTCAGGCGGCCCGTTCGTTCAATGTTCGCTTCCACCACATCTCGACCGATGAAGTGTTTGGCGATTTGGCGCTCAATGACCCGCGTGCATTTACCGAAGATTCTCCGTATCGGCCTAGTAGCCCCTATTCGAGTTCTAAGGCCGCATCTGACATGTTGGTGAGAGCCTGGGTGCGTACGTATGGCCTTAAGGCGACGATCTCTAATTGTTGCAACAACTATGGTCCTCACCAGCATCCAGAAAAGTTTATCCCGCATTCCATTGCGTGCATTGGGCGCGGTGAACGCCCCAAGTTGTATGGCGATGGCCTTAACGTGCGCGATTGGATTCATGTGGAAGATCACGCTCGCGCCGTCTGGACGATATTGACCAAAGGGACGATAGGAGAGACCTATCTCATTGGGGCGAATTGCGAGAGAAGTAATTTGGATGTCCTAAGGTTGATACTTAATGCCATGGGCAAAGAAGAGGACTATATCGAGTGGGTCAAGGACCGCCCCGGTCACGATAGGCGCTATGCTATCGATGCGAGTAAATTGCACCACGAGTTGGGATGGGTTCCGATTCACGATGACTTTGCGGCAGATATCGCCCGACTGTGCTGCGTCGATACCTGCAAGGCCTGATAGGACGAAACGTGCGAGAGAGGACCGTTATGGGCATCCGAAAAGCCTTATTCGCATTGGCATGCGTGCTAATGCTGCCGAGCTTTTGCCTTGTTCCGGCATTTGCCGCAGACTACACATCCACCGGTGAGGACCAAGGCGCTTCCGTAAACACGGAGCAACCGGCTGCCTCCGATGCCGCATCTGCCGATACTTCTAAATCTGGCGGCTCGTCTGATCCGGCACCTTCGAGCACGACAGTTCCCGATGCGCTCACGGATGCTCAGACGTCCGGTTCGGCGGTCTCGAATCCGACCGCTGCTGCAGCGCCAGGTTCTAGCAAGTCTGTCTACGATCTTGCGCTAGAGCATGAGGCAGACCTTGCGGATGGTCTTTATTCCATTGGCTCCTCGGTCAATGGTGCCTTTGTGCTCGATGTTCCCGGCGGCAATGCTACCGCTGGAAAGAAGCTCCAGGTATATGGCGCCAACAATACCAATGCCCAGGTCTGGCGCGTTACCCATGATAAGCATGGCTTTGTTGTAATCTCGTCGGTTAAGGGCTGTACGCTGGATGTGACTGGCGGTAAGGCAAAGGGCAACAACGCAATTCAGCTGTGGTCCGATAACGGCACGCTTGCGCAGCGCTGGATTGCCATTAAGAATTCCGACGGCAGCTATACGTTGGTGTCGGCGCTCGACCCCTCGTATGTTATCGACCTGGCAGGCGGAAAAGCCTCGAGCGGCTCTTCCATCCAACTGTATAGAAGCAATGACACGGCGGCTCAGCGATGGATGCTGACGCCTGCTAAAACCGAGCAACAGCAGCTCGATGATAGGGCGGTGGCGCACCGTGGCGATCTGGCTGACGGCACATATGCCATCCTTGCCTCGAACGATTCCCTTGCGCTTAAGGTGAACAAGGGCTCTCTCGCCTTGGCGAAGTTTGGTTACTCGGGTACTCAGACCTTCGATGTTTCGACTCGCGATGACGGTTACCGTACGATTGCTGTCCATGGAGTAAACGCTGTTTTGGACGCCGCGGGTGGCAAGGACGCCAACGGTACAAAGGTTCAAGCCTATTCCGCTAACGGAACGAAAGCGCAAAAGTGGATTATCGAAAAGAACGGGAGCCGTTTTCGTATCGTGTCGGGCTTAAGCGGCCGTAGGGCTATCGATATTCCCGGCGGGTCGTTTGTTGCCGGTAAGGGGCTTCAGCTCTATACCGCTAATGGTACGGTGGCTCAGTCGTTTAGCTTCGTCGATCCGCAGACGGTTCGTGCCGATCTTGACAAACTCGCTTCCGATAACGCTGGGGTTATAGAGGACGGCGAGTACGCCCTTGTTGCGGGTGCTCTTTCGTCACGTATGGTGCTCGATGTCGCCGGTGGGTCCTCCTCCAATGGGGCGAACGTCCAGATCTATTCGTCAAATGCCACGGGCGCCCAGCGTTGGCGCGTTTCTCACGATGAGCATGGTTATCTAACTATTGCCAATGTTAAGTCCGGTAAGGTCCTTGACGTCTCGGCGGGATCTGCATCACTGGGGACCAATGTCCAGCAGTATTCTGCCGGCGGAAGCACCAACTACGCCCAAAAGTGGATTGCACTTCCAAACGGTGATGGTAGCGTACGTCTCGTCTCTGCTGTTTGGCAGAACCGTGCTCTCGATATCGCGGGCGGCTCCTTAAAGTCCAAGGCAAATGTTCAGCTTTATGCCGCCAACGGTACGGCGGCTCAGTCCTTCATTTTTGTCGTCGCCAGCCCCGAGACGGTAGCTCCGTGCGAGGACATCTTGCATGACATGAGCTGGTGCGCCATTTCGCCCTCAAACAATGGTTCCGTTGCCTTAGACGTGGCAGGCGGTTCGCTGCAAAACGGTGGCAACGTCCAGTCATATGCCGCCAACGGCACGCTTTCGCAGCTGTTTAAGGCCGAATATCGCGATGGCTATTATGTCTTGCGCAACGCGGGCTCCGGTAAGGTGCTCGATGTTGCTGCGGGAGATGTTGTTCCCGGCACAAATGTGCGCCAATGGGGGGAGAACGGCAGCGACGATCAGCTCTTTAGCGCGGTCGCTTGCGAGAACGGTACGTATTCCTTTATCAATAAGGCTACGGGGCTTACACTGGCCATCTCCGGGTCAAATGTTGTCGCAACCAAGCCGGGGGACGCCGTTCAGACTGCCTTTACGCTTACAGAGCAAAAAGACCTGCTGACCGAAGGACTCTACGAAATCTATCCGTCGGCCAATTCGTCTTATGTGTTTGATGTTGCAAGTGCCTCCATGAGATCTGGTGCCAACGTGCAGCTTTATGCGCGCAATAACTCCTTTGCGCAAAAATGGCTGCTCAAAAAGGTCGCGGGCACGCAAAACACCTATACGTTTGAATCGGTTTGTTCGACCAACAGGCTTGCCGTGTCGGGCGCCAACGTTTGCGTGACGTCTCCGTCCAATTCCAAGGCACAACAGTGGATCGCCAAAATCGATAAGAATGGCATCGAGTTCGTTTCTGCCCTTAATCCGGACCAGTCGATTGGCGTTTCGAGTGGCAAGTATGCCTCGTCTACGAATATTATGACGTGCGCTTCCAACGATTCCAGAGCGCAGAGGTTCCGCCTTCGTTCCACCTCTGCCACCGTCTCAAACGGAACGTACTTCGTTCAGATGGCTTCTAAGCCAAGCGCCGTGCTCGATGTCTCTGGCGGGTCTTCTGCCAACGGCGCGAATGTCCAGATTTGGCAGAACAATAACTCCGGTGCACAAAAATGGAAGTTCTCCCGCAACGGCGATGGGTCATACACGATTGTCAACGCTGCAAATGGCAAGGCCCTCGATGTCAGAAATGCATCCGCTGCCTCTGGAACCAATATTCAGCAGTGGTCAAAAAATGGCAGCGCTGCGCAACGTTGGTTCATTAGCTATGCCCCCGGTGGCTTTAAGCTGTCTTCTGCCTTGAATCGCGCTTTTGTTATCGATGTCTCGGGCGGGAATACGGGAAACGGGACGAACGTACGCCTGTGGTCGAGTGATGACTCTAGATCTCAGCGTTTTACGTTTAAGGCAACGAGCTATGCGCAGCCCCTTCCTGCCGACCAGAAGGCTATGTTCAATCGTGCACAGCGGTACAGCAGTAAGACACAGTGGCTCATTTTGACCGATACTGTTTCGTGTCGTGTGGGTATCTTTAAGGGCTCGCGTGGTAATTGGAGACTTCAGTCGTTCTGGCAGTGCGCGCCGGGTAAGAATTCTACGCCAACGGTGCTGGGCGAGTTTAGTGTCTACGGTAAGGGCCGCTCGTTTGGGCATGGATATACCTGCTGGTACTACACGCAGTTCTATGGTGACTACCTATTCCATTCGCAGCCTTGCTACACGGGAACGTTTAACGTGAAGGACCACACGATGGGCCATCGTGCCTCGGCAGGATGCGTTAGGCTTACAACCGATCATGCCAAGTGGATTTACGACAACATCCCCTATGGAACAAAGGTCGTGAACTACTAACAATCAGGCGGCTCGCAATGCGCGGGCCGCCTTTTTAAAATATGTACAAAGAGTTGCGCGCCGCCCCAATCAGGGCTTAAATGATCTACGTGTGTATCATTTTCGTTGATGGAGCTGCTGTGCGTTTTCCCAATCGTCTTGTCGCTGTGCTGCTGAGTTCCGTGCTCCTGCTCGGCGCCCCCATGGTTTCAATTGCAGATAACGGTACGACCGATGGTCTCCAGACTGCTGGTTCGGAATCGCCTGTACCCGGTGATCCCGGCAACGCTGGGGCTGCGGTCGGCTCGAACGGCACCGGCAGTGTTGGTGACGGTGCCTCCGAGGGTGCCGAGACCGATGAGCCTTCGTCCGTGGATAGCGATGGTTCAAACTTGGGAAATTCCAATGGCAAGGAGACGGAAGGGGAGCCCTCGGGCGATTCGTCCGACCAAGGCGAAGACGAGGAAGAGGCCGCCCCGACGCTTTCTCCGATTGATCAGCTTGCTAAAGACCACGCTGCCGATGTCGCCGATGGTGTGTACTGCATTTCGAGCTCGCTGAATCGATGGTCTGTTATTGATATCTCGGGCGGATCTCGTAAAAGTGGTGCCAATGCCCAGCTTTATCGGCTGAATTCCTCAAAGGCTCAGATCTGGAAGATTCGCCATGAGGGCGATTTCGTTGTCATTGAAAATGTCGGTAGCGGTAAAGTACTCGATGTTGCCGGCGGTCGTTCTGCTGCGCGCGCCAATGTCCAGCAATATACATGGAACGGAACGCGTGCCCAACTTTGGGTGGCAATCAATGACGGGGGATCCGTTAAGTTTGTCAGTGCGTTAAACGAGTCGCTTGTTCTCGACCTTTCCGGCGCCTCGACGTCCAATGGCGCCAATATCCAACTGTATTCGGATAATGGGTCCGCTGCTCAGCGCTGGGCGCTCACAACAATTCCCTCGCGCGGTGTTTCGCCCGTGGCGGACGAGGCGGCTCAGTATAAAGATTCTCTTGCGGATGGTGATTACTACCTTGTCTGCGGCGTTGGATCCAAACGTGTTTTGGATGTTGCGGGCGGTTCTCGCTCTAATGCCGCGAACGTACAAAGCTATGGCTCGAATGGCACTGCTGCTCAAAAATGGCGCGTTACCCATGACGAGCAGGGCTTTTTGACGATTACGAATTTGGGTTCGGGCAGGGTGCTCGATGTCTCGGGTGGATTGTTTGTGCCCGGTGCAAACGTTCAACAATACGGGGCAAACGGCTCGTTGGCTCAAAAATGGTACGCCGTGCCTTTGGATGCGGGTAATCCCAATGGTGGCTTTACTATCCATTCTGCCCTGTATCCGCAGCTTGTCCTTGATGTAAAGAGCGGCTCTGCTTCCAATGGAGCCAATATCCAGGTCTATTCATCCAATAAATCCGCGGCGCAGCGATTTACGTTTTTGAATCTTAATCCGCATGTTGATCCGTGTGAGCAAGTAATGCCGGAGGGTCTGTATGTGATTCATCCATCGGCGTCTGCTACAACTGCTTTTGATGTCGCCTCGGGTTCGAGTGCAAACGGGACCAATATTCGTCTTTGGGCGAGCAATAACACACTGGCACAGTATTTTTCATTTGAGTTTGTTGACGGTTACTACGTTATCCGCAACGCGAAAACCGACAAGGTGCTCGATGTTGCCGGGGGGGGGCATGTTCCCGGGCACTAACGTCCAACAGTGGGGGTATTACGCAGGCGGCGCCAACCAGCTTTGGCGCGTTGTCACGAACGCCGACGGTACGTATTCGTTTATCAACAAGCGTACGGGCTTGGCGCTCGACCTGAGTGGCGGCGGTTCGTCGCAGGGGACGAACGTTCAGGTTTACACCCCGAATGGTTCGCGTGCGCAATGCTTCTCGATTCAAAAAGCCGTTCACCTATTGCCGGAGGGAATTGTCTCTGTTTCGCCTTTCTCGTCGAGCAAGATGGTGCTTGACGTTGCGAGCGGCTCCTCCAAGCCGGGCGCAAATGTGCAGCTGTACTCGAAGAACGGAACGTTCGCTCAAAAATGGAAGGCAACGCTTGTTGATGCGGATAACGCCGTATATTCTTTTGAGTCTCTTTGTTCTGGGCTCATGCTTGCTTCTAGCGATAACGGCAACGTTTGCGTGCAGTCGCCTGTTCAAGGCGACCCGGCACAGCTGTGGGCGGCTTCTGTGGTTCACGGCTCCATTGTTTTAAAGAATCAAAAAACTGGAAAGGCCCTGGGCGTCGCCAATGGCAGCTATTCCAACGGCTCAAATGTCCAAACGAACGATTTCAATGGATCTGGTGCTCAGTCGTTTGCGGTGAGCTCCGTTGATGTTTTGAGTAACGGATGCTACGAAATTGCCTTCGGCAACACGAGCGGTCCCCGACTTGATGTGAGCGGAGCATCGTTTAAAGATGGAGCCAATGTTCAGGCGTACGCAAACAACAATACGGGTGCTCAAAAGTGGAACATTTCTAAATCGGGTGGCGCCTATAAAATCGTCAACGCCGAGTCGGGCAAAGCACTGGATGCTGCCTCTGGTGTTATTTCCCAGGGTACGAATATCCAGCAATGGGCTCCTAACGGGTCTGCCGCGCAACGCTGGAATATAGCGTATATCGGAAACGGTCGATTGGCGATCGTATCTGCAAGCAATAGTTCCCTTGCGGTTGGCTGTGCGACTAAATCGGTCAGCTCTGGTTCTAATTGCCAGCTAGTGACCATGAGCGAGAACTCCTCGTACGCGGTTTCGTTTGTTGCCACGTCGTATAGCGGTGGTTCTATTTTGGGCGTACCGCGTGCCAAGTTTGTGCGCTGGCTCGAATCGCATCGGTATGATGGTTACTACATCGGTACTCCGTACAATACGACTCTTTCAATCAATAACTGCACTTTTCCTAACGGAGCACGTAGATCGGATGGCTTTGCCGGCATGAACTGCGGCGGTTTTGTCGGCCATGCTTATGCCGCTGCTGGCGGAAACATTTGGGCCATCAATGCCAACAACAATCATTCGCCGTGGGCGGGCGGTCCTGGTCGTGGCGGCTATGTTAACGCATGGCGTTGGTATGGTTATGCCGTTGACACTGGACATGTTGCATATCGATTTAATTCGGTTTCGGCCCTGCTACGCAGTGGCGTTGCTCGCAAGGGAGATTTAATCTTCTTTAAGACGCAGCCTAGTACCGATTGCCATATTGGTATATTTTGGGGCGATTCGCCCTCCGATAACAAGCTCTGGAGCTCGCTCTCTCCTCGCAACACGATCGGTCCTATCTTTAACCTCGACAATCCTCGCGAGATTAATCAGCAAATCGTCGTTATTCGCTAATCCTACCTGGGAGGTTGTATGTTTCGTTCATATCGCGCTCGCGCTGTCATTTGCATGGGGGCGCTGCTGAGCTTATTGCTCGTATTGCCTACGGGTATCCCCGTGACTTCGCCTGCCTTTGCTGACGACGCTTCGGTTGGTATTTCTGCCGATGCTTCTGCTGGCGCGCAAGTTGAGGCCGGCAACAATGCCGGAGACACGACCGCAATCGATCAGCCCTCTTCGACCGATACTTCCGCGAGTGATTCGGCGGATTCCAATAATGCCGATAGCGCCGAAGATCAATCGGACGCCGCCGCGGCGGATACCGATGCGCCTACGTATGCGGTTCTCGACCCTGGTACGTTTTTCCTAACGTCCGTTCTGCCCGGCCATCGTGTGCTCGACGCCACGGGCGGTTCGGTTAAGGCTGGGACGCCGATTCAACTGTATGGCAGGAACGATACAGTTGCCCAGCAGTTTGTTCTTGAGGATTTGGGCAATTCCCAGTATGCCTTTAAAAACGTTAAGTCTGGGCTGTACCTGTCCTACCCCAATGACTCCACTCGTTTTTCTACGCATCCTCGCCTTTCCCTGCAGACACAAGCCGACGATGCGTGGGGTTTCGCATGGCATGTTCGCCAGGTAGATGGCGGCTACGTTATTTCTCCTGCGATCGATGATACCTATGCGATCGATGTCGCCAATGCGAGCGATGCCAACGGTGCGCAAATTCGTCTTTGTGAATCCAAAGATTCCGCCGGGCAGGTATTCACGTTCGTAAAAACTAAGGCAACCATCATCGCTGAGCTTGCGGCCGATCATGTCTCCGACCTTGCCGACGGTGCGTATCTTGTGCGCTCGGCCAAGAGCGCCTGGCAGGCCCTTGATGTTTCGGGCGGATCCAAGTCATCGGGTGCCAATGTTCAGATCTACTCGCTTAACGCGACGCTTGCTCAAACATGGGTCGTCTCGCATGACCAAAATGGCTTTGTCACGCTGACCAATAAGGGTTCGGGCCGTGTTCTCGATGTCTCGGGCGCAAATTCTAAGGCAGGGGCGAATGTCCAGCAGTACGCGTCAAACGGATCCAGGGCACAAAAGTGGATTGCCGTAAAGGATGGCGAGACTATTAAGCTCGTATCTGCCTTAGACCCCTCGATTTGCCTTGATATTGCCGGGGGAAGCACCAAGAGTCGTGCGAATGTTCGCACATGGAGCGATAACGGCACGGCTGCGCAGCGTTGGACTTTTTTCAATCTGAGCGCCCAGCGCCAACAGATGGATGTTGTCGCGCAGCAGAACGCCGATAATGTCGCCGATGGTCGTTATATTCTGTCTCTCGGCGTCGGTAGCAAAAAGGTTGTTGACGTTAAGGGTGGGTCTAAAAACAACGGCGGTAACGTTCAGTCGTATACCTCAAATATGACGGCAGCCCAAAAGTGGGATATTTCGCATGATGCTACCGGCTATTTGATCATTAAAAATGTCGCGTCTGGCAAGGTTCTTGATGTTTCGGGTGGTTCCTGTGCGATGAGCGCGAATGTCCAGCAGTACGCGTCGAACGGCTCGCGCGCTCAGCGTTGGGTTGCCCTGCCTTCCACTACCGCGGGCGTATTTAAGCTTCAGTCTGCCCTTATGCCGGGTCTTGTCTTGGATGTCTCGGGCGCCTCTTCGTCTAACGGTGCAAATATTCAAACGTATGCCGCTAATGGCTCGGCCGCTCAAAACATTCGCTTTATATCGACTACTCCTAATGTGGAGCCGTGCGAGGATTTGGGTCTAGACGGCTGGTTTACCATTTCCTCCGCAGCTTATCCGTCTCGCGTATTTGATATTTCTAGCGGATCCTCTGCCAACGGGGCCAATGTGCAGACATATGGTGCCAACGGCACCTTTGCTCAGGTCTTTAAGTTTGTGTATGTTAACGGGTATTACCGCATCGTTAACGCTCAGTCCGACAAATCGCTCGATGTTTCGGGCGGAAACCTGTGCCCGGGAACTAATATCCAGCAGTGGGATGCTTATGCTGGTGGCTCAAATCAGCTTTACTCTATTGCTCGCAACGAGGATGGCACATATACGGCTACTAATAAAGCTACGGGCTTGGTCGTGAGTACGAGCAGTTCCAACGTGTATGGCGACGTATCGTCCGATTCGTCATCGCAAAAGCTGACTCTGACTAAACTGACCTCGCTTTTGCCCGAGGGCTTCTTTACCATTTCGAGCTCGTCTTCTGCTTCCGCTGTTCTCGATGTTTCGGGTGGCTCGGTTAGCGACGGCGCCAATGTGCAGTTGTATGCGTCCAACAAATCTGTCGCTCAAAAATGGAAAGTCGCTAAGGTGGCGGACCGCGATAACACCTATACCGTCGAAAGTCTCGTTTCGGGCAAGGTCCTCTCCGAGGATAGCGATGGCAACGTGTGCGTTCGCACTCTGAGCGATGATGAATCTCAGCTTTGGACGGCGCAGATTAGTAAGGGGAGCATTGTTCTTGCTAACGTTGCGACTGGCAACGTGCTCGGTGCAAAGTCGGGTTCTACGAGCAACGGGACTAACATTCGCACCTATGCTGCCAATGGATCTGCTGCCCAGCGCTTTAAGCTGAGGTCTTGCTCGCTGGTAGATGCTGGCACCTATACCATCGTTGCCGCCCACAATCGTTCCAAGGCGCTGGATGTTGCCAACGGCTCGCGTTCCAACGGCGCGAATGTTCAACTGTGGACGTCCAACGGTTCCGGTGCGCAAAAGTGGAATATTCGCTCGAACTCGGATGGAACAGTTTCGATTCAGAATTGCAGAAGTAAGAGGTACCTCGACGTCCTTAATGCAAAGGGGGTGTCGGGAGCCAATGTTCAGCAATGGGACGGAAACGGAAGTGCCGCACAGCGCTGGCGTGTAGTGTATGTGGGCGGCGGTTCCTTCGCTATTCGCTCGGCGCTCAACGATAGCCTTGTCTTGGATGTGAGTGGGGGAGCGTTTAACGACGGCGCTAACATCCAGCTCTATGCTTCGAACGGCTCTGCTGCACAAGGCTTTACCTTTAAGCCGACAACCTATGTGCCCGAAGCGGTCAATCTATCTGTTCCCGTTTATAACCAGTATTCGGTTGGTCTGCCTAATGGCTGTGAGTCTGCGGCTCTTACCAACGTGCTTAACTACTATGGTTTTGGCCTTGGTCCCTGCGAGATGGCCGATCGCTGGATTCCCCGAAGCTCCTGGGACTTTGTGTGGTGCTTCTGGGGCAATCCTCATAGCTACAACAACGGTAACGAAATCTGTGCTCCTGGACTCAACAAGGCGGCAAATAACTTCCTTGCAAGCCGCGGAAGCAAACTCCGTTCGTACGATGTTTCGGGTAAGTCTCTCTACGATCTCTGCAAGTATCTTGACGATGGTCATCCCGTCATTATTTGGACGACTGTTCATCAGGGTAACGTAGGAAATATCTATGCGCGACAGGGTCGTTATTTTGCTTGCTCAAATTCGCATACGGTGGTCCTGAAAGGCTATAACCCCCAGACCAATAAGGTCATGATCTCCGATACGATTGATGGCTATACCACGTTTGATCGAGATTGGATAGCTTGGGTCTACAAGCAGCGAGGAGCGCAGGCAATCGTCATTAAGTAACTAACCGTTGACTCCGACTCTGCTCATTTCAACTATCATAGATTCAATGGTAATTTGGATCGGGGGTCCGAAATGAGCAACAGTCGATATGCCCGTGGCCTGACCGCTTTATCAATTGCGGTTTTGGCTGCGGGCTTTTTGTTTTTGTCCGCAGCGGCTTCTCCTTTATTTGCCGAGGAAACGCCTGCAGCTAGCGGCGACTCGTCGCAGATTGTTGAGTCCAATCCAACCGGGGATGAGACCGGTTGTACGGATGATTCAGCCTTAGCTGTCCCGGGGGACCAAAACTCGCATGATCAACGCGATGAGGGGTCTGTACCCAGTGATGGCGGTTCGGCATCTGCTCCTGCTCCCGAAAAGCCGCAAAGTATCGAAGATTTGGCCCTCGCGCACAAGGGCACACTTACGGACAGCAAGACCTATGTGTTCGCTGCGGGTAATGCTGTGAGAAAGGTCTGGGATGTCGCCGGAGGTTCTTCCAGGAAAGGCGCCAATGTCCAGATATATGGCTCCAACATGACTAAAGCTCAGCGCTGGCTGGTACGTGAAGACGCCAACGGTTTTCTGACCTTCATAAATGTTGGATCAGGCTTGGTGCTCGACGTCTCGGGTGGCAAGGCAACTTCTGGACGCAATGTGCAGCAGTGGGTTAGCAACGGAACGCGTGCTCAAAAGTGGATTGCGGTTGAGGCCGAAGACGGCAGCATTTCTCTTCATTCTGCCCTTGATTTCGACTTTGTCCTGGATGTTGCGGGCGGCGGTACTTCCAATGGTGCCAATGTCCAACTCTATAAATCTAATCAGACGGTCGCGCAGACGTTCTACGCGTATGATGTCAATCCCGTTGTCGAGCCTGCTGGTCAGACCATCGAAGACGGTGTGTACTACTTTGCGTCCAACGGCTCCTCGCTCGAGGTAAAGGGAGCTTCTGCCAAAACGGGCACTGCACTCCAAGCCAACAGCACGCGCGAGTCTGCAGCGCAGGCATTCCGCGTTACCTATAACAGCACCTCTGGCTACTACACAATTGCCTCGCTTGTCTCGGGCATGCTCATCGATGCCGATTACGGTAGCGTTGTACCTGGTGGCGCTACTCATCTCTATGGCTCACTCGATAACGTTGGTACCTATACCAAGAATCGTCTTTGGAGCTTTGAGCCTTCTGGCGATGGCTTTGTTATTAAAAACGCCGCCAATGGACTATGCTTGAGCTTTGAGGGCAGTGCCGCTGTCACCTCGCAGGATGCTTCCGTATGGACTCTGACCAAGACGTCTCGATATACGTGGACCCAGGCGGATGTCGATTCGTTTGCGGCTGCTAACGGAATGCAGATTGCCGATGGCACGTATGCGCTGTGCATGAGTGCTGCTCCGCGTCGTGTCATTGACGTCTCTGGAGGATCGTCGGCCAACGGCGCCAATATTCAGATATATGCCACCAATAACACCAATGCCCAACGATGGGATATTAAGAACGTCTATGGGAATGACGGTCAGCCCACCGGCTATGTGACGATTGCCCGCGCGGGTCGCGCGTCGTTGCTCGATGTTTCGGGCGGTAATAAAAAATCGGGCGCGAATGTTCAACAATATAGAAAGAACGGTACTGCCGCCCAGCGATGGGTCCCTGTAAAGCAGGCAGACGGTTCGTACGTGTTCTACTCGGGCCTTGGTCGTAATCTTGTCTTGGACGTGAGCGGCGGTAGCACTTCTAATGGCGCCAACGTCCAGGTTTGGGCAGCAAATGGTAGCGCTGCCCAGCGTTTCGTTGCCGTTGATGCGCATCCGAGCGTTGATGCCGGTGAGCAGACGGTCGCTGATGGTATCTACCAGATCAACTCGGTGCCTGCGCCCTCTAAGTGCTTTGACGTTTCGGGCGGTTCGACCTCCAACGGTGCTCGTGTTCAAACATACGGCGCCAACAGTACTCTTGCTCAGGGCTTTAAGCTTACCTACGATTCTGCTACGGGCTTTTATTCCATTCTAAACGCAAAGTCCACCAAGGCGCTCGATCTCGCCAGCGGCGATATTATTCCGGGTGGCAAGGTCCAGCAGTGGAGCTATCCCGGTGCGGGTTCAAATCAGCGCTGGAGGATTGATTCCGATGGTGATAGCTATATCATTCGCTCAGCTGCGAGCAATTTGGTGCTCGAGCGTAAGTCGGATGGTTCGCTGACGACTGCCGTGGAGAATGGTTCGGCTGCCCAGCATTGGACCTTTACCAAGTTTGTCGTAACACTTTCCGAGGGCTGCTATTCTATCTATTCTGCATGTGCAAACAAATATGTCGATGTAACTAGCGGATCGCGTGCTGACGGCGCCGCACTGCAGGTGTATGCAGGCAATGGAACCATGGCCCAAAAATTCTGGGCACGAAAAGACGGCGAAGGGTACTATACGTTCCAGTGCGTCAACTCTGCCAAGTATCTCTCGGCACGCACTACTAACGGAGCCATCGTTCAGACGTCCGATAAGAACTCCGATGAGGCAAAGTGGTCGCTCGAGATTTGTTTTGGCAAGGGTATTGCACTGCAAAACAAAAAGTCAAGCAAACTCTTGTCGCTCTCGGGCTCTTCGGGTTCTATTTGTTGTTTGGACCAGAACGGTTCTGCCTCGCAGGCTTGGACGTTCAAGTCAGTTTCGGTCCTTGCCGATGGATTCTATGAGTTTGCTCCCATGCATGCGACCGGTATGCGCCTCGACATCTCTGGTGCTTCGCGCTCCAATGGCGGAAACGCGCAAATCTACGCTTCGAACGGATCTCTGAGCCAGCGCATCTGGGTCCGTAGCCTTGGCGGCGGCTGGTATTCGCTCACGCCATGCTGCTCGGCGCTCCGTCTCGATGTCAAAAACGGCTCTGGTTCGGATGGCGCCAATGTACAGCAGTGGCAGTGGAACGGCTCAACGGCTCAAAAATGGCGTTTTGAGATGGGGGAGTGCGGCATTAAGATTGTTTCTGCCTGTGGCAACAAGGCGCTCGATGTAAGCGGCGCGTCCACGTCCAACGGTGCCAATGTTCAGCTCTGGTCCTATAACGGATCTGCTTCCCAAGCCTGGTGCGCGACGGTAGCATCCCGTCCGGCAAAGATCGGTTATCAAAACCCCTCACGCTACCCGCAGGTGAGCAGTTTGACGGTTAAACTTCCGAGCTACTGCACCGGTCAGTTTACCTATGTCACCCCGTCTCGCATTGCCATAGACGCCACGCGCGCCGACTGCGTCAACGCGTTTATCCAGCGTGCGTACGAATATGTTGGCACGCGGTATATCGAGCCGTACTCCACCGCTCCTGGTGGCGCTGTCGATTGCTCGGGCTTTGTGCTGCAGTGCCTTTATGCGACGGGCATGGATATGGGCATTTACAATCCCTATAACCATCGCTGGCAGGCGTGGCAGACTTACAATTCTATGAACTGGTACAACAATGGCACGTTTATGCCGGTGAGCGTTAAGAGTATGCAGCGTGGCGATGTTATCTACTACCGTGGTCACATTGCCATCTATCTGGGCAATGGGCGTATGATTGACTCGTGGCCCTATCAGGGCGTTGGTGTTCATGGCGTGTACGAGCGCGGAAACCCGATCGGTGCCGCTCGTCCCTATGTGTAATTGTGTGAGAAGCGGAATGGATTGATTGTATGACTTGTAAAACCCGCCTCGCATCGTCTCTCCTGGTTGCTCTCGGGCTGCTTTGCAGCCTGGGGGCAACCCCTGTTTTTGCCGACGATGCCTCGCTTCCCGTCGATGCAACGCTCGAGGAGCGTCTTGCCTACGGCGAGGCGCATCCCATCGATGATCTGGGTGATTTTACCGCCGGCAGCTCTTTGGAAAGCGAACCGCTGGCTGCATCGCTTGACTCGCGTTCTGCCGCTTCGCCGTATTGGGGCGGCACAAATGCTTCCAAAATCTTCTATAACGGCTATGGTGAGGTGTTTGCATCGCCCGCCCTTAAAGTTATCGATGTCTCGGAATGGCAGGGCACGATCGATTGGAATAAGGTCAAGAACTCTGGCGTCGATGCTGTGATCTTGCGCTTTGCCTATGGAACGAGCTATTTCGATAAACAGTTCGAGCGCAACTTGCGTGAGGTGCGTCGCCTTGGCATTCCGTATGGTCTGTACATTTTCAGCACCGCCAGAAATTCCAACGATGCTACGAGCGAGGCGAACTTCACCCAACAGATTGTAAAGAAATATAATCTGTACGATCTGTCGCTGCCGATCTTCTATGACCTCGAGGCATTTTACGATGCCAAGGGCAATGCGATATCGCCCACGAGCGCCTCTACTTACGAGGTAATTGTCAACGCGTACTTTAACAAGCTATCCGGCTATGGCATCAATAACGTGTCAATCTATTCTGGTCGTTGGTACACCGATACCTATCTTAAGGCCGCGAGTGTCCGTCCCCGTGTGTCTTGGATCGCGGAGTATGGCCCAAAGCTCAATACATCATTTAGCTGCTCTGGGCAGTTTGGATGGCAGTATACGGCGCAGGCCCGTATCGATGGCATTACCGCCAATACCGTCGATGTGAGCGCGTTCTCGTCAGCGAATTTCGTGAGTGTATTTTACCTGCCAGATTATGTGCTTTCCAACGGTATTTACTACATCAATTCGATTGCGAAAGATTCCTCGGGCATTACGGTTGGTAATAATGGCAACCTCGTGTTGTCCGGCGCCCAGGGTTCTTCGAATCAGCGTTTTGTTCTTGAATCGGTCGGTTCGGGGGCCTATCGCATTAAATGTGAGTCTACAGGCCAGTATCTTTCGGTCGCTGACGATACTGCTCAGAGTGGTTCTGCCGTTGCAGGTGCTGCGTATGCTCAGGACGACCATCAGCTTTGGCATATCCGCGTTGCGGATAACGGTTTTTATATCCAGTCTGCGTTGGGCAACTGGGTGCTCGATCTTGCTAACGGCAGTACGGCCGATGGCACCTCGGTGCGCATTTGGACACCTAATAAATCAACAGCTCAGCGCTTTACGTTTGCATCGGCGTCTGGCGTCAAAACCAATACGACATTTACCATAAAGAGCGCCCTTAACTCCCAACTGGTCATGGGTATTTCTAACGCATCGAGTGAAAACCGTGCACGGCTTCAAATCGATAACGCCAACAATAGCCAAGCGCAGATGTTTACCTTTAAGCAGGTCGGCAATGGCTTGTACGAGATTGTGAATGCCAACTCTGAAAAGCCGTTCGAAGCGCAGGGTGGAAGTACCTCAAATGGTGGTGCCATCTCACAGTATTCTTCTAATGGCACGTGCGCCCAGCATTGGTCTGTCATCGAACACGGTAACGGTCAGTATTCCTTCATAAACGCTAAATCGGGCAAAGCCATCGATGTTCCCGGTGGCAACGGTGTGAGCGGCGTTGCGCTTCAGCTGTATACATACAACGGTTCCAACGCCCAAAAGTGGACGCTTGCTACCGCTCGCACGACGCGTCAGGAGCTCAATGACCTTGCCGGCTCCAGTAGGGGACTGGTTAAGGAAAATGTTGAGTATGCCATTGGATCTGTTAACGAGCGACAGGTCTTTGATATCGCCAGCGGTTCTTTGAAATCTGGTGCCAACCTGCAACTCTATGGTTCCAATGCCACGCCAGCGCAACGATGGACCTTCTCGTACGATGAAAATGGCTATGTAACAATCAAAAACGTCAAGTCGGGTAAAGTCTTGGATGTTTCGGGCGCCAGCAGTAAGGCAGGCGCAAATGTTCAGCAGTATGCCTCCAACGGAACCTGGGCTCAAAAGTGGATCATTGTTGATTGCGGAAACGGAAGCTACAAGATTTGTTCTGCGATTAGGACTAACTTTGTACTCGATCTTTCGGGCGGATCAACGGCAAACCGCGCTAATGTTCAAGTGTATAACGACAACGGCACAGCGGCCCAACGCTTCCGCTTTTATGCCGCTGGCGATGTTGCCAAGGGCAAAACGATTGGGTCTCAGACGGCTGTGGTAAAGGCATCCGATGGTCGCGTTATGGATGTGACTGGTGGCAGTTTGAGTGACGGAGCCCTTATCCAGCTGTATAGCGCCAACGGAACCATTGCCCAGTCATTTGCCTTTGAATTCAATTCGAGTAAAGGCCTCTATACCATCAAGTCGGTAAAGTCCTATCGATACTTGTATGCCCAGGGCGGAGATATCGTTCCCGGAGCACCTGTTAAACAGGGGAGTAACGCAACCCCTGCCTCGTTGAATTATTACTGGGCTGTTGAGAATGCCGGTAACGGCTCGTATCGGATTGTTAATGCCGCCTCTGGTCGTGGTTTGGGCTTTGGCGCTTCTGGCAAGCTTGTAACGGTTGCGAAAGACGACTCGCGAGCGTTTACGGTTGCGTTTGGTTTGTCCGAGTTTAAGTGTCTGCGCTTCGAGCAGGATGTCCGTGCGGCGGCTCATAAGTCCGATATAAAGGACGGCACCTACTATATTGGCTCGAGCAAGGACGCTGCATTTGTGTTGGATGTTGCTAGTGGATCTAAGAAAAATAGCGCTAATATCCAGCTCTATAGGTCCAATAAGACCAACGCTCAGCGCTGGACGGTTTCTCACGATAGTAAGGGCTACGTTACGTTTACGAATGTGGGCTCTAACAAGGTAATCGATGTTGCCGGGGCCAACGCCTCCGCCGGGACCAATATTGCCCAGTATGCCTCCAATGGAACGTATGCCCAAAAGTGGATTGCGATTAAACAGTCCGATGGCTCATATCTCTTTGAGAGTGCCATTAGGCCAGGTTTTTATCTTGGTAGCAAGGGAAATGCCGTCTCGAATGGCGCAAATGTTCAGCTGACGACAATCGGCGGAAGCTCACGGTTTGTCTTACGTGGGCTGTAGGGGCGGCAGTACTTTTCGATAGTCAAGCACACACATAGGTAGGCGAATGGCAATTCTTCGTGAGGCTGAATAAGAAATTTCAGACGCGCGAAGAATATAGTCTAAGAGATTGTTTAGATGAATATATTGCCCGCTTCATCTTGGATGAGGTGGGCAATATTTCTCTCTGCTCTTATTTATTGGACATAATGGATTATCTGGAATCCGGAGTATCTGTTGACTTACTGTCGAACACCGCTCGGTATACCAACACGATAACGACTGGAATTGCCAGCTGTGCCGCAAAGATATACCTGGGCCAATACCAGATGGGACTTGCAACAAACAGCGTCCCATACAAAAGCAGCAGGGGAAGAAGGGGCAGCATCCATTGCCACTTTTTGTAGCGAATCAATATGAGACATGCGGCGATTAAGATCCAAAAGACCATTCCGCCAGAAATTGAATAAGACGATAGCGGCAAGGCGATCCGGAAGGTTTCTGAGCCCAGGAGATTATGGCTTGCGATATCAAAGCCAATTTCGTGCTCGGGGTGAACGTTTCGAGGCACGCCACCATCGATATTGGTGGTATGCAGAGCTGCTGCTGGGACATTGACGGTCCAATAGCCGAATGTTTGCATTTCCCAAGCTTCGAAATATACGCGGGGATTACGAATAAGCATCGAAATCCAATGCGACCAAAAGTCGTTGTTGAGCGACTGGGCATTAAACTCAGAATCCCATTTGAGCATGTCGGTGCATGTTGGACGATACTTATCCTTATATTGATCGAGGGGGAGAAGACTGTTCATATATGCTCGATCGGAGTCGGACATGTCACCATTAAGCGCGGCCACGCGCGCCATTTGGTTGAGTGGGATTCCTAGAGATTCGACCTTTTCTGTTGGAGTTACGTGTAGCGCGGAATACACGGGTCCAGAGATAACCCCGTAAGCTACGAGCGATATGCACAGCGGGAGAAGAATCGAAACGTACCTGAGAGATTTCTTACGAACATGGGTAACGATGGAGGCTACTGCCAGAAGGAGGATTAACGCCAGAACAATATAGGCTCCGTTATTGCGAAACAGCATCGCGATGAGTGAGAAGAAGCAGAGGGAAACTGTTTTCAACCGTGAAGTAATGCCTTTTTCAGAAAGTACGGCATCGGCAAGCAGAGTGCTGATCATGCAGATGCAGCATGAAAACACTGGGTCTTTCCAGAGTGCAATTGAATAGGCTGCGATGTAAGGCGATAAGCCAAACAGGGCGACCGGGAGCCATACAAAATGCTTCCGGATGCTAAGGCACTCTATAAACCAAACCGATAGGTATCCCAAACAGAGTGCCATAAATGATATCTGAGTAATCGTGTAAAGTGCAATGCCAGTGGTGCGACCAAATCCGATAGCCGTTGCAATCTGCACGCAAAGTTTCATTGCGAGAGTAAATGCAACAGGATGGTGGTTGGACAGCGTGCCGCTGAACATTTGGTTGAATGAGCTAAGTGTGTCCCCAAAAATCAAACCGGGCCAATATGTCAAAAGATAGGGAAGCCATAGGGCTAAAACTATTGCCGATGCCATAAGAAACGGTTTAAGGGGAATGGATGAAATCTTTTTTGGGGGTACCGTTTTGGCTTTTGAGCAATAGGTGAGAGCTATTTGGCTGATTGTACGTTCTGCTAGTATCAAAACAAAGAATATGCAAATAAAGGCAATGGCATCGAACCATGAATAGGGCTCAATATAGTTCTCAGCCATTGTTCCCGCATAGGTGCTACCGCCGATGTGAATGTGGCGGCCGAGTATCAAGGAAACGGCTACAAGTGCCATGATTAATACTCTTAGTACATTATAGATTGCTCCAACTCTAGTGGATTGAGGTATAAAGTCATGATTGCCGTGCTCTTTAAGGATAACGTTATAAATAATGGCTACAAGAAGTGCAGTAGCAAGTGGGAGCGACCAACCGATTGTGTATCGGTTGAATACTTCAAACGCAAAATATAGCACCAGGAGTAAGACCGGTGTTCGAAGTCGATTGACCGTACTGTTCATTTGCGTTTCCTTACTGCGTTATCGCTAAAGTTCAATAATAACGAGTTAATCAGTCTGATTTTAGGCGTCGAACCGCTCTATCTTTTGCTAATTCTAATATCAAGTGTAAGCTCGGGAAAGGGCAGGGATATAAGGCCATTTTTCGGTCTCTTAAAGACAGGAAATACTCAGCATAGGATTTGATAACAATTAAATAAATATCCAGCATTCAAGTTGCGTTCTTGTAAGGATATATGAGAAGTATACGTGGCCAACGTAGATGAAGATTTGAGCTACCACTCGGACCAGGTCCGACTTCGCGAGTTTATCGAAGCCGTTAAGCAGGATGAGATCACGGATGATGTGAAGGACGATTTTTCCGATTACATCGATTCGATTGATTGCAGTCCGGTGGTTCTTGGTTGTACAGAACTGCCTTTACTTGTTTCAGAACCAAAGACTGACGGTCTATTGGATCCAATGCAGGTTGCAATCGACTACGTAGTCAAAAAGGCCTATTAAAATATGGAGAGGACATTTCATCAGCATTTTTTATGCTAAACATGTAATCTAACTTCTTCTTGTTCAGCTTTGCTTATTTAAGGTGATTCTAGTGGCTTCAAATTTGGACATTCTACTATTTTCTGCGTTGTACCCTCCGCATTTGGGCGGAATCGAGCGTTTTACCGAATGCCTTGCTAACGAATTGGCTTTGATGGGGTGCCGTGTCACCGTTGTCACCAATAACACCGAAAACTTATCCTCTTTTGAAATCGTGAACGGCGTGTCCGTCTATCGCCTGCCTTGTTTTCCCGCGCTGTCTGGAAGGATGCCTTTTCCTAAACCTAATGCAGAGTATCGAAAGCTAGTCAAACAGATCGCCTCTCATCGGTATGATGGCGTCCTTGTTAATACCCGCTTCTATTTGCATTCACTTCTTGGTTTGCGCATAGCAAAAAGAACCTCTTCCAGGGCAATCGTACTGGATCATGGTTCTGCTCATATTCTATTTGGTAATCGTCTTTTGGATCCTATTGTGGCCGCTTACGAGCATTTAATCACTGGGGTCATAAAAGGTTATAAACCTCTTTTTTATGGCATTTCAGCTAAAAGTGCCGAATGGCTTCGGCATTTTGACATCAATGCGAGCGGTGTGATAGGCAATTCAATCGATTCACTTCAGTATGTTGGCCAAGCTTCGAACAGAGCTTTTAGACAAGAGCTGTCGTTGCGGGAATCTGACTGTCTTGTTGCATTTATTGGTCGACTTATTTCCGCAAAAGGTATTCTGGAATTGATCGAAGCTATAGAGACTTGCAATAGGGATAACGTATTCCTTGCTATTGCTGGAGATGGCCCTCTTAAGGAAAGGGTTCTGGAAACCAGATCATCTAAGGTCGCTTATTTGGGACGCTTGAATTCTTCGGATGTTGCAAAGTTGCTTTGCGATTCAAATGTTCTTTGCCTGCCCTCGCGATCAGAAGGATTCTGCACGACGCTGCTCGAAGCTTCTGCATGTGCGACGGCGTCGATTACCACCGATGTTGGTGGAGCAAGAGAACTTATTCCTAATAGTGATTACGGTATTATCATTCCAGATGCGAATCCGGATACTATCTCTGATGCCATTCGCTTTGCTGCTGACCATGCAGAAGAGCTTGAGCTTATGGGACAAAACTCGTGTTTGAGAGTTCGAGCTGATTATTCCTGGCGTTCGACTGCAGTCAGCTTGCTCGATGCCTTTGATGCCTAGCTGTCCTTTTGCTCCTTTGTTAGATGTGGCGTGCACCCAGGCTCTGTGTTTCTTCCAGTCTTTTGCTTCTTGTTGCGCGCCCCGGACATTCTTTTATTAAAATTTAGCAGGTATGGCTGAGAATGGATAGGATTTTGAAGACTTTAATTATTATTCCTGCATATAACGAAGAGGAGTCACTCGGATCGACAGTCGCTAAGCTCATTAACACCGTTTCCGATGTTGATTACCTAGTCGTTAATGACGGCTCCACCGATGGAACCGTTCAAATCTGTCGTGATAATGGTTATCCGTTTTTGGATTTGCCTTGCAACCTTGGTCTTGCGGGTGCATTTCAGGCGGGTATTAAATACGCTTATCGTCACGATTACGACTGCGTTATTCAATTTGATGCCGACGGACAGCATTTGCCTCAGTATATTCACGATCTTGAGCAGGCGCTTCAGACATGCGATATCGCAATTGGTTCGCGCTTTGTCAATCAGCCAAAGGGCAATTCCCTGCGCATGTTTGGCAGCAATATTATTCAAGGTGCCATTAAGCTAACGACGGGTCAGATTATTCATGACCCAACTTCGGGCATGCGTGCTTTTAACAAGCGCATGATTAAGCTTCTTGCTCTTGGGCTCAATATGGGTCCCGAGCCCGATACCGTTTCGTATCTTATCCGTGCCGCCCAGGCCAAGGTTGTTGAGGTGCCGGTCCAAATGGCCGATCGCGAAGCAGGGGAGAGTTACTTTAACTGGAAATCGTCCGCTAAGTATATGCTACGCATGACCTTGTCTATTTTGTTTATCCAGTTCTTCCGTAAGCGCTTGGAGGGCGATGCCGCATGACGTTTCCGCTTCGTATTTCGCTGTTTGCGGCGTCTCTGCTTACCTTTGCATATATGACCGTGAAGATCCGTGATTCCAAGATGCGTCTTGAGGACTCACTGTTTTGGTTTTGCTTCTCGGCGCTCCTGTTGCTTACGAGCATCTTTCCTCAGGCCTTCTTTTGGCTTTCGAATTTCGTTGGCACCATGTCGCCTTCGAACTTCGTATTCTTGTTCTTCATCTTTATTCTGTTGATCGTTTGCTTTAAGTTGAGTGTTCGTCTTTCCCAGCTCGATACAAAGCTTCGAGAGCTCACGCAGCAGCTGGCGATTGAAAAACTCGAGCGCCGTCGTAATGACGAGGCCCATAAGGGGCTCCGTTAGGCTAGCGTCCCGGGCTTTACTGCTAGCCTTGATTTCGGGCCATACAATAGACCTTTGCTGTTCGTGCCGTGAAGGGTCTTGTCTCGAATTGAGCGCTAACGTACTATGTTCAATTATATAAGCTATTGGTTAACTTTTGAACATAGGGGTACGCATGCTTACGAAGTGTCAATTCGATGTCCTGCTTTCCTTGCTGCAGAGCGGTGCGGTAACTCAAAGATTTATTGCCGACTCTATTCATGCATCGCTTGGTTCGGTTAACAAAGCTTTTGCCGACCTCAAATCAAAGGGTTTGATTGACTCCGATGGCTTTGTAACCGAACTTGGCAAACAGGCGCTCGCCTCATATAGGGTGGACAACGCCGTTATTTTGGCTGCGGGCGTGGGAACTCGATTTGCCCCGCTTTCTTTCGAAAAGCCTAAAGCGATGTTTGAGGTGCGAGGGGAGACCCTCATTGAGCGCCTTATTCGTCAGCTTAAGGATGCGGGAATCGATAACATCATTGTTGTCGTCGGGTATATGAAAGAAGCCTTTTTCTATTTAGAGGACAAATACGGCGTCGATATCGTAATTAACCGTGAATACGCCGATCGCAATAACCACTCATCTGTTTGGGCTGCTCGCGATTATATTCGTAACACGTACATCGTGTCCTCTGATCAGTATTATTCGGATAATCTGTTTAAGCCCTATGTTTACAACACGTTTGTTTCTGCGGTTTTTGACGAAAATGAGACCGAGGAATATGTTCTGGCAACAGATAAAAAGCTCCGCGTTACCAGCATGGTAAAGGGCGGATGCAATGCGTATCGAATGCAGGGCCCAGCCTATTTTTCGCTCAATGATTCTCGAACTCTGCTGTCGTTGCTGGAGAAGGAGGCTTGCAGCCCTAATTCTGCTGCATTGCTTTGGGATGATATTCTTGCTGAGCATCTGAATCAATTTGATGTCGTCATGAACCCGATTGATGACGATGCAATTCATGAGTTTAACTACGTTACCGATTTAACTGCATTTGATGCTGATTTTTTCGCAAACGTTGACTCAAAGATTCTCGATAACATTTGTTCCACGCTTAACTGCACCCGCAATGATATCGTGCGAGTTGCTCCTATTAAGGCGGGTCTTACCAATCTTTCTGTTCTATTTGAAGCAAAAGGTTCCAAATATGTGTATAGACATCCGGGTAACGGAACCGAAGAAATCGTAAATCGCAAGGCGGAGACCCATGCCCTGGAGACGGCGAAAAAGCTCGGCCTTGACGACACCTATATTTATGAAGATCCCAGTGAGGGCTGGAAAATTAGCAAGTTTATCGATGGTTGCGTTGACTTTGATTATCGTAATCAAGCCCATGTAGAAAAAGCTTTAGCCATGATTAGGACGCTTCACACGAGCGGTGAAAAATCTCCGTGGTCGTTTGATTTTTTTGACGAGGCGTTAAAAATCGTCGACCTGCTTAAAAAGCTCAATTATCCTTTCCCGGCTGATTTTAATTATTTGCTCGATTCCATCACGCGCCTTGGTGACGAGATGCGTGTTGATCAAGGGGATCCCGTATTCTGCCACAACGATTTTTATGGTCCCAATTTTCTTGTAAAAGGCGATGACATGCGTCTCATCGATTGGGAATATGCTGCAATGGGCGATTATGCTTGCGATTTGGGCAACTTTGTTGCCCAGGGATCGGGCTATTCTGTCGAAGAAGCTTGCGATGTCCTGCATTTCTACTACGGCAGGAATCCGTCTGCCGAAGAGGAAAGACATTGCTTGGGCGCAGTTGGCGTTGTTGGCTTTTATTGGTACGTATGGGCGATGTATAAGGAGGCCATGGGAAATCCCGTAGGTGATTGGCTGTATGTTTGGTACAAGGCCGCAAAACAATTTGGTGCCGCCGCGCTAAGGCGCTATGAATAACCTCACATTGTTCTATTTCTTTTTGTTTGAATGGGTGTTGTTTTGAGTAAGAATGAGCCTCAGTCTCACAACGAAAACGCTGAGTATTTTGATAAAAGAAGTCTGAAAGCGGGTTCTGTAAATTGGGTCCTGCTCATTGGTTTGGGCGTTTCGTACGTTATTAGCGGAGACTTTTCTGGTTGGAATTACGGCATAGCGAAAGGTGGTTGGCTTGGACTTGCCATTGCCTTTTTTGCAATGGGACTAATGTACCTCTGTACCGTCTTTGGTCTTGCCGAGCTTTCGAGTGCTATGCCAACTGCTGGAGCAGGGTATGGCTTTGCTCGAAGCGCCCTAGGCAGATTGGGAGGCTTCGCAACGGGTCTTGCTCTAACTATCGAATACGTTTGTGCCCCCGCCGCTATTTCTACATTCATTGTTAATTACATCGTTTCTTTGGGATTTGCTCCGGGTGTTCACCCTCTGATCATGGTCGTAGTCATTTATGCCATTTTTACCGCAATTCATATTTTTGGCGTCGGCGAAGCGCTAAAGCTCATGTTTGTAATCACCGCAATTGCGCTTTCTGCTCTTGTAGTATTCTTTGTTGGAACGGTTGGCAACTTTCAGTTTGATAATCTATTTGATATGAGCCCCGTGTCTTCTCTTGGTTCCTCCCAGTTGCTGCCTATGGGTTTGGGAGGCATTTTGACCTGTCTGCCTTATGGTATTTGGTTCTTCTTGGGCGTGGAGGGCACTCCGCTTGCATCCGAGGAGGCAGAAAACCCAAAAATTGATGTTCCTCGTGGCCTTATTGGATCAATGCTTATCCTCGTTGTTTCTGGCTTGCTTGTACTCTTTTTGGCTGCTGGTACGGCGGGATCGGCAGCGATTGGCGTCTCGGACACTCCTTTGATAGACGCCCTTGTGTTTGTGAATCGACCAGGTTTGGCAACCTTTGTTAATTGGGCCGGTCTTGCTGGGCTTATTGCAAGCTATTTCAGCCTTATGTTTGCTGGCAGTAGACAGATATTTGCCCTTTCTCGTGCCGGTTATTTTCCCACATGCCTTTCTGTTACAGGAAAGAGGAAAACGCCGGTGGCGGCTTTGCTGGCGCTTTCGGTTGTCGGCATTGCAATTGTTGCCATTATGCGCGATGGATCGCTTATTTTGAATGTTGCCGTTTTTGGCGCGTGTATTTCCTATGCGCTGCTTAACCTCTCGCACATTATTTTGCGTAAGAAGGCCGTCGATATGAAGCGTGGCTATCGCACGCCGGGCGGTACTCTTACTACGGCGATTGGTTTCTGCCTGAGTATCGTTGCTGTTGTTTCGACTTTCTTTGTCGACGTGGTTGCTGCCTGCTCCGTTCTTTGTATTTATGTGCTCGGTTTGCTCTACTACATCTTCTTTGCTCAAAATAGAATTGTAGGCAATGCTCCAGAAGAAGAGATGGCAGCTCTTATTTCCGCTGAGCAAGAGCTGCGATAGTAAGGCGTGGAGGTCTTAGGATGAAGCTGATTACTTTCGAGGATATTCAGAGTTCTGGTATTGGCCCTTTGCAGTGCATGGAGTGGGTCGAAAACGCTATTGCTCGGAAGAGCGAGGCAATTCTTCCTGCGAAAATCAGTCTTCATCCTGGTGCTGAGGGTGCGTTTTGTAACTTTATGCCTTGCATTGTTCCCGACGCGCGCGGAGAGCTTTTTGGGGGCGTAAAGATAGTTACGCGTTACCCCAAGCGCGTACCGGCTCTGGATAGTAAGATATTGTTGTTTAACGCCGAATCTGGTGAGTCACTTGCCTTTATTGATGGCGATTGGATTACGGCGATGCGAACGGGTGCTGTTGCCGCTCATTCTGTTTTGCTTTTCGCCAAAAAGGACTTTCAAAACATCGGCATTATCGGATTGGGAAACACCGGCAGGGCTGCGTTGCTCATGCTGGCCGAAAAGATTTCCAACAGAGATTTGTTTGTCACTGTTCTTGCCCACAACGGTCAAGAGGACGCTTTCATCGAACGCTTCAATGATTATTCAAACCTGCATTTTGATATTGTGGATAGCTATGAAAAGCTTGTTTCGAATTCCGATGTTGTCATCTCTGCGGTGACGTATTTCCCCGATGATATTTGCCCGGACTCCTGTTTTAAAGAAGGAGTTCTTGTTGTGCCTATCCATACCAGGGGATTTACTAACTGCGATTTATTCTTTGATAAGGTTTTTGCCGACGATACGGACCATGTCAAACACTTTAAGAACTTCAGTCAATTCCGTTCGTTTGCTGAGGTATCTGACGTCGTTGCGGGTAGGGCTCAAGGCCGAGTGAGCGAGAACGAAAGAATTCTTGCATACAATATTGGAATCGCTATGCATGACATCTTGTTTGCCGCGAACATTTACAAGCAACTTGAAAAGGACGATTTGACTGAAATTGACCTTGCTCAGCCCGAGCTTAAAACGTGGGTTTAGAGAGTTGACCTCAATTGGATCGCTCCTTTTTGCTTGTGCGTTCCGTTCAATCTAGATAATGATTTCAAAAGATGGGTGGCTATTATGAACGTGTACGAAGGGTCAATTCTTACAGTTGATCATGCGGATACCGTGGCCCGTTATCTTGTGGAAGATGCTGGAAGAATTGTCTTTATTGGTGATGATCTTCCAAAGCAATATGAGAATGCTCAAGTGGTGCATCTTGGCGATAAAGCACTATGCCCTGCCTTTGTCGACACTCATGAGCATTTGGCAAGTTTTGCCACCTTTAATGCAGGTCTGAATGTGATGGACGCGCGCTCTAACGAGGAAATTAAACAGTTGATTTCCGACTTTCTGCCTCGTTGTAAAATGAAAATCGTGATTGCTTTTGGTGCCTCTCCTTATTCGGTAAGCGAAGGGCGTCTTCTTAACCGCGAAGAACTCGATGCCGTCTGTCCAGACAGGCCCTTCTTTATGGTTAAGTATGATGGCCATGCTTGCATCGTAAATACTGCACTTCTCAATAAAGTGAAAGAAAGAGTCTCCATTCTGCGTGGGTATCATCCTGATACCGGTGAGATGAACCAGGAAGCTTTCTTTGCAGTCAGCGATTACATCACCTCGAGTCTTTCGATTCCCGACCTTGTGCGTAATATCCAGGAAGCTATCGACTACCTTGCTTCTAAGGGTATTGGAATGGTTCATTCTGTAAGTGGCGTTGGCTTTGCGGGTGACTTAGATATCTCGCTTGAGAATTGGCTTTCGAAAAGCGTCCAACAGGGCTTTTCGATTCGGGTGTTCCCGCAATCTATGGATATCGAAACTGCATTAAAGCGGAGGCTTCCAAGAATTGGAGGGTGTTTTAAGTGCGCCCTTGACGGGTGCTTTGGAAGTGGCGATGCTGCCTTAAATGCTCCCTACTATAATGACCCATCGAACTACGGCGTGCTATATTACACCGACGAGACGGTGATTGATTTTTGCAAGCGTGCTAACCGTGCAGGATTGCAGATTGAAATGCATGCAATTGGTGATGCTGCATTTGATCAGGCGGCAAGAGCATTAAAGGCCGCGCTCGATGATTATCCAAGGGACGATCATCGCCATGGGATTATTCATGCTTGTTTGCCAACAGAAAAAGGCCTTAACATTTGCTCGGAGTACGGGATTCATTTGCCAATGCAGACAAGTTTTATTGACTGGCCTCAGGAACCAGATGATTATCTAAACTCAATCCTTGGATCTGAGCGTGCCGCAATGCTCAACCCACTTCGTACTATGTGGGATAAGGGAATCGTTCTTTCCGCTGGCTCTGATGCTCCTTGCACCGATCCTAATCCTATCGTGTGGTTGTATAAAGCGTGTAATCACTCAACCCCAGAAGAGAGTCTCACCATTAGAGAGGCTCTTAGGATGTGCACCTATAACGGCGCCTGGGCTTCTTTTGACAATGTCGAGCGGGGTTCGCTTGAGGTTGGAAAACTTGCTGATATGTGCGTTCTGTCCGAAAATCCTTATACTATGAACGCAAAGGATTTAATGCAGCTGAATGTAGAAGACTTGATTCTAAGCGGGGCTTCTTATCAAAAACAAAAACAAAGCTGGATTACGGCTATTGCTAGGGGAGTTCTCTCTCGAGCTAAGGGTTAATCGTTAAGGAATTATGGATATGGCTTCTTTGACACGCGAACAGTTTGATCTACTTGTTGCTAAGCAGGAGCGCGGGGACGCTTCGTTGGAAGAACTTGCGGCTCTCGAACCGTATAGGGCTCGACGCGCTGTTTTGCTCGCATCCGGCTTTGGAAGCAGGATGCTCCCCATTACAATCAACACACCTAAGCCTCTCGTTAATGTTAACGGCAGGCAGATTATCTCCACGATTCTCGATGCGCTTTTGGCTATCGATATTACGGAGATTTACATTGTGACTGGATACCTTAAAGAGCAGTTTGGACTTTTAAAGGCTAAATACCCAACTGTTACATTGCTCGAGAACCCTATCTACGATCAAACGAATAATATTTCTTCGGCTTGTGTTGCCAAAGAGTATTTCAAAAATGCTTATGTTTTTGAAAGTGATCTTTTCCTTACCAATCCCTCTATCCTTAAAAAGTACCGTTACGATTCGTGCTACATGGGCGTACCTGTAGCATCGACACCGGATTGGTGTTTTGATGTCAAAGATGGTCGAATTGTCGATCTGCATAAGGGCGGTTCAAATTGCTGCCATATGTTTGGAATTAGCTATTGGACTGCCGAGGATGGAGCGAAGCTTTCGAGCGATTTGCCTACCGCTTTTTCGGAGGACGAAAATCGCCAACGCTTCTGGGACGATGTTCCCTGCGTTCTCTTAAAGGATAACTATTGCATTATGATTGAACCTTGCACCTTTGACGACGTTGCTGAGATTGATTCTCTTGCGGAGCTTCAGGAAATAGACACAAGGTATGCAGTTGGGTCTTGCTAGAGATACTGGGTTCTAGTCTTTTTCAATCATTTGTTTGCAGGTAGTGAGGTCTTAGAATGACAAACGATGAAGTCCTAGAAGCTCTTCATCAGGTTGAGCTTGATGTTCTTTTGGATATCGATGCTTTTTGCTGCGAGCATCAAATTGCTTGGTGGCTTGATAGCGGAAGTGCATTAGGCGCGGCTCGTCACGGAGGTTTTATCCCCTGGGATGATGATGTCGATATCGCTATGCCGCGAGCAGATTACGACAGATTTTGTAAGCTAGTTTCTGATGGCCTATTGCCTGGTTGCATCTTACATAATACGCACAATACGCCTGGCTTTGCCCCCTTATTTTCAAAGATATGTGTAGAAGGAACGCGTTTTGAGACAGAGGAAACGCGTGCTGCGGGCTATGAGCAGGGTATCTTCATCGACGTGTTTCCGTATGACGAAACCTTCAAAGATGCTTCCAAGAGCTCGTTGCAGTTTCGTCAGGCCGCTATGGCTCAGAAGCGTTCTTACCTGTATCATTCGTCTAAAATCAACGTTCCCCACGGAGGCTTGCTTGGTGCGATTGAGCGTATTGGCTGCCTTGTCTTGCATTGGGTGGAACGAGTTCGTGTAAAGAATCCAGCTCAGTATCAAAATCTATACGATGCTTTGCGTCCAAATGCTCAAGAAACCTCTGGTGAATTGTGTCCATTTTCTTGGAGCCGTCAGGTGTCTTTCCCCATCTCTATATTGACGCCTACGGTAAAGTTAGGGTTTGAGGGACATATGTTGCCGGTCCCCGCCGATTATGATCGTTATCTAACTATGACATACGGTGACTGGCATCAGGTTCCGCCTGTCGATCAGAGACATACGCATCTTCCACTATTGATTCAGTTTCCAAATGGCGATGTATGGGATTCTGCTGCCTCTTAAAGACTTATGGCCTGAATTAATAAGAACTAGCTATATGGGTGCAATGTATGGCAAATCAAGAGCTGTCAATAAAGAACAATATGATGTGGAACTCTATTGGTTCCCTAATTTCTTTGGTCTGCCAATGGCTTACGACCGTTCTTGTCGTTCGTCTGTCCAGTGGTTATGATGCGGCCGGCGCTCTTTCTCTTGCAATGGCGATCTCAAACGTATTTGCGCCAATTGCATTGTTTTCAATTCGAAGCTACCAAGTAACCGACATTCAAAACACAACGACTTCTTGTGAATATGTTGCTTTTCGTTTGATTACCATCGGTTTCGCATTTTGCGTAACTCTCGTGTATACCTTTTTCACAACGGAGTTGATTGTAATACCGGTAGTTGTCATCTACCTTGTGTACCGAATTTGCGACATATTTATCGATGTCCTGCACGGTATTGATCAGCGCCATATGAGGATGGACTTCTGCGGTAAGTCCATGGCTCTTCGAGGTCTCTTGTCATTGATCTCTTTTTCGTTGGTTCTTGCCGTCTCCAATTCACTGTTGCTATCGGTGCTTGCGATGGCCGTTTCTGTCTTCCCGGTTATTTTTTACGACGTTAAGGCGGCCTCTAATTTTGAAGACGTTAGGCCGTCGATAACTTCTAAGAAATGCTTCGAGCTGTTTATGGCGTGCCTGCCTGCGGTTGTGGGGACGGCTTGCAATTCTGCAATCATCACAGTCGCTCGCCAGATGCTCGGCTTTCAGCTTGGGACAACTGTTTTGGGAATATATGCATCTGTTTGCACTCCAGTTGTTATCATCCAGTCTTGTGCGCGATATATCTATGCTCCACTTTTGGGGCCGCTTGCAAGGAAACTTGATGCCGGCGAGTATCGAGCGTATCTTCGCGCCCTCATAAAGATCATCGCTGCCTTTTTCTTCCTCACAATTGTTGGTTTAGTTGGATTCAGGCTCTTTGGTGCAGCATTTCTTTCCTCCGTATTCTCGCCAGAGCTTGCAAGCTATTCCTTCTTGTTTGATTATGCGGTTGTGAGCGTTATTATGTGCGCCTTTGTTTCATTTCTTGGCGATCAGTTGATTGCAGTTAGATCTGCAACGGCAGTATTTGTTGGCAATGCAATTGGTCTCTTAATTTCCGTTCTTCTCTCTCGTCAGTTTATTACAACATTTGGAATGAACGGTGCGAGTTTGATTGTCGTTGTAGCCTATGCCGTCGATTCTGCCTTTATGTTCCTATGCCTTCTGCGTCGCATTAAATCTATGCAGTATTCGGATTCATTGAGTTAAAGCACAGATTGCAGCCCAATGGTGGTCATTGGGGCTGTTTACGAACCTTGCTTCTATATTTGAGACTGGGCACCCCACTCATGTAACAGTCAGGTGCCCAGTTCGCAATATATGTCAAAACTAAATGCTACAGCTGAATTAGGCCAATTTGTTAATTATATCTACCAAGCAGATTGAGATGGCGACTAAAAATCGAGAGCAGTGACGATGCTCGGCGTGTATTGGAGGCGCTATGTGAAGAATGACGTCTAGTGTAACCTTGGCGTTCTGGCGCTGGCTGGACTACTTCTGACCGGTAATTCGGTAGAGTCTCATGTTACCCTCAATAAGAACTAGTTCAAAACCAGGCGTGTCCTCGGTAATGTTGTGAATGCCTTTCCATTCTTCTCTTTTATACCAATTAAAGTACTTAATACCACTTTTCCCATCGAAGCTGTTGTCGAGGACAAGTACATATTTTGCGTCAACAGACTTCACCGCTTCTTTGACTTTATTGTCAAATGAAATATTGGCTAAACGTGTTCGGATTAGATCGGAGACCTCATTGTCCTTTGGAAGAAAGAATTTCCGGTAGTATGTATTTATATTTTTAATTCCATAGGCATAGACGCTTCCGTCGTGGGGATCATTAATCACAAGGTCTTTTGTGCCTGTAATTGTCCTAACTTTTTCAAGGAAATCCGCGCCTCCTTCGGTTAGGGAGGCAGTGGGGCTTTTAAGCGTGTACTGATATTTGACGGTTGTGGACATGAAGTCAAAGCAGCTGTAACCTGCATAAGGCAGCTGAATAAAAGAACCTTGCCTATAGCAGATTAGACAGAATAAGACAATCGGTATTGCTTGAATAAGTACTGTTACAGAGGCTGCATTGTTGCCGTTAAGCTTATTTGTATAAGTGTATTCGGCAAGGCAGACTAATGACTCTAATCCATATGTAACTAGTGGAACGAGGCATAGTCCATACATACATGCGATTCGATAGAAGTCGTTGTACCAAAATCCTGATAAATAAGTTCTCAATAGACCATTACTTGAGATATCAACAATATAGGCAACAGCGAAAAAGAACGGCGAAAAGCATAGCCAGCGGTTTCGATGCAAATAGAACACGCGAAGAATGCCAAGCAAAACACAGAAGGCGACTAGCCATTGTGCTGGATTGTAGATTAGTGTTAATCTTAAAATATTGTGAGTGGCACTTTTTGCATCTAAGATTGGCACCCAATTAAATGTGGCTACTTTTAAGAAGATTGGACTGTTTCGGCAAACAATCCAAAAGATAACTATTGCAATGGTCACTGTGCATGCAAGGGGGACTGCTGGCAGTTTCTTTTCATTAAAGAATTTATAGGAGTGGTACACCAAAAATGGAGCAAGTATTACCCCCATTGTCATGATGCAGTTTGGTTGGGCAAATGCAATGGCAAGGCAGCCAATTATGAAGTAAGTAATTGGGATGATGGCTTTGCTGGAGTCACTATGTAGAAGAGTGATAAAGCAGCTGGAAATGCCAAAGACAAATACTAGGCCCAAGAGATTTGCATAGAGAGGGCCCCAGAGCAAGAATTCCCACGGGCACGAGCAAACCGCAAGCGATGTGACGGATCCTGCAATATGTAAGGTACGATTGTCCGAATCGATTGCTACTAAAAACGAATAGAGTCCCAACGGGAAGACAACTGCTATAAGAGCCGTGTTGAGGGCGTTGATGCAGATGGTAGGTTCGACGCCGAGAGTTTGCATACAGAGCGCGGCGAGGATGTGCCATTCGGCGGGGTAAAAGTTTGCGCTGGTCACCGCGCTTGCGCTGTGTTCATAGATACTGATTGATAGGCATGACATATCGCCGCTTTGAGCAAGGCTTCTTACGGCGTTTAAGTGAAGGAAATTATCCGTTCCGTCTTGGAAAAAGGCGCCAGCCCCATCGAGGCTCGCGACAAATACAACCGTGGTAACTACAACGCCAATCAGTACATAACAAAAGGGAATATAAATGCCCTTAAAGATTAGGCCGTATGCTAGACCCTGTTGATTCTTTATCCTAGTGAAAACGCCGGCAAAAAGAAATAATAGGGTCCAAGGCAAGATAACCGTTTGTGGTGTCGAGCTAATTCCAAGCCAATACAATACGATGCCGCTTAACACATAGCAAAGTGCCGTTGCCGCCGGGGCTAGCGATAGCGATATTCTTTGATCCACCTGCAGGGCAGAGAGGAAATAATAGCTTGGGATATATAGAACTGCTATATATAGAAAAAATGCAACACTGAAACTAAACCACATACTTTAACTTTCTTTGTAACGGCCAGCTTTAGTTCCGCTAAGGGACGATTTTCCTGATTAAAGGAATTTTCTTAAGCAATAGAATGATTCCCACGCAGGCGATGTAGAAGATGACTGCCCCTACGGTTCTGAGCGCGATTGAGGTCATGGGTATATTCAGTCCCTGCGGAGAGAGAATAAAGTGGTCAAGAATTGGTTTGTGGATAAGATAGACGCCAAAGCTGCACGAAGAGACGGTTGAGAGCAGGTGTGTGGCCTTTGCCCCGATGAAGCTAAAGTCTAGGTATTTAAATAGAGTGAAAACGGCGGCTCCCTGTAGGACCGCTGGAAAGGCGAGATAATTGAAATACAGTCGATCTACGGCTCCGATTGTCTCGCTGCTAATTGCCGTATAGGCAAAACGGAAAATCGTTCCCAAAATGCCAAGGATATAGATTGCCATTCTCTGTTTTTTGTTGAGCTCTGTCGTTGACAGCAGGTATCCAAGCGCTGTAAAGAGAAGGTTTCCCGAGAGTGCCAGAATCGAAATGCTTCCAGGCCATTCAATGCCCAGGATCGGGAGGGCATATGGTAAGACGGACTGCAGAATGAAGGAGGCGCTTACGCCATAAGTGAGAGCCTTTTTGTTATCGGCTAGCAGGGATAGCAACGGCATCGATAGATAAATCGAAAACAGGGGAAAGAAGAACCAATATACCTGTTCGATCTGATTGTTGAGCATCATGTTGAGAAAGCTGCGAGGCCCAAGATGCACGTCGGCATTGCGTGTGGAATAGAGCAGAAACCAAATGAGGCTCCATGCTACGAAGGGTATTACCGTACGCTTTATTCGTTTAGACAAAAAGGTCTTTGTGTCATAGCGATCGCGATAGCGCATCAGTGTAGCGCCTGTAAGCATGAGAAAAATGGGGACAGCCCAGTAGAACAACACCTCAATAAGAAGGGCAAATAGCCAGTTTTTCCCAGGCTGCCATGTGTGTACCATCTGATTGCAATGAAGCGCAATTACAGAAAAACACGCCGCAATGTTGAGGCAGTCAAAATAAACTACTCGGTTCTTCACGTCTTAGACCCGTCTATACTCGTACATTTCTATTGATTACTCATGGCGTCTATCGGCAAAGAGAGGAAATCCCTCTCTTGAGTGCAGATGCTAGGCCCTCTTCCTTGAGATAGTAGGAAAATACGGCCATCTTGCCTTTTTCGCGTGCAAGATCAAGATCGGATTTGATGTCCTTGCCGCTGCGAAGCCCGTTCACATATGTTTTGGGGTCTGCAACGATGTTCTTGAGCCTTTTGAGCTCGTCGGGCCAAAAGAGCTTCTCATCGATTTCGTTGTTGTCGAAGGCCTGCTTATATTCGGTGGCATATCGCTCTAGGAAGGGGAGCTGAAACTCTTCAGCAAGTCGACTAAAGGCAAACTCGCAGTTATGGGTCTTTTTGTACTCAAAGATGCCAATGAACTTCTGGCACAGCTCGGGGTTGCTTCTCAGCCAATTCTCGATCCACTGGTACTCATCGAGCATGACAAACACCTTGTTGGACTGGTTGATCGATGATGCAGCGTTGTCTTGGCGATAGCAATAGAACGCCTCGTCAAGAATGGCAATCTTGGTTGCCCAGCAATAGGACTGGAACCAAAAGCCGTTGTCCTGGAAGCCTGCGCCGGGGCTCTCGTTGAATTTGATGTCGTGCTCGTTGAGCCAGGAGCGCTTGTAGATGCCCGTCCAGTTTTCCATGCGAATGTTAAATAGATCGACATTGGTCTGCGGGTTGAGTGTCTTGTTGTAGTAGGAGCTCTTGTTGCAGATAGGCTCCTTTTCGAGATGGTCTACACCGATATCGTCGGTGGTAAGGCGGTAGTAGTCGGAGCGAACAAAGTCCAAATCGTCCTGAATGGCTCGGTTATAGAGCTTCTCAAACATATTCGGCTTAAGGTAGTCATCGGGTTCTAGAATGCCTACATATTCACCGGTTGCATTGCTCATGCCCACATTCATGGCATGTCCGTAACCGCCGTTGGGCTTATCGATTATCTTGATGCGGCTGTCATTTGACGCGTAGCGCTGCATGGTCTGGAGTGAGTTGTCCTTAGAACCGTCGTTTACGCATACGACCTCGATGTCTTTAAGGGTTTGTGCCAGGACGCTGTCAAGCGCCTGCTCAAGATAGGGCTCGGCATTGTAGATGGGCATTACGACCGAGACTTTAGGTGTTGCATTGTTCATATATCAATCTCCTAAACGAGCGTGGATGAATGTTTAAGTGCGGTTTTTCCAGTTAGGGCAAAATCCGATCCCCGCTTGATCTTAGAGCTTGGTTGCGAGACTGCCTGCTTTAGGAGTTTTCGCTTAAACCAACCAAGGCTTTTACGCAGGGTTTGTAAAAGACCATCGTATTGGATGCCCTCGAGGAATTTTATCAAACGGGGAATGATGCGATGGCGCTTTTGTTGCTTCGTTGAGGCCGAGGACGAATCGTTTCCCAGCGCTTCATCAAGAAGCGCGCAATATCTGCCGTAAATCGATGGGTCTAGGCCAAAGTACGCGGGGGAGTGAAGGCCAATTTCAAGTTCCGGAAACTCATCGTTTGCAAGGGCCTTTAACTGGGCTTGACGTCCATTCTGGTCGTCCATGGTCTCGATGTTCCATACCAGATATCCTATGGCCCAATTCAAAAAGCCCCAGGATGTTTTTTCGTAGAGATCGGGGCGCTTTTTTAGCTCTTCCTTTAATAAACAGGTGCTCTCATAAAAAGCGAGCGGGTCTTTTGCGCGAGAGCTAGAAACCGATCCCGAGCGGTTGACCCTGTGGCTTATGAGCGGCGTGTCGATAACGGAGATTTTAGAGGCAAGCGCTAAAGAAAGGAAAACAAAATACAGGTCTTCGCTGTTAGTCAGTTTTGGATATCGAATGGCGTTATCTTCGATAAAAGAACGGCGGTACAGCTTGTCCCACGGCCAGCCAATAAAGGCGGTAAAGATAAAGTCGCGCATATCGGCTGCATTAAATACCGGCTGATCGGGTATCTGTGCAACGTTGATGGTCCACCATGAATCTACGGGGGTGCCGGTTGAGTCGTCAAACTGCGAGGACCTGCATACAACAACGTCGCTGTCATATGCCTCTGCGCTTGCGTACAGTTCTTCTAAAAGTGTCGGCTCGTAAATATCGTCGGCGTCGAGCATGATGACATATGTGCCTGTGGCGGCCTCGAGCCCGGTGTTGCGTGCGACACCGGGCCCAGAATTGTCCTGCGAAAAGACGTGGAACCTCTGATCTGCTTGGGAGTACTCCTGCAGGATGCTGAGGCTGTTGTCGTTCGAACCGTCGTTTACGCACAGCACTTCAAAGTTCGAGTACGTTTGCGACTGGATACTCTTGAGCGTAGACTCTAGATAGCTCTCGCCGTTGTAAACAGGAAGAACAACGGAAATGGTGGGTGTGGCGGGGTTGTTATTCAAGTAAATCATTCTCTTTCGTTTCGCGGTCTTCCTACGCTATTTCTTTCGTCCCGCGATGTCCCTAATCTTACTCATGGGCTTAAGCAGCGCGTTTCCCAGCTTGTAGGAATGGGATTCATATACTGACTTAAGCTTTTGCTCGGTTTCATCTCGCCACATGTCGTACTGGACTCGCTCTGCCTCGAGTTCATGTTCAAATTCTTCTCGATCACAAAGGGCCCTGTCTCTTTCTTTGAGTGCGGTGATGGCGCAAGAGATGGCTTTTGCTCTGTTTAGGTCCAGCAGATCCCTGAGCTTGCTCTCGTAGGAGTCCAGTTCGAGCTCGCCATTTTGGGGAATAGCACGAATGACGGGTTCAATCTCGCTAAGGTAGGCATCGGCCTCCGCACTGGGCAAGCTCTCGATGGTCCAAAGTGAATAGTTGAGGATCCAACGGTGGTAGGAGTTGAGGCAAGCCCTGCCGCGCGTGGACTCGCTCAGTCTATCGCCAATAGCGCGAATGGCGCAGAGTGCATTGTTCCAGCTCTTTGCGCGAGAGCCTTCCAGCGAGTTCTTGTTATTGGTTCGATGGTGGAACAATACGGAGTCAAGGCACACGATGATATCTGCCAAGGCAAGGGCGCAAAAAACAAAGAGCGCGTCGTTGGTGGTCCTGAGCGGTTGAAATTTCAGTTCTGTTTTATCGATAAAGTCTTTACGGAAGAGCTTGTCCCAAGGCCAACCGATAAAGCTTTGGAACAGCTTTTCGCAGTATTCGTCGTGCGTAATGGGGCGGTCAAAGTCAACGCCGTTCAGCGCGCCATCGATGGTCCAAGTGTCGCCTGTCATATTGTCAAAGCCTTCGGACTTAGCGATCGCGATATCTGCTCCGTGCTGCTCGATGGCATTGACAAGCTCTTCGAGAGTATTTGATTCGATATAGTCATCTGCGTCAAGGAAGTAGAGATACTTACCCCGAGCCTTGGACATGCCGTTGTTGCGAGCTACGCCGGCAAACTGATTTGCCTGCTCCACGAGCATAAGCCGCGGGTCCTTATTGGCAAAATCAGCCACGATGTTGCGCGTGTTGTCCGTAGATTCATCGTCTACCACAATGACCTCAATGTCGGTCAGTGTTTGGGCAAGAACGCTTTCTAGCGTTTGCGCAATATAATCAGCCGCGTTGTAGCTGGGAATGATTACGGAGACGATTGGCATATCTTGTCCTTAGGTTCGTTTTGGAATAGCCGTGGTTGCTGTGAAATCTAATAAGTTCGAGTTATGGCATGACTAGTCTGTGTGCCATAAATCTCTTGTATAGACCTTACTTTCTACATCCGTAAGCTCGCGGCTAAAACGATTTGCGATGATCAAGTCGCAGGAGTCTTTGAAATGTGTCAAGTCCTGCGTGACTGGAATACCGTGGAACTGGTCGTTGTTGAGCGTCGGCTCGTAGATTACGAGTTGTGCGCCGCTTGCATGCAGCTTGTCGATAATGTCGACAATCGAACTCTGACGGAAATTGTCCGATCCGGCTTTCATCGCAAGACGGTAGGCGCCAATCTTTTTTGGGTGCTTTGCTAAGATTCGGTCGACGATAAAGGTCTTGCGCGTGGCATTTGAATCAACGATGGCTCGCATTAAATCCTGGGGAATGTCCTCGTAATTCGCCAGCAACTGTTTGGAGTCTTTTGGCAGGCAGTATCCGCCATAGCCAAAAGACGGGTTGTTGTAGTGGCTGCCAATGCGGGGATCGAGGCAGACCCCTTCGAGTATTTGTTTGGTATCGAGTCCCTTACTCTCGGCATAGGTGTCAAGCTCGTTAAAGTACGAAATTCGCAGTGCTAAATACGTGTTGGCAAAGAGCTTAATTGCTTCTGCCTCGGTGGCACCAGTTATGAGCACAGGAGTGTCGGTGTCTTCCGATCCTTCGGCAAGTAGTTGGGCAAAATACTCAGCATCGCCCCTTTGTGCAAGGTCTGAGGTGCCTACAACAATGCGGGTGGGATGTAGGTTGTCGTCTAGGGCATGTCCTTCGCGCAAGAACTCTGGAGAAAAAAGAATCCTAAGCCTAGGGTATTGGCTTGCGATGTGCGAGGTGTAACCAACAGGGATCGTAGACTTAATGACCACCAGTGCATTGGGATTGAGCTCGACCGTAAGATCGAGCACACTCTCGATGCTTGAGGTGTCAAAATGGTGCGTCATATCATCGTAATTTGTAGGTGTTGCGACAATCACGATATCGGTGTCGGTATAGGCTGCCTGGGGGTCGGTTGTAGCAGAAAGAGTTGCCGGCTTATTCGAAAGATATGCTTCTATCAGCTCATCCTTGATGGGAGACAGGCCCTCGTTGATAGATGCGACGCGGCGGGCATCAATGTCAATGGCCGTAACGTCGTAATGTTTGGAAAGCAGGCATGCAAGCGATAGGCCCACATATCCAACGCCCGCAACGGTGATTCTCATAGCAGTTCCTAACAACCGGGCGAAGTCCGGAAGGTGGTGGTTAATAACCTCCTTATTCTAATGGAGTTGGTGCTCCGTAGCCGCACTTGGCGGTCAATCTGTCCGAATCTGCGCTTTTATACGGCAGCCCGCGCGCCATCGTTGTCGAAGACGTGCGGGCTTGAATTGTTTGCTCTGTTTTTTCGGCTGTGTTCGTAGAAGTTTGGGTTACGGCAGCTTTTGTTGTTTTATATCTGTTCCTGCTTGCCGTTTGACCTGTGCGTTTTATAAACCTGAAGCTCCCATTGTTTCCTTTCGACCTTGGCGACCGAATCGAGGATGAAGCCGGTGGCCAGGCTCAGGCCGCACAGGAACATGAAGGAAGTTGCGAGTATGGCGGTGGGGAAGCGGGGAACCAATCCAGTGTGAAGGTAATCCACGATAATGGGGACGCCCAACACGAGTCCCACAACGGCAAAGATAAGGGCAAATAGACTAAAGAACTTGAGGGGTCGGTAATCCTTGAAGAGCGACCCAATCATAGCGATGACCTTAACGCCGTCACTAATGGTATTAAGCTTGGATTCCGATCCTGCTGGGCGATCTCTGTATTCCACCGGCACATCTTTGATGCGCCAGCGATGGTCGACGGCGTGGATGGAAAGCTCGGTTTCGATTTGAAAGCCTTCACTCAGTACAGGGAATGTTTTGACAAACGGCTCGCTCATGCCGCGATAACCCGTCATAACATCGTCAAAGCTGTAACCGTAAATCCATTTGATCATGGCGCGCACCAGGTTGTTGCCAAATCCGTGGAAGGCGCGCTTATTTTCTTCGGCGTAGGTGCCGTTGGACAGGCGATCGCCTACGGTCATATCTGCTTCGCCCGCAAGTATGGGATTGCAGAGCGATTTGGCGGCCTCGGCGGGATACGTGTCGTCGCCATCGACCATTAGATAGCAACGCGCGTTTATGTCCCTAAACATCTGGCGGCAAACGTTACCCTTGCCCTGACGCGGCTCAAGGCGCACCGTGGCGCCGTGCTCTCGAGCAATTTTTGATGTGTCATCGGACGAATTGTTGTCGTAGACGTAAACCGTCGCGCCGGGAAGCTCGCGATGGAAATCGTCAATAACCTTGCCGATGGTGATTGCCTCGTTGTAGCAAGGAATAATTACTGCAGTATCTGTATAGTCCAAGATAAAACCCCTTAAATCACGGTAAGTTGTAAGTATAGCTGTAGTTAACGCCTGCATTTGATATGGGTTAGTTTTCCAGATTTGCTTAGGCTGGTTTTGTTGGCTTGCGAGAAGGCTATACTTTCCTCTGTTATAGATTCAGAGACAAGGAGAAACTCCGTGGCTGACAACCTAAAGAGTCAGGTAGCGGTGGCTAAGCCGGCCTCTCACGCTAAGAACGATATCGAAAAAGACAAGTTTATCCTTAAGCAACTTGTTACTAAGGACTTTAAGATTAAGTACCGCCGTAGCGTTTTGGGTGTTGCGTGGTCCGTTCTTAACCCGCTTCTTATGATGATCGTGATGTCTATTGTTTTTACCACGATCTTTGGACAGAGCCGCAACGGTTCCATTACGCCCGAGTTGTACCCGCTGTATCTGATCGTCGGCAACATTACGTTTTCGGTTATGTCCGAGTCCACGAGTCAGGCGCTTACGTCCATCATTATGGCTTCGTCGTTGCTCAAGAAGGTCAAAGTTCACCGCTGGGTATTCCCGGTTCAAAAGGTGCTGTTCTCGCTGGTGAACTTTGCGTTTTCGTTGGTTGCCGTGGCGATTGTTATGCTGTGGTTCCACATCGTTCCCACCTGGCATCTTATTCTGCTGCCCGTTTGCCTGTTTTTGCTCATGTGCTTTTGCATGGGCTTGGGCATGATGCTCTCGGCACTGGCGGTCTTTTTCCGCGATGTTATGCATCTGTGGAGCGTTGTGCTTACTGCATGGATGTACCTGACCCCCATTTTTTGGACGACCGACTTTATCTCGCAGATGGATCGCTGGATTCAGATCCTCGTTACCTTTAATCCTATGTACAGCTACCTGCTGTTTATGCGCGATATCTTCCTGTTTGGAACAACGCCCTCTGCGATAACGCTTGGATTGTGCGTTGTGTGGGCGGTTGTGGCGCTTGCTATTGGCCATGCCGTCTTCCATAAGACCGAGCACAAGTTCATTCTTTACATTTAAGGAGTGCTGTTATGTCTGCGACTACCGTTGATTACAGCAAGCAGCCTCTCGCTGTTGAGGTTAAAGACGTCACCATGATTTTTAATATGGCGTCCGAGTCCCTGACTAACCTCAAGGAGTATTTTATTAAGCTCGCCAAGCACGAGCTGTTCTTTGAGGAGTTCCGTGCGCTCAAGCATATTTCGTTTGATGTTCACCGCGGCGAGGTCGTGGGCCTAGTAGGAACCAACGGCTCCGGTAAGTCCACCATGCTCAAGATCATCGCTGGCGTTCTGGAGCCCAGCGAGGGCGAGGTCAGGGTTCACGGCAACATTGCCCCGCTCATCGAGCTGGGAGCAGGCTTTGACCCCGAGCTGACGGCGCGCGAGAACATCTACCTCAATGGTTCGCTGCTTGGTTACACCAAGGAATTTATTGATGAGAACTTCGATGCCATTATCGATTTTGCTGAGCTCAAAGATTTTGTAGATATGCCGCTCAAGAACTTCTCTTCTGGTATGGTGGCGCGCATCGCATTTGCCATTGCTACGATTACCGAGCCCGATATTCTGATTGTTGATGAGACGCTCTCCGTTGGCGACGTGTTCTTCCAGGAAAAGTGTGAGCGTCGCATTCAGCACTTTATCGAGAGCGGTGACGTTACGGTACTGTTTGTCTCTCACTCTATGGACCAGGTAGAGCGCATTTGCCAGCGCGCCGTTTGGATCGAGAAGGGTGACCTGCGCATGGATGGCCCCGTCGATGAGGTGTGCAAGGCATACCACGACCAGTTTAAGTAGGCTATAATTTATGCGTTGTGTAAACACGGTTTTGGCGTATCTGCATGACTCTATGCTCCATTAGCTCAGTTGGATAGAGCAGGGGACTTCTAATCCCAAGGTCGACGGTTCGAATCCGCCATGGAGCACCTTGAAATTAAAAGGGGCCACATCGTTTGATGTGGCCCCTTTTGTGTGCGGCATGACATGCGTTTACGTCAAGGCGTATGCGGGTTTAATCGCCACCCACATTCGTGCCACTGAAGTCATAAACAATTGCCATGTAGTAGGTTCCATTCTTGTTTACTACGCCTACGCCTGCTTTTGTTACGGTTCTACAGTTCATCATAATTCGATGCTCGTAGTGATTCTTCCATTTGGTTACAGCATCGTCGCCGGTCATTCGGTACGTAGCGTATTGAAGGATGTCGTCCAGATTCTTGTAGCCATGATTCGGATTGATCGTGTGCTCAAGTTTGCCAACATCTGCGCAATGTTGTGCAGACTGGCGTGCGAGAGTCTCCATGTAGCTGTCGCGTACGGGGATCGAGAAACCCTTGCTCCTGCGGTAGTTGCAGTAAGCTGTCCAGATCTCGTTTTCCATGCTGCGACACTCTTCGTTTGGGTCGATTTGCTTGGTCGTGCGCCTGAGTGTCCAAGACTGGTTGGCGCTTCGGTTCCTGTCTTGAACGGTCACGTTGGCACCGTTTGTTGCTGTGCCGCCCGTAATGTTCAGTGCACGATAGCTGGCCGTGTTTAAGAAAACTAGTTTGTTGTCTTTTGTGAGCCACAGCTTCCACAGCTTGTTGCTCCAACCGTCCTCATAGTCCCATTGCTGAACGTTGCCGCCGTTAGTGTTTGAGTCCTGGCCAGCGACTTCAAGGCACTTGCCCGAAACAACGCTCATAATCTTGTAGATGCCATTTCCGGTCCTAACGAACTGCCATTTTTGCCCGTTGGTGCCGTTGTCGGCCCAAGAAATTACGTTGACGCCGTTGTCTTTGCCGCCTCCGTAAACATCGAGCACCTGATTGCTGCCAGAGCAACTTTGAATAACGTACATCCCTTCGGGAACTTCGTAATAACGGTCTCCGTTATCGTAGACATGTTCGGTAACACTTGCGTTGCCAACCGTAATGGTTCTCGTGCCCTTTGTCTTAATCGTTTCGGGTCTGAGTTCAAATAGCTGACCCTTGCCGTTATTACGGCTCCAGACCTGAATATTGGTGCCGTTGTCGGCGTATCCACGGTAGCAATCGAGAACATAATTTGAGTGCACGTTAATGAGCATCAACTTGTTGTTGTAGACCTCGGCACGCCACAGCTGATCGTCTTCACCGCTTGAACTCAGTTGAAGAACGTTGGCGCCTTCTTCATTTTTATGACTTGAGTCAAGGCTCAGGTACTTATTCGAGTAGGCGTTCTTTATGCGGTATACGCCCTCTGATTCCTCAACAAACTTCCAGATCTGGCCGGTTACACCGTTGTTATCCCAGAGCTGAACATTGGCGCCGTTGTTTTTGGAAACCGCTGCCACCTCGACGCATCGATCGATGTTGGTGCACGTGTTAATAGAAAGCCACTGATCGGGAACATCAACGTAGCTGTATCCATCGGGATAGCTGTAGACCGTAACGGTGATTTCGCCAACCTGCACCCTTTTGACGGACGCCTGGCCCCTGATGATCTTAAACGTAGAAGCCGCTGTGCCGGTGTAGTCGCCCTTGCCGGTGATGGTAATGTTTGCGGTTCCGACCTTGACGTTGTTGCTATAGGAGGTTGTAAAGTCCGTTCCGGATTCGAGCGACCTGCCGTTGAGGGTTACCGCGGGAACGGGCGTAAGCTGTGAACCGGTGTAATTTTGAGCGGGAACGCTTATGCTCGCCCCGGAGATGCTTGCAGGGGAGATGGTAAACGAACAGTGGGCGGTTCCAGAGTAGTTGCCCTTACCGGTCACGCTCACGTTCGCCGTGCCGGCGTGCAGGTTGTTGGAATACGAGACGGTGTAGTCCGTTCCGTTGGAAAGGGTCCGTTCTCCAAACTTTACAGTGGCGCTTGGGGACAGCGCTTTACCGCTGAACGTTTGATCGGCAGCACTGACCTTTGCCGACGAGAGGTCTGCCGGGGCGATAGACCAGCTTACGGTGATGTCGTCAGACTGGCCGGTCGAAACCCACTGGTAGTGGGTTTTGTCTTTGAGCGTGAGTGTGGCCATATAGGCCCCCGCATTCGTTGCTGCGCCGTTCTTTACGGTGTAGGCGCCGCTTGAGGCGACGGCGGTCTGGTTAGACCCGTTGTAGGTCAGTTTGGCGGGGGAGGGTACATTTACGTTCTGCTTAGAGACAGATGGCCTTTTGACGATTTCAAAAGTGCCTTTGGCAACTCCCGTGTATCGACCAACACCGGTGATCGTGACAGTTGCCGTGCCAACGTTGGTATTGTTCGAATACGATACTTTGTAATCGACATCCTTATTGAGCTTTTGGCTGCCAAGGGTGACTTCGGGAAACGGCGTGAGCGGCTTGCCCGTGTATTGTTGATTTGAAACTTTGACCTGAGCGCCCGATAGGTCTGTTGGGGCCGGCTTTGGCTGCGTCGAAGAGCTATCGGGCGTTAGGGCGACAACAATACGCTGGAAATCGGCATTAGAGACCGCATTGACGCCGCCGGCAACATAGGCGTGGCTCACGTTGCCCCTAAAACGCTTAATGTAGCTGCATACTATTTGTGCGCCGTTGTCGACAAGCAGCAGTGGCGAGTTGATTTTGCCCATACACGGGCCCATTGCAAGAGCATCGGCATAATTTGAGCCAGTTGCAAATCCAAGCGGATCGGCGCTAAAGAGGCTCGTCTCCGTAATTTCGAATGCCGTAATCTGCGCACTCGTTTCGTAGCGAGTTGCACCGCATAGACGACGAATGCTTCCGCTGGCAATATTGGCCGAATTGAGTTGAGATATTACGGCGTTGGGAACCGCTGCGGTGCCGCCCACGAGAATGGCCCTGGAATAGCCGCCATCGCGAATTGCCTTAATGGCTTGCTGGGACAGGCCCGTAGAGGGATTGCACAGCACGATAGGGCTCTTTACGACATAGGCAAAGGGGCTAATTGAGAGCGAATCGGCATAGTTAGTGCCCGTGGCGATAACTATCGTGTCGGACGAGGACTTGCACTGGCGTAGAATTTCGAGACTCGTCTCATAGCGTGTGGAACCGTACAGTCGAACGGCATTGCTTCCGCAGAGGTTTTTTGCAGATCGAACCACGGAGTCGCTTATGGCCGTGGGACCGCCAACAACATAAATGGATGAAGGTGCGAGTTTTTTAATCGTGGACGCGGCCTTGTTGGATAACGAACCAGGGTCCGTAAGGATAATCGGAGCGTCGTACACGCCAGCCAGCGCTGAGGCGGATAGCGCGTCGGGGTAGTTGGTTCCGCTGGCAAGGATGACCTTGTCCGACCTGCTCCAGCCGCCGACGTTTGTAATCAGTTCCGACATGGTGTCATAGCGCGTGGCGCCTGCTACACGCTGGACATTGACCTGGAACGCAAGCGCCCTTGTGGCGAAAAGCGGCAGGGATGCCAGCATCAAAAGTGCTCCTAAGAAGGACATTGATAGTCCTCTTGGGAAGCGTTTTAATTGCGCTTTTACATTTCGCATAAAACCACCTCTCATAGGTTGCCTACATGCTCCCGAGTATATGAGGCGGAATGCGAAAACTGTTGCGCAACAACTATTAGTGGTGCTAATCCCTCTGCCAGAGGTCTCGCGTGTAAACCTTCTCCGCCACGTCGTCGAGGACTCGGTCGTAACGGTTGGCAATGATTGGGTCGCTTGCCTGGTTAAACGCGGTTAGGTCGTTGACTATGCGGCAACCCTGGAGCTCGACGAGCGCGCTGGTTGGTTCGTAGATGATGACCTCGACACCGTGCGCTTTAAGCTGCTCAATAACATCAAGGGTCGAGCTCTGTCTAAAGTTGTCGGACCCGCTTTTCATGGTTAGGCGGAATGCGCCAACGACCTTTGGCTGCATTGCCAAGACCTGGTCGACAATAAATTGCTTGCGGGTGCGGTTGGAATCGACAATGGCGCGAATTAGGTTTTGAGGAACATCCTGGAAGTTGGCGAGGAGCTGCTTGGAATCCTTGGGCAGACAGTAGCCGCCGTAACCAAAGCTGGGGTTGTTGTAATGGGTCCCAATGCGCGGATCGAGGCAAACGCCCTGGATGATATCGCGCGTGTTGAGGCCTTTGCTCTTGGCGTAAGTATCGAGTTCGTTAAAGTACGAAACCCTCAGCGCTAGATATGTGTTGGCAAAGAGCTTGATGGCCTCTGCTTCCGTCGATCCTGTTACCAGGATTTCCGTTCCTGTATCCTCGGAGCCTTCGTCTAGAAGTTCGACAAAGGTCTGAGCGGCTTTGTGGTCGACGTCCTTCGTGATGCCAGCGACGATGCGGCTGGGATGAAGGTTGTCCTCGAGTGCGTGGCCTTCGCGCAAGAACTCGGGGGAGAAGATGATCTGGAGTTTGGGATATCTGGCGCTTACGTCTTTGGTGTAGCCCACGGGAATGGTGGACTTAATGACCACGACTGCATCGGGGTTAAGCTCTTCGACGAGGTCGAGGACGTTTTCGATGCTTGAGGTGTCAAAGTAATGCGTAATATCGTCGTAATTGGTCGGCGTAGCGATGACGATGTAGTCCGCGTTTGCATATGCCTTGGCGGGATCGGTGGTCGCGTGCAAGCTGGTAGGCCGATCCGCCAGATAGGCCTCGATAAAGGTGTCTTTGATAGGGGATACGCCATTGTTGATGTCGGTGACCCTTTGCTCGTTAATGTCGATGGCAATGACATTGTTGTGCTTAGAAAGCAAACAGGCTAACGAAAGGCCTACGTAGCCAAGGCCTGCGACGGATATATTCATAGATGCCTCCCGGCATAGTTGACGTTTCTAACCAAATAAAAGCCGCTGCGGCGCAAGTTGGTCTGGTCTAACGGCCACGCAGCTTTCGCGGGATAGCGGTTACGGCTCTTCCTAGTTTATAGGAGATGCTGTTTTCAAATTGCAATCTTACCGCGTTTTCTGCTTTTGTTTGTGCATCGGCCTTCGCTTGCATAATAGACATCTCGTGTTGCAGTCGTTCCTGCGCGCGTTTTTGAACGAGCGTGGCGAACAGGATCTGCTCGCGGGGCGTGTAGCCTGATGTGAGCTCTTGTGTCTGGTCGGCGTCTAGCATGTTGAAGTGATCTGCCGCGGCATCGACCCACGTATCAATTATCGCTGTGCAATCGTCGACGGATGCTACAGCGGCGTGATGTTGTTCGATAAAGTCAATGGCTTCGATGATGCAACGAAAATAACCGTCAAGGTTAGCTATGCCCGCCGGTGTTGTCATGATTGAGCCGGCGCGAATACGTCGAAGGTTAAGTTGTTGGTCGATGTATCGGACCGAATTAGCCAACAGTAGGGACTCAAAGCTAAACAAGTTGTCTTCGTGGATGATGCCTGGATAAAAGGCGAGCTGCGTTCTTTTAAGAAAGCCGACGCTAAACGCTCTCAAGCATACATTGGGGCGAAAGTCGTCGTTTGCAAGTATCGCCGATAGGTATTCTTGTCCGGTTAGTGCTCGTGGGTAGTATCCAGATCTTTGATAATAGGTTCGATACGTTGGAAATGAATGCTCCAGCTGTGTGTTTTCGTAGAACACCTGGGCGTTAAAGGTGAGGATTTCTAGACGTTCGCGTTCCATCCAGTCGGCGATGGTTTGGAGCGCATTGTCTGCAAGCATGTCGTCGGCATCGAGGAAGACGATATAGCCGTTATTGGCATTGCCTGTGACCCACGAGAGTGCTGTATTTCGGGCGATGGATAGGCCACTATGTTCAATGGAGATAATGTGTTTGCGATACCCCTTGATGTCAAGGGTTTCCATAGTCTGCAACGTGGCGTCACTCGAGCCGTCGTCTACAAAGATGACAGTCTTAGGCCCTTTGTAGGACTGCCGCAAAAGCGATTGCGCCAGATTGTTGAGATATTTGGATACGTTAAACCCTGGAACGATGATATAAAACGCGGGCATGTTTGACGTGTTGGCCATGGGTGCCCTCCGTACTCTGCCCAGATAACAATAAGCCTATCAAGTGTAACGTAACTAGACCAAATGCCGGCTCTTCGTGTTTGTTGATAGGCCCCGCCGAAATATATGCAGGCCCGCTCGTTGTCGGATAACAGCCGCTCGCATTTGTTGCTCAACATTTGGTCCGCGCTCGAGCGTATCATCAAGTGTGGATGATTGACACCCCGCGAGAAGAAGGACCTGTGCTATGAAAGCCCTCCGCAAGTGCGCATGCGTAGCTGTTCAGCTCGTTGTTACCGCTGCGCTCCTGTTCCAGCAGTGCCCCGTTCAGGCATTTGCGGCACCGGAGCAGATTCAATCCGATAACGAGGTGATTGAATCCGTGGCAGACCAAGGGGATGAAGTGGACGCCCAAGCCGCTGATTCAGCCGAGAATTCGGCAGCCGATGATTCCGCTTCTGCGCTCCAGGCTGTTGCTGGCGTGGAGCCTTCCTCCGTGCCCAAGCCCTCTAATCCCGGTGTATGGAAAACGGTTGGCTCGTGCCTTTGGATGATTGATGAGTCTGGCCTTATGACTATTAAGCCCGAGGGTAATGAGACGGGTTATGTCTATCGCGACTGGATTAGTGGTTCATATGCCTATCCGTGGGAGGGTCAAAAAGAGTCTGTCACTGCCGTCGTATTCGAGGGGGATGTCGCCTTCGGGAATTGCGAGAAACTGTTTAGCGGATGCAAGAATCTAAAGACCGTAGACCTGACCTCTGTCCGTGCTGAAAATCCTATTGACACTGATATGTTTTACGGTTGCAGCTCCTTATGCTCTGTAACAATGGGGCCGAATGTCCATCTTGATAGCGGGGCATGGGATCGCACTCAGAATAAATGGCGTTCGTCTGTTGATGACATCGTTTATCGTGGTGGGGACTTTCCTTCTGGCGTTTCGGCTACTTATACGCGAGAAGATGCAGTGGTCACAGGCTCTTGGTATAAGTACGAAACCATCAAATGGTCTATTGACGACGAGGGGTTTCTTACGGTTCGGCCTTTCCAGGGCGATTCCTGTTCAATCGAATTTGACCGTTACTATGGCGATGGCTATAACGACTCATCTCGTCCTTGGGATGAGTTAAGGGGTAGCACAACAAAGGTGAGATTTGAAGGCATCATTAAGGCCAAAGGGGATATGAATGAGTTGTTTAAGGATTTTAGTAAGTTAACTTCAATTGATTTTGGCCAGATCGACACCTCCGAGGTTGTCGGGATGGACTCCATGTTTTCAGGCTGCAAGTCCTTGACGACTTTAAATCTGTCTTCGTTTGACACTTCGTCCGTCACGGACATGGGCTCCATGTTCTGCGGCTGTTCGTCACTTGCCTCCCTTGACCTTTCTTCATTTGATACATCAAAGGTCGACCAGTCCTCGTGGTCTTATTCGAACATGTTCCAAGAATGTCCGTCGCTGGTGAAAATAGTTCTTGGCGAGTCTTTTGTTTCTGATGGACAGAGGATGAGCATCCCCGTCTTGTTTCCAGACAATTCTAAGACCGGGCGTTGGGTTTCTTCAGCCGACGGCGTCGCTTATGAAAATGGCGGCATCCCTTCTGGGGTAGCCGCTACGTATATGCCTCAGAATCCGAGTGCAATTAAGAACACTTGGAACCAGCGTGGATCGTGTCTATGGAAATTGGACGATTCGGGATGTCTGAATATTAAGCCGCAATATGGTAATGCGGGCGTATTGACTGATAACTTCGACAACCACTACGTAAACCCAGAAACATATGCATGGCTCAGGCTGCGAAATCAGGTTAAGAAGGTCAAAATTGCCGACGGTGTGAGCACGGGGGCCGACGCAAGCTATTTGTTCAATGGGTGCTCTAATCTAACTTCGATCAACGCCGAGGCTCTTGATACATCGAATGCTACGGACATGAGTCATATGTTCCAGGGATGTTCGTCTCTTGCGTCTTTGGATTTGTCGAAATTCGACACTTCACGTGTGACGAGCATGTATTACATGTTTGATGGATGCAGATCTATAAAAGCCCTCGAGCTCTCTTCCTTTGATACTGGTAGCGTGACGTGGATGAGCGGTATGTTTCAAGACTGCAGTTCGCTAAGGACTGTAGATGTGTCATCGTTCGATGTTTCGAGCGTTAACAATTTGTCTTGGATGTTTTCGGGATGCTCTTCACTTGCATCGGTTGATCTCTCGAGCTTCGATACGTCGTCAGTTACTGATGCATATGGCGTTTTTCATGACTGTAGTTCTCTCAAGCGGCTTGATCTGAGTTCGTTCGACATGTCCGCAGCTCGGGAAATGAGCATGTTTTTCTACGGCTGTACCTCTTTACAAGAGGTTAAGTTCGGCGATAGCTTTGTTTTTGTCGGCACTGATTCGTTCCTGCCAAGCCAATACTCATGGGATGTTCCTATAACATGGCAAAACTCTAAGGGTAGTGTGTTTGCCGCCAAGGATATCCCCTCGTTTACCGCCGACACGTATCGTGCCGTTGTGGGGGCTATGCCGCGTCTTGCTGGCAACACGCGTTACGAGACGGCAGGTCTGCTGTTCGACCAGGGGAATTGGCAGCAGGGCGGTTCGATTGTCTTGGCAAGTGGTGCCAACTATCCGGATGCCCTTGCCGCATCTGCTCTTGCCGGCGACTTGAATGCTCCTATTATGCTTACCGATCCCAATGGGTTATCGTCCGAAACCGAATGGCGTATTCAAAATCTCAAGCCCTCGCGTGTGTACATCGTTGGCGGTAAGGCGGCTGTTTCCGTAAATGTCGAGCGCCGCGTTGCTCAGCTGGCGGGATCGGGCGCGAGTGTCAAGCGTATTGCCGGTGATACGAGGTATGACACGAGTCTTAAGGTTGCCTCTTCGCTCTCGAGTCCTTCGGATACGGTAATCGTTACGACAGGCACCAATTACGCCGACGCCCTCTCTATTAGCCCGTATGCGTTTGTTACGGGGAGCCCCGTGGTGCTCTCCAGTCAGTCGTCTGGATTGTCTGATTCTGCCTTAAAGGCGATTAAGAAAGCGGGCTATAAAAAGGCTGTCATTGTCGGTGGAACCTCTGCCGTTCCCGCTGCGGTGACATCACAGCTAAAGGCTCAGGGTGTCGACAGCATTACGCGTCTTTCGGGTGACACTCGCTATGCGACTAGCGCTAAGATTGCCGAGTTCGAGCTTAAGCAAAACGTCGGCTTTACTATGGACGGCGCCTATTTGGCAACGGGTCAAAACTTCCCCGACGCACTTGCCGCGGGCGCGCTTTCGGGCAAGCATCTGGCGCCGTTGCTGCTCGTTGACCCGGGCGCGCGTGAGGCATGCAGCTTCTTGTCAAAGTATAAGGGTCAGGTGTCGCGTGTTACCTTTGTCGGCGGAATAAGTGCTATTGGCAACGCCGAAGCATCGTCGATCACCAGAGCGCTTGGCTTTAAGAACGTTTAAACAATCGTTTGCATGCTCGTAACAGGGCAATGGGGCCGCCGATATCTCTATCTATAGGGTGTCGGCGGCTGCCCGTATTGACGCCTCAGAACGTGCGACGCCAACGGTCGATGACGAGAAGCTTGATAGGTATTGGCTCCTAAGAGGATTGCCGTCTGCGCTTTGAATTGTTGGAAACGCGGCGCGGGTGGTGCGAGCTGCCTTACTTTGATCCTTTGGCCCTGCCGCTTCTTGTTATCATGCTACTGGCATTCTTTCTTTATCGCGTCTGGCATGGGGGTTATGGTATTGAATTGCATCGATAGGCTTGCGCCGCATCAAAAGCAAACCATTGTTAATTTCGCTTTGCTTGCAATTGTTGTCATCTCTTCTATCCCGTTATTGTCTCGCACGTTGTTATGGGGCGCCGATCTTGAATTCCATCTATTGAGAATCGAAGGAATCGCCCAAGGGCTGCGTGAAGGTCAATTTCCCGTTCTTATGCAGACGGTCCAGCTTGGCGGATACGGCTACCCTGTTTCTGTGATGTATGGCGACATTTTTTTGTATATTCCTGCCATCCTGCACATGCTTGGCATGTCGACGGAAATGGCGTACCGGTTGTTTGCCTTAGCTATGAACGCCGTTACTGCCCTTGCGAGTTATTGGGTTTTCCGTCGAATCTTTGCCTCCCGAAAAATTGGACTGCTCGCCTCGGCCCTCTGGACGCTCAGCACGTACCGCCTAGACGATATGTATTCGCGCGGGGCGGTCGGTGAATCCATTGCCATGTTGTTCTTTCCGGTGCTTCTTTTGGGGATTGTGTCCATTATTTATCCCGATAGAAGGGGTTCGGTTAAACACAGCGGCGTCGTCTGCGCGATTTCGGCTGCCGGTATCGTTGTTTCTCATGTTATTAGCTCTGTGTTGACGGTAATTGCGGTTGCCCCGATTCTCATCTGGGCAATCGCTAAGCGCTATCGCTCGCCCCGTTTTTGGAAACAGGTCATCACCGCGTTCACTCTCCTGGTTCTATTGAGCGCGTTCTTTCTTGTTCCCATGCTCGATTACTCCGCTCATAGCAATTTGTACGTGTTTAACCTGGATTTGCAAAGCAAAATTAATCTTGCGGTTAGAAAGGCCATTGAGCCCGGCCAATTGCTGACATTGTTTTTGCCGCTTTCGCAAATCGGTGAGGGTCATGCATTTCAGGGTGATATTCCTTATTCTCTTGGTTGGGCTACGATTCTCTTTGCGTCTTTACCAGTGCTGTTGATCCTTTTGCACGACTCCGATGCGTCCGTTCATGATCACTTGGGTATAGGATTGCCCGTGCTTTTGGGTGCATTACTTTGTTTGGTGATGTCGACAACCTTGTTTCCTTGGGGATCGCAGTGGTTTGCCGATCACGTTAGTTTTTTGTATTCGATTCAATTTCCAACACGCATGTTGGCGCCAGCCGGGTTTTTGCTTGTCGTGTTGGGGGCTATTGGCTTTCTCAGACTGGAAGACTCTATTCTTTTCAGGTCGCTGTCCTCTGCGGTTTTTATCGGGCTTTTTCTTCTCGGTTGCCTTGAGGGCGGAGTCACCACTTCGACCTTTATGTTCAACGCTAAAGCAGAGCCCTTGGTCTCTTCTTCTCTAGAGACCTCCTCTGGTGTAGCCGGCTGCGAGTATGTGATTGCAGGAACCGATCTTAATCAATTGTTCTCTGAGGGATACAAGTCGAGGAGCCCTGAGGCTTCTGACGGGATTACATATTTCGGTTACAAGAAAAATGGGACATCAATTCAGTTTCATGCTGATGCGCCTGTTGAAGGCGAAATTGTTCTTCCGCTGTTTGCTTATCCTAACTATTCCGTTTTGGATAATGCGAAGGCACGGAAGGTATGGCTTTCATCTACGGGTGGTTCAACAAATTTGCTTTGCCTCCATCTTCCAAAAGGGTTTTCGGGAGATATTTCCGTTTGGTATAAAGTTCCTTTGAGTTGGCGCATCGCGGAAGTCGTGTCCTGCATTGCCTGGATTGTTTGTTTGGGGACTTTGTTTTTTGACCGCGGAATCCTTGGAAGCAGAAGCAAGCATCTTATTGCTCAATAAGTTGCGGATCTGCGCAATCACGGATCCTATGCCGGGCATTCGGCCGGATGTAGTTTTACCTGATGATTACAGGTTCATCCACGTTAGTTTTCGCAACAATGTAATGCGGTCGAGATTTAGTCTCCATGTAGATCTTTGCCAGATACTGTCCGATAATGCCGAGGCAAAGCAATTGGAAGCCGCCGATAAATAACATGACGCAAATTAATGAGGCCCATCCGGCTACCGGATCTCCAAAGATGAGTTTTCTGATGACAATGAGCATGAGCATCAGAAAGGAAAGGCATGTCATTCCAACTCCACCCCATGAGGCTATGGATAGCGGAACGCTTGAAAAGTTAATGATTCCATCTACTGCATATTTGGTGAGTCTCCAGAAGCTCCATTTTGTCTGTCCGGCTACTCGCTCTATGTTTTCGTACGACAGCCAATAGGTATTAAAACCAACCCAGCCAAAGATACCTTTGGAAAAGCGGTTTCTTTCGCTCATAGACAATATGGCTTCTACCATCTGTCGTGTCATGAGGCGAAAATCTCTTGCGCCGTCAACGACGTCGGCGTCAGAGACGCAGTTGATCAGTTTGTAAAATAGGCGCGCAAACCAGCTACGAATTAGCGGCTCGCCTTCGCGGTTCTTTCGTCGGGTGGCGACACTGTCGAACTCGCCCGAGTCGAGAATTTGAATCATTTCTGGAAGCAGTGAAGGTGGGTCCTGAAGGTCGGCATCCATGATTGCGATGTAGTCGCCTTTCGAATTGATAAGACCTGAATACATGGCGGCTTCTTTTCCAAAGTTCCGCGAGAAGGTTAGGTATTTGACTTTTTGGTCATGTCTGGAAAGCCGTTCTGCGACTTGCTGCGTTCTATCGGTCGATCCGTCGTTAACAAGGATAATCTCGTAGCTAACCTGCATGTCCTGCAGTACTTTCGTCGTTTCTTTATAGAAGAGCGGCAGGGCTTGCTCCTCATTGAAGCAGGGAACGACTATCGATAGCTTCATCAGCATGAACCTTTCATACACGACTAAATTTTTATTTAAACAATTGCGCTTATGAATATCAAGATAGCGAGAGATAAAAGGTGCCATCGTTTATGGCACCTCTGCCGTTTTCGCATTTGATTTCTCAGCAAATCTTTGCAGCCTGACCGTTTACCGAATCAAATGACCCTCCGCGCCTAGGGGTTGTCTAAATATGCGTCGTACGGGAGAGAATGGTAATGACATATGTTTTCGACCCGAGGGGGGAGACATGCTAGTTAAGAAACAAGCTCCAACTGTCCTATTGTTCCTAGTCTTGACGGTGGTGTCTGCCTTCGTTCCGACGGTGGGCTATGGCGAGCCAATTTGCTATGACACGGTCGATGCATTTGATTACGTTGTGCAGGACGGTGACGGTTCGGGTGCCTCCGATGCCATGGTGGCTTCGGTAGATGGCGAGTCCATCTCCAAGGCGGCATCCGAGATTGTCGTTCGCATTACTGCTGGATGGGGCAACTGCCTGTCTTCTGTCGATGTGTCCGATGGCGGCTATACCGTTGGCGATTTCTGGGATGCCTTGGGTGTCGTCGCAGTCGACCCTGAATACTATTGGGCAGCATCGCAGTTTGGATTTGGGTATATCGATTCCAACGGGAACAGCAGTCCGCAGCGCACTGAACGCTTGACTTCAATTTCGCTGTATTACGTGGTTCCCACCAATACGGTACCGGATGTTATCAATGCGACCGAGGCAAAAGTTTCGGAGGCTTTGACATGGATTCCCAACAACGCTACGCGATTCCAGATCGTTCAGTCGCTCCATGACTATCTGGTGCGTAATTGTGTCTACGATAGGTCTGAAGCGGATGAGGTAATATCTCCTTCGCGCACGGCGTATGGTGCACTGGCAAACGGTAAAGCCGTCTGTCAGGGTTACTCGCTTGCCTATAAGCTGCTTCTGAGGCGCGCTGGCGTTCCTGCAGTATATGTGGGCAGCGATTCTATGCGGCATGCATGGAATATGGTTCAGATGGAAAATAATGGGTGGTATCACGTTGACGTTACGTGGGACGACCCTATTCTGCATACGTCAACATATCCTGAAGGGAATGACGGCGGTTATTTCCGCGATGTGAGCCACGAGCTGTTCTTGCGTTGCGACAGCACGATGCGCGATGAGCTTAATCATTATGGTTGGGCTGCTGCTTATACGAGTCCATATACCGACTATGCCAATCGCGTATATCCGGAATACAAGGGTCCCGCCCGCCCTGTTCCTGGCATGTATCGCGCTGCCGGCGCGACGCGCTATGCAACGATGGGTACGCTGCTTCCCAAGGCCCCTTGGAAGGCCGGGCGTACCGTTGTGCTTGCAAGTGGTTCTAACTACCCCGACGCCCTCGCTGCTGCATCGCTTGCCGGTGCCTACGATGCACCTATCGTCCTTACCGAACCCAATTCGCTCTCTGTCGATGCTGCCGACATGATTGAGCAGCTGAGTCCTAAGGTTATATATGTTGTTGGCGGCGAAGCGGCTGTTTCGAAGGCGACGGTCGATACCGCTGCATATTATGCTGCTGATGGCTGCAAGGTTTTCCGTATCGCAGGCAATACGCGTCTAGAGACGAGTCTTGCAATTGCCAAGCGCGTGCGTCAAAAGAGTACTGCTTCCGATACTTTGATCGTTGCTACCGGGTTTAACTACGCCGACGCGCTGTCCGTCAGCCCGTATGCGTTTGCCTATAAGGTGCCTATCTTCCTGTGCGGCTCCAACGGACTTTCTGCCGATGCCATCTCCTACATTTCCGGAGCTGGTTTTAAGCGTGCGATTCTTGTTGGCGGCACTGCCGTTGTTCCCGAACGCGTAAAACAGCAGCTGACGGGTGCTGGCATCTCCTCTAGCTCTATCACGCGTCTTGCCGGAGCCACGCGTTACGAGACGAGCGCCAAGATTATGTCGCATGCCGTGAGCGCTGGTATGAACGTCTCGAACGTATACTTGGCAACGGGTAGGAACTTCCCGGATGCGCTTGCCGCGGGCCCTGTCGCAGGAAAGCTGCGTGCTCCGTTGTTGCTTGTCGATCCTGGCATTGAATACGCCCATACCGTTCTTGCGAATTACCGCGGTAAAGTCAATGTTGCAACTGTTGTTGGCGGCACGAGTGCTGTTTCGTCGATCGATGCCTTGTCTCTTGCTCGTACGCTGGGGCTTGATCTTTATTAACGTATATTTGCATTGACGCGACCGGCCCATCCGCGGAAAATTGTGAGATAAATGCATGCCGTTACGGATGGTTCCAATGGGGGAGAGATGTATGTCCGATGTTTCGTGGGTGGCCGATAAGAAGAACAAGTTGCGTCGCGTTCTCTCGCATGCGCGTACGCGTGTTTCTGGCGATTGCCGCGTTATCGTGACGCTTACGTCGTATCCTCCCCGGATGAATACCATCTGGATGACGCTAAGGTCTATCTTTGGGCAGTCTCGGCTTCCCGATAAAATCGTGCTCTACCTTGCCAAGAGCGATTTTCCCATAGGGAAGCCGACCTGCCCGACTCGCTCAAAGAAATGCTTTGGAACGACTTTGAGATTCGCTGGGCTGATGAGGACCTTAAGCCGCATAAGAAGTATTACTGGGCGTTTCGCGACTTTCCCGATGACCTTGTGGTCACGATTGACGATGACCTTATCTATCGCAGGAACATGATCGAGACGCTTTTGGCGTGCCATGCTTCGCATCCAGATGCCATTGTGGCTTCGCGCACGCATTTGATTATGTTTAATGACGACGGCTCGCTTAAACCATACGACCAGTGGATTTATGAGGCCCCGCATTATTATGAAGGGCTGGTGGGTCGTCCCTCGATGCGCTTGTTCGCAACGACGGGTGCTGGCACGCTGTTCGATCCCAAGCTCTTCCCACCCATGACCTATGATGCCGACCTTATCATGAAGCATTGTCTTGTAGCCGATGATGTATGGCTTAAGGTAATCGAGACTATTGCCGGTGTTCCTGTTGTCGCGGCGTCGGCCGATCAGCTATTGGAATACGTACCCGATACTCAAGAGGTTGCCCTGTGCCACGTTAATACCGAGTCAGGCGGCAACGATGTGATCATGGCGAGCCTTCTTGGCGAGCTTGAGGCCAACGGCGTTTTACCTAAGCCTTTTGCCGAGCTTGTTCGTGATGACAGCTTGGACGCCTGTCTTGACTAGATTCTAGAGTGTCTTTAGTTTCTACAGACAAAATATGCCCCCTCGAAGGAAGATTCGATTGCCAATCTCCTTCGAGGGGGCTATTTAATGAGCGGCTAAAGAACGCTTAGTCCGAGAGTTTTTGCGAGGGTTTGGGCGTCATTCTGAGGAATGACCGCCGTTCCTCCCACAATATAAGCATTCGAGATTGAGTTCTTGTACTCGCCGAGTGTCTTGCATGTGGTTTGCATGCCGGGGTCGACAAGCAGGAGAACGGTACCCTTCTTGGCGGCAACGGGGCCGGCTGCCAAGGCGTCGGGGAAGTTCTTGCCGGTTGCCAAGAACACACCATCGGTTTTGAGACCGGTGGTACGAGTTTCAAAATCGAGGATTTCGGCGCTCGTTTCGTACCTTGTCGCACCGGAAAGTCTGATCTGATCGCTAAGTGCAAGCCACTTGAGCTGGGTTTCTACATGCTGAGGTACAGCGTTTGTGCCTCCGACAAGGATTGCGTGGTCGTAGCACATCTTGTGCACAAAGTCGTACTCTCCATTTGTTAAGCCCTTCTTGGGATCGCAAAGCAGAATCGGATAGCCCTTCTTGTATGCGTAAGGACTGATCGATAGGGCGTCGGCATAATTGGTGCCCGTAACAATGATTACCGTCTTGGCCTGTTTAAAGGCCGGATGGCTTGCGATCTTCATGCACGTTTCGTAACGAGTCTGGCCGGCGATGCGTTCAACCGCGCATTTCTTTCCCGTGGTATTCTGAATCTGTTTATAGGTGGAGGCGCTAATGGCGCTTTCGCCACCAATAACATACACCTTGGTAGGTGCAAGCTTTTTGAGCTCAGCCGATGCTTCAGTGCTGAGTCTTGAACTTTCGGTAAGAAGGACCGGAGCGTCTAAAAGTCCTGCCAGCGAGGATGCGGAAAGCGCATCGGGGAAATTGGCGCCTGATGCTACGATTGCGGTGCCGCCCTGTTTCCATTCACCCTTTTCGACGAGCGCGGCCATCGTCTGATACCTTGTTTGGCCGAAGATGCGGTGCAGGCCGTTTTGATTGGGTTTGGGCTGAGGCTGGGGATTTGGATCGGGCTTGGGGTCGGGAGTAGGATTGGGCGTCGGATCGGGATTGGGGCTGTTGGTCTCGGTTGTGTCGTAGAACCACCATTTGCCGCTCGATTTGACCAACACCTTGGAATCGGAAAGGTTCAAATCGCAGTAATCGGAATACTTAAACGGAACAACTACGGTGCCGTTGTCTTTAACCAGGCCCCAGTATCCGCGGGAATCCTGGGCCCACCATGCCTTGGCAGAAGCGTTGTACGGCGAATTATTCGTCCTGTACGCTGCGGTCTTCATGGCTGCGATAGAATATCCACCGATTGTGAGGGGCTTAAGCCCGTTTTTGGGATCGTAGACGCGCGCCATGGCTGCAGAGGTCTCCGTGTCGACGGGGTTTGCAACAAAGTAGGTCTTTTTGTTGACCGTGATCGGTGTAAACGAATCGCTGGCCTCAACGCTTCCGATAAAATTGAGCGTGTCGGCGTTGTAGACATACGTTTCTGCGTATTTGGTTCCTGCGTCTTCGGTGGCAATGACGTAGCCGTCTACGAGAGTGTAGTTCTCAAAACCTGTTACAAGGACTTTTCCGTTTTCGTTAATGAGCGCAGAGTACCACTTAAAGCCGTCGTTGTAATTTAATTGCGCGTAATTTCCGCAGGTGGCAAGGTTCGCTTCTTCGATGGTGTCGTATGACACAACATCGTTGTTCGATACGCTGGCAATCTGTTTTCCATCGTGTGACAGAATGAGGAATCGGTGAATGTACCTGCCGTTTACAGGCTCATATATATTGCAGAGATACTTTTGGGCTCCGGGGAAGGCTACGACCGACCTGTAGCTCTTGAACAGGGTGACCTTGGTGCCGCTGTAGTCGTAGCATTCCTTGATTTTCGTGCGTGCTTCCGTAGTAAAAATATAGTCACCCTGAACGTTGACTTCGCTGTAGGTACTTGGCAGGGTTATCGTCGTTCCGTTGTAGTTTATTGATGCGAGCTTGGTAGCGGCGCTTGTTGTGACCGTAAACGATTCGCCTTTGTGGTTCTTGCCCTGCACCGTGGTCTTTGCGCTCTTGGGGTCTTTGGCCTCCTTGAGCTTGTCGCCATCAATGGTGTAATAATGATCTACATACTCATCGTCAATGTGCTCGTCGCCGTCTCCTATAAACCTGATGGTTGCCAAGAATTCGTTTGCGCTGTTGGTCCACTCTACGGATGCTTCGGTCGTGCCCATAATGTCGATGGTATCCAGAAGGGTGGATGAGTGGCCTTTGTAGAGCGAGAGCGTCACAGTGTTTTGGTAGTAGTTTGCGACAACGTATCTGCTGCCGTCGGGCGAGACGGCGATGTCGTCCGTGGTTTTGTTAAGGGTAAGAAGCTCTTTACCCGTCGTCGCATCTGCCAAGCCGCACGAAAAAAGGTGCCCATTGTCGGTGACGGTGTTGGAAAGTGTAATGTAGCCGTTGCTGAAAGTGGCTAATGCAGATTCCAACGGGTTGTCCCAATTTGGCACGTCGTTGATAAACCAACCAGTGCCGTTCTTTGTTGCTCGCTTGACGGCGCCCGTGGAGTCGACAAGATCGATTGAGCCGCTGTTGGACTTCATGATCGCCCTGTCGTTAACAACGCCGTAGACGTTGTCGTACGCAAGGCCGGTTGAATTGGTAATGCCCTTTGCGGTATAGGCGGTTGCCTGTAAGGGCGTTGCCAAGGCGACAAACGCTGCGAGCAAACCTCCTATCAGCAGGGTCGGTGTATGTTTTCTCATTTGTTTGCCACCTTTCCTTCGTTTGTGTGTCGGATGTTGGGTATTCCGTGTATTCTTCTCGGGCTATCCGCAATGCGCGAAAAGTCAGTTTGCTCTGCTTGAATGTCGCCAGTGCTTGCATGCTGGCTATTGAGCATGTGCTTGACTGCATGACTGGGCAAACCTGAGTACAAATTGACTGGCCCTTTGATCCGCTCCTTCCAATTAAAGTTGAGCTTAGTTTTACCGTATGAATGCATCTTGATTGGTATGAATTAGGCCAGCGTGGCTTAATGCGTTGCGACCGGCAGGTGTCTTCTGACGTTCCTGCCGGTCGCAACGCTTATTATTTTGCATTGAAAGGATATAGGCTCTATTGATGGCTTTGCGCTCTGCTGCTACTGCCTAAGACGCTCTTTCAGCAGCTCCAGCGCATGGGTGTAGCCTTGCAGGCCCTCACCGGTAATGGTGGCGAAGCAGGCGAGACGTGCGTAGCTAATTTGGCGGAATTCCTCGCGCGTCTCGACGGCGCTGATGTGGACTTCCACGGCGGGGATGGCGACGGCCTTGAGGGCATCGAGGATTGCGACGCTCGTGTGCGTGTAGGCAGCCGGGTTGATGACGATACCGTCGACCTTGCCGTAGGCCTCCTGGATCTTGTCGACGATGCTGCCCTCGTGGTTGGACTGGAACACCTCGACCTCGTCAAAGCCCTGCGCGGCACCTGCCTCCTGGCAGGTCTGGACCAGGCGGTCGTAGTTGTCGCTTCCGTAGATGCCCGGCTCGCGAATGCCGAGCATATTGAGGTTGGGGCCGTTGATGACGAGTGCTTTCATGGTTGCTCCCTTTGTGGTTGGTCGATTTGGCGCGGCGGAATGAAAAACCACCACAAAGGTGCCTGTCCCCTTTGTGGTGGTTTTGGTTAGAAGGTGTCGAGGAGGGCTTGGGCGGTGTTGGCGGCGCTGTCGCGCGAGTCGATGATGTGGTCGGCCCAGGCGCGGTAGCGCGGCATGCGCTGTTCAGCCAGCTTATCGATGCCGTCACGCGCGGTGATGGGGCGGCCCTTGTGGGCGAGCTCGTCGAGCTTGCGGTTAAGCATCACGATCTGGCTGTTCTGGTGCAGCAGCGGATAGTTCTCGTCACGCGTGACCACGCCGCCGCCTGTGGAAAGCACCAGGCCGCTGCGTTTGGAGATGTCGGCCAGCGCTGCCGTCTCCTGCTCGCGGAATGCCGCCTCGCCGCGCTCGACGATAAAGTCGGCGCAGGACATGCCCAGTCGCTCTTCAAGGGCATGGTCCAAGTCGATATGCTCACGGCCCGTCAGCATTGCGATCTGCTCGCCCACGCGGGTTTTGCCCGAACCCGGCATGCCGATCAGCGCGATGTTCTGCTCGCGGCGAGAAAGACGTTCCGTCACGTCCAGGATGCGCTCGCGCGGGGTGACCTTGCCGGTGTAGCGCTCGACGGCTTGCGCCGCCTGGGCCACGAGCATCAGCAGGCCGCCGATGCAGGGGATGCCATGGCGCTCGGCCTCGAGCATCAGGCCCGTGCGGGCGGGATTGTAGACAATATCGATGACGCCTTTGAGCGCATCGAGGCCCTCGAGCGTGCAGGGAGCGTCGGGGCAGTGGGGAAACATGCCGGCGGGCGTGCAGTTGACAAGCAGCGCGGCGTCGGACTGCTGCGCGATGTTATCGTAGTTGACCTCGCTCGTGCGGCCGACGGGCACAACGATAGCGCCCAGGTCGCCGAGTACCATGCTCGCTGTGGTGCCCGCGCCACCGGTGGCGCCGAGCACGAGGACCCTTTTGCCGGTAACCTCAACGCCAAGCTCCTCTACCAGGCACTGAAAACCAAAGTAGTCGGTATTGTCGCCGCGCAGACGTCCGTCAGGCAGGCGCGTGATGGTGTTGACGTTACCCATGCGCTCGGCGAGTGGGCTCAACTCGTTCAGGTAGTCCATGACGGCGCGCTTGTAGGGGATGGTCACGTTGGTGCCCTCCCACTCGTCGCCCGTCATAAAGGCCTCGAGGTCCTCGGGCTCGCGCTCAAATCGTACATACTCGAGCCCTGCCAGCTCTTTGTAGATGGTCGGGGTGTAGCTGTGACCCAGCACGCGGCCCAGTACGCCGTAAGGGCGGGTTGCCTCGGTATCGGTCATCTAGAGCACCTCCGTGTAGCTGCCAAAGTAGGTAAAGCTCTCGCACACGTCATCGATGGAATCGAGCAGGTCGTCGAGGGCCTTGCTGCCAAAGGGGCAGTCCAGGTCAAAGTAGAACATAAAC
>ERZ1034691.77-NODE-77-length-76440-cov-10.437704_pt1 | contig 76440 bp, 67 predicted proteins | sample MGYA00520638_ERZ1034691 | MGnify/ENA primary metagenome ERZ1034691 (study PRJEB33766, sample SAMN09781763) | gut metagenome | biome: gut microbiome | host: Homo sapiens | place: Madagascar | study: EMG produced TPA metagenomics assembly of the PRJNA485056 data set... | reverse complement strand
TATTTATGAAGAAGAAAGTCCCGGTTTTTTATTCTCCAAAAGATGTTAACAGATGCATAGTGTATTTAGAAGATTCACAATGAATATAAAATGCTATCAAGCGTTTTTAAAACTAAGAAATTGGTATTTGTTAGGAAAGGAACTTTATTTATGACAGCTGAAACAGAGGCAATAAAAGTACAAATTCTTTCAACAGGAAACGCTGAAATATTGCTTGAGGAAAACGATTTTCTGATTGTAAAATGGATAAAACCGGAAATAAAATATAGTATGGCAGCATATCAATACGGGAAAACAGGAATGGCTAACAACTATCCATGGGAATGTAGTTTGACGGAGGAACAAACCGCATTTTTTCTGGAACATATCAATGCAGCTGTCGAGTATTTTAAATCAAAACATCATTATTTCCATCTTGAGGTTAATGAAGTCTCCTACGAGAATATTGTTTCTATTGATGAGCATGGAATAAAATTTAGTGATTTGCATTGGTTGACATACAAAGAATGTACTATAAATTTCAAACGGAAATATCCCAACAGTAGAGAAAACTGTATCGGAGAAAGAAATATCATTGCCGAACCGCCATATATCGAATTGTATAGCACATACGCACATACTAAAATATTGTTTAATAAAAAAGGACTATTTTGGAAAAATAAAAACATGATAGATTTTCATAATTTGCAAAGACATATCAACGAGTTTGGCTATACAACTCTTGATTTAAGTTAAGAACAATTTTATCATTTATCTAACTGATAATTTCCAGTTTGCAGAGTTGGAAAGAAAAAGGCTGGGGAAATCCCCAGCGCAATTCGTTACATGGAATCCATCTTCTGCCAGCATATTAAAGTACTTTGATATCCGCAGCATACATTGACAGACATTTCCTAAAAGAATACAATAAAAAAGGTAGTGTATAGACTTTATACAGGATATGTCATGTATGCCCAGGCAGTTACTGTATAAAGACTGTAAGTTACCGCCGGTACTTAGATGGCGTTCTTTGACATCTTATGTACCGCTGCGGTAATTTCCAAGCGGAAGCGGGTCTGCATACAGTAACTGCAGGGCATATAATAAACATAGATGAAGAAAGGATTCCCCCATGAAGTGGACAAAATTCAAAGTGAAAACCATTACCGATGCCGAGGACATCATCATTTCCTCTCTGTATGATTTAGGGCTGGAGGGTGCGCAGATTGAGGACAAGGTGCCGCTTACCGCTCTGGAAAAGGAGCAGATGTTTGTGGACATCCTGCCGGAGGGACCTGCGGATGACGGCATTGCGTACTTAAGCTTTTTTGTGGAAGAAAAAGAGGACGGCGGACTGACGCTGAACGGCGAAGATACCACCGTGGACGCCATTCTTTCCATGGTAAAGGAAGAACTGGACAGCCTGAGGCAGTTCATGGACATCGGTGAAGGCAGCATCATCGTGGATGAAACCGAGGACATTGACTGGATAAACAACTGGAAGCAGTATTTCCACCAGTTCTACATAGACGATATTCTGGTTATCCCTTCCTGGGAAGAAGTGGAAGTAAAGGATAAGGACAAGTTAGTGCTGCACATTGACCCCGGTACGGCTTTCGGCACCGGTATGCATGAAACTACGCAGCTCTGCATCCGCCAGTTGAAAAAGTATGTGACACCGGAGACAAATCTCCTGGATGTGGGGACCGGAAGCGGCATTTTAGCCATTCTTTCCCTGATGTTCGGGGCAAAGCATGCCGTAGGTACGGACCTTGACATCTGCGCCGTGGATGCAGTGCGGGAAAACTGCGAAAGCAACGGCATTGACCCTGCCAATTTTGAAATGATGATCGGCAACATCATCACGGATAAGGAAATTCAGGACAGAGTGGGCTATGACTGCTACGACATCGTAGTGGCAAATATTTTGGCGGATGTGCTGGTGCCTCTGACCCCGGTGATTGTGAACCAGTTAAAGAAGGGCGGCATTTACATTACCTCCGGTATCATTGACGACAAGGAGCAGACCGTAGTGGATGCGGTGAAGGCAGCCGGCTTAGAGGTTCTTGACGTTACCTACCAGGGTGAATGGGTCAGCATTACCGCCAGAAAAAATTAAGGAAATTCAAATTCATGTTATGAGGGAGGACACAAATGGGAAACATTAAAAAAGTAATGGAAAAAACAGCTCCGGCATTGGGCCTCAAATACGATGCCAAAAGACTGGTGGTTTACGGCAATCACAGAGGATTTACCACCGTCATCCAGCTTTTACAGCAATCCAACAACGTGCCGAAGGTCTGGATAAGCCTGATGGCGGCAACCGCACAGGGAACACCGCTCAGCGGCTTTGAAATCCAGAATCTGCCCATGCCGAAGGGCGTGGAAGTGTCTGTGGCACAGTACAGTATCGGCATTTCCGTACCCTTAAAGGGGAATAATGATGCTATAACGGGAAATATTACCACCGCACTCCGTACCGTTTTGAATTATGTAATGGCACAGGGCGGCGTAAACTGCGATGAAAACGGTATGCCCAATATGACGGAGGTATGGCGTGCCAAAGGAAACTACATGATTTTAAGCCCCGAAGGAGCGGTTTCCCTGCGCAACCGCATGAGCATGGAGGCTTCCGCCCTTGCTATGAAGAAGGAAAACTATGTGCTGGGTATTTTAGGCGCACTGGCAGGTTCCGTGGTAGGAGCTTTGGTTATTTTCCTGATTGCCAGACTGGGTTATGTTTCCATGTGGGCAGGCGTGCTGCTCGGACTTGCGGTTATTTTCGGTTATAAAAAGCTGGCAGGCAAGATGTCCGTAGCGGGTCTTGTTATCTGTGCGGTTATTTCTCTTGCCATGACCTATGTGGCATTCCTGTTTGACTGCGCCACCACCCTGTATTTTGCATGGGATGGCCTGCTTTCCTTCGGAGAATGTCTGGTGGACCAGAAATTCTATTATGATTTAGCCGGAGCAAGCGGTGGCTATTACGGTAATCTGGTGCTGATGATGCTGTTCAGTATGGGCGGTGCCATTGGTTACGGCGTAGCCCAGTATCAGGGTCAGAAGGATGAGCGGGAGATATACCGTTTAAATTAAGTCCGGCAGAATGAGGAAACAGACATGTATCATTTTTTCGTGGAACCGTCCCAGATACATACAAATGACAATACTGTCATTATCCTGGGCAGTGATGTGAATCATATTAAAAACGTACTGCGCATGAAGCCCGGTGAAGAAATCGCCGTCAGCAACGGCGGGGACGGCAGGGAATACCGCTGCGGCATTAAAGAACTGAACGAGGAGAGCATCCTCTGCGAACTGCGCTTCATAAAAGAAGACGGTGTGGAGCTTCCGTCAAGAGTCCACCTTTATCAGGGGCTTCCCAAGGCGGACAAGATGGAGCTTATCATCCAGAAAACCGTGGAGCTCGGCGTAGCGGAAATCATTCCGGTAGCCATGAAGCGCTGTGTGGTGAAGCTGGATGATAAAAAGGGCAGACAGAAAACGGAGCGCTGGCAGGCGATTGCGGAAGCGGCCGCCAAGCAGAGCAAGCGCGGCATCATTCCCGTTGTCAGGGAGCCCATTTCTTTTGCGGAAGCAGTAAAAGAGGCATCCAATATGGAAGTAAAGCTTCTGCCCTATGAGCTGGCGGAGGGCATGGGCGCCACAAAAAAGATTCTGGAAAATCTGCCGAAGGGTGCCGATATTGCGGTGTTTATAGGACCTGAAGGGGGATTTGCGCCGGAGGAAGCGGAGGCGGCAAAGGCAGCAGGCATAGAATCCGTTACCCTCGGAAAGCGCATTTTACGCACCGAAACAGCAGGACTTACCGTCATGGCGTGGATAATGTATCAGCTGGAAGAAGAATAGCATATATTGTTATATAGGACGGAAAAAGGAGAAAAACCATGGAAGTATACCTGGATAACTCGGCTACCACAAGGACTTTTCCGGAAGTAGCGGAACTGATGTCAAAAATCATGTGTGAAGATTACGGCAATCCCTCGAGCATGCATAACAAGGGTGTGCAGGCAGAGAGATATGTCCGGTATGGAAGAGAGACGCTTGCCAAAATTCTGAAGGTAAATGAAAAAGAAATTTATTTCACTTCCGGCGGAACGGAGTCAGATAATCTGGCACTGATAGGCTGCGCCATGGCAAATTACAGAGCGGGAAAGCATCTGATTACCACGAAAATCGAACATCCGGCCATTTTGCAGACGATGCATTATTTAGAGGACCAGGGATTTGAAGTGACATATCTGTCAGTTGATGACAAGGGACAGATTTCCTTACAGGAACTGCAGAATGCCATGCGGAAAGATACCATTTTAGTATCCATAATGCACACCAACAATGAAATCGGCGCTGTGGAGCCGATTGCGGAAGCGGGCAGACTTATTAAGAGCACGAACCCGTCCACCCTGTTCCATGTGGATGCGGTGCAGGGCTTCGGCAAATACCGCATTTACCCCAAACGTATGGGCATTGACCTCTTGTCCGTAAGCGGTCACAAAATTCACGGCCCTAAGGGCGTCGGTTTCCTGTATATCGGAGAAAAAGTAAAAATCCACAACATTATTTACGGCGGCGGCCAGCAGAAAAACCTGCGTTCCGGTACCGAAAACGTGCCCGGCATTGCGGGTATGGCAAAGGCGGCAGAAATGCTTTACAACCATCTGGAAGAGGATGCGGAAAGACTTTACAGCCTGAAAGATTATTTCTGTGAGGGACTCAGGAAAATTCCCGACATCCGGATCAACAACCCGGAGGGCATGGAGGGCGCGCCCCATATTGTCAGCCTTTCCGTAGCGGGAGTCCGCAGCGAAGTGCTTCTGCATGCGCTGGAGGATAAGGGGATTTATGTATCGGCTGGCAGCGCCTGCTCCTCCAATAAACCCCATACCGCAGGTTCGGCTACCATGAAAGCGATTAAGCTTCCGGAAGAGTTTTTGGACTCCACACTGCGTTTCAGCATGTCGGTCTACACCACCCGGGAAGAATTGGACTATACATTGCAGGTAATGTATGATATTATCCCTATGTTGCGAAAATACACGAGACACTGATATGTGCCGGAAAAACACCGTTTTTTGAAAACGAGAGGAGATATATGTATAAAGCATTTTTGATAAAGTACGCCGAAATCGGTGTAAAAGGAAAGAACAGATATTTATTTGAAGATGCGCTGGCAAACCAGATTAAATATGCCCTGAAAAAATGTGACGGAGAATTTCAGGTAAGAAAGACCCAGGGCAGAATTTATGTGGATGCCATGACGGATTTTGACTTTGAGGACACGGTGGAGCATCTGCAGCGTGTATTCGGTATTTCTGCCATCTGTCCTGTTGTTTACGTGGAGGATGAAGGCTTTGAAAAGCTTTGCCAGGATGTCATTGCCTTTTTGGACAGTGTATATCCCGACAAAAACAAGACCTTTAAGGTCAACGCCAGAAGAGCCAGAAAAAATTATCCGAAGGATTCCATGACCATTAATATGGATCTGGGAGAAGCCATCCTCAATGCGTTTCCCGAAATGCACGTGGATGTGCATAAACCCGAAATTATGCTGAATGTGGAAATCCGCGAGAAGATTTATATTTATTCCGAAACAATTCCGGGACCCGGAGGCATGCCCGTGGGTACGGGCGGAAAGGCGATGCTGCTGTTATCCGGCGGTATCGACTCTCCGGTAGCCGGTTACATGATTGCCAAGAGAGGCGTCAAGATAGATGCGGTTTATTTCAATGCGCCGCCCTACACCAGCGAGAGAGCAAAGCAGAAGGTCATCGACCTTGCCAAAATCGTGTCCCGCTACACCGGCCCGATTTACCTGCATATCATCAACTTTACGGATATCCAGCTGTACATCTATGAAAAGTGTCCGCATGAGGAGCTGACCATTATCATGCGCCGCTATATGATGAAGATTGCGGAAAAGATTGCACAGGAAACAGAGTGCCTGGGACTTATTACCGGCGAAAGCATCGGCCAGGTGGCATCCCAGACCATGCAGAGCTTAGCAGCGACCAACGAGGTATGCGAACTGCCGGTTTACAGACCTTTAATTGCGTTTGACAAACTGGACATCATTGATATTTCCGAAAAAATCGGTACTTATGAAACATCCATTCTGCCGTATGAGGACTGCTGTACCATATTTGTGGCAAAGCATCCCGTTACCAAGCCGAACTTAAAGATTATCAAGAGGCATGAGGAAAATCTGGCGGAAAAGATTGATGAATTAGTAGATACCGCCTTAAAGACGGACGAGCTTATCATTGTAAGTGAGAATATGTAGCAAAAAAAAGAACACCTGGTTATTCACACAGGTGTTCTGCTTTTCCGTTCTGTTCATGCTGCCAAAGGCAACCGGTTGAAACGATGAAGCCAATTAGATTATGTAGGGCTTTAATACTGCCATAACATCATCGATGTTTTCCTCTGCATGGATATTTAAGTCGATGGGCTTAGAAAGGTCTAAGCTGAAGATACCCATGATAGATTTAGCGTCGATTACGTATCTGCCGGAAACCAGGTCAAAGTCGTAATCAAACTTGGTAACATCATTTACAAAAGATTTTACTTTGTCAATTGAGTTTAAAGAAATCTGAACAGTTTTCATTGTTATTACCTCCTTACGTGTTTCATACCTTCGTTATCATCTTACTAATAACAAGAAGAAAAGTCAATCATAAAACATTACAAATTTTGAGAGGAATCTGTATGAAAAGAGCAGCATTACACAACCTCGGATGCAAGGTTAATGCGTATGAACTGGATATTATGCAACAAAACCTACAAGAAAAAGGGTATTCTATTGTACCATTTGATGAAATGGCGGACATTTATATTGTAAATACCTGCACGGTCACGAATATTGCGGACCGGAAGAGCAGACAGATGCTGCATCAGGCAAAGAAGCGCAATCCTGAGGCTGTCGTGGTGGCTGTGGGCTGTTATGTGCAGACGGCGGATGAGGAAGCCCTGCGGGAACAGGGAATAGACCTTGCCATCGGCAACAACCGCAAAAAGGACTTAATCCCCATTTTAGAGAAGTTCCTGGCGGAGCACAAGCAGGAAGAGGACGCTGTCATTGACGTGAATGCGCCCTGCGATTACGAGGAAATGACTTTAAAGCACACGGCGGAGCACACCCGTGCCTACATTAAAATCCAGGACGGCTGCAACCAGTTCTGTTCCTACTGCATCATTCCCTATGCCAGAGGAAGGGTGCGCAGCAGACGTTACGAGGACATCCGCCGGGAAATGGAAGGGCTGGCGCAGAGCGGCTACAAGGAAGTGGTGCTGACCGGCATCCACATCAGCTCCTACGGCATTGATTTTTCCAAAGAAGCCTGGGAACAGGGCGAAACGGAAGTGAAGGTAAAGGATGATGGCAGAAGAGATTATGCCGGAGAATCCAAGCTGATTGATCTGCTGGAAAAACTGCAGGACATCGAAGGGATTGAGCGTATCCGCATCGGTTCCTTAGAGCCCCGTATCATGACGGAGAAAAATGTGAAGCGGCTGGCTTCGATAGAAAAACTCTGCCCCCATTTCCACCTTTCCCTGCAGAGCGGCTGTGACGAAACCTTAAAGAGAATGAATAGACACTATACAACCGGTGAATACTTGGAAGGAACCAAAAGACTTCGGGAAGCATTTGCCCATCCTGCCATTACTACGGATGTCATTGTGGGATTTCCGGGAGAAACGGAAGAGGAATTTGCAAAGACCTGCGGCTTTTTAAGGGAAGCGGACCTTTACGAAATGCACATTTTCAAGTATTCCAGGAGAAAGGGAACGGTTGCGGCAGGCATGCCGGACCAGATACCGGGACCCGTGCAGACAAAAAGAAGCGCCGAGCTGCTTGCCATGGAAAAGGAGCTGTCGAAAAGATACCGGGAGTACTACATAGGAAAGGAAATACCGGTGCTTTTTGAAGAAGAAAAAGAAATCGGCGGCATCCGTTACCAGATGGGACACAGCCGGGAATATGTGAAGGTGGCAAAGAAAACGGAAGAAAACCTTTCCAACCGGATTTTGTCGGGAAAAATCGTGGATTTTCTGCAGGAAGATATTCTGCTCATGCAGTAAGAGGATTGCTATTTGATGTAATCGCAGGTTGAATTTTTTGACAAGTTGGGTTAATATAAGTAATAAGTCGTAATAAACAAAAAAATGAACGATAGATAAACATAAGTAAAAACATAAAGATAGAAAATCCGGTGAAAGTGAGGTAAGAAATATGCAGGAACAGGATTTGGGAAATACACAGTTTTTTAATGTAGAGTCAGAATTGGAAACCGGCGTAAAGGTTGTTCTGTATACAGTGTACGAAGCATTGGTGGAAAAAGGCTACAACCCCGTAAATCAGATTGTGGGTTATATCATGAGCGGTGACCCGACTTACATTACCTGCCACAAGAATGCCAGAAGCATGATTATGAAGGTGGAGCGTGACGAACTGGTGGAAGAGCTTTTAGCTGACTACATCCACAACAACCACTGGCAGCAGTAAAGGAGAAGCACATGCGTATAATGGGGCTTGATTTTGGCTCAAAGACTGTGGGTGTGGCTATCAGCGACCCGCTGCTTATCACTGCACAGGGCATTGAAATTATCCGCCGCAAGGAGGAAAATAAGCTTCGCCAGACACTGGCAAGGATTGAAGAGCTGATTGTAGAATACGGCGTGGAAGAAATTGTTTTGGGTTATCCCAAAAACATGAACAATACAGAGGGAGTCAGGGTGGAGCTCACAAAGGAGTTTCAGGATAAATTAGAGAGAAGAACCGGACTTCCTGTTTATCTGTGGGATGAAAGACTTACCACGGTAGCTGCGGACAAGGCCATGATGGAAGCGGGCATCCGCAGGGAAGAACGGAAAGAACACGTAGACAGGATTGCGGCATGCTTTATTTTACAGGGATATCTGGATAAGAGAGCAGCAGGTCTGTAAATAAGGAGAACTTAAGTGGAAAAGATTACATTCACTCCCGACGGAGCAGACGGAGAAGCAGTAGATTTTTATGTATTGGAACAGACCAGAATAGGCGGTGTTAATTATATTCTGGTGACAGAGGAAGAAGAAGGGGACGGAGAAGCCCTGATTTTAAAAGACCTTTCCGCAGACGGAGAGGCTGAGAGTATTTATGCCATTGTAGAGGACGAGAAAGAGTTAGCGGCGATTGCGGACGTTTTCTCCGATATGATGGATGATGTTACCTTGGAGTAACATTTTACGGACAGGTAAAAAGTTTTAAGGAGTCAGACGGAGCGGTCACTCCCCAAACTTTAAATAGAAAACGGGCAAGACGGCAGTAGCCACAGGTGCCGGTAACGGATTTTTCATGGGGACTCGGGAAATGTTCATGAAAAACAGGACGAAAGCACCGGAAGGGAGTATTGCGGTCTGCCTTTGCATGGAGGTAAATTGATTGAAGAAAAAAGAGAATACAGCAGCTTCCAAGCTGAAAATCATCCCTTTGGGCGGCCTGGAGCAAATCGGTATGAACATTACTGCCTTTGAGTACGAAGACAGTATCGTTGTGGTGGACTGCGGTCTGTCCTTCCCGGAGGATGATATGCTGGGTATTGACCTTGTTATCCCGGACACCACATATCTGGAAAACAATCTGGACAAGGTAAAGGGCTTTGTCATTACCCACGGACATGAGGACCATATCGGCGCCCTGCCTTATGTGCTGCGTAAGGTCAGTGTGCCTATTTATGCCACAAAGCTGACCATGGGTATTATCGAAAACAAATTAAAAGAACACAACTTAGAGAAGAGCACCAAGAGAAAGGTTGTTAAATTCGGCCAGTCCATCAATTTGGGACAGTTCCGTATCGAATTTATCAAGACCAACCACAGTATTGTGGATGCGGCAGCCCTTGCCATTTATTCCCCGGCGGGCGTTGTGGTGCACACCGGCGACTTTAAGGTGGATTATACACCGGTATTCGGCGATGCTATCGACTTGCAGCGTTTTGCGGAAATCGGCAAAAAAGGTGTACTTGCCCTGATGTGTGACTCCACCAATGCGGAGCGTCCCGGCTTTACTCCTTCCGAAAAGACCGTGGGTAAAACCTTTGATACCCTGTTTGCCGACCATAAAAATACCCGAATTTTTGTGGCAACCTTCGCATCCAATGTGGACCGTGTGCAGCAGATTATCAATACGGCATACAAGTTCGGCAGAAAAGTAGTGGTGGAAGGCAGAAGCATGGTGAGCATCATCGACACCGCTTCCAAATTAGGCTACCTGAATATACCGGACAAGACGCTTATCGATGTAGACCAGTTGAAGAATTATCCCGACGAGCAGCAGGTTATCATCACCACCGGCAGCCAGGGCGAAAGCATGGCGGCGCTTTCCCGTATGGCGTCCAACATGCACAAGAAGATTACCATCGGAGCGGGAGATACGGTTATCTTTTCTTCCAATCCCATTCCCGGCAATGAAAAAGCCGTTACCAAGGTTATTAACGAACTTTTCCGTAAGGGTGCGGATGTTATTTTCCAGGATACCCATGTATCCGGACATGCCTGTCAGGAAGAGATTAAGCTGATTTATACACTGGTGAAACCGAAGTACGCCATTCCGGTGCACGGAGAATACAAGCACCTGCGTGCCCAGGCAAAAATCGCAGAAAACTTAGGCATTCCCAAGGATGATATTTTCATTCTTTCTTCCGGCGATGTGCTGGAGGTGTCCGAGGAGAAGGCAAGGGTTACCGGAAAGGTGCCGGTCGGTTCCATTCTGGTAGACGGACTCGGTGTAGGAGACGTCGGCAACATTGTGCTCCGCGACAGGCAGCATCTGGCGGAAGACGGCATCCTGATTGTGGTTATGGCACTGGACAGAGTGGACGGCTACTTAGTATCCGGTCCCGACATTGTTTCCAGAGGCTTTGTTTACGTCAGAGAGTCCGACGAACTGATGGACGAGGCAAGACAGCTTGTAAACGATACACTCGAAGAGCTGCTTGACAAGGGTGTTACCGACTGGGGTAAATTGAAGACGGCAACCAAGGATGTATTGTCCGATTACGTCTGGAAAAAGACCAAGAGAAGCCCCATGATTTTACCGATTATCATGGAAGTTTAGTAGGAAGGGTGGAGAACAGTGACAAACCTGGAGGAAGCGGTAGCAAATCTTCTTGCTGCCATAAAGGATACAGAAGAATACCGGGAATACAGCATCCAGAAGGAGAAGGTTGCCAAATTTCCGGAGCTTAAGGCACAGCTTGACGACTTCAGAAAGAAGAGCTTTGAGCTGCAGAGCCGTACCGACAGCCGGGAGCTTTTCGATAAAATCGAAGAATTCCAGCAGGAAAAGGAAGATTTGATTGAAGACCCGCTGGCTGAGGACTTTCTGGCAGCGGAATTGAACTTCTGCCGTATGATTCAGGAAGTGGAGCTGGACCTTACGGACGGCCTCGATTTTATATAACAGGGAGGAAGACCCATGAGTACCAGACAAATGGTAATGGCGGTAGTAAGCGCCATATTAAAAGTGGCAATCGCGGTAGCGGCGGTTGTGATTATCTACAAAGGGGCGGTAATTGCCTACGATTACGGCTACCGTGTGTTTAAGGAAGAGCCGGTGGCGGAAGCACCCGGTGTGGACATCCAGGTAGATATCACCATTGGAAAAAGCACAATGGACATAGGACAAATTCTTGAGGATAAGGGTCTTATTCGCGATGCCAAATTGTTTTATATCCAGAATCTGTTGTCCCATTACAAGGATAAGCTGCAGCCGGGTACTTATGTTTTGAACACGTCCATGACCATGGAAGAAATGATGGAAATTATGTCCGTCGTACCCGAGACGACGGATGAAACCGATGCCTCCGAGGATACCACGGGAGGTACGGAAGATGCCGGCGGCGCGGAAGAAGATGGTACTGTTGGCGGAGCCGAAGATGACAATGCCGGTGCAGGAGATGCCGGCGCCGGAGAATAGTAATGATAAATGATGAAAGAATGGTTGCCTTTATTAATTCATTTGATAAAGGCAATACGTCGTTTTTAAACCAGATAGAAAAAGAAGCAAGAGCGGATGCCGTGCCCATTATCCGCACGGAAACCCAGACACTTCTTCGCTTTCTCATGGCGGCGCACCGCCCCATGGAGATTTTGGAGGTGGGAACGGCAGTGGGGTTTTCTGCCCTTCTGATGCAGGAATACGCACCGGCGGGCGCTCATGTGACCACCATAGAAAAATACGAAAAACGTATCCCCATCGCCCGGGAGAATTTTAAGCGGGCAGGAAAGGAAGATGCCATCACCTTCCTGTGTGGCGATGCTACGGAAATACTGAAAGAACTGCAGGGCGAATACGATTTTATTTTTATGGATGCCGCCAAGGCGCAGTACATTCATTTCCTGCCGGAGGTTACACGTCTGCTCAAAAAAGGCGGTCTTCTGGTATCGGACAATGTACTGCAGGACGGTGATGTGCTGGAATCCCGGTTTGCCGTGACCAGACGCAACCGCACCATACATGCCAGAATGAGGGAGTACCTGTATGCCCTGACTCACCATGAGCAGCTCGAAACCGTGATTTTGCCGGTGGGCGACGGCGTATCCATCAGTACGAAAGTGGTGTAGGGGAATTTGTGCATGTGTAAGGCGGAGCCGCATATGCACAAATCATATTGATAGAAAGCAGCAGTTTTGTGCCGGAAGCGGCATGGTATAGAAAGGGTCAGATTTATGAGAAAACCGGAACTACTTATCCCGGCGAGCAGCCTGGAGGTTTTGAAAACAGCGGTCAGCTTTGGAGCGGATGCCGTTTATATCGGCGGAGAGGCGTTTGGTCTGCGTGCCAAGGCGAGAAATTTCTCCATGGAAGAGATGGCGGAGGGTATTGCATTTGCCCATGCCCATAGTGTAAGGGTTTATGTGACTGCCAATATTTTAGCCCATAACGGTGACTTAAACGGCGCAAGAACCTATTTTGAGGAGCTGAAAAACTTAAAGCCGGACGCCCCGGATGCGCTGATTATTTCCGACCCCGGCATGTATACCATTGCTAAGGAGGTCTGTCCCGAAATCGAAAGGCATATTTCCACCCAGGCTAACAACACCAATTATCTGACCTACCGTTTCTGGTGGGAGCAGGGGGCAAAGCGTGTGGTTTCCGCCAGGGAACTTTCCTTACGGGAAATCAAGGAAATCCGGGAAAACATTCCGGAAGAAATGGAAATTGAGAGCTTTGTGCACGGCGCCATGTGTATTTCCTACTCCGGACGCTGCCTGCTCAGCAATTATTTCACGGGAAGAGATGCTAACAAGGGTGCCTGCACCCATCCCTGCCGCTGGAAATATGCGGTGGTGGAGGAAACCAGACCCGGCGAGTACATGCCCGTTTACGAAAACGAAAGAGGCACCTATATTTTTAACTCCAAGGATTTGTGCATGATTGAGCACATTCCGGAAATGGTGGATGCCGGCATTGACAGCCTGAAAATCGAGGGCCGCATGAAAACGGCGCTGTATGTGGCAACGGTAGCCCGGACTTACCGGAAAGCCATCGACGATTATTTTACCTCCGAGGAGCTTTACCGCAGCCATATGGACTGGTACAAGGAGGAAATTTCCAAGTGCACCTACAGACAGTTCACTACAGGTTTTTATTTTGGAAAACCTGATGAAAATACCCAGATATATGATAACAACACCTATGTGAACGAGTATATTTATTTAGGAATGATTGAGGAGGCAAAGCCCGAAAAGGGGCTGGTGCGAATTACCCAGCGGAACAAGTTCTGCGTGGGTGATACCATAGAGATCATGAAGCCCTCCGGCGAAAATGTAGAAGTGAAAGTCGAGGAAATGTTTGACGGAGAGGGCAATGCGGTGGAAAGCGCGCCCCATCCCCAGCAGGAAATCTGGCTCCGCTTAAGCGTGATGCCGGATGTGCAGGACATTCTCCGCGTGGGCAACCGCAAGGATGCCATGCCGGAATAAAGCAAACACATTTTCACACGCTGCGCAGGAATAAAGCAAAGACATTTTCACACGCTGCGCAGGAAAAAGACATGATTTTACCGCACGGGTGTGAAAGCGGAATTTTTTTGCCGCGCAGATAGGAACTCGGAGCACATTAAGAATTTCACCTTGCTTTTTTCAGTAAAGTAAGATAATGTGAAAGACAGAGTATAAGAAAAGTACACCCTGAGGGTTCCTTTACACAGGATGGCTTCAAAGTTGTAAGTCTCGAAAGGAATAAATACTTTATGAGTGAAATGATTAACTTAGAGGATTTATTTGCCAGCAAGGTTTTTACACTCGGCAAAATGAAGGAAAGACTTCCCAAGTATGTATATAAGGAAGTCATTAACGTTATGGAAAACGGCGGAGAGCTTTCTCTTGCCACAGCGGATGTGGTTGCCAAAGCCATGAAGGACTGGGCTGTTGAAAACGGCGCCACCCATTACACCCACTGGTTCCAGCCCCTTACCGGCATCACCGCAGAAAAACATGACGCATTTGTCAGCCATCCCGACAAGGACGGACATATGCTTCTGGAATTTTCCGGTAAAGAATTAATCAAAGGCGAAGCGGACGGTTCTTCTTTCCCTTCCGGCGGACTTCGTGCCACCTTTGAAGCAAGAGGCTATACCACATGGGATATCACTTCTCCCGCTTTCTTAAAAGAAGACGCGACCGGCGTTATTCTCTGTATTCCCACCGCATTCTGCTCCTATAAGGGCGAAGCGCTGGACAAAAAGACCCCGCTTCTCCGTTCCATGGAAGCCATCAGCGAGCAGGCACTCCGAATTGTGCATCTGTTCGGCAATACCGCAGCGACCAAGGTTGTGCCCTCCGTTGGCGCAGAGCAGGAATATTTCTTAGTGGATAAGCAGAAATATTTACAGAGAGACGACCTTATTTTTGCCGGCAGGACCTTATTCGGCGCACCCGCACCCAAGGGTCAGGAGCTGGAGGACCACTACTACGGCACCATCCGTGAGCGCATCGGTGCTTACATGAAGGATTTGAATATCGAACTCTGGAAGCTTGGCGTTACCGCCAAGACCCAGCACAACGAAGTGGCTCCCGCACAGCATGAACTGGCGCCTATTTACGAAACCGCCAATATCGCGGTTGACCACAACCAGCTTGTGATGGAAACCATGAAAAAAGTGGCTGACAGACACGGCATGACCTGCCTGCTCCACGAAAAGCCTTTCGCCGGTGTCAACGGTTCCGGTAAGCATGACAACTGGTCACTTACTACCGACAATGGTGTCAACTTACTTGACCCGGGTGAAACACCCAACGAAAATATCCAGTTTTTACTGGTTCTTGCCTGCATCTTAAAGGCAGTAGATACCCACGCAGACCTGCTCCGCCAGAGTGCTTCCGATGTCGGAAACGACCACAGACTGGGCGCAAACGAAGCACCGCCTGCCATTATTTCCGTATTCTTAGGCGAACAGCTTGAGGATGTGGTAAAGCAGTTGGTTGAAACCGGAGAAGCTGCACACTGCTTAAACGGCGGCCGTATGAAAACCGGTGTTTCCACCCTGCCTGATTTTGAAAAGGACGCAACGGACCGCAACCGTACCTCACCCTTCGCCTTCACCGGCAACAAGTTTGAATTCCGTATGGTTGGTTCTTCCGACTCCATCGCAGACCCGAACACAACCTTAAATGCCATTGTGGCAGAGGCTTTCTGTGAAGCTGCCGACAGACTGGAAAACGCAGAAGACTTCGACATGGCAGTACATGACCTGATTAAGGAATACATGACCGCTCACCAGAGAATTATTTTCAACGGCGACGGCTACTCCGATGAATGGGTAAAAGAGGCGGAAAGACGCGGACTTCCCAACATCCGCTGCATGATTGACGCGGCAGGTACCTTAACTACAGAGAAATCCGTCCGTCTGTTTGAGAAGTTCGGTATCTTTACCAAGGCAGAGCTGATTTCCCGTGAGGAGATTATTTACGAAACCTACGCAAAGACCCTGAACATTGAAGCATTGACCATGATTAACATGGCGAACAAGAAGATTATTCCTGCGGTTATCCGTTACAGCAAGTCCCTTGCCGACACGGTCATTGCCGTTAAGGATGCCGGAGCAGATGCTTCCGTGCAGAGAGACATCCTTAACACTGTCAGCAGCAAGCTGATTACCGCCAAGAACGCACTCCTCAGACTGGAGGAAGCTACCGCACAGGCAGGCACCATCAAGAGCGCCAAGGACAAAGCTTTCTTCTACAAGGATACCGTCAAGGTAGAAATGGATGCCCTGCGCAAGCCTGTTGACGAACTGGAGTTAGTTGTTGACAAATCCATGTGGCCCATGCCCACTTACGGCGACTTAACCTTTGAAGTGTAAAGTATAAAAAGACAAGTGCAATGTATAAGCGAAAACTTATATGTTGCACTTTTTTTGTGAGTGAGAGTGAGGAGAGGTTGAGGGATACGTGCCGATGGGAGAAAATAGTCGACAGGCACGTAGGATTTAGAAGAGTATTACGTGCCGATGTGGGAAAGTGAGCGAAAGGCACGTAAGGTTTTGGATAGTTTTACGTGCCGGTGAGAGAAAATGAACAAAAGGCACGTAGGTTTTTTGATAGTATTACGTGCCAATGTGGAAAAATGTACAAAAAGCACGTAAAAGTCGAGGCTGTCCTACGTGCCAGTGAGAGAAAGTGAGCAAAAAGCACGTAGGAGATGAGGTTGTCCTACGTGCCAGTGAGAGAAAGTGAGCAAAAAGCACGTAGGAGCTGAGGTTGTCCTACGTGCCAGCGAGAGAAAGTGAGCAAAAAGCACGTAAAAGTCGAGATTGTCCTACGTGCCGATGAAGAGAAATGTGCCAAAAGCACGTAACCCCGGAAAAGCTTGCGAGGGCTCCGCAAAAATGGTACTTTATTCTAAAAATGCCCATAATGAATTGACTTTCCCTTAAAATATGCTGATATTTAAGGGAAAGGGGAACTTTTAAGGGAATGCGGGAATTTGATGCTATTGAGGGGATTGCGACAATCAACACCTGTATCAGACAGTTAGTTGAGAATAAGACGACACCTGAAAACAGGATTGACATCGAATATTATAATGAAATTATATGTTTTATTTTGCCGGGAGGTTTATTGTATGTTTGAAGAAATATTATTCCCTGAACATGAATATGAGTTAATTCAAAATTATTTAAATAAACTGGGGTATTGTTATACCACAAGGGTATATAAAGAAATTGGGAAATATAAAGTTGGAGAATTATATATTGCACCATGGGGTGATATACTGAAAATAGACGAAGTTAAAACATACTGGAAAGTATCAGAGCGCCCTTTCTATGACGAAATGAGCGATGATGAAAGAAAAGAAATCTATAAATTTTCGGAAGGTATCGGATTGCCATATGAATTTATAAAATTTTCTAAAACATAGTGTGTTCCTATTAACACCAAAACAGGTACATTTTTTTCGCTATGGAAAAACAGCACCGCAATCCCAACTTGTACCCCGCAGTTGACAGATTTCCATGGGTAGGCGGTGGCTGTACAACCGGTGATTTTGGTACAATTTTCCCAAAAGGAAAGGAGAGCTGACTATGAATATGGCAGACAGAATACAATACTTAAGAAAAACGAAGGGACTCTCCCAGGAAGAACTCGCAGACAAAATAGGTGTGTCCAGACAGGCGGTTTCCAAATGGGAAAGTGAGCAGAGCACACCGGATATTGAAAAAATCATCATGATGAGCGAGATATTTGAAGTAACAACGGACTACATTCTGAAAGGGATAGAGCCGGTGAATATAACAGATAAGAAAACGATGCAGTCATTGTATCTGGGATTTGCGGTAGTATGCGCGACCATAGCAGGTATCTGGTCATTCACCGCCAATCGTTTCAACTGGGATGAATGTTTCTTTATTGTGATAGCCGGTGCGGTAATCGGCTGCGGACTTGGACTGCTCGTGCAGGTATTTATGCGGTTATTTCAAAAATAAAGCAGCTTATAAAAAAGACGTATGAAAAAGATATTTTCACACGTCTTTTTTGAAATCATTTTTTCATTTACGTGAAATTTACTTTTGCTTCCGTACACGTAAAATCACAGATTATTACGGATTTACGGGAAGGGTATACAGATATACCAGACCTTCGGGATAGTTGCCGCCTTTTTCTACCGCAACGACTGCATGAGCGGAAACAGTTGCACCGGCCTGCTCAACCAGAGACTTCAGAGCCTTGGTAGTACCGCCGCCGCCGTAAACGTCATCTACTAAAAGAACTTTTTTACCGTTCATGTAAGCAACATCATCATCGGTCAGATATAAGGACTGCTCTACGGAAGTCGTAACGGACTTGTAAGAAGCCTCTACTGCGTGATGCTCGCCGCCCTTTGCCTTACGAGCTACTACGGTGTGGGTAAGTTCGGGGTTTACCTGCTCGGCCCAACGTACGGCAATGGCATGTGCCAAAGCATTGCTCTTTGCAACGGGATTTAAAATAGTATCGAAGGTAACGCCATCTTCCAACATCTTCTTAACCAGTAAGTCTGCGGATTTTTCATTCATGCTCACCTGACCGGAGATGTCAAGGAATGCTACCTTATTTCCACCAATCATAACAAAAGGAAGGTCAAAAACCTTGTCCTCCAAAGTAACTCTCAAATACTCTTTGTCACCGACGGTGACAACCTGTGTCTTAACGCTGTCTGCTACTGACATTTTCCATACCTCCCAGTAAAATTAAAAGGGAGATATTGCCATCTCCGCTTTTCTCCTTATTATAAGCCCTATTATTCGCACCTGTCAATTCCTTCCGCACGGGATGACGCCATTCCTTTTACAAGGGCTTCTGCACCGCACTCATCCGTTTGTCATCATTCGTGACACTGCTCCTTTTTATAAATGGTTAGCCGAAGCTAACATTCCTGTTGACAATACAGTTAGCCACGACTAATATAAAAATATATCGCCATTCAAAGTCGTGAAAAAGGAAAGCTGTTTCAACAACAGTTTTGCGAATATGGTCCTGAATAGCTACGTGAAATTGAACCAGACAATAAGACAGACTTGCAGAACGAAAATTTCAGAAAAAGAGGAAAAGCAGAATGGATAAAAAGGAAAACATGATAACCGTACAGAATGCAGTAAAAAAATACGGCAAAGGGGAAAATGAACTCTATGCTCTGAACCATGTGGATTTGAACATCGGAAAGGGCGACATCTGCGTGATACTGGGCCCCTCCGGTTCGGGTAAAAGTACACTCTTAAATATGCTGGGCGGACTGGACAGCCTGGACGAAGGAAACATCATGGTGGACGGCGTGGATATTACAAAACTGGGACGTAAGGAGCTGGTGGAGTACCGCAGAAAGAAAATCGGCGTAGTCTTCCAGTCCTATAACCTGATTGCGGAACTGAATGTGCAGGAAAACATCCGCGTGGTGCAGGATATTTCCGAACATCCGCTGCCCATAGAAGAGCTTTTGAAAGATTTGGGACTGGCGCAGCATGCCAAGCATTTCCCCACGGAGCTGTCCGGCGGACAGCAGCAGAGATGCGCCATCGGCAGAGCACTGGTGAAAAATCCTGCGCTGCTTTTATGCGATGAGCTGACCGGCGCACTGGACTCCGTTTCGGCAAGAGATGTGCTGTCCATTCTGGAAAAAATCAACGAAAAGTACCGCACAACCATTGTGATTATTACCCATAATGAAGGAATAGCCGGTATGGCGGACCGCGTTATCCGCATTCACGACGGAAAAATCGTCAGCAATGTGGAGCAGCAAAAGGTAAGTGTAAAGGAGTTGACAATCTGATGACTTTACAACGAAAAATAACCAGAAGTATCAAAAAGAATCTGTCCTTTTATCTGACGGGAAGCCTGCTCACCGCGATTACGGTCATGCTGCTGATTGGTGCGTTTGCGGTCAGCGAGTCCCTGTATACCTGGGCAGATGCGTATTATGAAAAAACAAACATAGAGGATGCCAGCTTCCAGACACAAATTCCGATTACGGAAGAAGAAATGGCGGAACTGGAAAAGAATTATGACCTGACATTGGAAAAGCAGGAATATCTGGACTTTTCCTATGAGGACACCAAGCTGCGTCTGTTTTCCCCTACGGAAAAAATGGATTACTACACCATTACGGAGGGAAGCGACCTGAAAGAGCCGGGGGACATCCTTCTTACATACCGCTATGCAAAAGCCAACAACATTGCCATAGGGGACACGATGGTTATCGGGCAGGACGGCACGGCAGCAAAGAGCGCTGGACAGAGTGACAATGTGAGCACAGAGGGAAATTCCTTTACCGTGCGCGGTTTTATCATGAAATCCGATTATGCGGTTATGCTGTATGATTTGTCAGAAACCGCAGCGGATAAGTCCGGTTTTGGTATCGGCATTGTATATCCTGAAGATTTTGCGGCACTGGGAAACGGTGCACAGCAGTATGCGGTTCGCTACCTGGACAAGGAAAAAGAGACCGCCTTCCGTACGGAAATTTATGAACAATACGATACCCAGGAATATCTGGAAAAAGCCTCCAATTCCCGTATTTCCCTGATTTACAGCGAAGCGGATGATTTGGTTGCGGAATTTTCCCTGTACGCTCCCATCATTATGATAATTGTGGTGGCAGTGATTGCTATGGTTCTTCGGAGAATGATAAAGAGGGACGGAAAGACCATCGGTACCCTGATGGCGCTTGGCTACCGGAAGGGCGAGCTGGTGCGTCATTACATGGTGTACGGCATGGTGCCCGCCATCGCCGGTGATATTATAGGCGTTATAGGAAGCATTCCTTTTGCAAAACTGTTCTGCGAATTTTATTTTCAGGATTTGGAATATACGGAGTATCAGGTCGTCATGCCGTGGAAATTAGTGGGTGTTGCGGTGCTGTTCCCGATTGTGGTTTACGGACTGGTTTCCTATCTGGTTCTGAACAAAGCCCTGAAAGCCGATGCGGTGTCCCTGCTTCACGGTTTGCAGAAAGAAAAAAATGTGCACGTTTTCCGTAACAGTCAGGCAAATCTGAAGTTTGTTTACAATGTACGTGCGGTATTTATGAATTCCTCCCGGAGCATCACACTGATTATCGGCATTGCGGTTGCCACACTTTGCATTGTGCTGGGCGGTTCCTTCCGGGATGCATGGAATAATTTGCTGGAAAACAAGGTGCCTTTAGCCATGCTGGGCGGACAGTACGAGTATGGATTTAAGAACTACCAGACGGAAAATCCTTACGGCGGAGATGCTATTTTTGATGTAAGCTTCGGCGCAAGTGCGGATGACTCCCGTTTTAACCTTATCGGATATGATGAAGAAAATGATATTTTCCATGAAACGGCGGACGGCAAGGCACCGGTTTACGGTGAGTATTATATGACGAGTTCGGCGGCAAGAACCTACGGCATAAAGCCGGGGGATGAGTTTGCCTTTTACAATACTGTTACCATGCAGGAAACTAAGGTTGTGATAAGCGGCATTGTGGAAAATGATGTTCTGCAGCTTGTTCTGACCAGCAAGCAGAACATGGCGGATATTTTAGGCAGACCCGACACGGAATACAATGTAATTATCAGCAAAGAAAAGCTGGATATTCCGGCGGACCTGCTTCGGAAAAACGCATCGCTTAAGGATTATGAAAATCAGGTAAAACGTCTGTCATCAGTTTCCGGCATCGTTCTGCAAATCTTAAAAGTACTGGGCGTGATTATCTGTCTTCTGATAATAAATATGATGTCCGGCATGATTGTGGAAGAAGGAAAGAGAAATATTTCCATGCTGGAGGTGCTGGGCTACAGAAGCAAAGAAGTGCGGCAGTTTGTAATGACATCCAACCACCTTCTGGTGCCCATCGGATTTGTGGTGGGAGTACCGCTCGGCTATCTGACCGCTTATTCCATAATGGCGGCATCTGCCCGGTCATCGGGTATGTATATGGGGCTGCCCGTAAAGCCGCTCACCATTCTGGTAAGTGCGGCAATCGTAGCGGTGGCATATGTACTTGCTCTGTGCCTGTCCGGCAGAAAGCTGAAAAAAGTGGATATGGTCGAAAGCCTGAAGTGCCCGTTGGAATAACCGGAATATCCATTAGAAATGGCAGGTGTGTTTACACCTGCCATTTTGATAGAGTATCTAAAATCAGTGCCAGCGTTTCTTCTCTTGCCTGCTGGCATTCCTCGGGGAAATGCTTTTCCCGGGGAAGAAACTTGTTGTTAACCGGAAAATATCCCAGATTGTGGCTGCCCGTTTCGGAATTGACATGCCGGAAATGATAGGCAAACCCGCATCTCTTAAGGCGGGCGGTCAGAAGCCCGGCATCCCGTCTGGCGGGCACGGACTCATCGTGCGTAGAAGTTAAAAACAGGATATCGCCCTTGATATTCTCCACCGGTATCTCGTTCTCTTCCGTTCCTTTTTTATCCCATTCATCAAAAAAGTAAAGAGTCTGTATACGGTGTTCACGGAAACATCTTTTTAAGAAGTCGGAAAAAACATGCTCGGCAGGCACATAGGGGAAATCCGCACCGTGGAAAGAAACCATGGCCTTGCAGGGATTGTCCTTTTCCTTGCCGGTGCCCTGCATGATGTGTCCGAAAGAAGAAGCGGCAATCACAAGACTTAAGTCGGGAACCACGCTGGCAGCAAGCAGCGCCATGCCGGCGCCCTTGGAATTTCCGTAAATGCCAAATCTCTTGAAGCGTCCGTTGTCATGTGCTTTCAGACAGTCGATAGCGGTCTGGAACTGCTCAAGAGGTATGGCGCGCATATCGGAGGGCTGCCCCTCCGCACCGTAATACTGCAGGGCAAGGGTGGAATAGCCTTTTGCGGAAAAAAGCTCGGCGTATTTCTCCGGCAGTTCCAGTCCCTTTAATCCCTGAATGACAATTAAAAGCCTGTCATCCCCATTCTGGGCATCGTACAATTTTCCTTCAAATCCATCTTTTAAATACGTGTAATTCTTCATTAACATAGAGGTAAAATCCTTTCTGCAACTCACATCTTCTGTAAGTTATCTGTTTTTTGCAGAAGTTAAGTCACCTGTCATTTGGGAACATAGCTTAGGCAGCCTTGCTGCTCTTCTGGCACAGAACAACCATCCAGACAGTAAAGATAACCAAAGCGCCCAGACTCATGTTGGAGCAGGCAATACCGTTAAGAACGGCGGAAGTGCTCATTTTTCCGAGACCGTTAAATAAAATCTTGAAAAGTAAAGGGTTGATAATCCACATCCAGCCGGGCAGGCAGGTTTTCCTCTTGGCAATGATGAGAGCCATGGTAACGACATTGATAAAATAGAACAGGAAGAAAACAACAAAGCAGGGAACAATGTAGCCGCCCTGCTCCTGCAGGATAACGGTCAGGATGTTGTCATCGGGTGCCGTACCGGTTTCCAGTGCCTTCTTCATGCCGGTGAGCAGATAGCAGCAGATAATATGGATGGCGCCGCCGAAAGCAACGAAAGCATAAAGGGATGCCCGGTATAATCTGGCAAGCAGAGAAGTTTTATCTTCCATTATCTCATACAAAACATAATATCCGAAAATAGAAACCGGAATGCCCACATAGCCGAAGAAGCCGGCAAGCCCTATCCGGGTGTAGCTGACTTTCTGGGCTGCCAGGATGTACTGACCGAAGGCACCGACGGCGCCAACGGAGTCCACGCCCAAAAGCAGGCAGTCGCCAATCATGTTCAGAACTGCACCAATCATTCCGTAGATAAGTAATTTTTTTACTTTAGATAAATCGTAAGTATTCATTTTTGTCCTCCCGTATTAGAAATAGCATGTTGTGAAACGGTAACTTTCGCCTAATCACAATAGTTAGCATGTGCTAATCAAAAGAATTATAGCACTGTGAGGAGAGAAAGAAAAGTCCCGATTTAGCAGGAAAAGGAGAGTCCCCTGCTTTAAGGAAAATGAAATGGTAAAAAGAAAGAAAAATAAATTTCAAAAAAATAAAATTGGGTATTGCAAAAACTTTGGAGTTCGTATATAATGCATAAGGTAGTCAGCTAAAGGGCTATCGCCAAACGGTAAGGCAACGGACTCTGACTCCGTCATTTCAAGGTTCGAATCCTTGTAGCCCTGCTAAACCTCAGTGTTTTCCACTGAGGTTTTTTTGTGCCCTGAATTTGCTACAATGGGGCGATTTACAGTCAATAAAACCGTAGCAAGTAATAACATCCGACCGTCCGTACCGCCTGGAAAGGAGATAGTGCCATTATACCATGCACTCACAGGGGAATATATATGAAAAGTTTCTTAATTTCAAAAAAGCGTACGCAAAATACCCTGTCCTGTGCTACAATGGGAAAGATGAAAGAGGAGAAACAGTATGTACAGTTTTAAAAGTAAGATAAGATACAGTGAGACGGACAGCCGGGGCAGGCTGTCGTTAGAGGCGCTTCTGGATTATTTTCAAGACTGCTCCGCCTTCCAGTCAGAGGCACTGGGAGTGGGCTTTTACCCACTGCAGGAACGTGGACTGGCATGGGTGCTTTCCTACTGGCAGATTGTGGTGGACAGGTTCCCGGATTTCTACGAGGATGTGGAAACGGGCACATATCCCTATAATTTCAAGGGCTGCTTCGGGCAGCGTAACTTCTTTATGAAGGATAAGGACGGAAACTTCCTGGCAAAGGCGGACTCTTTGTGGAGCCTGATTGATACAAAAGCCTTTAAGCTTACCAATATCCCCGAGGATGTTTCGGCGAAATACGAAAAGAGCGAGAAGCTCCCCATGGACTATGCGGGACGTAAGATTGCAGTGCCGGAGGGCGGCAGCATGGAGGAAAATATTACCGTTAACCCGCACCATTTAGACACCAATCATCATGTAAACAATGCGCAGTATGTGCGCATGGCGGCAGCCTATCTGCCGGAAAGCTTTGAAATAGGACAGATGCGCGTGGAGTACCGCAAGCAGGCGTTGTTACATGACGTGCTGCACCCGTATGTGGTAAAACGCACGGCGGAGAGCGGCGAAGAACTGTATACCGTTTCCCTGCAGGATGAAGAAGGCAAGGCTTACGCCAACGTGGAATTTAAGGAGAAAAAGCATGATTAAATTAGGAGAACAGCAGAAGCTTACCGTAGTAAAGAAAGTGGAATTCGGTGTGTATCTGGCAGAGGACGTAAAGGCGGAGGAACGAGTGCTTCTTCCCATAAAGCAGGTGCCGGAAGGAACCGAATTGGGGGATGAAACAGAAGTTTTTGTATACAGGGACTCCAAGGACCGGCTGATTTCCACCACGCAGACACCGTTACTCAAAATGGGCGAGGTGGCGCGGCTTACGGTAGCGGACGTCAATAAATTCGGCGCATTTTTGGACTGGGGACTGGAAAAGGATTTGTTCCTTCCCTTTAAGCAGCAGAAGGTGCGCGTGAAAAAGGGCGATACCCCTCTCGTTTCCTTATATATAGACAAGAGCGGACGGCTCTGCGCAACCATGAATGTGTATGAAAACCTGCGCTCCGACAGCCCTTATCAGAAGGACGACAGAGTAACCGGCGTTATTTACGAAACGAGCCCCGAGTTCGGTATGTTTGTGGCAGTGGACGATTTGTATTCCGCACTCATTCCCAAGAAGGAGGCATATGGGGATTTGAAGGTGGGCGATACCGTAAATGCCAGGGTTACTTCCGTAAAAGAGGACGGCAGACTGAATCTGAGTGTCCGGGAGAAAGCGTACCTGCAGATAGAGACCGACGCCGAAAAGGTGCTCAAGGTGCTCGACAGCTTTGACGGCGCTATGCCCTTCAACGACAAGGCATCCCCGGAGGTCATCAAACGGGAGCTGCAGATGAGCAAGAACGAATTCAAGAGAGCGGTGGGACATTTACTGAAAAACGGTATGATAGAAATTGGAGAGAAAAGTATTCGCAGAAAGTAAAAAAACGACTGTTTTTGTTAAGAATGTCTAATTTTTTATCCTTCGAGGGTAGATTTTTTTGTGAAAATAGATTAAAATGGTTTTCATCTATGGAATAGGATGGAGTACGTGTATGATATCAAACCAAATTTTACAGAATACCATTGAGGGGTTAAAAAACATTGCCAGGGTCGATTTCTGTGTCATGGACACAGAGGGCAAGGAGATGGCATCCACTGCAGATATGCGCAACTGCTCTAAACAGGCAGCGGAATTTGCGGCGTCCTTCGCCGATTCCCAGGAAATCCAGGGCTACCAGTATATCAAGGTAATGGACGACCAGCAACCGGAGTATGTGCTGATTGCGGGTGGAAGCGGAGAAGATGTGTATACCATTGCAAAAATGGCGGCTTTTCAAATCCAGAACCTGATGGTTGCATACAAGGAACGGTTTGATAAGGACAACTTTATTAAGAACCTGCTTTTGGACAACCTGCTTTTAGTAGATATTTACGGCAGGGCGAAAAAGCTGCATATCCCCACGGATATCGGCAGAGTTGCTATGATTGTGGAGTCCGAAAACGGCAAGGACAACAATGCTCTGGAGCTTACCAGGGTACATATTGGAGGTAATGGAAAAGATTTCATCACCGCAGTGGATGAAAATAATGTTATAGTAGTGAAGGAGCTTTCCGACACGGACACCAACAAGGACATTGAGAAAATTGCCAAGAGCCTGATTTCCTATCTGCAGAAGGAAGGCGTTGCCGGCGTGCATGTGGCATACGGTACGATTATCCATGAGATTAAGGAGGTCAGCCGTTCCTACAAGGAAGCCAAGATGGCGCTGGATGTAGGCAAGATTTTCTTTGATGAAAGAAACGTCATTGCTTACAGCGAACTGGGTATCGGCAGACTGATTTACCAGCTGCCCATTCCTCTTTGTAAAATGTTCATCCGCGAAATCTTCGGCAGAAAAAGCCCGGATGATTTTGATGAGGAAACCCTTACCACCATCAGTAAATTCTTTGAAAACAGCCTGAATGTGTCCGAAACGTCCAGACAGCTTTTCATTCACCGGAATACACTGGTTTACCGTCTGGACAAGCTGCAGAAAAGCACGGGACTGGATCTGCGCGTGTTTGAAGATGCCATTACCTTCAAGATTGCGCTCATGGTCGTAAAGTACATGAAATACATGGAATCATTTGAATATTAAAGAGGTACAGAATGTCAAGAAAAGAAGAACAGAGAAAACAACGGGAGAAAATGATTGAAGAAAACGGTCTGATTTACCTGGACAAGGTAAGTAAGATTTATACAGCGGGTGCACCGGCATTAAACGGTGTGACCCTGCATATCAACAGAGGCGAGTTTGTCTTTGTAGTCGGCGACAGCGGCTCCGGCAAGTCCACCCTGATTAAGCTTTTGTTAAGAGAACTTATCCCTACCAAGGGAAAGGTATGGGTGATGGGACATGATGTGGCAAAGCTGTCCCACTGGAAAATTCCGAAATTCCGCAGAAACCTGGGAATCGTATTCCAGGATTTCCGTCTGCTTAAGGATAGAAACGTATATGAAAATGTTGCGTTTGCGCAGCGTATCATAGAAGTTCCCGCCAAGGAAATCCGTAAAAACGTACCGAAGGTACTGGCTACGGTGGGACTGGCAGGCAAATACAAGGCAAAGCCCAAGCAGCTCTCCGGCGGTGAACAGCAGAGAGTGGCGCTGGCGCGTGCCCTTATCAACAAGCCTTCCATTCTGCTGGCAGATGAGCCTACCGGCAATCTTGACCCCAAGAACTCATGGGAAATCATGAACCTTTTAGAGGAAATCAACAAGTCCGGCACAACGGTAGTGGTGGTTACCCACAACCGTGAAATTGTCAATGCCATGCACAAACGCGTGGTTACCATGAAAAAAGGCGTCATCGTAAGCGATGAAGAGGAAGGAGAGTATATCGATGAAGATTAGTACCTTATTTTATACTCTCAGACAGGGAGTAAGAAATATATTCCGTAACAAGCTGTTTTCCATGGCATCCATTGCCACCATCGCAGCCTGCCTGTTTTTATTCGGCATCCTGTATTCCGTGGTTATGAACTTCCAGCATATTGTCAAAAATGCACAGGAAGGAGTTTCTGTTACCGTATTCTTTAACGAGGGCACTTCCCAGGAAAGGATTGATGCCATTGGGGAACAGATTAAAGCCAGAGTGGAGGTTTCCAATATAAAGTATACGACTGCGGATGAAGCCTGGGCCTGGTTCCAGGAAAAATATTTCGAAGGAAAGCACACGGAAGGCTTCCCCACCAACCCTCTGGAGGGTTATGAAAATTACGAAGTTTTCTTAAACGACGTATCCATGCAGGATGCACTGGTTACCTGGCTGCAGTCCCTGCCGGATGTGCGTCTGGTTAAATACAGCAGTCTGACGGCGAACGCCCTGACCGGTGTCAACCTGATTGTGGCATATGCCTCCGTGGGTATTATCGTCATTTTGCTGGGTGTATCTATTTTCTTGATCAGCAACACGGTTACCATCGGTATTTCCGTAAGACAGGAAGAAATCAGCATTATGAAATACATCGGTGCCACGGACTTCTTTACCAGAGCGCCGTTCGTTATTGAGGGTATGTTAATCGGCGCCATCGGTTCTGGTATTCCTCTTTTACTGATTTACTTTATTTACAATGACGTGGTGACATCGGCAATGTCCAAGTTCCAGGCACTGTCATCCATCCTGAATTTCCTTACCGTACAGGAAGTATTCCATGTGCTGGTTCCCGTATCCTTGGGTATCGGTATCGGCATCGGCTTCCTGGGCAGCTTTACCACAGTTAGAAAACACTTGCGCGTATGATTAAGAGAGGACAGGCAGGTATGAAAAAAAGACTTGTGATGGTTTTTACGGTGGTACTCATGCTGGTACTTTTTAGCCACATGCCATCTTCCACAAAAGCAGCAACAAGCTATTCGTCTCTTACCTCGGACAGTATCAAACAGAAGGAAGAGCAGATAAAACAGGCGGAGCAGCAGAAGAAAAGCCTGCAGAATTCCCTGACGGATGTGAAGGCTATCAAGAAGAAGCTGGAGCAGGAAAAAAGCAATCTGAAAAATTATGTTCAGGAGCTGGACGCCCAGCTTGCCGAAGTGCAGGACAATATCACCCGGCTGACCGCAGAAATCCAGCAGAAGGAAGAGGAAATCCGCATTACACAGGAGGAGCTTGCGGAAGCAAAACAGATAGAGGAAGACCAGTATGATGCGATGGTGGAGCGTATCCGCTTTATGTACGAGCAGGGCGAGTCTTCCTACATCGACATCATTTTCAGCGGAGAAAGCTTAAGCAGCATTATGAATGCCGTTGAATATATGGAGCAGATTTCCGCATATGATAGAAAACAGTTAGACCAGTTTATCTTAAACAGGCAGTATATTGAGCTCTGCGAACAGCAGCTTGAGGCGGAAAAGGAAGTTTTGGATGAAACCAAAGTCAGCGTTGAGCAGGAGCAGAAAGCCCTTGAGGAGCTGATTGCCGCCAAGGAACAGACCATCAGGGAATACGAATACGATATTTCCAACAGAGAGCAGGCCATCAAGGAATACGAAGCCGACATCCAGGAGCAGAACGAAATCGTGCAGGCTCTGGAAGCGGCAATTGCCGAAGAAAAACGTAAAATTTTAGAGCAGAACGGTACTGTACTGATGTACGACGGCGGGCAGTTCAAATTCCCGGTGGCTACCTATACGAGGTTGTCGGACGATTACGGCTGGCGTATGCATCCCATCCTTGGCATACAGAAGTTTCACAACGGTATCGACCTGGCATCTCCCAGCGGTACGGCGATTTATGCGGCTTACGACGGAAAAGTGGTAGCGGCATCCTACAGCAGTTCCATGGGTAATTATGTTATGATTGACCACGGCGGAAGCCTGTACACCATATATATGCATGCCTCCAAGTTGTATGTCAGCACAGGAGACGTGGTCGTAAGAGGGGAGACCATTGCTGCGGTAGGTTCCACCGGCCGTTCCACCGGCCCGCACCTGCACTTCGGCGTGCGTCTGAACGGAGAATATGTAAGTCCCTGGAATTATCTGAAGCAATAATATAAGGAAAGGTACACATTATGCAGGACAACGAAATTTATACAACGGGCATTGAGCCCGGACAGCAGCCGGAAAACGGCGGAAAAAAAACACAGGACAAAAGCGGAAAGTTTTTCTGGGGCGGACTGTTTACAGGTCTGATTATGTCCCTTTTAGTAGTGAGCAGCGTGTATGTGGTAAACCGCATCCAGTATGCCCATAAGTCAGGCCAGACGGTAGGGCTTCACACCCGGGAGGAAAGTCAGGAAAACACGGACGGAGAAAGTGTTACCGGAGAAGCGGTCAACGAAGACACGGTAGCCAAGATGAAGGTTATTGAAAATGTAATCGACACTTACTTTTATAAAGAAGACGTGGATAAAGACGCCATGGTGGACGGCATCTTTAAGGGCATGGTCGAGTCGCTTGGCGACCCTTATTCCGAATACTACTCCAAGGAAGAACTGGAAAGTCTGTATCAGGACTCCTTTGGTGTTTACTACGGCGTGGGCGCTTATGTAAGTCTGGACACCGCAACAGGTCTTGCGAAAGTCAGCGGTATTATTGCAGACTCTCCGGCTGAGGAGGCGGATCTACGTGCCGAGGATATTATTTACAAGGTGGACGATGTGGATGTAACGGGCATGTCCTTACAGGAAACGGTTTCCCTGATTAAGGGTGATGAGAATACAACCGTTAAGCTGACCCTTATCCGCGATGGTAAAGAAATCGAAAAAGAAGTGACAAGAAGAAAGGTGGAATCCCCCACCGTTAACTTTAAAATGCTGGATGACGGCATGGCATACATCCAGATTACAGAGTTTGATACCGTGACTGTGGACCAGTTTACGGAAGCCATGGCAATGGCAAGAGGCAATGACATGAAGGGACTCATCCTGGATTTGCGCAGCAATCCGGGCGGTAATTTAAGCTCCGTGGTAAGCATTGCCAAGCAGATGCTGCCCAAGGGTCTGATTGTATACACGGAAGACAGGGACGGCAACCGGGAGGAATATTCCTGTGACGGCTCCAAAGAGCTGGATGTGCCCATGGTTGTTTTAGTAAACGGCAATTCCGCCAGTGCGTCCGAAATCCTGGCAGGCGCCATTAAGGATTACGGTATCGGTACATTGGTGGGTACCACGACCTTTGGCAAGGGCATTGTGCAGAGACCTATCGAACTGTCCGACGGCTCTGCGGTCAAGCTGACCATCAGCTCCTATTACACACCGAACGGCATCAATATCCACGGTATCGGCATCGAGCCGGATGTGGAATGCGAATTTGACAGTGAAAGATATTACAGCGACGAAGCATATGACAATCAGCTTGAAAAGGCGAAGGAAGTACTGCTTCAGAAAATGGAAGGTACAAACTAATCAATGATGGAAGAAAATTTAAGATATGAAGATTCCGGGATTAATCCCAAGATTTTACGCGCGGTTTCCGAGATGGGCTATACCCAGATGACGCCTATACAGGAACAGGCAATTCCCCAGCTTATGGAGGGAAAGGATGTCATCGGGCAGGCGCAGACAGGAACAGGAAAGACGGCAGCGTTCGGGATTCCCATGCTGCAGATGGTAGACCCCGCCAGCCGGGAGTTGCAGGGCATGATTTTATGTCCTACCAGAGAGCTTGCTATTCAGGCGGCAGAGGAGCTTCATAAATTTTCCAAATACATGCACGGCATACGCGTGGTACCTATTTACGGCGGGCAGGATATTTCCCGGCAGATTAAAGCCTTAAAGGGCGGCGTCCAGATTATCGTGGGTACACCGGGACGTGTCATGGACCATATGCGCAGACACACTATCAAGTTAGACAGCCTGAAAATGGTGGTGCTGGACGAAGCGGATGAAATGCTGAACATGGGCTTCCGCGAGGATATGGAAGCCATCCTGGGAGAAATCCCCGGCGAACACCAGACCGCGCTTTTCTCGGCAACCATGCCGCAGGCTATTTTAGACATTACCTACAAATACCAGAAGGACGCGGTGGTCGTGCGGATTACAAAGCAGGAGCTGACCATTCCTCTGGTAAAGCAGTATTATTATGTAGTGAAAAATATTTACAAGGAAGAAGCCATCAGCAGACTGATTGATACCTATAATCTGAAGCGTTCCATCGTGTTCTGCAACACCAAAAAGATGGTGGATGAACTGGCGGAGCATCTGAAGGACAGAGGCTATCAGGCAGAAGGACTGCATGGGGATATGACCCAGAAGCAGAGGGATTTTGTCATGAACCGCTTTAAAAACGGCAGTCTGCAGGTACTGATTGCAACGGATGTGGCTGCAAGAGGCATTGACGTGGACGACTTAGAGGCGGTCTTTAACTATGATGTGCCGCAGGATACCGAATACTATGTCCACAGAATAGGACGTACCGGCAGAGCGGGCAGGGAAGGACTTGCCTTTACCTTTGCTTACGGCAGGGATTTATACCGTATCCGGGAAATCGAGAGAGTCTGCAAAACCAAGATGACGGAGCAGAAGCTGCCCAAGTCCGCGCAGGTTATGGACATTAAGTTAAACAAACTGCTGCAGGCAGCGAAGGATACTCTGGATAAAGAAGATTATGTAAAGCTCCAGGATCAGATTGAAGAAAAGATGGAGGACTACGAGTTAGACCCCATGGAGCTTTTAGCATATCTTGTAAGGAAGGAAATCGGCGAGGCGCCGGAAGAAATCGTTATCGAGGAGCCGCGCAAGAGACGCTCTTCCTTCGACGACAGAAGAAAGCGCTTCTCAGATGACGACAGAAGAAAGCGCTTCTCAGATGACGGCGGACATAAATCCCGAGTATTCGGCAGAGGTGACAGGGACGGCAGCCGCAGAGGCGGAAGCCATAGCGACCGAGAAAGATACGGACGCAGTGACAGGGACAGCGCACGCGGGGAAAGAAAAAGAAGCGACCGCAGCCGGGAAAGAAGCAGCCGCAGGGACGGCAGCCGTGGCGAAAGAAAAGAGAACCGTAAATAAAGGATGAAATACCCGTTGCACGGCAGAAATGCTGATGCGACGGGTATTTTTTATATAAAAACGTACAAATGAAATAAAAACAATAAAAGGTTATATGATACAAAAATTATACAAAACCGATACAAACAGGATGCCGGAAACCGGTGAAATAGATACAGAAAATATAGAAAATACAGGGGGATTGCAGTATGAGAAAATATGTGGTTTTACTGATAGCGGCGGGAATGATACTTGCGTGCGGATGCGGAAGAGAAACGGTGCCTGAGAACGTGCAGACAGAAACGACTGCGGAGAACCGGGAGCCGGAAATCGTGAACGGAGATGTCAATGCAGAAATGCCGGATGCGAATACGGGGGAGAAGACAGAAATAAGTGACGATAAGCGGACAGAAGCACAGACAAACGGAAGTGCAGAAGAACAGGCAGAAGTAAACACCCAGGCGCAGACAGTGGAATTAAGCGGGCAGGATTTTTATCCGGCAAAAGCATTTGGATGCAACGCAGAGAAACTTCTTATGTGCCAGTGGAACCGGGAAGGAAGGGAAGCCGCCCTGTTTGAAATGGAAGTGGGAACGGATTTGCTGCAAAAACAGCAGATAGACATTCCGGAAGACTGGAATATTCATGGCATTGTATCCGACAGAGAAGGACACAGTTATATCCTGCTGCGGAGTCCATGGAAAGAGGAAGGCATGCTTTCTGTCATCAGGGAATATGATGAAAACAGCCTGATAAATGAAATGGATATATCCGATGCCTTAGGCAGTAAAATGGGTATCTGTGAAGGATTTTTGAAGGATGAAAACGGAAATTTCTATATAAAAGGCATGGAGGGCGGAATGTATTTGTCGGCAGAGGGAAAATTTCTGTGGGAGAGCAGGAATGACTTGCAGGAAATCAGGGACTCCTATGCTGCGGCGATAGGAAAGGACGGAAATGTCTACGTTACCTATGTGAAAGAGAATACATCTTATATAGGACAGGTAAGCCCGGAAAACGGAAGCATAGAAAAGGAATATGCACTGGAGGGTATCGGCACAGATGACAGAATACTTGCGCTGGCACAGGGAACGGACAGTGATTTTCTACTATACGGTGTTGCAAGCGGAATATGGGCGTTTGATTTGGAAAGCGGATGCACAGAAAAACGTGTTGACAGGTCGGAAAGTGACCTTCCTTATAATGAATATATTATAATCAGAGCATTTTTACGGGACGGAAGATTTTTACTGGTAAAAAATGTAAGCGAAAATGACCGGATTACCGGACAGATATGGGAATATATCCCGGCGGGAAGGTAAGGTGTATGATGAAAAAAATAATAATATCCGGTATCATTTTATGCCTGCTGCTTTCAGGATGCAAAATGCCAGAGCGGGAAGAAAGGAAAATCAATCTGGTGTTGGCTGTGTTTGAGCAAAATGCGGAATTGGATAAGCAGGTTACTCTTTTTAATCAGGAAAATGAAGCGTACCATATTGAAGTAAGGCAGTATAACCGTTATGAAGAAGGGGACGGCATCCAGCGGTTGCAGCGGGAGATAGTATCCGGCGAGGGACCGGACATTATCAATTTCGGAAGTGAATACATGCTTTCCGATATTGTCGGACAGTACACGGAAGATTTAAATCCGTATTTTACAGAGATGTCCGAGGAGGAAAATCTGGAATTCTGGCAAAATCTGATACATGCTTTTTCTTATAAAGAAAAATTGTATGCATTACCCACTGCTTTTACCTTGCAGACATATGTGGCACGGACCGAAACAGTGGGAGAGAGGGAGAGCTGGAGCATAGAAGAGCTTATGCAATGCTATGAAGAAAATAAAAAAGACAAGGATTTTATGCTCTATCCAGGTGAAACGAAAAAGGATGTGTTTGGTACACTTTTAACCGGCAGTATCGACAATTATGTGAATTGGGAAAAGGGAACCTGCCGTTTTGACAGCGAGGAATTCCGACAGATATTGGAATTTGCCAATCAGTTTCCAGCTGCGCTTACCATTACGGAAGACTATTCGCCCATGGAGATTTTCCAAAACGGCAAGGCTCTTTTGTATCCGCTGCTGCTTAGGACTTTTTATGATACGAGTGCAGCCGAAATCATTATGGGAGAGCCGGTTACTTATGTGGGCTATCCGGTGAGTGAAAAGACGGCGTCTGGAACAGTCATAAAAGCATCTTCTGATGTGTGGGCAATTAGCAGTACGAGTAAAAATAAGGAAGCGGCATGGAAATTTATCAGCCGTTTTTACCGGATGCCTTATCAGGAAGAAATAAAAGAGGGGCTGCCGGTTAATAAAAGTGCATTTGAAAAAATGTGCAAGGAAGCCATGCAGACAGAGTATGAGGAGAAGAACGGAGAGTCTGTTCCCATAGAAAAAGCGAGGGTTTCGTTTGAAGGGGAGCAGAGTATTCCCATTTATCGGATTTCCGAAGCACAGGCGGACAGCCTGAAAAACGTGGTCGGAGGAGCGGCGGTTTTTTCTGGTTATGACAGTGGTCTTCACACCATTCTGCTGGAGGAGTCGGAAGCATATTTCGCAGGGGATAAAACACTGGATGAAACCGTGGAAATTATGCAGAAGCGGGCTGTCCTTTATATGAATGAAAAGATAAAATAAGATTTTGAAAACTCACCAATAAAACCCGAAAATAGGCGATTGACACGGTTGGTTTATTGCCCTATCCTAATAGTAGAAAGGTGTGGTTTTATGAAGATACTTCACTGTGCGGATTTGCATATAGACTCCCGCATGAACACGAATTTTGATGCGGAAAAAAGAAAAAAGAGAAAAGCGGAAATCTTAAACACCTACAGGCGGATGATAGAATATGCCGCAGAACAGGGCGTCGTTGCCATCCTCATTGCGGGTGATTTGTTTGACACAAATTCCGTTTCCCGGACTGCCATGAGCGCTGTGTATACAAGCATCATAGAGCACCCCGACATTGCGTTTTATTATCTGAAGGGAAATCATGATGTCAACAGCTTCCTGGCTTCCATGGAGGAAATCCCGGCGAACCTGCATTTGTTTTCCGACACCTGGTTAAGCTATGAGGTGGGAACGACCAAACGTGGCAGGGTGATGCTGTCCGGCGTGGAACTGAATGCGGAAAACAGCAGCCTGATTTATCCGGCGCTTTCTTTGGACAGCAGGGATTTAAATATCGTGACCCTGCACGGACAGAGTGCGGAATACCGCTCCAAGGACAAAACGGAAGTCATCAGCATGTCACTTTTGAAAAATAAAGGAATTGATTATCTGGCACTGGGACATGTGCACGCCCATGTGGTGGAAGCGCTGGATGCCAGAGGAATTTACTGCTATCCGGGCTGCCTCGAGGGAAGAGGCTTTGACGAATGCGGGGAGCATGGATTTGAAATGCTTACCATTGAGGAAGAAACCGGAACGCTTACCCATGAATTTATTCCGTTTTCTTATCGTAATCTGTATACCGTGCCGGTGGATGTGACGGGCTGCCTGCATTCCGATGAGATGATACAGAGGGCGGAAGCGGTGCTTCGGGAAAAGGATTATGCACCGGGCAGTTTACTGAAAATCGAGCTTACCGGAGAAGTGGATGTTTCCTGCGAATGCAATGTTTCCTATATACAGGAACGTTTCTCACCCCGCTTTTTCTTTGTAAAAGTAAAAGACAGCACCCGGCTGAAGGTGGATTACACGGATTATCTTTTAGACGAGTCCTTAAAGGGCGAATTTGTCCGGACCGTCATGCAGGATACGACCCTGACACCCGAAATGCAGAGTGAAATTATACGCTGTGGCTTGCAGGCACTTGCCGGAGAGGAGTTCGCAGGATGAAATTAATCAGTTGCTCCATTGAAAATTTTGGAAAATTAAACGAATACGAGAGAAACTTTTCAGAAGGAATTACGGTCTTTTTAGAGCGCAATGCCTGGGGAAAAAGCACGCTGGCGGCATTTATCAAGGTCATGTTTTTCGGCTTTGCCGGAGAAAGCAAAAAGCTTTTGGCGGACAGGGAGCGTGAAAAATACCGTCCCTGGAACAAGGGCACCTATGGAGGAAAAATTGTCTTTGAAACCGGCGGAAAGCGTTACATTCTGCAGCGTACCTTCGGTGCAAAGGAAAAGGACGACAGCGCTGAGCTCTACGATGCGGCTACCAATTTGCCTTCTAAGGATTTTTTCTGCGACAATATCGGCGAGACATTGTTCGGACTGGATGACAAGTCCTTCCTGCGCACAGTGTTTGTGGCGCAGAATGAGGTAAATGTGCAGGAGGACGGAAAATGTGGCGTCAGCGACAGCATCAATGCGAAAATCGGCAACCTGACGGATGCCACGGACGATTTGACCAACTACGAAAGCGTCATCAAGGCCATGGCGGACGAGATGAACCGGCTTTCTCCCACACGTTCCACCGGACAGATTAAAAAGCTTGCCTCGGAAATCGGCTCCTTAAGCGCGGAGGTGCGGCAGGAGGAAACCGTGGAGGGCACGTTGCAGGATGTGGAAGAACGATACCTGAAGGAAAAGGAAGCCTGCCGGCAGATGAAGGCAAGGCAGAAGGAAGTGGAGGAGGAATATTCCCGCTCCTTACTGACCGGTTCCTTACAGGATTTGCGTCGGGACTATGAAGAGAAAAAAGAAGAGGTGCGCTTAAAGAGAACCCTGTTTGCGGGCAGTGTTCCCGAAGAGGATGAACTGGCGAACATGCAGGAGCTGGGCAGGGAGCTGGACAGAGAGAAGAGCATTATGCAGGAAAACCGTCTGTTTGCCGAGGACGAGGAACGGAGAAAAGCATTGGCGCATACTTTTTCGGCGGGATTGCCGGAACAGGCAGAGCTGCTTTCCCGGAAGGAGCAGATTTCCCGTTACAAAGAGGTGCAGGGAGAACTTGCAGCGAGCAGACTTTCCCGGGAGGAAGAAGAACGCCTGCAGATTTTGTCGGAAACCTATCCGAAGGGCATGGCGGAAAAAGAAGAAATCGATGATATGCTGGCAGACTGGAACCGCAAAAAGGCGGTGAAGGCGGAGCTGGTACATAAAAAAATCCAGGCGGAATTTTTGCTGAACCAGAATAAGCACAGGGAGAGACTGTTTTTCCTGTTTCTGGCGCTCGGCGTTATTCTGCTTATTGCAGGCGGCGTGCTGTTTTTGGTAAGCACTCCCGCGGCTGTTGTGGGACTTATTGCAGGCGTGCTGATGCTGGGACTGGCGGTGATGAACCGTCCCACCGGCAAGGAAGAGGCAGCCGGTTATGCCAAAGAAGTGGAAGAGGACGAAGCAGGCATCAAGGCGGCGGAGGACAAAATGCAGTTGTTTTTTCGTGATTTTGAGCTGCGCGGCTACCCGGATACCGTGGAGGCTGTTCTTTACGATATGCGTAGAGATGAGGCGGAATACGACAGGCTGCACCGGAAAAAAGAGCTGGCTGCCGAGCCGGAAAAAGTGGCGCGGGCAGAGGAAATGCTGGCGGACATTACGGCTTATCTGCGGAAGTTTTATCCTACCATTCATATTAACGAAAACAACATTTCCGAAAGTTTTGAACTTCTGTGGCGGGAGGCGTTGGAATACAGCGAGCTGAAACGCAAGAAGGACGCTTTCGACAAGGCAAAGGAAGCCTACGAGGATGCGGACGAAGTGATTGGAGCTTTCCTTCAGAAAATCGGTCAGACGCCCCACCCCGACCGGGTAAAGCAGCTTAAGGATATTCATGAGCAGCTTATCCGCTACCATGCTGCCTATGAAGAACTGGAAAAGGCTTCTTCCAAATTAAAGGAATTTGAAGAAAGTAACGCGGATGTGCAGGCAGCTGCGGCAGAAGCGGCGGGCACACAGGTGCGCAGCAAGGAAGAAATCCAGGCGGAGAAGCAGAAGCTGGAAACGGATATTTCGGAAACCGAGCGAGTAATACGGGCTTACGAAAAGCAGATGGAAGAATTAAGGGAACGCGCCGGCAGCGTAGAGGAAGCCAAGGAGCGTCTGGAACAGCTTGCGGAAGAAAAAGAGGAGCTGGCTCACCGGTATGATGTAGTGGACAAAACAAAGCAGTATTTGTCCCAGGCGAAGGAAAACCTGACCGCCAGATACCGCGACCCCATCATGAACGGCTTTAACAAATATTATGAAATGCTGACCGGATGCCTGCCCAGGGAATACAAAATGGATGCCAACATCAGCCTGACGAAGGAAGAAAGCGGCGGCAGAAGACAGATTACCGCACTCAGCAGCGGCTGGCAGGATTTGGTAAACATCTGCCTGCGTATGGCACTTGTGGATGCCATGTATAAGGAAGAAAAGCCCTTCCTTGTCATGGATGACCCGTTTGTTAATCTGGACAAAGAAAAAATGGAGCTTGCCAAAGGGTTCTTACGGGCTATCTCCAAAGAATACCAGGTGCTCTACTTCACCTGTCATGAGAGCAGAATTTAAGAGAAAATTGCATGAAAAAGAGATATTATAAAGTAAACGGGGGAAACCATGAAAGAGGAAATGTTCATTAAGCTGAGCTGGCTGATATATAAAAAAGGAATGTTGAAAAACATCCCTTTGCTGACAAGCGAAAATCCGAAAAAAGTTTATAAGAAAGCCAGAAGGTTGTATAAACAGGAACTGCAACAGTTGGACGAGTATGGGACAGGGGATGTCCTGAAAACAAATCTGACCTACGGGGTTATGATTTATTCCCTGTATGCAAGCTGTGAGGAAAAGCCCGGCGTCAATGAACTGAGTCAGTTCTGCCGAAATGTGGTATTAACATCAAAGTTGGCGAGCAAATTATTGGCAAGTGTGGATATGACCAGTGAGAAACGTATTGAATATCAGAAGGAAGTGGCGAAAAAGAGCCGGAATGCGACGCATCCGTATACATGGCAGTACGAAATCACGGAAGCGGGAGATAAAAGATTTACGGCGGAGTTCCGTAGATGCGGAATTTATGATTATTTTAAAGCCAAGGGTTATCCCGAACTGGCACCGGCTATGTGCATGATGGACTATGCATATTGTGAGGTGCAAAAGCACATATTCCTGCGGAAGGAAACCCTCGCGACAGGAGGAAGTGTCTGCGATTGCACTTACATATCTAAAGATATTGCCTCCAAAGAAGAGTGGCAGGAATATGAAAATGACAGGCAGAATGAAGCCACACGCGGAGGGATTAACTTGTGAACAAGGGTTTCAGACAGGGTTGAAACCAGATTACGCGGAAATGCGGGAAACGGGTCAAAATCCGCGTAACCGCGAAAAAGCTCCGGTTCTACGGGCGCTTGGAGAGAGAAAAAAGGAGCGAGAGAGGCGGAAATACGCCCGCTCCCATATTTATAACAAAAAAGAAACCGGTGCGCTGCCCCGATAGGGGACGGCGGCACCGGTCTTTTTATATAAATAAGCAATCGTATATCATGTAAAAAGCATGCGGCTATGTGAAACAGTATGCCCGACGGGAAAATACGCCTGACGTGCGCAATGCGGCACATGCCATGTGAAGCGCCCGTGTGGCGCAGCTCGCACTTAGTACAGCGCCTTCTCCAGGGATGCAGGGTCGGAGGAAACCTTCAGGGCTTCGTCGCGGGTGACCTTGCCGTCGTTGACAAGAGCAATCAGGTCATCGTTTAAGCAGTGCATACCCTCTTTTCTGCCGGACTGCAGCATGCTGGGAATCTGGATGGTCTTGTTCTCACGGATGAGGTTTGAAATTGCCACGTTGGCAATCATGATTTCCGTTGCGATGACACGTCCGCTGCCGTCCGCTAAAGGAAGAAGCTGCTGGGTGATGACACCGCGGATAACGTTGGCAAACTGAGAACGGATCTGGGCCTGTCCGTCGATGGGACATGCATCGATGATACGTTCGACGGTCTGGGCTGCACTGGTAGTATGTAAGGTAGAAAGCACTAAGTGACCGGTTTCAGCGGCGCTGATAGCAGCGCTGATGGTTTCAAAGTCTCTCATTTCACCTACTAAAATAATGTCAGGGTCTTCACGAAGGGCGGAACGAAGGGCGGAAGCAAAGGAAGACACGTCCTTTCCGACTTCACGCTGATGAATCATGGCACGGTTGTGCGGATAAACATATTCGATAGGGTCTTCAATGGTCAGTATATGGCGGGAAGTGGTCTTGTTGATGTGGTCAACCATGGATGCCAGGGTGGTGGACTTACCGCTTCCGGTAGGACCGGTAACCAAGACAAGTCCTCTGGGCATTTCGGAAAGCTCTCTGACTACATCGGGCAGACCAAGCTGGGAAAATGTGGGAATTTCCTGCTTTAATAGACGGATGCTTGCCGCTAAATTGTTGCGCTGATGATAAATGTTGGCGCGGATGCGGGTGCCGTCACGAAGCATACATCCTACGTCCAGGTCTTCCCCCGAAGTGACCAACTCTACCTGTTTCTGATCCAGAAAGGCAAAAATCATGTTGCGGGACTCTTCGGCCGTGGGACAATCCGGAAGGATTTCCAAAGTACCGTAACGACGCAGAGCTAAATTGGTACCGACAGTGATATGAATATCAGAACAGTCGGTCTTTTTGGCATATGCCATCAGTTCTTCAAAGTTCATGTGTTCTCCTCCTACAGCATTATAAGTTTATATAAAAATATTATATGGTATAATGGCGGAAATAGAAAGACATTTTTATAAAAGTTTTACGTTAGAATGAAGAGAAAATAACGACTGCACAAATTTACTTTTCCGGGCAGCTGTGATATAGTGAAGTTATTGAGAAAAGGAGCAGCCATGGAGAATTACCTGAATATCACACAGCTTGCCGGGCTACGGAATGCCACCACGGAAACCTTGCGGCACTATGACCGGATAGGACTTCTAAAGCCCGCTTATGTGGATCCCGGCACCGGTTACCGGTATTATTCCACGGAGCAGGTGGAGATTTTCGATACCATTATGGACCTTAGGGATATGGGGCTTCCCCTGAAGGAAATACAGGAGTTCATGAACCACAGGAATGTGGAGAATTCTTATGAAATTTTATCAAAGAAGGCGGACGAACTGCGGCAGGAAATTGCGGAGAAGCAGAAAATGCTTCTGCAGATTGAGCAGAAAACCACCTATATTAATATGGTAAAGAATGATAAGCTGTTTTCCTTAAAGCAGTGGAGAATCACCCACATCGGAAAACGGAGCATGGTCATCTCCCGCGCAAAGGAAAAGGATTTGAGTGATTTTATTTGCGAATTTACCAGACTGCGGAAAAATCTGTCGGATGACTTCAATGTATTCGGCACCAATATTTCAGGTTCCCTTATAGATCCGGGTTCTTTTCTGCATACCGGAAAGGAAAGACTTTTGCGCTATCCGGCGCTGCCCTACGGTATCTGCGAGGAGGATATCCGTTACGGTGAGCTGACGGAGCTGCCGGAGGCGGACTACCTGGTCTGCTTCGGAAAAGGAGTCTTAACGGCGGAGTCGTCAGAGCTCACGAAAATACGCAGGTATCTTTCGAAAAACGGCTACGAAGTCACGGGGTATCTGTATGAAAGGGACATCATTGACATTTCCCTTACAAACGACCCGGCGGAGGTTATTTACAGGTTAGAAATTCCGGTGCGGAAAGCATCCGGAAAAGAAAATTAGAAAAATTTGTTAAAATGTATTGACCTTTGTGTTACACAAAGGTATATATTGCGTTATATCACAAAACAAGAAGTCAAAAACGTATGACAACCAACACTCAAAGGAGAGCGAATTTATTATTTGCTCTCCTTTTTGTTTTGGAAAAATCAGAAAGATGCTTTGGCTTCGGACAGGAAACAGGAAGGTGAAAGCTATGAAAAAAGAAAATAACATGATTGAACTCATAGGCGTAACAAAACAATTCGGAGACATGACGGCAGTCAACCACATCAACCTTACTGTTAAGGAAGGCGAATTTATGACATTCTTAGGACCTTCCGGCTGTGGCAAGACGACTACCCTCCGTATGATAGCCGGATTTGAAGACCCCACGGACGGTAAGATTTTCATCGACCATACCGACTGTGACAACGTACCGGCAAACTTAAGAGATGTCAACACCGTCTTTCAGAACTATGCGTTGTTTCCCCATCTGTCCATCCGGGACAACATCGCATTCGGCTTAAAATTAAAGAAGCTGCCCAAGGCGGAAATCGATAAAAAAGTGGACAAGATGGTGGAGCTTATCAAATTAGAGGAGCACATCAACAAAAAGCCCTCCCAGCTTTCCGGCGGACAGAAGCAGAGGGTTGCCATTGCAAGGTCCTTGGTAAATGAGCCGAAGGTACTGCTTTTGGATGAGCCGCTGGGAGCGCTGGACTTAAAGCTCCGCAAGGAAATGCAGATTGAATTAAAGCATCTGCAGAGGGAGTTGGGCATTACCTTTATCTATGTTACCCATGACCAGGAGGAAGCGCTTACCATTTCCGACCGTATCGCCATCATGAACAAGGGCAACATCGAACAGCTCGGCACGGCGGAGGAAATTTACGATACGCCGAAGACTAAGTTTGCAGCCAACTTCATCGGCGAGACCAATATTTTAACCGGCTTTATTGTTTCCCAGGACAGCGACAAGACAACGGTCAACCTGCACAACCAGATACTTACCGTTTACGATACGGAGAAAAAGTACAGGGACGGTCAGAAAATTTGCGTCTGCGTCAGACCGGAAAACATGCATTTTGTGGACTATCTGGAAAACTATGAAGAAGACAGATACAACACCATTACCTGTATCTATGAAGAGCAGATTTACATCGGCAACTTAAGAAGACATATCCTTCACACACCGGAGGGCGAAGTCGTAAAGATTACCCGGTACGCCAGAAAGGGAGAAACCTACAAGCGCGGCGATTACGTGAAGGTCTGCTTCAGCAAGAAGCGCTGCATACTGGTGGAAGATGAGGAGGTGTAGCGGATGGAAACGAAGACGAAGAAAAAAAGAAAAAAGGGTGTTGCCGGAAACGTACTTCTGACCATCGGTCCTATGTCCCTCTGGACGGTACTGTTTTTCGTATTCCCCTTCATTTACATCATTTTGGTAAGCTTCTGCTCGAGGGACCAGTTCGGCAACATCGTTTACAGCTTTTCCTTAGGAGCTTACAAGACCCTGACAAAAGCGGTGTATATGCAGGTTATCTTCCGTACCTTAAAGATGGCAGCCATTGTTACGGTACTGGTTACCCTGATTGCTTACCCCTACGCTTACTTTTGTTCCCGGGCGAGCAAAAAGATACAGAACCTGTTAATCATTGCGGTTATGATACCCTTCTGGATTAACTCGCTGCTCCGTATCTATGCGATTATGAACTTTACATCCAAGAACGGACTTATCAATAACTTCCTGATGGGAATGGGTATCATCAAGGAACCCATTCAGATTTTGTACACCACGGGAGCCGTTTACTTCGGTCTGGTATACAGTCTAGTTCCCATGATGGTCATGCCGCTTTACTCCTGTCTGGAGAAAATCGACCCGGCGGTACTGGAAGCCGGAAGAGATTTAGGATGTTCCTCGGGACAGCTTTTCCGGAAAGTAATTTTCCCGCTTTCCATTCCCGGCATCATGGGCGGTCTGGTCTTAGTATTTGTCCCCGCCATGTTTAACTTCTACATCGCGGATGCCCTGGGCGGCGGCAAAACCATTATCATCGGCAACCTGATATCTTCCCAGTTCTCCACGGCAAAGAACTGGCCTCTCGGCGCAGCCCTTTCCGTAGTGGTTATGATTATCAGCACCGCCATCATTATGATAAAGAATAAAATAGAGAGAGCGAGGTCGTATTGATATGAAGAAAAAACTTGGGCCCGGAGCCATATTCTACATTTTACTGTTTTTAATTCTGCTCTACGCACCTATCGTCATGATGGTTACCTATTCCTTTAACAATTCGGAATTAGATATGGGCTGGAGTGGATTTACCTTAAGGTGGTACAAGGAGCTGTTTGCGGCACAGGATGCAAAAAAGGCGGTTATCAACTCCCTCATTGTTTCCTGCACCAGCACGGCAATTTCCATCTTGCTCGGCGCCTTTGCCGCCATCGGTTTTCACAAATTTGAATTCAAAGGAAAGAACTTGCTTGACTCTTTCTTTTACATTCCTACCATTGTACCGGCGATGCTGCTTGGTGTTTCCCTTTTGTCATTGTTCGACATCATGCACATCAGCCTAAGCAAGGTTACCATTATTATTTCCCACGTAACCTTCTGCATGCCGGTCTGCTTTAACAACATACGTGTGGCGTTAAACGGCTTTGACAAGTCCATTGAAGAAGCGGCGCAGGATTTGGGATGCACCCAGATACAGGTCATCACCAAGGTACTGCTTCCCAACTTAGTACCGGCAATGCTTTCCGGCGGACTGCTTGCCTTTACCTTCTCCTTAGAGGATGTGCTTACCACCTTCTTCGTGGCAGGCCCCAAGGATACCACACTTTCCATGTACATCTTCGGACAGATGAAATCGGGCATGAAGCCCACCATTAACGCTTTGAGTACCCTGCTTATCATTGTCACCGTTACCATTGGCGTCGTTATGCAGGTCATTCAAAATAGAAGCATTGAAAAAAACAAGTAGGAGGACAACATTATGAAGAAAAAAATCTTAGCCTTACTTTTAGCATCCACCATGGTGTTCAGCCTTGCGGCATGCGGTGACGAAAGCGCATCCACCACCCAGGGAAGTGAAAGCACTTCCACATCTACATCGGACGGAGGGGAAACATCCTCATCTGCTTCCGGCAGCAAGGGCGAATTGAATTTGCTTGCCTGGTCCGGTTTTGACGACGAAGCCATTAAAAAGTTAGAGGAAATGACCGGTTACACCATCAACTACACACAGTTTTCTTCTTTGGAAGAAATGGAAACCAAGGTAATGTCCAATTCCACCCAGTATGATGTGGCAATGTGTTCCGACTATGTCATTGAAGCACTGGTAGCACAGGATGAGCTGGAAGAAATCGATACCTCCAGGCTTTCCAATTATCAGTATCTCGGCGAACAGTACTTAAGTCCCTCTTATGACCCGGACAACAAATGGTCCGTTCCCTATTCCGGCGGCGGTATCGGTATTTTAATCAACAGAGATGCCGTAGATACCGAAATCACCAGCTATGCGGATTTGTGGAAACCGGAGCTGGAAGGTCAGATTGCTTTTACCGACGATGAAAGAATGGCGCTCTGCATTACCAACTTAGTAAACGGAAACGATTTCAATGCCACTGACGAGGCCGCTATCCGGGCAGCAGGCGAAAAGCTCACCGAGCTTCTTCCCAACGTACATGCCTTTACCTACAACGACTACAAGATGATGTTAAACGGCGAAGCAAACGTTCTTGTGATTGCCACCGGTTCCGAATATAAAGCAGCCAAGGAAATGGATAACTGGGAATTTGTTATTCCTTCCGAAGGTATGCACATGTTTATTGACAGCTATGTAGTTCCCAAGGGCGCCAACATGGATGCCGCTTATGCCTTTATTGATGCCATTATTTCCGAAGAGTACCTGACCAGAAAGGGTGAGGACACCAACTGGGGCTACGGCTACTGCAACACCCAGGTAGAACAGGATGCAATCGATGCCGGTATTTCCGAAGAACTGATGCAGGTTGCTTACCCGGATGTGGATTCCGCAACCACCCACTACATGGCAAACATCGGCGAAGCTTCCCTGATTTACGACGAAGTATGGACCGAACTGAAGCTGGCAGCCAGCTCCAAGATGGACTGATGAAAAAGAGCTGCCGAGGGCATGACAGAAAAAAGCCTGCGGCGGCAAAAAAAGAACCGTATTATACCCGGGAAGGAGGAAAGAGGATGACCAGAAAAGAATTTTATTCCATCACATTAAAGACGGTTCTGCCACTGATGCTGCAGTCGCTTCTGACCTCCAGCGTGAACTTTATAGACCAGATAATGGTAGGAAAGTTAGGAGTATCGGAGATTGCCGCCGTCGGCGTTGCCAACAAAATCTACTCCCTTTTCTACCTGGTCTTATACGGAACCTGCTGTGCCTGCGTCATGTTCGTTTCCCAGTACTGGGGAAGAAAGGACGTGGAGGGTGTCCGGAAAATCATGGGCATGACCTGCTCCATTACCGTGACACTCGGTGTGCTTGTAACCCTGGCAACCCTGCTTTTTCCCAGACAGTGCCTGTCGCTGTTTACCCCGGATACGGCGGTAATTGACAGCGGTGTAGGCTACCTGCGTGCCATTTCCGCTTCCTATCTGCTCTTAAGCTTCATCTATCCTATTAACTACCTGTTAAGAGGACAGACAAGGGTGGGAATTGTACTGGCGACCGCCATCGGTTCCGTGTTTATGAATATTTTTGCCAATTACGCCTTTATCTTCGGCAACTTCGGTATGCCCCGGTTAAATGTGGTGGGAGCCGCCATCGGCACCGTAGCCACCAGAGGCGTGGAGCTGACAATCCTCATTATTTATCTGATAGCCAGCCACAACGAAGTGATACAGGACATCCGGGGGATGTTCCGGTATAAAGGCCATGAATTTGTTACCTTTATCAAAAAAGCGCTGCCCCTTGCTTCCAATGAATTTTTGTGGGGCATCGGTACTTCGATTTACTTAGTGGTTTACGGCCACATGGGAACGGAAGAGCTGGCAGCCATGAGCATTATGAACACTTTGCAGACCATGGTGCAGACCTTCGGCTTATCCCTTTCGAGCTCCGCAGCCGTGATTGTGGGAAACGAAATCGGCAAAGGCAACAAAAAGGATGTATTTGTCTGCGGCGGACGGTTTCACAGACTGGCGGTGTGCATGGGAGCTATGGTGGGGTTAGGCCTCTTTGCCCTGATTTCCCCCATTACCGCAGCCTATTCCCTGACAGGCACCCGGACGGGAATGCTCCTTCGGGAAACCCTTACGGTGATGTGCTGCTACCTGCCGCTCAGCTGCTACAACTCCATGAACATTGAAGGGCTGTTCCGGAGCGGCGGCGATATTAAATTTGTCCTGCTGATGGATACCGGCGGTATCTGGATGGTGGGCATGCCTCTTACCCTCCTGTTGGGAGATGTGCTTAAGCTTCCTCTTCTGTGGGTATTCATGGCATATGTATGTGTGGAAATTTACAAGCTTTTGATAGGATTTTTCAGATACCGGTCGGGAAAGTGGCTGCATACCCTGTCCCTGTAACCGCAGAAAAAGGAAATGCCAATGGCAGAAAGGATGAGGAATATGAAAATACCCAAAAACAGTGCATTACTGGTAATTGATTTACAGGACGGAGAGGCAGAGGACGGCATGAACGACGGTATTCCCGTTATGCAGGGTTCCCACACCTATGAAAATGCTCCGAAGATTATTAAATTTTTCCGGGAGCACAACCTTCCGGTGGTACAGATCAGGGAATGCCACAGAGCGGACAAATCCGATTTCGGCAGGGAGTTAGACGGCGTGGAAAGCGAGCATTGCCTTGAAGGAACGAAGGCAGTGGAATATCTCCCCATTACGAAGCCGGAAGGCAACGATTACCTCATTGTAAAAAGAAGATACAGCGCGTTCATCGGTACGGACTTAGACATTTTACTCCGTTGCCTGAAGGTGGACACCCTGTTTTTAATCGGCGGACTCACCGATGTGTGCGTGCATTTCACCGCAGTGGATGCCCACCAGTGGAACTACCACTTCTATGTGGTAACGGACAGCGTGACCGGTTCTTCCTGGAAGGCACACGAATATGCGCTGAAAAACATGAAATATCTGCAGAGAGAGTCCAACATTACCACAGAAGACATTCTGACGGCAGAGGTGTAGGAGAGGAGAGTGACAGCTATGAAAATACCGGAAAACAGTGCTTTATTATTGGTGGATGTGCAGGCATCCAAGGTGCATATGCCCGTATACGACGGCGAAGAACAGCAGCAGAGAATTAAGTATTACCATGAAAATATTGTGAAGGTTGTGGATTTCTTCCGCCAGAAGAAGGACTTTTCAATTATCCATATCATTGAACTGCACCGTGACGATTTATCCGACTTCGGCAGGGAGCTTGACGGCTCCGAGCATGTGCACTGCCTGGAAAAGGACTCCTATTTCTGGGAAGGCGCCGCTCCCATCGAAGGCGAATATACGATACCCAAAAGAAGATACAGCGCATTCTTCGGTACGGATCTGGAAATCCTGCTCCGCTGCAAGGGCATTGAACATCTTTTCATTTGCGGCGGCATGACGGACATCTGCGTGCATTTCACCGCTGTGGAAGCACATCAGTTAAACTATCACATCCACGTATTAAGAGAGGCATGTCATACCCACAGTCCTCTTGATGTGGCTGAGGCGGCTTTTGAAAACATGGAATATTTCCAGACAGGAGCCGTTATGAGTGTGGACGATTTGGAATGGTGATCCTATGAAGAAGGAAGAGATACGGGAACTGGAGCAGATTGCGGCAGCATTTGCTCCTTCTGCCGAACAGATAGCGGATGGTCTTTATGACCATCCGGAAATCAAATACGAAGAGTTTTTTGCATACAAGACCTATACGAATTATTTGAAGCGGCAAGGGATGACTGTTACGGAACACGCAGCAGACATAGCTACCGCTTTTGTGGCTTCTTATAAACAGGGGGAAATCCGTCTTTACGGCTGCCCGGCAGAAGGGAGACGCGTATGGAAACACTGAGGGAAAAAGAGTGGATAACACTGAATAAAGTGATTTTGGAAATATACAGCATTGAAACCATGGAAGAATTTGCCTCCCACATCCTGAAAATATGCCGCAATCTGGTGCCTTACGACATGGGCTATTTCCTGATTTACGATGAGACCGAGGCGGTCCGGGAAGAAACCGGCTATTCTGCGGCGGAAGGCATGGACAACGAGCTGTTTTCCGTCTACCTAAAGGAATATTATGCCAAGGACTATCTGCAGTATTTTATCTCCCTGTTTAAGGAAAGCGCCTGCTACCGGGATACGGACATCATGGATGAGAGGCTGCGCACCAAGACGGAAATCTTCTGCCATTTCATGGAGCCCAACGGCATTCCCTACGGCGCCGGCTGTGTGCTCTGGAAGGGGAAAAAAATGCTGGGGGTCCTAAATTTTTTCCGCAGCGAAAACCTTGGAGATTTTACAGACAAGGAAATGTTTGTCCTAAACCAGCTGCAGGACCATCTGGCAGAAAAACTCTACCAGTTGTTCTTGGGCAAAAAGAGCCTTGCGCAAAATAAACAGGCGGAAAAAATGGTCCGCTTTGCGGACCGGATGGGTCTGACGGCGCGGGAGAGGGAAAGCTTTACTCTGTTAATGGACGGAAAAAGCAATCAGGAAATTGCGGACGACTTAGGCATCTCCCTTTCCACGGTGAAAAAGCATGTGGTGAACATTTTCGACAAATGCCATGTAGGAAGCCGCAGCCAGTTAAGACAGGCGTATGAACTTCAGGAAAATTAAAAAAGTACCGGAAAAGTACCATAAAAATACAACTCATGGATAATTGTTAATACTTCTGAAAGGACTACAATAGAACCATGATTTACAAAACAAAGGAAACACGAAAGAAAGGTGGAATGTGTTATGCAGAAGATTTTTACTAAGGAATTCAAGCCCGGCGAAAAATGGTCGGGCTGCATCGGAAAAGGCAAATATATTCATTTTAAGGCATTGGGTGATGACGCCAATGTTTCTATTCTTCTCTACAATATGAGAGATACTTCGGAGCGGTACAACATGCCGGACTCCACAAAGGCACAGTACACCTACCACCTGACAGCGGGCAATGTACTGATGAGCGACAACGGACGCGTCCTTGCTTCCATCGTACAGGACTCCACCAGCTGGAACGACACCATTTCCGGTCATACCACCAGAATGATGACGGATGAAAAATACGGAAAAACCTCCTACCAGAAGGAAGGCAACGATTATTACCGCTGCGGCGAAGAAAACTTCAAGGTGGAATTAGTCAGAAACAACATGTCCAAAAGAGATCTGGTTCCCTGTGTCAACCTGTTTTCCAAGGTTTATGTGGAAGAGGACGGCAGCATGCATTATGTATCCGACCATTGCAAATACGGTGATACGGTAACCCTCCGGACCGAAATGGACATTATCTTTATAGCTTCCAATACACCGAACCCCTTAGACCCGGCGAAGGAATATCCTTCCGTACCGGTTACCATGGAAGTTTACGATGCACCTCCCGTAGATCTGTTAGACCCCTGTGTACAGAGCAGAACCGAGAACTACCGTGCATTTGAAAACACCTGGGACTACAACAACTTACTGGGAATTTAGAAAGAAGCCGGCACATTTGGATGGACAGATGACAGAAAGGAAGGAAAACACTATGTATGGATTTGTAGAAAAAGACAGTGAATTAAAAATAGAAGATGCCGTATACGATAAGGTGCTGGACGCGGGACTTGGCTGGCTCCACGAATTAAAGAAGGGACAGAAGTTCCGTATCTTAGACCTGGAAGGAAACCAGGCAGTGGACACCACCTTTTATGACCTGCACAACCCCGAAGACCATTACGGCGCCATTGCTACCATTGTGGCACAGCAGAATATTTACCTGACGACCGGAACGATTTTAAGAGCCGAGTCCGGAAAGCCTCTGCTTAAAATCATCGCAGACAAGACCGGCAGACATGACACTTTAGGCGGTGCCTGCTCCTCCCAGTCCAACACCGTGCGCTATGCGAGGGAAAAACGCTACATGCACAACTGCCGCGACAGCTTTATGCTGCAGCTTGCGGACACCACAGAGGATATCCGGAAACGTGACCTGGCGCCCAATATCAACTTCTTCATGAACGTACCCCTGACCAAAGAGGGCGGCTATAAATTTGATGACGGTGTATCGGCACCCGGTAAGTATGTGGAAATGGAAGCGCTGGAGGATGTCTGCATCTTAATCAGCAACTGCCCGCAGCTTAACAACCCCTGCAACGCATACAACCCGACACCGGTGAGATTGCTTATCTGGGACTAAAGTGTGAAAAAATTTCACACGTAAATTTGTGCCGAAGCAAGGTGCTAAATCCCAAGGCACTTTGGCACCGGAAAGTTTGCAGAGAACTGAAAGGCGTGAGATTATGCTTCATAAAGTACTGATTGCCAACAGAGGCGCGATAGCGGTCCGGATTGAACGGACACTGAAAAAGATGGGAGTGGGCAGCGTGGCTGTCTACTCCAAAGCAGACAGGGACAGCCTGCATGTGGCAGGTGCGGACGAAGCCGTTTACCTCGGTGACGGTACCGCAAAGGAAACCTATCTGGACGTAGAAAAAATCATAGATGCCTGTAAAAAGACCGGAGCGGATGCTGTGCATCCCGGTTACGGCTTTTTAAGCGAGAACACCGAATTTGCCATGCTTTGTAAAAAGAATGGCATAATTTTTATCGGTCCCACCGTAGAAAATATCCGGCAGTTCGGCTTAAAGGTACCGGCAAGGGAGCTTGCACAAAATGCCCATGTGCCCCTGCTTCCCGGAACGGGACTTCTCTCGAAAGCGGAAGAAGCGGTCGACAAGGCTGACGCCATCGGCTATCCGGTAATGCTCAAATCCACTGCCGGAGGCGGCGGTATCGGTATCCGTATCTGCGAAAATGCGGCGGAATTAAAGGATGCGTTTGACAAAGTCCGGCATCTGGCAGAAGCAAACTTCAACGACAGCGGTGTATTTTTGGAAAAGTACATTCGCCGTGCCCGCCATGTGGAGGTGCAGATTTTCGGAAACGAATACGGGGAAGTGACCGCCATCGGCGAACGGGACTGCTCCGTACAGCGCAGAAACCAGAAGGTGGTGGAAGAGTCACCCGCACCGGGACTGACCGAGGAAGTAAGGGCAAAGATGTACGAAGCGGCGGAAAGTCTGGCAAAATATGCCGGTTACCGCAACGCCGGCACCGTGGAATTTTTATATGACGAAGAGCACCGGTCCTTTTATTTTCTGGAAGTGAACACCCGCCTGCAGGTAGAACACGGCATTACGGAAGAGGTCATGGGAATTGACCTGGTAGAGTGGATGGTAAAAGAAGCCGCCGGAGAGCTGAAAGGCTTAAAATCCCTTCTTCGCAAGCCGGAAGGACATGCACTGGAATGCCGTATCTATGCGGAGGACTGTTTCCACGATTTCCGTCCCTCCTGCGGCAAAATCGATGAAGTGGAATTTCCGGAAGAAGCAAGAGTGGAAACCTATCTTCGCAAGAACATAGAAATCACTTCTTTTTACGACCCCATGCTTGCCAAGGTGATTGTGCACGGAAAGAATCGTAAGGAAGCCGTGGAAAAGATGGTAAAAGTGCTTACGGAAACGAAGCTCTACGGTGTCACCACCAACATCAGCTATCTCACTTCTTTACTGCAGACGGAAAACTACAAAGAAGCCAAACTTTTCACCAGGATGCTGGACGGTTTCCGCCCGGAAGAAAATGCCATAGAGGTAATAAGCGGCGGCATCCAGACCACCGTGCAGGACTATCCCGGCATGATTGGCTTCTGGACGGTGGGCGTTCCGCCCTGCGGCGCCATGGATGACTTCCATTTCAGGCTGGGCAATGTTATACTGGGAAACGAGGAAGGCGCGGCAGGTTTAGAGATGACCATGCAGGGCGGTTCTTATCAGTTCCGCACGAAGGTGAGCTTCTGCCTGACCGGCGCGGATATGGAGCCGCAGCTTGACGGCAGACCCATTCCCATGAACCGCATAGTGACGGCGGAAGCGGGAGAAGTCTTAAAGCTTTCCATGTGCAAGAGCGGCATGCGTACCTACCTTACCGTAAAGGGAGGTCTGGACATTCCGAAGGTCATGGGCTCCTGCTCCACCTTTATTGACGGTAAATTCGGCGGACACAACGGACGGACTCTGCGTACCGGCGATGTCTTAAAGCTTCGCAAAGAGTGTGTGGCGGAAAAATATTCTCCCGTTGCCGTACAGATTTCCGCCCATCCGGAATACCTGCCGGTCATCACGAAGGACTGGACCATAGGCGTCCTGCCCGGACCGCAGCCCACCGGAGAATACTTAAAGCCGGAATATTTACATACGCTGACAACCCATGAATATGTGGTAAACTTTAACTCCGCCCGTACCGGCATCCGTTTGAACGGCCCCATTCCGGAATGGGTAAGGGAGGACGGCGGGGAAGCCGGACTGCATCCCTCCAACATCCACGACAATGCCTATGCCATCGGCACACTGGATCTGACCGGCGACCAGTCCATTTTACTGGGACCCGACGGACCGAGCCTTGGCGGCTTTGTCTGTCCCGTAACTACCGCCAAAGGAGAGCTTTGGAAATTGGGACAGCTGCATCCCGGGGATACGGTGCATTTTGTACTGGTTTCCCTAAAGCAGGCAGCAGCCATAAGAGAGGCACAGGAAGGCAACCTTCACGGCAGCTACAGCCCGGTGCCCGCTCCTTTTGCAGAGGATTTACAGCCCTCTTACGCGGTGCTGGCAGAAGGAACAGAGGACGGCATTTCCTACAAGCTGCGTCTTTCCGGTGAAGAAAATATACTGATGGAATTCGGGGAAATGGAGCTGAACCTGGATTTGCGTTTCCGGGCGCATGCCCTGATGGAGGCGCTGAAAGGCACAGACCTTCCCATTATTGATATGACACCCGGTATCCGTTCCCTTCAGATACATTTTTCCGTGGACAAAATTTCGCCCACAGAAATGGGCAGAAAGGTAGTGGAGGTAAATGCTTCCCTGCCGGATATGGATGACATTACCGTGCCGTCCCGTATCCTGCATCTGCCGCTTTCCTGGGACGACCCACAGACACAGCTTGCGGCAAGACGTTATCAGGAAACCACAAGACCCAATGCACCCTGGTGCCCAAGCAACCCGGAATTTATCCGCCGGATTAACGGACTGGACTCCATTGAGGATGTGAAGAAAATTGTATTTGAGGCTTCTTATATGGTACTGGGTCTGGGCGATGTTTATCTGGGAGCGCCGGTTGCGGTGCCGGTGGACCCCCGTCACAGAATGGTAACCACCAAGTACAATCCCGCCCGTCCCTGGACGCCGGAAAATGCGGTGGGTATCGGCGGCGCTTACCTCTGTGTCTACGGCATGGAGGGCCCCGGAGGCTACCAGTTCGTAGGACGCACTATCCAGATGTGGAACCCGTTACAGGAAACGGAGTACTTTACCAAAGAAAAGCCGTGGCTCCTTAACTTCTTTGACCAGATACGGTTCTACCCGGTTTCCGCCGAAGAAATTTTAAAGGACAGGGACGATTTTTTACGCGGCAAGTTCCCCATTGAAATCGAAAACACGGAATTCGGTTTAGGTGACTATAAAAAATATTTAGCTTCCATCAAGGACAGTGCGGCAGCCTTCAAAAAGCATCAGGAAGAGTCCTTTTTAAAGGAACGGCAGATGTGGAAGGAGAAGGGGCTCGACCATTATGACTCCGAAACGGAGGACAGCCTGCAGAGCTTTACCGCTGCCTTACAGGAAGGCGAAAACGGCGTGGAAGCAACCATTCCCGGCAGTGTATGGAAAATCCTAAAAGCGCCGGGACAGCAGGTGGAAGAAGGCGAGGAGATTGCCATTTTGGAAAGTATGAAAATGGAATTTTCCATTACGGCACCCGTAAGCGGCACCGTCACCCAGGTTCTGGTAAAACCGGGCGACAGAGTGGACGGCGGTCAGGTGCTGGCGGCAATTGGGTAAGCTGCAGATGCTGCCAAAGACAGGAGATAGTTGCCGAAGCTGCAGATGCTGCCAAAGACAGGAGATAGTTGCCAAAGCTGCAGTAATTCCTGTAAATTTACAGACAGGTGATTTTGCAATGTCTTATGGTCAGATGAGAATATTTCACGTCATACAGAAAGGATGATAGAACATGATTCCGGAGAGACTCACTATTGCATGGATTAAAAAAGCATACCGGGAAGGCATCCTGACCCCGGAGGAACTGGTGGATGCCATTATCAAAAGGAATGAGGCATATAAGGACTACAACATCTGGATTGTACCGCCCACGAAGGAGTTCGTGAAGCCGTACCTGCAGGCGCTGCAGCAGATGGATAAGGAGCTTCCCCTGTGGGGCGTTCCCTTTGCCATCAAGGATAATATCGATCTGGCAGGGGTACCCACCACGGCAGCCTGCCCGGACTATGCGTATACACCGAGGGAAAGCGCCACGGTAGTGAAAAAGCTCATGGAGGCGGGCGCAATTCCCATGGGCAAGACGAACTTAGACCAGTTTGCCACCGGTCTTGTGGGAACGAGAAGTCCCTACGGAGAGTGCCATAATGCCCTTGATCCGAAAATGATTTCCGGAGGATCCTCCTCCGGTTCCGCTGTCAGTGTGGCTCTGGGACTGACTGCGTTTGCCCTGGGCACCGATACTGCGGGCTCTGGCAGGGTTCCCGCCATGTTAAATAACTTAGTGGGCTACAAGCCGCCTGTGGGTTCCTGGTCCTCCAAGGGTGTGGTACCCGCCTGTGCTTCCTTAGACTGTGTAACTGTCTTTGCAGGCAATCTGCAGGAAGCGGAAACCGTGGACAGCGTGGCAAGAGGCTTTGACGAAGAGTGTCCCTGGTCCCGTGAAATCGAAAACAGGGCGGACAGGCTTCCGGCAAAGATTTACCTGCCGAAAAGCAAGCCGGAATTTTACGGACAGTGGGCAGACGAATATGAAGAAAAATGGGATGTGGCAGTGGAAAGAATACGTTCCCTGGGTATTCCCGTGGAAGAAATCGACTATAAGATGTTTGAGGATGCGGCGCTTATTCTGTACGAGGGTGCTTATGTGGCAGAACGCTGGGAAGACCTGAAGGGCTTTGTGGAGTCCCATCCCGGCAGTACTTTCCCCGTTACCGAAACGATTTTACGCTCCGGCGGCAGGGAAGACCAGACGGCGGCAAAGCTGTTCGGCAACCTGCATGAGCTGCAGGCGTACAAGCACAAAGCACACATGCTCTTAAAGGATGCGGTCATGATTATGCCTACGGCGGGCGGTTCCTTTACCCGCGACGAGGTGCGGGAAGACCCCATTAAGACCAACAGCAAAATGGGACTTTACACGAACCACTGCAATCTTCTTGACTTAGCGGCAGTGGCAATCCCGGAGGATACCTCCGACAGGATAAGACCTTTCGGCATTACGGTATTCGGACGTTTCGACAACGAAGCGCTGGTGCGCGGCTTTGCGGCAGCCTTTTTAGAGCAGGAAACCATGCTGTTTGCCGTCTGCGGGCTGCACAAAAAGGGCGGCTCCCTTGCTTACCAGTTGGAAGAACTGGGCGCTTCCTATGTGGAAAGCACTTGCACGGACGAGCATTATGAGCTTTACCGTCTGCACACCACTCCCGTAAAACCGGGTCTTATGAAGACGGAGGGTGTGGGAAACCACATTAAGGTAGATTTGTATGCCCTGCCGGTTGTAAAGCTGGGACGTTTCCTGAGCCGGGTAGCGGAACCGCTTGTGCTGGGTGACATTACCCTGCAGGACGGCCGCGTGGTAAAGGGCTTCCTATGTCAGGGATATGCAGCGAAAGACGCAGAAAACATCACTGCAGAGGGAAGTTTTTAAGAGCATATTGGGAAGAGCAGGTGTATAAGTCTTGAATTTATGCGCCGGCTCTTTTTGCGTTTATGTACCGGTGTGCTCTTTTGGGGGGAGTATGCATCGCAACTCTTTTGGGAGGTTTATGGAAATAAGATGTCACTTATGTTATAATGGGTGAGGCAAGTTTGATATAATAAATTTGGAGAATTTACCTATGGAGTACAGAAGATTTGGCAATAAAATCATAGCCAGAATAGACAAAGGAGAAGAAATTCTTACAACGATAAAGGAAATTTCCTTAAAAGAAAATATAAAATTAGCCTCCGTTCAGGCTCTGGGGGCAACGGACGAATTTACCGTTGGCGTATATAAAGTGGACGAAAAAAAGTATTATGCCAATGAATTTAAGGGATACTTTGAAATTGTTTCCATGACGGGAACCATAAACACCATGAACGGTGAATTTTATACCCACATCCACATGAGCGCCGGCAACGACAAAGGCGAGGTGTTCGGAGGACACCTGAATAAAGCCATTGTAAGCGCTACCTGTGAGATGGTGATAGACGTTATCGACGGAAGCGTTGACCGGAAATACGATGAAGAAACCGGATTGAATGTGTTCCGGTTCTGACGGGACTCCTTCGGTCCCATTTTTATGAGGAGTGATGGTATGAAAAAATTAGCAATTTTATTTCCGGGAGTAAATTACAGCGTGGATTGTCCGCTTTTGTATTATGCGGGCGATATTTGTGAGAATGCCGGTTTTGAGATATACGAAGTGAAGTATGAAGGGCACGGAAAAGCACAGACAGCCGCAAAGGCTTCTTCCCTTGAGGAGTGCATAAAATTAGAATACGAAGCCCTGAAAGGAAAACTTCCGCAGGACATGCTGCAAGAGTATGAGAAACTTGTGTTTGTTTCCAAAAGCATGGGAACCGTTCTGGCGGCGCATCTGGAAGAGGATTACGGGGTACATAATGTTACGCATGTGATGCTGACGCCCATTGACCAGACTTTGCCCTATCTGAAAACGCAAAAGAAGATAGCATACATGGTAACCGGCACTGCGGATAATAAGGTAAATCACGAGGCGCTCCGGAAAATAAGCCGGGAGCACAATTATCCCCTTACAGAGATAGTAGGAGCCGGACACCGGCTGGAAATCAAGGGCAATGTGCAGAAAAGTATCAAAATTCTGGCAGATATTATGGAAGCGATAGAAAAGGACCGCAGGCTGGCAGTCTGAACGGTCCTTTCGGCTTTTTATTCTGCTGTGGGAAACAGGGGAAGCTCTCTTAAGAAAACGATGTCGGTACGCTTAGCAGAATCGCCCTCAGCTAAAACGGCAGCCCTTTTTACAACATTGGCACCGGCGGCTTTCACAAGTTCTTCCAAAGCATGCAGGGACTCACCGGTGGAAATAACATCATCTAAAATGCAGACATTTTTACCCTTGATTTTTGCGGCATCAATACCGTCCAGATATAGTTTCTGGGTACCGGAAGTGGTAATGGAGTTTACTTCATGGGAAACCACATCCTGCATATAATTCTTTACACTCTTACGGGCAACAATAAATTCTTTCAGGTTTAATTTTCTGGACACTTCATATGCCAGAGCAATTCCCTTGGCTTCGGCTGTTACAATTGCATCCACGGGACCGATTTTTTCGGCTAAAGGACCGGCACAGGCGGAAATAAGTTCCGTATCTCCGATAATTACAAAGCTACCGAAGGAAAGAGAGTCATTCATTTTAATTAAAGGAAGCTGGCGCTTTATGCCGCACACTTCGATTTCGTAAGTTTTCATAATCATATCCTTTCTTATCATTCACGACATGTAAAAAAGTATAGCATCTCAGGACGGGAGTGTAAATGACAAACATTGACAGTATAGTGAAGTATGGCAAAATAATGTTATAGAATAGGGAAGAGAAGTATTTTAAAGCAAAATCATGAAATGAATAAGAATGCTTTACAAGAAAAATCAAAAGGTGAAGCAAAAAGAAATTTTGAAATAAAATGCTTTAAAGGAAAAGTATCAGAAGGTAGCAAAAATCATTTTTGGAAAAGAATGCTTTAAAAATTGAGGGAAAAGAAGCAGCAAATAATGATGAAATAAATATATGCTTTAAAAAGAAAAGATATCGGAACAGCAGAAAGAACAGAAAATAAAAAATGCTTTAAATGATAGAGAAACAGGAGAAGCAAAATAAAAGATTTTAAATAGTTGCTTTAAAATGTACGATAAGAAGGAAACGCTTCGTGCAATACATCGCTATATTTATCCCTGCGATGCGACCCGAAGAAGTAAATGTGATGTTTGAAAAGCCGGGAAAATTGAAGGCGGGCGCAAGACAAGACAGCAAAAGCCGGAATGAGCAAGACAGCAAAAACCGGAAGTCATCGCAGAAATTACAAGACGGCAAAGGTCAAAGCAGGGATGTGCAGTATCTCTGGAAAGTGTGATATATGGAAGAAGAAAAGAATTACATATCCGGCAAGCAGGATGCGGATATATTTGTGAGACAGTTATTGAATATCGGGGAAGCCATGTACCAGTCCGGCGGCGAAATCTCCCGGATTGAGAACAGCCTGCACCGGCTGGGCAAGGCATACGGCGCCCAGCATGTCAGCGTGTACGCCATTACCTCCAGTATTCTGATAACGGTGGAATTTGACAACGATTATTCCGTCACGCAGAACCGACGGATAACCTGGCGCGGGGCAATCGACTGTACCAAAATGGAATGCTTAAACCAGTTGTGCCGGGACTGCGCGGCAGATCCCATTGCGGTGGCGGAATTAAAGGAACGGGTGCTGGCGATATTACAGGAAAAGCCGGGCGAACTTCAGCGTTACATCGGGCAGCTTATTGCGGCAACCATGTTCACTCTCTTTTTCGGCGGGGATTTTAAGGATGCCCTCGTGGCGGGCATAGCGGTTTTGGTGATTTGCGCCATGCAGAAATGGGTGTGGAGCATCTACTCCTCCGAGCTGTTTTTCAATGTGACGTGTTCGTTTGTGACGGGTACATTTGTCAGCCTGATAAAACGGATAGTTCCGGGGCTTCATGTAAACCAGATTTTAATCGGCGATATCATGGTGCTCATACCGGGAGTTGCCATTACCAATTCCATCCGTTATATCTTGAGCGGCGACATTATTTCCAGCTTTGAAAAACTGATGGACAGCCTGATGCAGGCATTCGGCATAGCGGCGGGCTTTATGCTGTCTTTGATGCTGGTAAAGGGAAACATCACGGACTCCGGAATAACCTATCATGCGCTGGAGCGGGCTGTTCAACTGCTGGCTGCGGCGCTTGGCACCTGGGGATTTTGTATCATTTATAATATGCGGAAAAAATACATGGCGGTTTCCATGGTGGGCGGCTTTTTGTGCTGGGCAACGTTTCTTCTCATGCAGTACGGCGGCTTCTCCATTTTCGTGTCCACGCTGATGTCCGCATTTGTGGTGGGAATTTACGGAGAAATTTTTGCCTACATTCTGAAAGTGCCGACGACCATACTGTTCATTCCGGCATGTCTTCCACTGATACCCGGAAAGAATCTGTATTATTCGGCAATGGCGATTATTGCTTCGGACTGGACGGGCTTTCAGGACAACATTGTTCTCCTGATTTTGTATGCCGTGGGAATAGCCATCGGACTGGCAGTGGTGGTGAAACTGGAACGTATCGTGAAAAAGCTGCCCCGGAAAAAACGGTGATTAACAAATGCTTTCAAAGGAAACAGGAGTATAATTTCCCCTTTTTCCACATAATAACTCCAAATGGATGTCCATGGTTTTCTGCAAAGAAAATTGTTTTGAACGGATACTCTTTTTGCTCAGTTTCAAAAAATGAAAAATTTTACGATTTTGAAACCCACAGCTTGCATATACTATTTGCAGACAGTATAATAAGTATTGCAGAGCGGTTTCAAAAAATAAAAAATTTTCAACTTTTGAAAGCGGGTGGCTATATGAAAACCATTACAAGAGAAAAGTATCTGGAAAGAATGATTGAACTTAACGGAACGCCGGACATCAAGATTATTACCGGTATCCGTCGTTCCGGTAAGTCAAAATTGATGCAGGCATATATGGAGTATCTGAAAAGTCATTTTGAAAATATCAATATCATTTTTATTGATTTTATGGACCTGGCTTATGAAGATATTAAGGAATATCATGCGCTGCACACTTATGTAGAGGAACACTATCGGGCAGGAAAGACAAATTATCTTTTTGTGGATGAAGTCCAAATGTGTCCGAAATTTGAGCTGGCAATTAACAGTCTGTATGCAAAAGACAAATATGACATCTATGTGACAGGTTCCAATGCGTTCCTGTTAAGTGCAGATTTAGCGACACTTTTTACGGGGCGTTACATCGAAATTCATGTATTCCCGTTTAGCTTCCGGGAATATTGCAGGTACAACGAAGATATTCAGGATAAGGATAAACTGTTTGATGAGTATTCCATCAAAGGCGGTCTGGCGGGTTCTTATGCTTACAGAACAGAAAAAGACCGGACAAATTACATCAAAGAGGTTTATGAAACCATCGTAACAAGAGACTTAATACAGAAATATGCCTTGCCGGATACATTGGTTTTGCAAAGATTAAGCGAGTTTTTAATGGATAATATCAGCAATCTGACTTCATCCAACAAAATCAGTCAGCTTCTGACAGCGAACGATACACCTACCAATCATGTAACGATTGGCAGATATATTAAATATCTGTGCAATGCGTTTGTGTTTTATGATGTTAAGCGCTATGACATTCGCGGAAAGAAATATCTTGAAAACTCTGAGAAATTCTACCTTTGTGACAGCGGTATCCGCTATGCGGTTCTTGGCAGCAGAAATATGGATTACGGCAGGGTTTATGAAAATATAGTATGTATTGAGCTGCTTCGCCGCGGCTATGATGTTTATGTAGGAAAGCTCTATCAGAAAGAAATTGACTTCGTAGCACAAAGAGGCAGTGAAAAAATCTATATCCAGGTGAGTGATAATATTTCCGGGCAGGAAACCTTTAACCGGGAAGTATCGCCGCTTCTTCAGATAAGGGATGCTTATCCGAAACTCATTATTGCCAGAACGAAACATCCGAAATACAGTCATGAAGGCATAGAGATTTATGATATAGCGGATTGGCTGCTGCAGGAATAAAAAGAGCATAACCCAGTTTTTATGTATAATTCCTCCGGTTTTCTACATACTACCTATACAGCACAAAATATGGAAAGTATGTAAGAAACAGGAGGAATTTTTATATGCGAGCAACAGGTATTGTACGAAGAATAGACGATCTGGGAAGAGTGGTGGTTCCAAAGGAAATCCGGAGAGTCATGCGCATCCGGGAAGGCGACCCGCTGGAGATTTTTACGGACAAGGACGGAGAAATTGTCTTAAAGAAATATTCACCCATCGGAGAAATGGGATATTTTGCGCAGCAGTATGCGGAAACGGCTGCTCAGAGCTTAGGCTGCGGCGTATGTGTATGCGACAGGGACCAGATAATTGCGGTGGCAGGGCTGCCGAAAAAGGACATGTTGGGAAAAAGTCTTCACAAGGAACTGGAAAATGCCATTCAGAGCCGGAAGGCGATTTGTGCCAGGAAGGGCGACAAGCAGTTTGTTAGCATCTTGAATCAGGGTGACAGCGAATATGATATGCAGATTATCCAGACCATTATCGCCGAAGGTGATGCCATCGGAGCAGTCATTCTGCTGACCAAGGAAGAGGACAAAACTATTGGCGAAACCGAAAAAAAGGCAGCCATGATAGCTGCCGGTTTTTTAGGACGCCAGATGGAAGGATAGTTATTCACTGATAACACAGTTACGGCCGGCTTTTTTGCCCTTGTAGAGCATGAGGTCGGCTTCTTTTAACAGATCGTTGATGTCGATATCGGCAGTAGCCTGTGCCAGACCTAAGGTCATGGTGATGCGGATCTCGTTGCCTTCATAAGGAACCTTAAGCTCCCGGATGCGGGAAAGCATGGCCTCCGCATAGGCGGTGGCTTCGGAAAGGGTGGCGCCTTCATAAATAAGAAGAAACTCTTCACCGCCCCAGCGGGCAACGCAGCCGCTTCCGTGCATTTCTTTTCTCATGACCTTGCCCACGGCCTTCAGGACTTCATCGCCGCATTCGTGACCATAGGTATCGTTTACGGATTTGAAATAATCTATATCGCCGATGCAGAGTACATAAGGCGTCCCCTTTTCCGTAAACCGGCGATGGGCTTCGGAAAGCTTCTGGTCACCGAAACGCCGGTTACTTAAACCGGTCAGGGTATCCTGCTCCAAAAGGTTGCGCAGAGAGCGCTGCATGCTTAGAGCGGAAATACCGATCTCACTGAGTTCGTCATTCCGGCTTAAAACTTCCTGCCCCAGAGAAGCATTCAGGTTACCGGAGGCAATCTGGGCAAGGAAGGTACGGATTTTGTGAAGCGCTGTCAGGATTTTGTGCGTGTAGGAAGACGAAATCAGACACACAATCGCAATGCTGCACAGGGAAATGATTAAAATAGGAAAAATAGTTGCCTTTACCGTCCGGTTGACCTGGGCGCAGGGCATGCCGGCATAGACCATTCCCACGACGGTTCCGTCGCTGTTGCGGAGAGGCGCATAATAGGCAAAATAATGGACATTGTTGATGGTGGTATTGGTATAGAAGTGGGAAGAACCGCCATAGAAAACCTCCTGCAGGATCTTGGAATTGGCGCCGGTGCCCACGATGCGCTGTCCCTGTTCATCACAGATGGTTGTCAGGATACGGGTGTCTTCATAAAATACAGTGAATTCCACACCGGTATTTTCATGGAATTTGTCGATAACGGAATAATCGGAGGTGATATCCTGCTCCCCCTTGAAAAGACGGTAGCCGACATCTCCCTGCAGGGTGTAATCGCCGGGGTAGAGCATGTCATAGGAAGAGATGAGCATATCCGTCATGTTCTGAAGCTCGGTGTGAACCTGGTCGTACATGGCGCTCTGCACGGTCTTAAAGCTGAACATCATAATAATAAGCCCTAAAATGAACATCGGAACGGAGCTGAAAGCCTGTAATGTATAATACAGTTTACCTTTTTTCTTTATTTTCGCCATATAAAAACCCCATGTCTTTCTCATAGCCGTATTTTGCACGGAACCACACGATGATTATGTTTTATTATACTGCTTTTTTCCTCTATTGACAATGTCGCAAAGAAAGATTTATAATAAACACATTGAGAAAGACTGTGACGGAGACAGTAAGTTTTCAGGCGAAAGGATAGCGAGCCGGTGACGGTGCAAGACCGGTGCGAGTAGCGGATTACCCAAAATCACTCCCAAGTCGTGCGTGCCAAAGGCTCTGCCCGGTAGTGCGTGCCGGCATCCTGCCGTTATCGGGAACCATATACAAAAAGTGTATGTTGTAACAGGTGGTATGCGAGTCTGACCTCGTCCTTTTACGGACGGGGTCTTTTGTATTGCAGAAAAGAAAGGAAGAAAATCATGTACAAGAAAGTATCAACCGATTTAAACTTCGTGGACAGAGAAAAACAAATCGAAAATTTCTGGGATGAAAACCACATCTTTGAAAAGAGCATGGACAGCCGCAAGGAAGGTCCGACCTACACCTTTTATGACGGCCCGCCTACCGCAAACGGCAAGCCCCATATCGGCCATGTGCTGACCCGTGTTATTAAGGATATGATTCCGAGATACCGCACCATGAAGGGCTACATGGTACCGAGAAAAGCAGGCTGGGATACTCATGGTCTGCCGGTAGAAATTGAAGTGGAAAAGAAACTGGGACTGGATGGCAAGGACCAGATTGAAGCATACGGCCTGGAGCCATTTATCAAGCAGTGTAAGGAGAGCGTCTGGAAATACAAAGGAATGTGGGAGGATTTCTCCGGCACCGTCGGTTTCTGGGCAGACATGGAAAATCCTTATGTTACCTATCATGACGACTACATCGAGTCCGAATGGTGGGCGTTAAAAGAAATCTGGAACAAGAAGCTGCTTTACAAGGGCTTCAAGATTGTACCTTACTGCCCCCGCTGCGGCACCCCGCTTTCTTCCCAGGAAGTAGCACAGGGCTACAAGGATGTAAAGGAACGCTCCGCGATCGCACGCTTCAAGGTAAAGGACGAGGATGCTTACATCTTAGCATGGACCACCACCCCCTGGACCCTTCCTTCCAACGTAGCACTCTGCGTAAACCCGGAAGAAACCTATGCCAAGGTTAAGGCGGCAGACGGTTATACCTATTATATGGCAGAAGCACTGTTAGACACCGTGCTGGGCAAGCTTGGCGATGCCGAAAACGGCGTTAAGGCATACGAAGTGCTGGAAACCATGACCGGTAAGGATTTAGAGTTCAAGGAATATGAACCGTTATTTGACTGTGCTGTAGACATCTGCAAAAAGCAGAACAAGAAAGCTTATTATGTGGTATGCGATACCTACGTTACCCTGACAGACGGTACCGGCGTTGTTCATATTGCACCTGCTTTCGGTGAAGACGATGCCAAGGTCGGCAGAAGCTACGACTTACCGTTCGTACAGCTTGTTGACGGCAAAGGCAATATGACGGAAGAAACTCCCTATGCGGGCGTCTTTGTAAAGAAGGCTGATCCCATGGTACTGGAGGATCTGGATAAGAAGGGACTTTTATTTGCGGCTCCCAAGTTTGAACACAGCTACCCTCACTGCTGGAGATGCGATACCCCGCTGATTTACTATGCAAGAGAGTCCTGGTACATCAAGATGACAGCCGTAAAGGACGACTTAATCCGCAACAACAACACCATCAACTGGATTCCCGAATCCATCGGCAAGGGACGTTTCGGCGACTGGCTTACCAATGTACAGGACTGGGCAATCTCCCGTAACCGTTACTGGGGCACCCCGCTTAACATCTGGGAATGCAGCTGTGGTCATCAGGAATGCATCGGTAGCCGCGCAGAGCTGGCGGAAAGAAGCGGCAATCCCGAGGATGCCAAGGTAGAGCTTCACAGACCGTACATCGATGCCGTTACCATGAAGTGTCCGGAATGCGGCGGCGAAATGCACCGTGTACCTGAAGTTATCGACTGCTGGTTTGACTCCGGTGCGATGCCTTTTGCACAGCATCATTATCCGTTTGAAAATAAAGATATTTTTGAGAAGCAGTTCCCTGCCCAGTTTATTTCCGAGGCAGTTGACCAGACCAGAGGCTGGTTCTACTCCCTGCTTGCAGAGTCAACCATTCTGTTTAATAAGGCGCCTTACGAAAATGTTATCGTATTAGGCCATGTGCAGGATGAAAACGGACAGAAGATGAGCAAGAGCAAGGGCAATGCGGTGGATCCGTTTGATGCACTTCAGACCTACGGCGCCGATGCCATCCGCTGGTACTTCTACATCAACTCCGCACCCTGGCTGCCGAACCGTTTCCATGGCAAGGCCGTGCAGGAAGGACAGCGTAAGTTTATGGGTACCCTGTGGAACACCTACGCATTCTTCGTTCTGTATGCGAACATTGACAACTTTGACGCATCCAGGTACACACTGGATTACAGTAAGCTTTCCGTTATGGATAAATGGATTCTTTCCAAATTAAACTCCGTAGTGGGCGAGGTGGATGACGACCTCGGCAATTACAAAATTCCCGAAGCCGCAAGAGCCCTTCAGGAATTTGTGGACGATCTGAGCAACTGGTATGTAAGACGAAGCAGAGAGCGTTTCTGGGCAAAGGGCATGGAGCAGGATAAGATTAACGCTTACATGACACTTTACACCTGTCTGGTTACCTTCTGTAAGGCAGCCGCTCCCATGATTCCGTTCATGACCGAAGAAATCTACCAGAACCTGGTTCGCAGCGTGGACGCTTCCCAGCCGGAAAGCATTCATCTGTGCGACTTCCCGAAGGTAGAAGAAGAGCATGTGGACAAGAAGCTGGAAGCCGACATGGATATTGTATTGAAGGCAGTTGTGATGGGCCGTGCGTGCAGAAACACCGCCAACATCAAAAACCGTCAGCCGGTTAACACCATGTTTGTCAAGGCAGAATACGAACTGACCGATTTCTACAAGGACATCATCGCAGACGAACTGAATGTAAAGAAGGTAGTATTTACAAACGATGTGCGTGAATTTACATCCTATACCTTCAAACCCCAGCTCCGCACCGTCGGACCCAAGTACGGCAAACAGCTCGGTGCCATCAAGAAGTACCTGGAAGAGCTGGACGGCAATGCCGCAATGGATACCTTACAGAAGGACGGCGCCCTGAAGTTTACGGCAGGAGACGTGGAGGTTTCCCTTACCGAAGAGGACCTTCTGATTGAAATGACCCAGAAAGAGGGTTATGTCACAGAAGCAGACAACAGCATGACCGTTGTACTTGACACCAATCTGACACCGGAATTAATCGAAGAAGGCTTTGTTCTGGAGTTAATCAGCAAAATCCAGACCATGAGAAAGGATGCCGGTTTTGAAGTAACAGACCATATCCGCGTAGCATTTGCAGACAACGATAAGATAGAAGAAATCGCACAGAAACACGAAAAAGAGATTGCCGGAAAGGTTCTGGCAGACGCTCTGGGTGTAAAAAATGAACTTTCTGTTGCAAAAGAGTGGAATGTTAACGGAGAAAATGTTAAAATTTCCGTTGAAAGAGTTTAATGAGGAGGAAATACAATGGTCAAAAGCACGATGAAGTTTGATAAAGAATTGTTCAAGAGAAGCGTTTTGTATAATATCAAGACACTTTACAGAAAGACATTAGAGGAGGCAACTCCCCAGCAGGTTTTCCAGGCGGTATGCTATTCCGTAAAGGACCAGATTATCGACCACTGGATGGAAACCCAGAAGGAATACGACAAAAAAGATCCCAAGATGGTTTATTATCTTTCCATGGAATTCTTAATGGGCCGTGCACTGGGCAACAACCTGATTAACTTACAGGCATACAAGGCTGTAAAAGAAGCTCTGGATGAGCTGGGACTGGACCTCAACGTGGTTGAGGACATGGAGCCCGATGCTGCGCTGGGTAACGGCGGTCTGGGCCGTCTGGCAGCCTGCTTCCTTGATTCTCTGGCAACTCTCGGTTATCCTGCATACGGCTGCGGTATCCGTTACCGTTACGGTATGTTCAAGCAGGAAATCAGAGACGGTTATCAGGTAGAAGTACCCGACAACTGGCTGGAAAACGGCAATCCTTTTGAACTTCGTCGTCCCGAATATGCAAAGGTTGTAAAATTCGGCGGCTATGTAAATGTAAATACTGATGAAAAGGGAAGAAACCATTTCTTCCAGGAAGGTTATCAGTCTGTTAAAGCGGTTCCCTTTGACCTTCCCATCGTTGGCTACGGCAACGGCATCGTAAATACCCTGCGTATCTGGGATGCAGAGCCCATCGAATGCTTCCAGCTCGATTCCTTCGACAAGGGCGATTACCAGAAGGCAGTTGAGCAGCAGAACCTTGCCAGAAACATTGTAGAAGTTCTTTACCCCAACGACAACCACTATGCAGGTAAAGAGCTCCGCTTAAAACAGCAGTACTTCTTTATTTCCGCATCCGTTCAGGAAGCTGTGGAAAAATATATGCGTAAGCATCAGGATATCAGGAAATTCCATGAGAAGGTTACCTTCCAGCTGAACGATACCCATCCTACCGTAGCCATTCCCGAACTGATGAGAATTTTAATGGATGACTACGACTTAGAGTGGGTGGAAGCATGGGATGTTACCACCAAGACCTGCGCTTACACCAACCATACCATCATGGCAGAAGCTCTGGAAAAATGGCCTATCGAGCTGTTCTCCAGATTACTTCCCCGTATCTACCAGATCGTGGAGGAAATCAACCGCCGCTTCCTGGAGGAAGTTTCCAGACGTTATCCCGGCGACCAGGAAAAGGTACGCAAGATGGCTATTATTTACGACGGACAGGTACACATGGCAAGACTTGCCATCGTTGCCGGCTATTCCGTAAACGGTGTTGCAAGACTGCATACTGAAATCTTAAAGAACCAGGAATTAAAAGACTTCTACGAAATGATGCCCGAGAAGTTCAACAACAAGACAAACGGTATCACACAGAGAAGATTTTTACTGCATGCCAACCCGCTTTTGGCAGACTGGGTAACCGAGCACATCGGCGACGAATGGATTACCGACCTGCCTCAGATTTCCAAGATGAAGATTTATGCGGATGACGAAAAGGCACAGCAGGAATTCATGAACATTAAGTATCGCAACAAGGTTCGCCTGGCGGATTACATTTTAGAGCACAACGGCATTGTCGTTGACCCCCGCTCCATTTTCGATGTACAGGTTAAGCGTCTTCATGAATATAAGAGACAGCTCCTTAACATCCTGCACGTAATGTACCTTTACAACGAGTTGAAAGAACATCCCGACATGGAGTTCTATCCCCGTACCTTTATCTTCGGTGCAAAGGCGGCAGCAGGCTACCGCAACGCAAAGCTGACCATTAAGCTGATTAACTCCGTTGCAGATGTTATCAACAACGACGAGTCCTTAGGCGGCAAGCTGAAGGTGGTATTCATCGAAAACTACAGAGTTTCCAATGCAGAGATTATCTTTGCGGCATCCGATGTTTCCGAGCAGATTTCCACCGCAAGTAAGGAAGCATCCGGTACCGGCAACATGAAGTTCATGTTAAACGGTGCGCTGACTCTGGGCACCATGGACGGTGCAAACGTAGAAATCGTAGAAGAAGTCGGCAAGGAAAATGCCTTTATCTTCGGTCTTAGTGCAGATGAAGTTATCAACTACGAGAACTACGGCGGCTACAACCCCATGGAAATCTTTAACAACGACCAGGATATCAGAAAGGTGCTGATGCAGCTTATTAACGGCACTTACGCTCCCGAAGATCCCGAGCTGTTCCGTCCGCTTTACAACTCTCTGTTAAATACACAGAGCACCGCAAAGGCAGATACCTACTTTATCTTAAAGGACTTCAAGCCTTACGCAGAAGCACAGAAGAAGGTAGAAGCCGCTTACAGAGACGAAAAGGGCTGGGCAAAGAGCGCTATCTTAAATATGGCAAGCTCCGGCAAGTTTACTTCCGACAGAACCATCCAGCAGTATGTGGATGAAATCTGGCACCTTGACAAGGTAGTTATTCCCGAAAAGAAAGCAGCTCCCACCAAGGCAGCAAAGACAAAATAATAGAAAGGAACAGGTTTCCATGATTGAATTAGTTAAGGGCGGTGCTTATTTAGTAAACGGTACCGATATCGTAGAAGACAATCAGGATGCTGCTGCTGCCATTGCGCAGAAGTGCGGCAAAACGGTTACCAAAGAAGAAGCCAGAAAAGAAACTATTGCTTACGGTATTCTGAAAAACCACAATACCTCCGGCAATATGGATAAATTAAAAATCAAGTTCGACAAGCTGACCAGCCATGATATTACCTTCGTCGGTATTATCCAGACGGCAAGAGCGTCAGGATTGGAAAAATTCCCCATTCCGTATGTACTCACCAACTGCCACAACTCCCTGTGTGCGGTTGGCGGTACCATCAACGAGGATGACCATTTATTCGGTCTGACCTGCGCCAAGAAATACGGCGGTGTGTATGTACCCCCTCATCAGGCGGTTATTCACCAGTTTGCAAGAGAAATGCTTGCAGGCGGCGGCAGAATGATTTTAGGCTCCGACTCCCATACCAGATACGGTGCGCTTGGTACCATGGCAATGGGCGAAGGCGGTCCCGAACTGGTAAAGCAGCTTTTAAATCAGACCTATGATATCAATATGCCCGGCGTGGTAGGTGTTTATCTTACCGGCGAACCGGTAAAGGGTGTCGGTCCTCAGGACGTGGCGCTCGCCATTATCGGTGCGGTTTTCGCAAACGGCTATGTGAAGAATAAGGTAATGGAATTTGTAGGACCCGGTGTGGCATCCTTAAGCGCCGATTTCCGTATCGGCATTGATGTTATGACCACCGAGACCACCTGCCTGTCCTCCATCTGGAAAACAGACGACAGAATTAAGGAATTTTACGATATTCACGGACGTTCCGAAGATTATAAGGAATTAAATCCCGGCGAAGTAGCATATTACGACGGCATGATTAAGATTGACTTAAGCACCATCCGTCCCATGATTGCCATGCCGTTCCATCCCAGCAACACCTACACCATTGAAGAGCTGAACGCCAACCTTTCCGACATCCTTCATGAGACGGAAGAGCGTGCAAAGGTAAGCCTGGACGGTGCGGTAGAGTTTTCTTTGCAGGACAAAGTTCGTAACGGCAAGTTCTATGTGGACCAGGGTATCATTGCCGGCTGTGCGGGCGGCGGATTTGAAAACATCTGCGCAGCAGCCGATATCTTAAAGGGACGTTACATCGGCGCGGACGAGTTCACCTTAAGCGTATATCCCGCTTCCATGCCGGTATATATGGAACTCATCAGGAACGGCTGTGCAGCAACTATTCTGGAAACCGGTGCGGTTATGAAGACGGCATTCTGCGGTCCCTGCTTCGGCGCAGGCGATACACCTGCCAACAACGCCTTCAGTATCCGTCATTCTACCAGAAACTTCCCGAACCGTGAAGGTTCCAAGCTGCAGAGCGGTCAGATTGCTTCCGTTGCTCTTATGGATGCAAGATCCATTGCCGCAACCGCAGCAAACAAGGGCGTGCTGACACCGGCTACCGAATTTGACGGTGATTTCAACCATTATCAGTATCACTTTGACAGCAAGATTTACGCAAACCGCGTATTTGACTCCAAGGGTGTAGCGGATTCTACCGTAGACATCCACTTCGGACCCAATATCAAGGACTGGCCCGCTATGGGTGCGCTTCCCGAGAACCTGGTTCTGCAGGTTGTCAGCGAAATCCATGACCCGGTTACCACAACGGACGAGCTTATTCCTTCCGGTGAAACCTCTTCCTACCGTTCCAATCCTCTGGGACTGGCAGAGTTCACCTTAAGCCGTAAGGACCCGAAGTATGTAGCCCGTGCCAAGGCTATCCAGAAGGCGGAAACAGAGAGAATGGCAGGCGGACATCCCTGCGAAGCGGTTCCTGCCGTAAAGGATATCATGCATACCGTAAAGGAAAAATACCCGGATGCCAACCACGAAAACACCGGCTTCGGCTCCACCATTTTTGCTGTGAAACCCGGCGACGGTTCTGCCCGTGAACAGGCAGCTTCCTGCCAGAAGGTACTGGGCGGCTGGGCAAACATTGCCAACGAGTATGCTACCAAGCGTTACCGTTCCAACCTGATTAACTGGGGTATGCTTCCCTTCCTGATTGAAAAGGGCGAGCTTCCTTTCAAGAACCTGGATTACCTCTTTATCCCCGGCATCAAGAAAGCCGTAGAGGAAAAGGCGGACACCATCACCGCATACAAGGTGGGTGGGGACGGACTGACACCGTTTACCATGACTCTCGGCGAACTGACCGACGAGGAGCGCCAGATTATCTTAAAGGGTTGTCTGATTAACTACAACCGCGTGTAAAAATAATGTGCTTTTGAGGACGGACATGACCCTCCCACAAAAAGCAGGTAAATGCTTAGGTATTTACCTGCTTTTTAATTGCTTCTATGTAAAATATTCATAAAATCTTAAAACATACAATAGCAAATAACATTGCATTATTCTACAAAGATGATAAAATAAAAACATAGTTGCGAAAGAGAAATAAACACATAGGGGAGGAAATCATGAAAGTAAAAAAAGCACTTTGTTTTTGCATAGGAATGCTGCTGCTATTCAGCGGATGCGGCAGTAAGGGATCAGCGGGACAGACACAGGGAAAAGAAGACACAGGAGCAAATACCGAGACTGTCGGGGCGGACACAGAGGAAACAAGAATTTTTTATTCTTATTCGGAAACGGCACTTCCGGATATCGAAAAAGCTCTGCCGGAATTAGAAGGAGGCTATGTCTACGATAGATCCGGAATACTGGTGCAGGAGGGAAAAATATACCGTCCGGTAAAAATGCTTAAGCAGGATGTCATATATGTGGTGCAGCATTCTTACATACAGGAGTACGACGATTCCGGAGAGGGTGCGGCGGATTGGAAAATCCGGGAAATGCCGAAAGAAATCACGGTGGAAGACAAGCTCTATTCGGGAATGGCTGGACCCTACTTTTTCCGGCAGGGCGGTACCTCTTTCGGCTTTTCCTATGACGAGGACACAGAGAAGTACTATCCGGCTGATACAAACGGTCTGCAGGTTATGGAAAACGGGACAGGATTCACGCCTCAGGAAATTTACGACTTTGAAGATAATGCAACCTGGTGTGATTATGAAGGAAACAGCTACTTATATGAGGAAGGAACTTTTTCATATACAACGTTTGATGCAGAATTTTCCCAGATGGAGACCAAAGAATTAAACGGACGGGTATACGGATTCCTGCAGGAAAAGGAAGGCTCTCCGGTTTATTGGTATGGTTTAGGAACCAATAATAAACTTTGTGTGCGGGATGTGGAGAGCGGACAGGCTCTTGTGGAAAACCGGGAAGTTTCCAATATGTTTACGGCAGCCATGGCAAAGGACGGCACCCTGTATGTGGCAGATACGAACGGCATTTATCTATGCGGGGAGGAAATGCAGGAAATCTATCGGCTGAAAGAAGACTATCCGTTTGACGCCTTATATGGGATGTATATTTCCGATAATGGGGACATCCACATTGTGGCAGAGCTGGATAATGCGATGGTTATTATGAACTTTCAAAAGCTGGACGAGCCAAGGACGTTATCCAAGGAAGAAATCACGATAGGGTTTCTGAACAATCACGTTGCCCTGCAGAAAAGCATAGCCCGTTTTAACCGTCAAAGCGATAAATACCGCGTGGTTCTTACATATGAAGACAAAGTGGACGGGCCATATAAGCCTTACCAGGATGATATGAAGCTGTCGGTAAGCACCGGCGGAGGACCGGATATCGTAGGAAGCGATATGATAGATGACATAGAGCCTTATGTAAAGAACGGCTATCTGGAATGTCTGGATGATCTGAAACCTACGGAAGGGGAATACGAAGAGGCTGCTTTTGAGAGCTGCAGGGTAGACGGAAAAATGTATGGTATTCCTTATGAATATCATTTATCGGTAGTGATATACAACCGTGACCTGGTAGGAGATAAAAAATCCCTTACGGTGGAAGAACTGATGGAAGCAGTGGAAAAGTCAGATGCAAAGATATTACAGCCGGGACTCTGCGGAGAATATATCGTTTACTATTATGCATTGTTCGATGATGACAATACGGCTTATATTGACTGGAAACAGGGGAAAAGCCATCTGACGGAACAGGCCTTTCTGGATGTGCTTGCTTTTGCTAAGAAGTACGAGGATACCGGCGAATACGGAAGCAGCGAAACAGAACTGCTGCAAAGCGGAACGGCATTTTGTAAAAACATTAATTATATGGAAGACTTTATATTTTGGGATGAGGCTTACTCGGATTTCAACGGCAGACCGGCAGCACTCGGCTATCCCAGAAGCAGCGGAAACGGGTATTATACGACCGGTAGAGAGCTGTACCTGAATGCCAATTCGCAGCACAAAGAAGGTGCCAGGGAGTTTATGCGTTATCTGATTACAGAAGAAGAACAGGTGCGTTATGCGCAATATGATACGTATAAGGAAATGGTACGCCTGGGCAGTGGTTCCGTGTACGGATACAAATGCCAGTTTCCGGTAAGCATGACAGCATTAGATGTTATTGTAGAGAAAAAGATAGCAGATGATAAAAACAATTACTTTGTAGATGAGAACGGTACTGTTTACGGAAAGAAGCCGATAGACGAGGCACAGATTGAGCAGTTTTATTATGTGATACAGAATGCAAAACCCGGGAATACCAACATCGTGCCTCTGCTTGATGTGGTATGGGAAGAGCTGGAACCGTATTTTAACGGAGAATGCTCTGCTGAGGAGGCAGCGGCGAAGTTAGACAACCGGGTGCAGCTTTACCTGGATGAAAGGTAAAATGTGTATTTTTTTCTCCGGTGTCTTTATTTCTCCGGCACTTCGACCTTACTATTAAAAGCATCCAAGAGTTGGGCAAGAAACACGCCCGCAGCAAGGAAAAAGAGGTTTAACATGCTTTCACGCAGGGAACCGGTAAAGCCTTCCCAGGGAACGGTCATAACCGTAGCGGCAATTACCACACCGACGATGGTGTGGAAGGCAACGGAGTAATGTTTTTCAAAGAGCCGGTTTATAAATTTAGGCAGGAGTAGCATGGTAACAGCCGCCCCTAAAAGACCGGGCAGGGCAACGGAAAGGGAAAGATGCCCCAGTCCGTCTACAAACGGTGTATACAATCCCAGAGGCATCAGCAGGGTAGAAAAACTCATGCCGGGGGCAATAATACTTAACGCCAGACAGAAGCCGCAGAATACAAACCAGCCAAAGGACGGGGAAATGGTAACGGATGCAGACTGCAGACCGATTAACAGGGCAAATACAAGCAGCATGGCGGCAACAAGGGAAATGTAAGAGCCTTTGCTGCGTCCTTTCTGCCCGGCTTCCCGGAACAGGGACGGCAGCATGCCGCCAATCAGTCCCACGAACAGGCAGACGGAAGGGTTGGGATACTTCTCCAATACATAGGAAAGCAGATTGGCAATTCCCAAGAAACCGATGATGCCGCCTAAAATAATAGGAAACAGTTTCGGCACATGGGTTTTGAAATTGCGGATGGGATTGGCTAACAGCTCCATAACAGGTTTGTATACGCCGAAAATGACGCTCAGCACGCCGCCGGAGATTCCCGGGAGCACAGCGCCGAGCCCAATCAGGGCACCCTGACATATACGAAGGAAAAAAGATTTTGTTTTCATGAATGTAACCTTGCCTTTCTATCGATATAGTATATGAAGATAGAAAAAAAGTCATGTCATTTTCCTATTCTTAACGGAATATAAACAGGGCAGCATTGAAGGAAGGTGCAAAATCTTAAATATATACAAACATAAAAGAAACCTTGCATAGTCTACAAATTTACGATATACTACATCCATAAGCAGATACTT
>ERZ1034691.75-NODE-75-length-76905-cov-13.893377_pt1 | contig 76905 bp, 70 predicted proteins | sample MGYA00520638_ERZ1034691 | MGnify/ENA primary metagenome ERZ1034691 (study PRJEB33766, sample SAMN09781763) | gut metagenome | biome: gut microbiome | host: Homo sapiens | place: Madagascar | study: EMG produced TPA metagenomics assembly of the PRJNA485056 data set... | reverse complement strand
GCCATTTCCTGAAGTTAGGGAAGAAAAGGAACTGTTTGCAAGTTGTGTAGGAGAAGTACCGCCATTCTTGATGGGAGGATCTTCTTTGTTGGGGAAGGCGGTTGTGGAAGTCATAGTATTAGACTTGCCAGAACAGTCTCTTTGGTTGATGGGAACATAGTGAGGATTGACATATTTCTTGCCGTCAACAATCCATGCAGAAATGCATAGCAATGTGTGAACACTTCCTCGTCTTGTCTGTACAGAAGAAAGGATGCCCAACTTGTCTCCTACGTCAAGAGTCAGGAAGTTTGTACAGGCATATTAAGCTTACTCTATCGTCCAGCCAAGGCTGAACGATAGAGTAAGCCGTATTACTTTGCCTTTTAATACGAGATAAACAACCGTCCGGCCTTGGCTGAACGAACCTGCATATACTGTAAAGTCAAGCGCGCAATAGGCCTAAAACTTGCGGCATTGCGCCTTTCTGCGTGAGAAAAGCAAAATATCGCTGTGTCAGTTTGTAGATAAACAAAAATACAGTATATTTGCAAAATAAATTGAACTTTTCTCATAAGAAAAGAAATATACTATAAGAGTTCATATCTCTCTACATATTAAATTATTAATTGCTGATAACTATGAGACTGAAGCCAAAACTCCTCAATGTAATAATAATTGGATTGACAATGTTCCTTTCAATGCAAACAGCTTTTGCAGCTTGCAAAGCGGCACCATAACTGCTCATCTTTTTCCCGATATTCTGCCAAATAAGCCTGGCGTCTATCGATTCTTCTACGAAGATAACATAGATGGCAATAAGGTGCTGCTTATGACAACATTTGAGTTGGAGTGAATAATAAATTTTTGCGATTACGGCGTAATGGCGTCGCCGTTACACTGTAACGGCATCGCGATTACACTGTAACGGCATCGCGATTACACCGTAACGGCATCGCGATTGCACCGTAACGGCGATGCGATTGCACTGTAACGGCAACGCCATTTTAGTGAATTGGCAACGCCAAAAAACCGTCAAAAATATAACGTGTTAATAATCAGGCTTTTATCAAAATAGCCCATAATCGCGTCATTTCTAACCAAGAGACACCTCGGTTGAAAAAAATCGATTCTCAGACGACCATTTGTAAATTATTATTACCCTGCAAAGTTGGTTAACGTTGGCGCGCTTTGCAGCGGCTGCCCCTGTGGCCGTCCGCAATCCGAATGACCCCAAACCATCGCTTACCGTCCATGCAAAGCGCAACGGGAGATTATGTCACCACTCCAAATCGCGGAAGCACGCCAAAAAATAAAAAAAGGCTCGCTGATTAGTGAGCCTTCAGTGTTGTTTCTCCTTGTAAATGCCGTAGAAATAGGCTTTGATGTCGGCATCGATGTCGACAATGCTTCTCTTGCCATTGACGAGAGGCTTGACGTAGACCGTGATGACAAAGCACACCAAGCCAATGGCGAGAGCCACGACAAACCTTAGCAGCTCGCTCTTGATGAAATCGGTATTAGTGAAGCCGACGATGACAATGATGGGCAAGGCGAACAACAGCCAGTCGCCTGCGGTGTTCATCTTGCCGTTGTTCTCGCGTTCTTCCTTCAGGGCGCGAGGCGCTTGCCTTATGAGGTCGGCCTTGTGAGACTCCCAATATATCTCGAAGTCGCGTGGATACGTGTTCTCTGTCATGGCTTTATTCTGTTTTGCTGAGCTTGAAAGCAGTCCACAGCTTGTCTTCAGGCAACGGCGAAACCACGTGGATTGTCTCCTTGGATACGGGGTGCGTGAACTCCACCTCGTGTGAGAGCAGCGATATGCTTCCGTCAGGGTTTGAACGTCGCGCGCCATATTTCAAGTCACCCTTGATAGGGCATCCCATGGCCGCGAGTTGGCAACGTATCTGATGGTGTCGGCCTGTCATCAGCCTTACCTCCAAGAGATGGTAGTTGTCGCTGCTTGCCATGACACGGTAGTGCAGTATGGCCTTCTTCGCCCCCGGCACCTCATGGTCATAGGCATAGCTCTTGTTCTGTTTCTCGTTGCGCGTCAGCCAGTTGGTCAACGTGTCTTCTTGCCGAGGCGGCATCTCATGGGTTATCGCCCAATAAGTCTTGTGAACCTCGCCTTTACGAAACATGTCGTTGAGTCGCGACAAGGCCTTTGACGTGCGCGCGAAAACCACAAGGCCCGACACAGGACGATCAAGGCGATGCACCACTCCGAGGAAAACATTCCCCGGCTTGTGATACTTCGCCTTGATATAGTCTTTCACCGTCTCGGAGAGAGGCTTGTCGCCGGTCTTGTCGCCCTGCACGATCTCGCCGCTCTCCTTATAGATGATGATAATATGATTGTCTTCGTAAACCGGCTTCATTACATATTCATTCCGCCATCAACCTGGATTACCTGACCAGAGATGTAGCTTGAGAGGTCTGAAGCGAGATAGAGAGCCGTGTTGGCGATGTCGTCCACCGTTCCGGCGCGGCGCAGAGGGATGTTCTTGATCCAAGCCTTGCGGATGTCATCGGGCAGAGCCTGTGTCATGGCAGTGTCGATGAAACCTGGTGCGATGGCATTTGCGCGGATGCCCTTTGCGCCCATCTCCTGGCCAATGCTCTTGGCGAGGGCGATAAGTCCAGCCTTGGAAGCCGCATAGTTGCACTGTCCGGCATTGCCGTGCACGCCAACCACGCTCGACATGTTGATGATAGAGCCGTGGCGCTGGCGCATCATCACAGGCACGCAAGCGTGGATGAAGTTGAACGCTGACTTGAGGTTGACGTTGATAACGGCATCCCACTGCTGCTCTGTCATGCGGAGCATCAAGCCATCCTTTGTGATTCCGGCGTTGTTGACGAGAATGTCGACAGAGCCAAACTCTTCCTTTACCTTTGCCACGACGTCGGCAGTTTGCGCGAAGTCGGCGGCGTTGCTGGCATATCCCTTTGCCTTTACGCCAAGGGCCTGGATGTCGCGCTCGGTCTGGAGGCCACCATGCTCCTCGTCGATAAACAAGTCGGTGAAAGCGATGTTTGCGCCTTCCTGGGCAAACTTAAGGGCAATGGCCTTGCCAATGCCACGTGCGGCTCCTGTTACGAGAGCTGTCTTTCCTGTTAATAATCCCATAATGTATATATGTTTTTGTGTTACTTCAGAAATGTGTATATAGTCTGAAACGTGGTCAGAAATATACATCTCTTGTCCTATTGTTTACTATTTCAAGCTTATTTCCTGCAAAATTACATCATTTAAGTGAGCCAAGCAAGAAAAAGTATGGAATATTATTCAAATAGATTCTTTGACCGTGCATTGCGCTCGTCCTCCTCGATGGCTCGCTTGAAGCAGTCGCGGCAGAGAGGCTCATACTCCTCTTTCTCGCCGAGCATTACCTGCGAGTCGTTCTTGACGAGGCGATGGCTGGCGTAAGCCAACGAGCCGCACTTGACACAGATGGCATGAACCTTTGTCACCTCGTCGGCAATGGACAAGAGCTTCGGCATGGGTCCGAAAGGCTTGCCGAGATAGTCCATGTCGAGACCTGCCACGATGACGCGCATGCCGTTATAAGCGAGCTGGTTGCAAACATTCACGATGCCGTCGTCGAAGAATTGAGCCTCGTCTATGCCTATCACGTCGTAGCCTTGCGCGGCTTTCAAGATGGTATTGGAGTCGGTCACGGGGGTTGAGCCTATGGAGTTGTGGTCATGGCTCACCACTTTCTCCTCAGAATATCGCGTATCAACACAAGGCTTGAAAATCATGACCTGCTGACGGGCAATGCGCGCGCGTTTCAGCCGGCGAATAAGTTCCTCGGTTTTGCCAGAGAACATGGAACCACAAACCACCTCTATTCTGCCGGGGCGGTGGACTTCCCCCACGAGATTGTCAATCATGAATGCAAAGGTAAACAATATAATTTGAAGGAGCCTCTTAAAAATTGCAAAGATTTTGTCGAAACCTTGTCACATTGAAAAATATTATCTACATTTGTTGCGATTATGGGTACATTATATATCGTTCCGACACCAGTGGGCAACATGGAGGACATCACGCTCCGCGCCCTTCGCATTCTCAAAGAGGCCGACCTCGTGCTTGCCGAGGATACCCGCACTTCGGGCATCCTGTTGAAGCATTATGACATAAAAAACCGTCTCATGGCTCACCATAAGTTCAACGAGCACGGCACCACGGCAGGCATAATAGAAAAGCTGAAGGCGGGAATGACAATAGCCCAAGTCAGCGACGCGGGAACGCCAGGCATCAGCGATCCAGGCTTTTTCCTCGCGCGCGAGGCCGCTCGCGAAGGCATTGAGGTGGTGACGTTGCCAGGGGCCACGGCTTGCATACCGGCCATCGTCTCTTCCGGCTTGCCGTGCGACCGTTTCTGCTTTGAGGGCTTCTTGCCTCAGAAAAAAGGCCGCCAGACACATTTGGAAAGCCTGAAGGACGAGACGCGCACCATGGTGTTTTACGAGTCGCCTTACCGCACGCTGAAAACCCTGAAGCAGTTTGCCGAGGTGTTTGGCGGCGATCGTCAGGTGAGCGTGGCGCGTGAGATAAGCAAGATTCATGAGCAACACGTCAGGGGCACGCTCGACGAGGTAATAGCGCATTTCGAGGAGGTAGAGCCGAAAGGTGAGATCGTGATCGTGCTGGCAGGAAAAGAGAAGGTCAAGCCAGAGAAGAGAAACAAGCGGCAGGACCAGGAGAAGGAGGATTAGCCATGAGAAATCGAGTCATATCAATATGCTTTGTCAGTCTTGCATTGCTTCTTTATGGCTGCAAAGAATATAAGGCTCCGGTGGCCAACAGGCCGACGGTGGCCAAGGACGACTCCTTGCAGCAGATAATCTCGCAGCGTGACACACAAATCAACAACATGATGGCCACGATGAACGAGATACAGGAAGGCTTCAACGAGATAAGCGAGGCCGAGAACCGGGTCAACCTGATACAGGACGACGAACGTGCCGACAAAGCCAGCCAGATAAAGGAAGACATAAAGTTCATTGCCGACCGAATGCAGCAAAACAGGGAACTTATAAAAAAGCTGCAGGGACAATTGCGCGACAGCGACTTCAAGAGCCAAGAATTGAAAAAAGTCATTGCCAACATGTTGCGACAGTTGGACGAGAAGGACCAGCAATTGCAGCAGCTCAGGGCTGAGCTTGACGCCAAGAACATACACATTGCCGAGCTTGACGAGACCATCAGCAATCTGAACAATAACGTGACGGAACTCAAGAGCGAGAGCGACGAGAAATCGCAAATAATAAACAACCAGGAAACACAGCTCAACACCGCTTGGTATGTCTTTGGCACGAGGCCTGAGCTGAAAGACCAGCGCATCCTCATGGGCGACAAAGTGTTGCAGCAGAACTTCAACAAGAACTATTTCACGAAGATAGACATTCGCGTGACCAGGGAGATAAAGCTCTACTCAAAGTCGGCACGGCTGTTGACGTCACATCCCGCAGGAAGCTACGAGCTGACGCGCGACAATAACAAGATGTACACGCTGGCAATCACCAACCCGCAACTCTTCTGGAGCACGAGCAAATATCTCGTTGTCGTTGTGAAATAGGCCGGCTTCAGCGCCTTGACGCGAAAAACGATCGCATCAACGCCTTGCACTCCGCCTCAAGCACTCCGCCCGTGACCTTTGCCTTGGGGTGCAATGCGCGAGGCGCGAAGACGGAGTAGCCTCGCTTCTCGTCTGTGGCCCCATAGACAACACGACTCATCTGCGACCATCCCAAAGCACCGGCGCACATCACGCAAGGCTCTACGGTGACATACAACGTGCAGCCTGAAAGGTATTTGCCACCAAGAAGACTCGCGGCGGAAGTGATGGCGAGCATCTCGGCGTGGGCCGTCACGTCGTGCAGCGTCTCGGTCAGGTTGTGGGCGCGCGCTATGACCTTGCCGCCAGCCACTATGACTGCCCCGACAGGAATCTCGCCCTCTTCGTAAGCTGACTTGGCCTCGGCCAGGGCAAGCCGCATGAAGTATTCATCGCGTTTGGTTTGCTCTTCTTGCATAATCGTATTTTGTTTCCACAAAGTTAGCCTTTCTCTTTGAATTATAAAAGAAAAAGGCTATTTTTGCAAAATAATACAGCATATAATGGCAGAACACAACGACTTCGGTAAATGGGGCGAGGACTATGCGGCTGAATATCTTCGGAAGAATGGCTACATAATCATGGAGCGCGACTGGACCTTTGGCCGAAGCAAACGCGACATTGACATCATTTGCAAGACTTCCGACATGACAACGGTGGTGTTTGTGGAGGTAAAGGCGCGCGCCAATGACGACGTGACCAGCCCAGAGGATGCCGTTGACATAAGGAAGATGAGACACCTGATGGTGGCGGCCGACGAGTATGTCAAGTCTCACGACATAAGTGAGGAACTGCGGTTCGACATCGTGACCATCGTTGGGAAAAGAAACAGTAAACAGATAAAAGTAAACCATATTGAAGATGCGTTCAATCCTCTCCTTATTTGACAGGAAAAAGAAAAATCAACCCAAGGTCAACTATATTGAAGTGGAAAAGACCGATTCCACAAGCACATACCTTAGAAACCATCTTCCTGACCTTGAAGGAGATGGCAAAGGATTAACAGTGGTTTCCACGGCCTTCCAAACGTCAGGAAGAGGGCAGGGCACCAACAAGTGGGAGAGTGAGCGTGGCAAGAACTTGCTCTTCTCCATTTTGTGTCATCCGGTTTGGGTGCCGTTGCACTCACAGTTCTTAATATCCGAGGCTGTTGCGTTGGCCTTGCGCGATGTCCTCTCCAATTACACTGGCGACATTGCGATAAAATGGCCAAATGACATATATTGGAAAGACAAGAAGATAAGCGGAACCATAATAGAGAACTTCCTGTCGAAGAACCACATTCGCGATTGCATAATCGGAACGGGAATAAACGTGAATCAAAAAGAGTTCCACAGTGACGCTCCAAACCCAGTGTCGCTCGCGCAGGTCTTGGGCAAAGAGCTCGACAAAGACGCGTTGCTCAAAGAAGTGGTAGAAGCATTCTCAATTTACCTTAACGACTTGCGCAATGGCAACTACGAGAAAATAGTAAGCCTGTACACGTCATACCTGTATCGTGGTCATGGATTTTTCAAGTATCATGACAAGGAAGGGGAGTTTGAGGCGGCCTTGGTGGAAGTGGAAGATGACGGTCATTTAATCTTGAGAGACAAGGAAGGCAAGATACGAAGCTACGCTTTCAAGGAAGTGGAGTTCATAGTTTAGCACTAAAGAAAAACAGATAACAATAAAATTAAAACAAATGGCACGTTTTAAAAGAATTCTGCTCAAGCTCTCAGGCGAGAGCTTGATGGGTGAACAAGGATTTGGCATTGACCCTCAGCGGCTTGCCGATTATGCCGCCCAAATAAAGGAAATACACGACATGGGCGTGGAGATTGGCATCGTGATTGGCGGCGGCAACATCTTCCGTGGGCTTAGCGGCTCGCAAAAGGGTTTCGACCGTGTGAAAGGTGACCAGATGGGCATGTGCGCCACGGTAATCAACTCCTTGGCGCTTAGCTCGGCATTAGGAGCCATAGGCGTGAAAAACAAGGTGATGACTGCCATCAGGATGGAGCCGATAGGGGAGTTCTACAACAAGTGGAAAGCCATCGACGCCCTTGAAGCTGGATACATTTGCATATTCTCGGCAGGCACAGGCAATCCTTATTTCACGACAGACACAGGCTCGTCGCTTCGCGGAATAGAGATTGAGGCAGACGTGATGCTGAAAGGCACGCGTGTGGATGGTGTCTACACGGCTGACCCAGAGAAAGACCCCACGGCAAAGAAGTTTAAGGAAATATCTTACCATGAGGTGCTTGAACGTGGATTGAAAGTAATGGACCTGACCGCAATCTGCATGTGCCAAGACAACCATCTGCCAATATACGTGTTCAACATGGATGTCGTTGGCAACCTAAAGAAGGTGATTGACGGTGAGGAGATAGGAACCCTCGTAAAGCCTTAAGGCCATAATTGGCCTTAAGGAAAGAGGTTTCAAGATAAACGCTTTGCGTCATCAGTGGTTCATTTCCTGTTTCTCAGCACGCTGAGAAGCTCAGAGTTTTCGGTTGGTGAGCCAATGCTGACGCGAAGGCAGTCTTTGCAAAGCGTTACCCGCGTGCGGTTCCTGACGATGATGCCATTGTCTACGAGGTAGTCGTATATGGCTTGCGCGTCCGTCATGCGCGCGAGGAAGAAGTTGGCGTCGGTAGGGAACACTTGAACACACTCTGGAAGTTCCTTGAAAGCTTGTAACATGTGCTTTCGCTCCAGAAGAATGATGTTGACCCATTTCTCAACCATCTCCACATTGTCAAGTTCTTCAAGGGCCTGCTTTTGCGTAAGCAGGTTGACATTGTAAGGGTACTTGACTTTGTTGAAGAGGTCTATAATCTCCTTGCTCGCAAACGCCATGCCCAAACGGATTGCCGCACATCCCCAAGCCTTGCTCATGGTGTTGAGAACAATGATGTTAGGGAACTCGGCAAGGCGTTTGCGGAATGTACGCACAGTAGAGAAGTCGCTGTAAGCCTCATCAACGACAACAATGCCATCAAACCGTGAAATGAGCTTCTCTATCTCGCTAACTTCAAGGTTGTTTCCCGTTGGATTATTTGGAGAGCAGAGCCACACTACCTTTGTGCGCTTGTCGCAAGCTGCCAAGAGCTTGTCGGCGTTGAGTTGGTAGCCTTCGTCGAGAAGCACGGGCTTATACGTCACGTCGTTGATGTCGGCGCACACCTTGTACATGCCGTAGGTTGGCTCAATGGCGACGACATTATCGACTTGCGGTCGGCAAAATACCCTGTAAACCAAGTCTATGGCTTCGTCAGAACCATTGCCCAGGAAGATGCATTCCGGTTTAACATGCTTATACTTAGAGAGCTTTGCCTTGACTTCCGTCTGTAATGGGTCAGGATAGCGGTTGAATGGAGAGTTGTAAGGGTTCTCGTTGGCATCGAGAAACACGTGTGCCTCATGCCCGCTATATTCATTGCGTGCTGAACTGTAAGGTGCAAGTCGCCAAATGTTTGGTCTTACCAAGTCGTGAAGCTGTTTCATTTCTATTTGTTTTTCATTTCAAGGCTGTCCATCCTAAGTCGCATCGCGTTGGCGTGTGCTTCCAATTGCTCATTCTCCGCCATGCAGACAACAGTCTTCCCTATGCTGCGTATGCCGTCCTCGTTGAGGTGTTGGAAAGTCACCTTGCGGTTGTAACTGTCAAGGTTCACGCCGTTGTAGGCAAGCGCGTATTGATGGGTGGGAAGCGTATGGTTCGTGCCGCTGGCATAGTCGCCCGCGCTCTCACATGCCCACTGGCCAAGGAACACGCTACCGGCATTAACCACCTTATCGGCAAGTCGCTCATAATCCGCCGTGGCAATGATTAGATGTTCCGGGGCGTAAAGATTGCAGAGCGCCATGGCTTCATCGCTGTCTTTTACAAGAACCAGCTTTGAGTTTTCCAATGTCTTTGCCGCGAGCTCGCGACGTGGAAGCGGTTGCAGCTGCTTGTCTATCTCGCGCCTCACGTCATCGAGAAGTTGCTTCGATGTCGTAATCATTATCACTTGTGAGTCTATTCCGTGCTCCGCTTGCGACAGCAGGTCAGCGGCGACATATACAGGATTGCTTGTCTCGTCAGCGTAAACGCAGACCTCGCTTGGTCCTGCCGGCATGTCGATGGCAACATCGTGGATGCTCACTTGTTGTTTGGCTGCCATGACAAACTGGTTGCCTGGGCCAAATATCTTGTAAACTTTAGGCACCGTTTCCGTGCCATAAGCCATCGCGCCAATGGCCTGTACGCCACCAGCCTTGTAAATCTTGCTTACACCAGCTATCTTTGCCGCCGCAAGGATGGCAGGGTTCACCTTGCCTTCCTTGTTAGGAGGCGTGCAAAGCACTATCTCTTTGCATCCCGCGATTTTTGCCGGCGTGGCGAGCATGAGGACTGTGGAAAAGAGTGGGGCAGTGCCACCAGGGATATACAGTCCGACCTTTTCTATTGCTATGCTCTTCTGCCAGCAGGTCACCCCTTTGCAGGTCTCAATATGTTGTCCCTCTCCAAACTTCTGTGCCTCATGAAAAACGGCAATGTTATGGTGGGCCTGTTCAAGAGAGGCTTTTAAGTCGCTTGATATAGAGTCAAAAGCCTCGTTTATCTCTTCCTCCGAGACTTCCAGGGAAGACAATTTCACATGGTCAAACTTCTCCTCATATTTCTTTATCGCTTCATCACCGTTTTCCTTGATGTCTTGAAGCACGCCCGACACCGTGGCGTTGAGCTTTGACAAATCCATGTGAGGACGCTCCACTATAGAGCTCCAATCTGAATGTGCAGGATATTTTATGATTTTCATTCTTACAGAATCATTTTTTCTATTGGACTAACCAAAATGCCTTGCGCGCCCAGCTCCTTTAGCTTGTTTATGATTTCCCAAAAACGCTTCTCATCGAGCACGGTGTGTATGGCACACCAGTTTGGGTCTGAGAGTGGGATTATGGTAGGGCTCTTTATTCCTGGCAAGACCGCGGCAATGTCGGCAAGCTTGTCCTTTGGAGCGTTCATCATGACATACTTCTTGTCTTGCGCTGACCTCACAGCCTTGAAGCGGAAGAGCATCTCATTTAGGATGTCGTGTTTTTCCTCGTCCATGTTAAGGTTGCCAATGAGCAATGCCTCGCTCTTGATTACGACTTCAACCTCCTTTAGGTTGTTGTGTACCAGTGTTGAGCCACTGCTTACGATGTCGAAAATGGCATCGGCCAAGCCAATGCCGGGACTTATCTCCACAGAGCCCGTTATGACATGGATGTCGGCATGGATATTGTTCTTGTTCAGGAAGCGCTTGAGAATGCCTGGATAACTCGTAGCGATTTTCTTGCCGTTAAACCATTCAAGCCCCTCGTAATTGGCAGCCTTGGGAATTGCCAAAGACAAGCGGCACTTTGAAAAACCAAGGCGGTCGATAATCTGCGCATTCTCTTGTCTTTCCTCATACTCATTCTCACCTACGATACCAATGTCAGCGACACCGCTGGCAACACTTTGTGGAATGTCGTCATCACGGAGAAAGAGCACTTCCAACGGGAAGTTGGTGCTCTGCACGAGCAGGGTGCGCTTGCTTGGACTCACTTTGATGTCCGCTTCCGCAAGGAGATTCATGCAGTCCTCATAGAGGCGGCCTTTTGACTGAATGGCAATTCTTAACATATTAGTATGTATTTGTGTCTTTTTTCTATATAATTGATAATATTCGTTGCAAAAGTAGCGCAATTTTCTTATATATCCAATAAAGTTCGTAATTTTGTAGATAATTAATCTATGAGGTTTCATATAAATTACATAATTTTCCTTTTCTGTTTGCTTTTCGTGTTTTCTTGTCAGGAAAAGAAACACGCGGAGATGACTCCTTGGGGAACGCCGCTTGAAGGCGACTCTATTCCCCAAGGCGAAAAATTCGGCCTTAATGATATCGTGAGCAATGGCGAGATGATAGTCGCCACGCTGTCTGGTCCCGAGACTTATTACGACTACCATGGTCGCGGCATGGGATTGCAATATCTGCTTTGCCAGAAATTTGCCGACAAGTTAGGGGTGTCGCTCCGCGTGGACGTTTGCAAAGACACGGCCGAGGTGGTTCGCAAGATCAAGAACGGCGACGTTGACATCGTGGCTTTGCAATTGCCCGATTCCGTGAAAGGTGTTGACTATACCAACGTTAAGGTTGACTCGCTGAAGCATGGCTGGGCGGTGAATTCTGATAACGAGGACCTTGCCAAGAGCCTTGACTCTTGGTTCAATAAAGACATGGTGGCAAAGACGCGCAGGGAGGAGTCGTTTTGGCTTTCCACGGCAAGTGTCCGCCGGCATGTCTTCTCTCCAATGCTCAATCGTTCGAAGGGCATAATATCTCGATATGACAAGTATTTCATGATGTACGCTCCACTTGCCCGTCTTGATTGGAGGCTAATGGCCGCGCAGTGTTACCAGGAGTCAACCTTTGACCCTAACGCGCGCTCATGGGCGGGAGCATGCGGCTTAATGCAAATCATGCCTGGCACGGCCGACCATTTGGGCATCCCAAGGTCATCGCTTTACAACCCTGAGGAGAACATTGCCGCTGCGGCCAAATACTTGCTTGAGTTGGGCGGCCATTTCGCCGACGTGCCTGCCTCAGAGCGTGTCTGGTTCCAATTGGCGAGCTATAATGGCGGAGCCAATCACGTGCGCGACGCCATGGCCCTGGCACGGAAACACGGGCGCAACCCTCATCGCTGGGCTGATGTCTCGGAGTTCGTGTTAAAGCTCTCCCAGCCACAATACTACAATGACCCTGTTGTGAGAAATGGTTACATGCGAGGCACTGAGACCGCCAACTATGTCAGCCGCATTCGCGATCGGTGGGCACAGTATCGCGGAGCTGCCGGTGGCGGAAGCATTGGCGGATTTGTCACGTCGCCGGAAAGGGCTCGGCGTGGATACCGATGGCATCTTTAAGTGCTCCGCCCATCCCCATTTTTAGGTATTTTTACGTCGCAGGGAAACAAAAGCAGCACAAGAGGCAAAGACTGTTCTGTAAATTTTAATAATTTTGCAAGACAAACGCATTATGATATGAAGAACCAGAAAGTATACGAGCCAACCGACAAGCTCATTAATGTCATTAGTGATAACTATTCGGTTTTACAAAGTCTGGGTGCTTTTGGTATTAACCTTGGCTTTGGAGACAAGACCGTGGAAGAAGTGTGTTATGACGAGAAAGTTGATACCTACACTTTCCTTGCCGTTGTTAACTTCACGGTGAACGGCTACAAAATCTTTGATGACGCGACAAGCATCTCAGTACCTACACTTATTCATTATCTTAAAGCGAGCCATGAGTATTTTCTCGGCTACCAGTTGCCTACAATAAGGAAGAAGCTTGAGGAGGCCCTTGACACGGAGAACAACCTGGCGAAACTGATACTCAAGATCTTTACCGAATATGAACACACCACCAAGAATCATATGCAATATGAGGAAAAGACGGTGTTCCCTTATGTGGAGGCCCTTGAGCGGCATGAGCAACCCTCTGGTTATGACGTGCAAACTTATTCAAAGCACCATACCGCCACAGACCGCAAGCTCAATGAGCTAAAGAACATTATCATAAAATACTTGCCGCCTGACGGCTTGCACAACCATCAGCTCACCTCAGCTCTCTATGACATATACAATTGCGAGGAATGGCTGAGGCAACATGCCGCCGTTGAAGAGCACATCTTCATCCCTGCCGTCCGCTTGCTGGAGCAAAAGTCAAGGCAGAGCGACGTGAGCATGAAGATACAAAACATCATTGGCAAGGCGAAAGCGTCTGACGAGGCTCTCAGCGACCGCGAGAGGGAGGTTATCATTGCCCTCGTCCAAGGCATGACAAACAAGGAGATTGCCGAGCATCTGTTCATTTCCACCAATACCGTCATCACGCATCGCCGCAACATTGCCAAGAAGCTGCAAATCCACTCGCCGGCGGGACTCACCATATATGCCATCGTCAACAACTTGGTCGACATCAGCAGCGTGAAGCTTTGACATCCATACGCAAAGTCTTTCACCTTCTGTTTCCTTTTTCGGCACACACATACAAGAAAACGGCACCTTTACCGACGAAAGCGGGCAAGGGTGCCGTTCTTGCGTATGGAGCAAACTCTAAGGCTTAGATGAACGGTGTAAGAAGGTGGGCGAACCAGCCACGGAACCTTTGCCATGGCGTTCTCCATTGCTTCCATTTCTCAGGAGTGAGCATGAATGAGTCTTTCGTCTCAGCGTCGAACAGCTGGTCAAGCTCATCGGTCGTGCATGGGTCAATGATGACGGCGTTCTCCTCATAGTCCCACGAAAGGCTGCGGGAGTTGAGGTTTGCCGAGCCGACAGTGCAAAACTTCCCGTCCACCATAATAATCTTGGTGTGATGGAAGCCAGGCTCATACAGCCAAATGGTGCAGCCTTTTTTCATCAGTTTGTGGGCATTGTAGAAGCCGCAGTCGGGCGTCAACGGAATGTCGCACTTCACCGAAAGCATTATCTCAACCTTGACGCCACGCTTTGCCGCGTCTTTCAAGGCCTTCTTTATCTTATGGTTAAGCGTGAAGTAGGGATTTATGATTTTAATGCTGTCTTTGGCGTAGCGAATGGCATTGGTGTAAAACTCCCTGATAATCTTGTTCGACGTGTGCGGCTCGCGGTTTATTATCCCTATCATCTTATGCCCTGCGCTTGGGCAGGTGTCGGGTTTAAGACCCGTTAAGTAGCTGTCGTTGCCCGAGGCGCGAAAATATTTATCGCCATGAATGTCTTGCTTGGTCACCTTCCTCCACATTTTCATGAAGATCCTTTGCAAGGTGTTAACCTCTGAGCCTTGTATGCGGCAGTGCATGTCGTGCCAGGAACCCACTTGCTTGGTTCCTTTTATGTAATAATCGGCCACGTTCATGCCGCCCGTGTATGCCACCTGGCCATCTATTATCACAATCTTCCTGTGGTCACGACTCCAGATGTCGTTGAACCATGGGAACCTCACCGGATTGAATTCGTATATCTCTATGCCTTGCTTCCTGATGTCCTGTATGTCGACCTTTCGCATCGGCCTATTGTTAGAGATATTGCCGAAACCATCAAACAGCAAGCGCACCTCAACGCCTTCCTTCACCTTTTTCGCGAGACGGGCGATAAGCTCATGGTTTATGGAGTCGTTCCTGAAGTTGAAATACTCCATATGGATAGACGACTTTGCCTCGCTTATGGCCTTAAACATGTCGTCGAACTTCTCTTGACCGTTCATCAGCAATGTCACGCTGTTGTCATGAGAGAACGTCACACCACATTTCTCAAGGTGGCGAACGATAAGGGAGTCACTGCCTTGCGCCGTAGCTAGGCATGGTAAGAGTAAGAATAAAAGAACTATTTGTATCCTGTAAACAGACTTCATTGTTATGTGTAGCTATACATTTTAGAGCATAGATGACGCATAGCTGTCAACTATTCCAAGCAGATGCTTCTCCTTATCGCATACCAGCACGGAGTGTATCTTATACCTGTGCATAATGCGTTGAATCTCCGACACTTTAACGTTTGGCAGCACCGTCTTTGGCTCTCGTGTCATGATGTCGGCCACGGTATGGTCGAAGAATTCCGCCTGCCACTTCTGCATGGCTCGCCTTATGTCGCCGTCGGTTATTATTCCGGCGATGGTCTTGTCATCGTTGAGAGCCACGCCGAGCCCGAGCTTTCCTCTCGACACCTCTATTATGGCTTCGCCAAGGTGCATGTCTTGCGGTATTATTGGCAGGTCGTCTGTTCTCATCACGTCTTCCGCGATGGTGAGAAGCCGCTTTCCCAGTTCGCCGCCGGGATGGAACTGCGCGAAGTCGCGCGGCTTGAAGTCCCTCACCCTCATCAAGGCCACCGCCAAGGCGTCACCCATGGCGAGCGCCGCCGTAGTGGAGCTTGTCGGAGCGAGATTGAGCGGGCACGCCTCATGCTCCACGTACACTTTGACGTGCACCGTGGAATATTTCGCGAGCAGCGAGTCTGGATTCCTGCTCATTCCAATGATAGGCACGTGCATGTGGAGCAAGATAGGTATGAACCTGAGCAATTCATCGGTCTGGCCGGAGTTGCTCAAGGCCAGTACGACGTCTTCCGATGTCATGGCCCCAAGGTCGCCATGATAAGCGTCGAGGGGATTGATGAAAAACGCCGGCGTGCCTGTCGAGGCAAGCGTGGCCGCGATCTTGGCACCGATGTTGCCGCTCTTTCCTACGCCTGTCACAATCACCTTGCCGTGGCAATGATACATTAGTTCCACGGCTTTCTCAAAATTCTCGTCGAGTTGGGGGATAAGGTTGAGTATGGCCTGTGCCTCATCGCGCAAGCATTGCTCACCATAAGCCTTTGAGTGTATCAGTCTTTCCTCTTGTGTGTTTGTTGTCATGCCCTTTCCTCGTCTATTTAATCCTTTATCAGTTTTTCAATCAGAGGCTGCAGCTTGTCAAGCTCCAGCATGTTGGCCGCGTCTGACAGTCCCTTGTCGGGATCTGGATGCACCTCGAAGAAGTAGCCGTTCGCGCCAAAGGCTTTCGCCGCGAGAGCCATTGCCGGCACGAAGCGGCGGTCGCCCACCGTCTTGCCGTTGCCGGCGGAGGGCCGCTGCACGCTGTGAGTGCAGTCCATGACGACGGTTTGTGCTATCTCTTTCATGTCGGGTATGTTGCGGAAGTCCACCACGAGGTTATTATACCCGAAACAGTTGCCCCGCTCGGTGAGCCACACCTCCTTGGCTCCGCTCTCCATGGCTTTCTCATAAGGATAGCGCATATCCTTTCCCGACAAGAACTGTGCCTTTTTTATGTTTACCACCTTTCCCGTCTTCGCCGCCGCCACCAGCAGGTCGGTTTGGCGGCAGAGAAACGCCGGTATCTGCAAGATGTCGACCACCTGGCCCGCCGGTTCCGCTTGCCACGCCTCATGAATATCGGTGGTAAGCTTCAAGCCGTAATTGGCCTTCACGTCGGCAAGCATCCGCAGTCCCTTGTCGATGCCTGGGCCGCGGAAAGAGCGCAGGCTCGTGCGGTTGGCCTTGTCGAAACTCGCCTTGAAGATGATGTCGGTGCCGAGGCGGCGGTTTATGTCGACCAGCGTTTGTGCTACGGTGTCGAGAAGCTCGGCAGACTCTATTACGCACGGCCCGGCTATCAACCTCACTTGGTTGGCCCGCGTGCCGCGGTTGCCTTGCATGTTGTTATCTTGCTGCTTGTTATTCTCCATGGTATACTTATTATTTCGAGACGATGATGTTGTCCGCCTCCTCCTCAGAGTCGGCGTGCTGTATCTTCGACGGCGCCGGGGCCACGAGATGTGCCGTGTCAGACACGATATGTATGTCGCGTTGCGGATAAGGAATCTCAATGTCCTTGTCGTTCAACGCGTTGTACACGGCCTCCATGATATCGCCCTCGGCGTAGGTTTGCTTCCTTGAGTCGACCCAAGCGAGAATCTTGAAGTCGATGGAATTGTCGCCGAATCCCGCGAACACCGTTTTCAGATACTTTATGTAGTTTTGCTTGTTCAGCTTTGTCACGGCGGCGTCGATGGCGCCTTTCACCTCCGGCACCCTTGTGCCATAAGCCACGCCAATGGGTATTATCGACAGCACGTTGCCGTGGTTGCGCGTCAGGTTCTTGTAGTTCTTCGAGAACAGTTGCGAGTTCTGGTAGTTTATCACCGAGCCGTCGAGCGCTTCCACCGTCGTCGAGGTATAGCTTATGTTTCTCACCGTGCCCTTTGTTCCGTCGATGGATATGTAGTCGCCCACCTTTATTCGTCCGGCCATGAGCGAGATGCCATAGTAGAGGTTCTCGAGGATGTCTTTCATGGCGAATCCGATACCGGTGGAGAGACCAGCCGAGATGGCCACGATCCATGAGTTGTCTATATGGAAGATGGTGAGCGTGACGAGCAACCACGCTCCCCATATCACCACTTGTATGAGGTTGCGCCACATGGCCGTGTGGCTCATCACGGTTTGCATGCTCGGCTTGCGATCCTCCTCTTTCGCCTTGCGTTGCTCGCGGAGGGTCAGCTGGTAGTGGAGCGTGTGCAACGACACGTGGTTCACATATTTTGCCAAGAAGAAGAACACCGACGCTTGCACGGCGCGCATGATGCTGAACGTGAACTTGTCGGTATTCACCAGCGAGCGGTTGAAGAGCGAGAGCGTGGTGTCGCTGAGGTTGAATACGTCGGCTGCCCAATAGATGCTTATCAGGATTGACAGGGTGCCGAGGATAGGCAGGGCCGCCGTGTAAACGAGGCGGAAGAACCATGTGCGGCTCACTGGCGTGTTGTCGTCGAAGAACTTCCGCTTGGGGTCGTTGCCGTATTGCTTCAGCAGGTCCGACACGCAGGTTATGGTGAGTATGCAGGTGAGCTGCATTGTCCACCAGATGAGTATCTCCACCGAGAGGAGCGAGTAGCCCACCATCGACGCCACGTCGCTCGCGAGGAAGACCGTGAGCGACACCCATGCGTAGAAAGAGTCGGTGGCTGGCAGTTGGCGGGAGTTCTTCATTATAGCGAACCATTGCCAAATGGTGAAGAGCAGCAGGAGCAAGGGCATCACGAGGTTCGACAAGACGTTGGGTATGAGCACTATGCGGAAGAATATCACGATGAAGCACATGGCCATGATTGGCGTGTAGATTTTCAGGCCGTGGAGTATCTGCTTGCCGTCGAGCCTGATGAGCAGCGACAGCAAGATGACGGCCATCAGCCAGGCGTACTCCACGAGCAGGCCTGAAGCCATGGAAAGGAAGTTCTGGCTTATGGTTGCCTTCACCATGCCCAAGACGGCGGCAAACGTTATCACGGTGGCCGCGAGGATGATGCACACGCGCTTGGCGCGGAAGTTCTCCTTTGCCTTCTCGCCGCCGTCAGAGCCGAAGAGCCAACGCAGCAGGAAGTCGGCCTTGTCTCTTTTCACGAGCCGCGTGATGACGAAGCCAATGACGATGTAAGCCAAGCCCGCGGCTATCAAGGCGTAGAAAGCTATGAGCGCGAGCAAGATGAGGATGATGCGGCTGTCCCAGTCGGAGCGGAACTTGTTTGTGGGCCGGTATTTCTCAGCCATGGTCTGGCTTGTCGTCTTCACCTCGCTCTTTATGTTGCGCAGCAGCGTCAACACGTTGTCGCCATTGTTGGAGAATATGCTTGCCTGTATCTCCGCGTAGCGCTTGTTGGCGTAGTCGTTGAGGCCCTTCAGCCTCGCCTCAGTCTTATTATATATGTCTATATATTGCTGGCTTTGCTGCTTCTTGTAGTTCAATGTGCGCCTTATGTTCACCGCGAGCGTTAGGCACACGTTGCGGTCTGTTTTCTCCTTTGGCGACAGGGCGTTGACATACATGGAGCTGAGGTCTGAAATCAGGCTGTCGTATCTTGTTATCTCCGTATTGGCCTCGTTGACATATTCGCGGAACGGCCCCACCGACTCCTTGAAGCTCTTGTATTGCTCCGTCGCCTCGTGGCAGGCGTAGGTCAGGTTGAACACGTTGCCGCTCTTTTGCGAATAGAGCATGATGGCGTTTTGCTGGCTGCGGTTCATCGTCGAGATGAGCTGCTTCATCACCAGTTCCCTCTGTTCCTTTTGCGCGCCCGACTGCCTTTCAAGCTTGTTGTGATAGTTGGTCAGCTCTATGCGGAGCATGGCCAACGAGCCGCCTATGTTGCGCTCCTTGAGCACGGCATGGGATGGCAGCGCCACAAGTAGAAACAATATGATAATTAAGAGAAATGTCTTGCGCATAACTTTGATGTTAACCACGGCGCAAAGGTAATAAATATTTTTATATGTACCAAACTTATACATTATCAGCCAATATGGCAAAAAAAGTTTTTTGTTTCAATAAGTTGTCGTTTCAATAAGTTGTATTAACTTTGCAGTACTCAAGAAGAAAGCTATTTAGATATATGAATAAACTCATTCTTTTTTGTTTGTCACTGCTTATGTCGACAAGTGTTTCCTTAGCGTCTGAGCCTATTACCCTGAAGCAGGTAACCTCTGGCGAGTTTGCCGCCGAGGGTGTCTCGGGCATCAATCCCATTAAAGGCACCGACCAATACGCCCGCGTGTCAGCCGACGGGAAGCGCGTCGAGCAGTATTCCTTCAAGACCGGCAAGCTCACGTCGGTGCTCTTCGACGTGGATCACACCCAAGGCGAGCAAATCAAGGGCTTCGATGGCTACGTCATGTCGCCCGACGGCACACGCATGCTCATCGCCACGAAGCGCGAGAAGGTGTATCGCCGCTCCTACAAGGCGGTGTTCTACATCTACACCATCAAGAGCCGCAAGCTGGAGAAGCTCTCCGACGGCGGCCCGCAGCAATGCCCGGTGTGGTCGCCCGACGGCTTGCAAGTGGCGTTCGTGAGAGACAACAACATCTTTCTCGTGAAGCTGCTCTACGACAACGCCGAGAGCCAGGTGACCAAGGACGGTAAGTTCAACGAGATAATCAACGGCATACCCGACTGGGTCAACGAGGAGGAGTTTGAGTTCAACACGGCCTTGACCTTCAACGCCGACGGCACCATGCTTTGCTGGCTGAAATACGACGAGAAGAACGTGGGGCAATATTCGCTCCAGCTCTACAAGGGCAGCCATCCCGCCCACGACGACTATTCCGTCTACCCCGGAGTGTACAGCTACAAATACCCAAAGGCGGGCCAAGACAACTCGAAGATGTCGGCCTGGAGCTATGACATCAAGAGCCACAGGACGCAGAAGCTGCAAGTGCCTCTCGACGCCGACGGCTACATGCCGCGCATCGTGCCGACTCCCAACGCCGACAAGGTGCTGGTCTACACCATGCCGAGACATCAAGACGTGCTCAACCTCTATGCCGCCAACCCTCGCAGCACCGTGGCCCACTTGCTCTTGAAAGAGAGCGTGGCCAAGTACGTGAAGGAGGAGACCATGGTCAACCTCAAGATTGGCGACAACTACATCTTGGTGCCTTCCGACCGCGACGGCTACAACCACATCTACGTGTACAACCACAACGGGCAGCTGCTCAGGAAGGTAGCCCCAGGCAACTACGACATCACCGACGTCTATGGCATGGACGAGGCCACGGGCGACATCTATTACCAGGCGGCGGCACTCAACCCTCACGACAGGCAGGTTTACGTGGCCCACAAGAACGGCAAGACGGAGAGGCTGACGCGACAGGAAGGCTGGAACACCGCCGTGTTCTCCGGCGACTTCAAGTATTTCCTCAACTCGTGGAGTGACTACAACACGCCTTACGTCTATACCACGCGAAGCAACAACGGCAACGTGATTGCCACCAACGTGGACAACAAGAAGCTGAAGGAGAAAATAGCCCGGTTTGGCTGGGTGAAGAAAGAGCCTTTCTCGTTTACCACCTCCGAGGGTGTGAAGCTCGACGGATGGATTGTGAAGCCTGCCGACTTCAACGCCTCACGCAAGTATCCCGTCATCATGTTCCAATACAGCGGCCCGGGCAACCAGCAAGTGGTCAACTCGTGGAACGCAGGCTCAATGGGGCAGGGTGGCGCCTACGACATGTATCTCGCCCAGCAGGGCTTCATCGTCGTTTGCGTTGACGGTCGTGGCACGGGTGGCCGCGGTGCCGAGTTTGAGAAGTGCACTTACCAGAAGCTTGGCGCCCTGGAGTCTAAAGACCAGGTGGAGACGGCTCTCTACCTCGGCACGCTTCCTTATGTTGACAAGGCCAACATCGGCATCTGGGGATGGAGCTTCGGCGGCTTCTGCACGCTGATGAGCATGAGCGAAGGCCGACCAGTGTTCAAGGCGGGCGTGGCAGTGGCACCACCGACAAGTTGGCGTTACTACGACACCGTTTACACCGAGCGTTACATGCGCACGCCGCAGGAGAATCCCACAGGCTACGACGATTGCCCGATAAGCCGCGCTCCGAAGCTCAATGGCGCGCTGCTCATCTGTCATGGCTCTGCCGACGACAACGTGCATCCGCAAAACACGTTTGAATATTCCGAGGCGCTTGTGCAGGCCGACAAGGACTTCAAGGAGAATATCTATACCAACCGCAACCACAGCATCTACGGCGGAAACACGCGCAACCACCTGCTGAGGCAAATCACGCAGTGGTTTATGGAGCACCTGAAATAAGGACGCGGATTTCTCACTGAACCCCCGGCGTTTTCATCGTCACGACAATAGGGACAATGGCAGACAATACATGGTCACCATTGTCCCTATTGTCATGTTGGGTGTGCATGGCAAGGACGTACGGAAATTGACGTGTATGTTTTATGAATGAACGTTGAAATGTAAAATATTATTGCCGAAATTTAACACTTGGGAACAGGTGCATTTAGAGCGGAAAAAGGGTAGCCTTCAGCCATTTGAAAATGCCGCGGGCTGGTTTTCTGCCAAAAAGTTTTGCCGTTACGGTACAATCGCGTTGCCGTTACACTGTAATCGCAACGCGATTGTACCGTAACGGCAACGCGATTACACCGTAACGGCGACGCGATTGCACCGTAACGGCGACGCAAAATCAGCGTATCGGCAACGCCTGGGAACCGTAAAATACGCAACCAGTTGATAGCCAGTATATTATCAAAACAGCCCATAATTGCGATTTTTCCAGCCAAGAGATGACTTTATTGAAAAAAATCGATTCTCAGACGACCATTTGTAAAATATTATCATAGTGCAAGGGCCGGTCTTGTGCCGGCCCCTGCATTTTGACAGATGTTCCCTCTTCCATCTTTTTGCCATTCGAGGTGCGGACGGCCACAGGGACCGCCCCTGCAAGGTAAAAAGGCCAAAACCTGCGTTATTAAAACTTTTTAAATAAAAGATTGTGAAAAAATACTGGCTCGACGAAGACCTACCGTCAAGAGCGCGTGCGCGAGTAATCGCGAGAAGCATAAAGTGGTTGTTTTTTTTGGGTTTTACAATCATTGTTTGTAAATTTGCAGAAAACACAACAAAAACCGTTAAACACAATTTTGATATGGCAATCGATGGTATATTTCGAGACGAAATAGAGCTAAAGCAACTGGATAAGTTCTTTGCCATGGAAATGGGACGGCAAATCCACCGTTACATCAAGGCACGTGGCTCGATGTCCATGCTGGAGAAGATTGAACAGCGAGTGGAGACGCTCTCCATCCCTGAGCGCGAGCGTGCCATGGCTAAATACATTAACCTCAACCGCAAGGTTATCGCCAATCTCGACTGGCGCATGCTCATAGCCCGCTCTATGGCAAACTACTGCGATTCGTACAACTATTTCGTGAAAATGGTGGCCGACGAGGAAACCATGAACTTCTACGTGAAGCGCATGAAGGAAAAATATGTAAGGTTTCACGAGGTGTTTGAGGAGAACGGCAAGTATGGCATCAAGGACTCTGACGGCACCATCCTCGTTCACGCGCGCTACGATTTCTTGCGCACCCCGTTTGTATATGTCGACGACCTGGTGTCCATGCCCGTCATAGCCGAGAAAGAGGGCAAGATGGGACTGGTGTTGCCCGACGGCCACGACACCGTGGTGCTGCAGTTCGACTACGACGACATTTCCCTTCGCGACGAAGATCCGTGGTTCGAGCTTACCAAAGACGGCGAGACCATTCTTTGGAACGGGCTTGACGAGTTGAGGAAATAAGTCCATTGCCTGCGATGAGAAAAAAGATCATGCTCATGGTGTCCACATTCTTGTTGTGGACACTGTTTTTCGTATTGCAAAAACCATTGTTTTTGCTAATCTATGGTGGACTCGCCAGCGTTATTGACGTGATATGGCACGGATTGCCTCTCGACTTGTCGATGGCTGGCTATCTCACGGCCGTCCCGGCTCTGGTATTGACGATAAGCGGCTTGCCCATACGTGGGCTTCAGTCGAAGAAAGCCGGCAGGGTGATGATGGCGGTTGTCGGCGGGTGGTCGCTCATAGGAGCCTTGGCGGTATCGCTCTCGTTTGTTTCCAACATGGCCCTGTATGGCTATTGGGGATATCCTCTTGACTCGACACCATTGTTTTTCCTCTTTTCCTCGCCCACGTCGGCCATGGCAAGCGTGGCATGGTGGCAAGCCTTTCTCGGTGTGGCCGCCATTGTCGCCACGGTGGCAGTCATCCTCGTGGCGTTCCATTTGCTTTGGCGCAAGTGGGGTGGCGACGTGTTCACGCAAAAGACGGGTCGCCTGCAATGGCTTCCGCTGCTCTTGCTCACGGCCCTGCTGTTTTTGCCCATACGCGGTGGCGTAACCGTGTCGACAATGAACTCGGGAAGAGCCTATTTCTCATCGGTTCAAGAACTGAACCACGCCGCAGTGAACCCTCTCTTGTCTTTCATGGAGAGCGTCTCCCACAACGAGGACTTCTCTGCGCAATACCGCTTCATGGACGATGCCAAGGCACAGGCTGTTTACCGCCAAATGTACCACAAGGCTTCGCAAGACAGCGTCACGCCATTACTCCGGCAGGGCGTGAGTAGGCCCGACGTGTATATCGTAATCATGGAGAGCTTCTCCGACACGGTGACAAACGTGCGAGGCGTAACGCCCTGCATCAACAGGCTGAAACGCGAAGGCATATATTTCAACAGGCTCTATGCCAACAGCTTCCGCACCGACAGGGGACTGGTCTCCGTACTGCAAGGCTATCCGGCGCCGGCCACGGTGAGCCTGATGAAGTTTCCACGGAAGACCGCCAACCTGCCGTCGATAGCCGCTCACCTTGAGAAAAACGGCTACGACACATATTATTATTATGGCGGCGACGCCGACTTCACCAACATGCGGTCGTTTCTTATCAACCAAGGGTTCAAGCACATCATGGAAGACGTAGACTTCCCGATAGACGAGCGGCTGAGCAAATGGGGTGTGCCAGACCACCTGCTCATGAAGCGCGTTGAGCGCGACCTGAGCAACCTGCCCGGCGATGGCAAGCCACGGCTGACGGTCATTCAGACGTCAAGCTCGCACGAGCCGTTCGACGTGCCTTATCACCGCTTGAAAAACAAGATTCTAAACGCCTTTGCCTATGCCGACAACAGCGTAGGCGAATTCGTGGAATATCTGAAGCGCAGCAAGAAGTGGGACAACAGCCTCGTGATACTCGTGCCCGACCATCTCGGTGCCTGGCCAGAGCATCCCGACAATTTCAAGCCCTGGCGATACCACGTGCCACTGATTTGGACTGGCGGCGCCATACGCCGGCCAATGACCGTCAGCACCTATGGCTCGCAACAAGACATAGCCGCCACGCTGTTGTCGCAGTTGGGAATAGCCCACGACGACATGATTTTCAGCAAGGACATGATGAACACTGCCGTCAACCACTTCGCGTTTTTCCTGCCAAACGATGGGTTGGGAATGATAACAACAGACAACACGTTAATCTACGACAACATACAGCAAAAGGTGATCTACGACGCCGGCAACAAGAAAGGCGCGAACCTCAAAGGCGGCAAGGCCTTGCTCCAGGTGTTGTTTGATGATATAGCTAAAAGGTAAGAAAAATGATCGTTACAGCCATGCTCATGTCGTTGCTTGCCACCTTGGTGAAGTGGGACACCACTGTCACGTTGGCCATTAACGGCTTTCATTGCGACTATCTCGACAATTTCATGATGATGTATTCGGGGCGTTTCATTTGGATACCGCTTTACTTGAGCCTGTTCGTCGTCATGGTGCGCAAGTTCCCACTGAAGCCTGTGATTTGCAACCTGCTGCTCATGGTTATCTTGATAACGCTTTGCGACCAGATAGTCTCTTCTGGCATACGGCCCTTCGCTTACCGTTTGCGCCCCGCCAATCTCGACAACCCCATCTCTCCGCTGGTTCACGTGGTTGACGGTTATCGTGGCGGCAGATACGGCTTTCCCTCGGCTCACGCGGCAAACTGCTGGGGGGCGTTCTTCTTCGTCTCCTATGTCTTTCGCCGTAGCGTGTTGTCGTATGTGCTGGCCGCATGGGCATTGGTGATGTGCTGGTCACGCGTTTACCTTGGCGTCCACTATGTAGGCGACGTGACATGCGGCATGCTCGTGGGCCTGGCAAACGCGAGCGTCGTCTATTACCTGTTCCAGCATTACCTGCGCAAGTATGCCCAGCCGTTTCGCCCGAAAGAGAACACGTGCAAGCTCTACACGCCCGCTGTGGTTTGCGGCGTGGAGACACTGTGCATGCTCATAATGGCATTCTTCACCCGATTTTCTTTCTGATATACATGGAGATAAACCCAATTGCACACTTCCGTTCACCGTTCACGTCGAAGTTTGGCATACCCAAGCAGAGTGGGCTCGTGGCTGAGTTGGAAGGGACAATAGTATTCACCGAGGCATATCGCTCAGACGAGGCCCTGCGCGGCATAGAGGCGTTCGACTACCTTTGGCTCATCTGGGGCTTCAGTGCCAACAAGCACTCGGCCAACAGCCTCACGGTGAGGCCGCCGCTCCTCGGCGGCAACACGCGCATAGGAGTGTTCGCCACGCGCTCACCGTTCAGGCCTAACCCATTGGGGTTGTCTTCGGTGAGGCTGAAAGGCGTGGAGCGGAACACCAAGGAAGGCACTGTGCTCCACGTGCTTGGCGCTGACCTCATGGACGGCACGCCAATCTATGACATCAAGCCATACGTGGCCTACGCCGACAGTCATGAAGGCGTGAGGTCGGGCTTCGTGGACAGCAACCCCATCAAGCGGCTGCGAGTGGAGATACCCGAAGGGGTGGCTCGCGCCTTAGGCGACAGGCGGGCAGAGACGCTGCGCAAGACCCTTGAGCTTGACCCACGCCCACACTACCAGCACGACGCGTCGCGCGTTTACGGCATGCCGTTTGACGGTCGCGACATTCACTTCAAGGTTGAGGGTGACACTCTGACAGTGGTGGATTGTTAAAGGGCCTTGAACACGAGACATCTCCAGTTGCCCTTGCCTTTTTTCTGCGTGAGGCTGAGGTCGAGACCCTTGGCCTTCTCCACGAGCAGGGGAATGTCGTCCTCGTAAAAGCCGCTGAGTATCAAGACCGCGCCATGAGCCATCTTGCTTCTCATGGCTGCCATGTCGTTGAGCAAGATATTGCGGTTGATATTGGCAAGCACAAGGTCGAAAAGCCCGTCGATGGTCGCGATGACAGAAGCGTCACCCAACAAGGCGTTGACGTTGGCCACGTGGTTGAGCCGGGCGTTGTGAAGAGTGTTTTTCACGCTCCACTCGTCGATGTCATATCCCGTCACCTCGCTTGCGCCAAGCACCGAGGCAGTAATGCCGAGAATGCCCGTGCCGCATCCGCAATCCAAGACGCGCAACCCTTTAAGAGGCAAGGCCGCGGACCCGTTAAGGTTTAGCAGCGTGGAGATGATCATTTGCGTGGTCTCGTGAGTGCCGGTGCCAAAGGCCAGCTTCGCGTCTATCTTGATGACCTTTGCCGTCTCGGGCAGGGAAAGGCCGTCGCAGTGGTTGGCGTCTACCACGACCAACCGTCCATTGTCAATGTCGATAGGGTCGAAGCCATTGTCCTCCCACGTTTGGTTCCAGTCCTTGTCCTCTGCCTGCTTTACCGTGTACGCCACGTTGGTGTCTTGCAAGGGGAAGTCGACCAGTTGAGATTTAAGCTCCTCCTCATCGAAAAGGGCGGTTTGAACATATCCCCGCATGCCATTGTCGGTGTCTTCAAACGACTCGAAGCCCGATGTTGCAGCCGCGTCTGCCAAAAGGTCACGCGCCGTCTGCAGAAGGCCATCCGGGCAAGTGATGGTGAACTCTGCCTCTAAATATTCCATAACAGATGTGCTATCAAATGAAAATGTAATATAAATATCAGTGCAAAAGTAAAAAAAATAGGGGAAAACCTACCAATGGTTAGGGTTTTTCCGTAAATTTGCAAGAGAATAGGCATTAATTTTGCATTATAGAAAATAGAATACACAAGAAAAGAATAATCCATTAAAAAAGTAAAGATATGAAAAAGTTTTTGATGCTTTTAGTTGTTGCGGGTGCGATGCCGCTGGCATCGATGGCACAAGACGACGTTTACTTTACTCCGAGCAAGAATGTTGACACGCCAAAGGCTGAGAAGCAAACCTATTATTGCGGCAGCAAGCGAGGTGTCGACGAGTACAACCGTTACGGAAAGCTTAACAGTTATTACCAGAAGATAGGCACCGACTCTTTGGGCAACGACATTATCACGTTCATGCCGGGTGATGGCGCGTATCGTGACTCGTCAGCGGCCGACACGGCTTACGTGTATCCCGGCAGCGCGAGGTTTGACGATGGCGACGACTACACATATACCCGCCGCATGTCGCGCTGGGACGGATTCTACGACCCTTGGTTCTACGATAATTTCTATGGCCCATGCGGTTGGTACAGTTCATGGTACAGCCCTTGGTACAGAGGCTGGTATGGTGGCTGGTGTGACCCTTGGTACTATGGCTATGCCGGCTGGTACAATCCATATTATTATGGCTACTACGGCTGGGGCTGGCCGTATCGCCATGGATGGTACGGCTGGAACTATCCTTACTTGGGTGGCGGCGTGATCGTGAACAACGGCGGCATGAACTCTGGTGGCTACACCGGGCAACGCACGTGGACCTCTGGCAGAACCTATGGCAGCTCATCCAACGGCAACCGCTCGTTTGGCAGTTACACCTCCCGCAGCGCCGGCAACCGCTCGTTTGGATCACGAACCAATGACAACCGCGGATATAACGGCAACCGCACGTTCAACAACAACTCGTCTTACGGCACACGCTCGTTTGGCGGCAACACTGGCAGCTTCGGTGGTGGCAGCGTTGGAGGCGGAAGCTTCGGAGGCGGTCGCTCCGGTGGCAGCTTTGGCGGTGGAGGCGGCCACTTCGGTGGCGGAAGACGCTAAATGGCTACGGCACACGGCATAATCATTATATAAACCACAAGAAATTAAAACGTTAATATCATGAAATCAAAATATTTTCTTTTGCTCGCCGCGGCTGGACTGGCATCAATGTCCACGTCGGCTCAAGAGACATATCAAGATACAAAACTGATGGAGAACGAGCTGAACGGAACGGCTCGCTATGTAGGCATGGGTGGCGCGATGGAAGCCCTTGGCGCTGACTTGTCGACCATGCAGTCGAACCCTGCCGGTATCGGACTGTTTCGCAAGTCGCAGTTTGCCATCTCCGGCGGAATACTCTCGCAGTCGGGCGACAACGCCAAGAAGGACAAAGGCTTGGACTTCAAGGGCGACGCCACCAACGCAAGCTTTGACCAAGTTGGCTTCGTTTGGGCTTCAAGGACAGGACGCAACTCTTGGCTGAACCTCGGGTTCAACTATCACAAGAGCCGCAATTTCGACCAGATACTGTCAACCAGCGGCAAGCTAAACAACGCCTCGCTCAACAAGCTCAGCGCGGCAAAATACGCCAATGGGTTGGCAGAGAAGGGAAGCATGGCATGGAATGCCGTGGACGACAGCTATGCCAAATTCCTCGCCAACGACAAGGGCGGGATGACATATTATAACGCCACGTCATACGCCTTCGGCCAGCATGAGTATGGATATATTGGCGAATACGATTTCAACGTGAGCGGAAACATCCACGACCGGGTGTTCCTCGGCGCCACGTTTGGCTTGCACGACGTGAACTATCGCGGCAACAAGCTCTATGCAGAGAACGACGCCACGGGAGCCTTGTCTGACAACTATGAGCAGCTGAAGATAGACGGCACGGGCTTCGACGTCAAGTTTGGCGCGATATTCCGCCCGATAGCCGAGTCGCCCTTCCGTATCGGCCTCTACGTCAATACGCCAGTGTTCTACGACCTTACGATGCGTGGAGCCTATGACCTCACGTTCTATCCCGCCAACAACGGCAGCGAAACAGGCAACTCAAGCGACTACGACTACAAGGTCTACACGCCGTGGAAGTTTGGCGTGAGCCTGGGAAACACCTTCGGCAACAATCTCGCCATGGGCATCACCTATGAGTATCAGAAATACGGCGCCATAGACAACCGCATAAATGATGGCAACACCTACTATGACGATTGGACTGGAAGCTACTATTCAGACAGCAATTCGGATGACGCGATGAACAACGACACGGAGCTGAACCTCAAGAGCGTGCACTTGCTGAAGGTGGGCTTGGAGTATAAGCCAATACCGCAGATGGCCATCCGCGTGGGTTACAACTACATGTCGCCGCAGTTTAACGACAACGCGTATCGTGACGGTTCGCTGCAGTCTCCTGGCGTGGGATATGCCACGTCGGCTGATTACACCAACTGGAAAGCGACAAACCGCTTCACCTGCGGTCTCGGCTTTACGCTCGACAAGTTCTTCGCCGACATAGCTTATCAATACAGCAGCACCAAAGGCGACTTCTATCCTTTCATGAGCTATTATCCCTCAAGCAAGGAAGACGAGACCTACTCAAATATCGCCGACGCCTCTAAGGTCAGTGTAAATCGTAACCAGTTATTGTTTACAATTGGCTACCGATTCTGATGGCTAAGATTTCATAAAGAGAACAAAATTATTGTTTGGAAAACATATTGGATTAAAAATAAGGGCATGAACATGTTGTTTGTGCCCTTATTTTTTGTAACTTTGTACACATTATGAAACGATTCTATTTTATAGCTATACTATTATTGTCCGTATTAGGCACGTTCGCCCAGAAGCGAGAGTTTCGTGGAGCATGGATCCAAGCCGTAAACGGACAGTTTCAAGGTCTGCCAACACAAGTGATACAGCAAAAGCTGAGCAGGCAACTCGACGTGCTGAAAGCCGACGGCGTGAACGCCATCATCTTCCAAGTGCGTCCGGAGTGCGACGCCCTTTACAAAAGTGACTATGAGCCTTGGAGTCGCTACCTCAGCGGACAGCAAGGCAAGGCGCCAAGTCCTTATTGGGATCCGTTGCAGTGGATGATAGACCAATGCCACCGTCGCGGAATGGAACTGCACGCGTGGATTAACCCTTTCAGGGCCAAGACAAAGGGCACGTCGTCGCTCGCCAACGGCCACGTGGCAGCACAGCATCCTGACTGGACTTTCGCTTATGGCGGACAGCTTATCTTGAATCCGGCATGCAAGGCAGCAGCAGACTACACATGCAAGGTCGTTGACGACATAGTGAGCCGTTACGACATTGACGGACTTCATATCGATGACTATTTTTATCCATACCCGGTGGCAGGCGAGACCATACCAGACGAGAACCAGTTTCGCGCCAATCCACGCGGTTTCAAGAACATAGGCGACTGGCGTCGCGACAATGTGAACCGTTTTATCAAGCAGCTCGACGAGACGATACACAAACGCAAGCCATGGGTGAAGTTTGGCGTGTCTCCGTTCGGCATATACCGCAACCAGGGCAGCGACCCAAAGAATGGCTCAGCCACTAACGGCTTACAAAACTACGATGACCTCTATGCCGACGTGCTGCTTTGGGTCAACAATGGTTGGGTAGACTACTGCGTGCCACAGCTCTATTGGAACATAGGCCATCGTGTGGCCGATTACAAGACCTTGATAAAATGGTGGGACAAGCATGCGGCCAACCGCCCACTGTATATTGGCGAGAGCGTGGTCGCAACGGCCAACTCTACCGACCTTGACAATCCCAACATCAACCAAATGCCGGCAAAACACCAGCTCCACAGGTCTTTGCCACATGTGCAAGGCACCGTGCTTTGGTATGCACAAGCCGTGGAGGACAACGTTGGCAACTACGGGTCGGTGTTGCGCACGGCCTATTGGAAACATCCAGCCTTGCAACCCTTGATGCCCTTCATAGAAGGCAAGCGCCCAAAGAAACCTCGCAAGGTGAAAGCGGTATGGACACGCGATGGCTACATACTCTTCTGGTCCGTGCCGCGCGGAAAGCAATGGAACGACGTGGTAAAACAATATGTGGTATATCGCTTTGCAAAGGGCGAGAAGGTGAACGTCGAGGATCCCTCAAAGATTGTAGCCATAACGTCAGACACGTTCTATAAACTACCATACGACAAGGGGCGGAACAAATACACTTACATAGTGACAGCCCTCGACAAGATGTCGAACGAAAGCAAGGCAAAGAAAGTGAAAGTGAAGCTCTGACACATATTATTATAATAATCTTAACCCAAACAACATGAGTCCGATAACCGTAACGATAACCATAATAGCCTATTTCATAATACTTTTCACAGTGTCTTGGCTCGCTGGAAGAAAGACCGACAACCAAGGCTTCTTCCTCGGGGGAAGAAAACAGCCTTGGTTTCTCGTGGCCATAGCCACGATGGGCTCTTTCCTGTCGGGCGTGACATTCGTGTCGGTCCCCGGCATGGTGGCCGACAAGAGTTTCTCTTACCTGCAGATGGTGATGGGATTTGTCGTGGGGCAGTTCATCATAGCGTTTGTCTTGGTGCCATTGTTCTATAAGATGAAACTGGTGTCGGTGTACCAATATCTGGAGGACAGGTTCGGGGCGCGGTCTCATAAGACCGGGGCATGGTTCTTTTTCATCTCCAAGATGCTTGGCGCGTCTGTCAGGCTTTTCCTTGTATGCCTTACCATTCAGCTGCTTGTCTTTGAGCCATTCCACCTACCTTTTGTATTAAACGTGTTTCTCACCGTGTTCCTCGTTTGGATATACACTTGTCGAGGAGGCGTGAAGTCAGTCATTTGGACCGACGTGCTCAAGTCGTTGTGCCTCATCCTCTCTGTCGTGCTCTGCATAGTCTTCATATCATCAGAGTTGAACCTTGGCTTCAAGGGGATGTTCCAGTCAATATCCAACAGCAGCATGAGCCAGGTTTTCTTCTTAGATGACGTCAACGACAAGCGTTATTTCTTCAAGCAGTTCATAGCCGGAATCTTCACGATGATAGCCACAACTGGACTCGACCAGGACATGATGCAACGCAACCTTAGCTGCCGAAACTACAAAGACTCGCAGAAGAACATGATGGTCAGCATAGTGTGCCAATTCTTCATCAACCTCCTGTTCTTGATGCTTGGCGTGCTTCTTTACCTCTTTGCCTCAAAGGTTGGCATCACCGCCACGGGCGACACGCTGTTCCCAGCAGTGGCCACAAGTCAATATCTGCCCGCGATTGTCGGCGTGCTTTTCGTCGTGGGCTTGTTCTCCGCGGCCTACTCCGCGGCAGGCTCAGCGCTCACAGCCCTTACCACATCGTTCACGCTCGACATTCTTGACGCTGACAAGAAGAATGCCAATGACCCGAATGGCACGTCCCTGACCAAGACAAGAAAGACGGTGCACGTCTTCATGGCATTATTGATGGCAGTTGTCATCTATGTCTTCGGACTGCTCAACAACACGAGCGTGATAGATGCCGTTTACGTGCTTGCCAGTTACACCTATGGCCCCATACTTGGAATGTTCGCCTTCGGCATAATCGTGAAGGCAAAGACTAAAGACAAATATGTGCCACTCGTGGCTATAGTGTCACCTATACTGTGTTTCATTCTCCAAGAGAACTCCGAGACATGGTTTAATGGATACAAGTTCAGCTATGAGCTGCTTATCCTTAACGCGCTCTTTACATTCATAGGGCTGTGCTTGCTGATTAGTCGTAATAATGCCAAGAAATAATACAGAGAGTATGAAGAAATTGTTAATTGTTATTGGCCTGATGCTTGGCATCGTCAATGCTAACGCTCAAGGTCTTGAACATTGTGAACCGGCGGAAGTTGGGTTGGACGCTTCTCAACTTCTTTATGCCGACAGTGCCATCAACAAGGCCATTGCCAAGAAAGACGCTCCCGGAGCCGTGCTTTGCGTGGTGCGACATGGAAAAATAGCGTATCTGAAGGCTTATGGCAACAAGAGGGTGTACCCGAAGGTGGAGAAAATGACCACTGAGACGGTCTTCGATATGGCATCGTGCAGCAAGGCCATGTCGACGGCAATATCAGCTTGGGTGCTTATCGAGCAGGGAAAGTTAAGGCTTCTTGACCGTGTGGACAAGTTCATTCCGGGATTCGAGAATTGGAAAGACTCCGCCGGCAACGTCACGTCGATACGTGTCGTCGACTTGATGACGCACGTCTCAGGATTGCCACCATACGCGGACATCAACAAGGTTAAGGAAAAATACGGCGCGCCTAACCGCGACGGACTGATAGATTATATCTCTCATTGCAAACGCGACTTCGAGCCAACAACAGATTTTCAGTACAGTTGCATCAATTATATCACGTTGCAACGAATCATTGAGACCATCTCCGGCGAGAGCCTTGATATCTTCGCCAAGAAGCACATCTTTGACGTCTTGGGCATGCGGCACACTGCCTATACTCCATCTCCCGCGCTTGCCAAGCAGTGCGCACCAACAGAGAAACAGGCCGACGGCAAGTGCCTGCAAGGAGTAGTCCACGACCCATTGGCACGCATCATCAATGGCGGCATATCGGGCAACGCGGGCGTGTTCTCAACTGCAGAGGACATTGCCATACTATGCGCGGCACTCCAAAACGGCGGGGCTTGGAATGGCCACCGCATATTAAGCGCAGCGGCGGTGAAGGCCATGCGCACCGTGCCAAGGAGAGCGGCTAAATTCGGACGCACGCCAGGATGGGACTGTCATTCCGATTATGCCTCAAACAATGGCGACATGCTTAGTCCGGCAACATACGGGCACACGGGATTCACTGGCACAAGCATTGTAATTGACCCAGTAAACGACGTCAGCGTAATCCTTCTTACCAACAGTGTTCATCCAGATGGCAAGGGCAACGTTATCGCACTTCGCTCATACGTTGCCAACGCAGTGGCTTCGTCAATAATAAAATAAGGCACCAACCAATTTAACAAAGGCAATGAAAAGATTAATGTATCTTGTGGGATTAACCATCGGCTTGCTGTCTAACGCGCCTGTGTCAGCCCAGAACTGTAGCAAGGGCTATTCATGGGAAGCTGACCTGCATCATCGCTTGCTCGTTGATTTCTGCAAGGATGAGAAGAGCGTGTTGGATTATATTCATCGCTATATTCCCAACGTCACGGAGACTCAAATGAGGACATGGGAGAAGAGCGGTGCCTTGGAGCTGCGCGTCATTGACGGCGAGAAGAGGTATTTTCAAAATGCGGCGCCCAACCTGTTTCGCATTGACAAGACGTGCAGGGCCATTAAGTTGAAGAAAGACGGCGAAGCATTGGAAGGCTCGGAAAAAGCCGACATGGAGAATGTGCCTAAAATCATAAGCAATGCCCCAAGCAATCAGAAACGCTTGGCCGAGCCAAAGAAGATAAAGGTCAAATACACATTGACCGTGAAAGCCGATGCCGTGCCCGATGGGGAAACCATACGTTGTTGGCTTCCATTCCCGCGAACAGACATCGCAAGGCAGCAAAATGTAAAGCTGCTATCAACGAGTGAGAGCCAATATCAGCGTTCTCCCGTTGATTGTGCCCATTCGTCAGTTTATATGGAAAAGAAAGCGGAGGCTGGGAAACCTACCGTCTTTTCAGAGGAGTTTGAGTATGTCTCGTATGGCAGTTGGTTCAACATACTATCGAAATCGGTAAAGCCTTATGACACAAGCTCCGCCTTGTACAAGAAGTACACATCCGAACGCGACCGCCACATTGTTTTCACGCCAAGGTTAAGGCAGCTGGCTGATAGTCTGACACAAGGGGTAACGAACCCCGTGATTAAGGCACAACGTATTTTCAAGTGGATAAACGATAACTTCCCTTGGGCTTCGGCGAGAGAATATTCCACGATAGAGAACATCCCGGAATATGTGCTTGAGAACCATCATGGCGATTGCGGTCAAGTGACACTTCTTTTCCTGACGCTCTGTCGCATCAGTGGCATTCCCGCGCATTTTGAGAGTGGTTTCATGCTTCATCCCAATGCCGAGAACCTCCATGACTGGGGTGAGATATATTTCGAGGGCATTGGCTGGGTGCCTGTTGACATGTCGTTCGGAATCCCTACTTACGCCAAGAACGAGAATGAAAAGTGGTTCTTCCTTGGGGGCATAGACTCATGGAGAATGGTCGTCAACTCTGATTTCGGAGAAAGTTTATCCCCTGTTAAGAAATGGCCACGCAGCGAGACGGTTGATTTCCAGCGTGGAGAAGTAGAATGGCAGGGCGGCAACCTCTATTTCGACAAATGGAGCTGGGACTTAGAGGTCATCAAATGAAGGTTTGGTCTTTATAGCTGTCAGCTAAAACTCCGAAGTCACAAATCTTTAGCCCGAAACCCCTGTTTAATGGGATTTCGGGCTTTTATTGCATTAAAGATTCGGCGGACAGCAATATCAGCTGCTGCTATTTGGCACCTTCCAAAATTTGGAATGATGATTTTTACTAAAGAAGGCAATACAGAATTAGCCTTGTATTAATCCATGACAGGCAGCATGCAGCGAAAATGCCACTTACCGCTTATGTCGCACGGCATACTTGGGCAAGCGTGGCCAGCGACATGAATATACCCATCGCTGTCATCAGTGAGGGAATGGGACATAATTCCATAAAGACGACACAGGTGTATCTGAACTCCATCGATATATCAAGAATCAATGAGGCGAATAAGAGGATTATAAAGAGAATTGGAGGTTGAGTAGTGTTTAACAAATGGAGGGAGGAGAGATTGTTTTCACATGATAAAACATGCACAAAGGGAAGAATGCTGTAAACAAAGGGCTTTTGAAGTCTTGTTAAGGCGGATTTGTAAAACATTTTAGGGGAAATTCGGGGTTTTGCTAAACTTTTTCATTCAAAAATGATAAGAAGTGAAGGAAAAGTAGTACCTTTACAAGGTAGATACAGTTTTGTCATGTGAAAACAGTACGTAAAGAGATAGAGACACAAAGCCACTATGAGGTGAAAATGCGGCGCAATCAGCACATTTGATTTGTAAAACATTGAATCCCATAACTGGACAAACATACACACAGATAGTATGAATTTATGAACGATGTTATTGTAAAATTGGCATCGTCATCCCAGGTGATGGTAGCCAGCAATGACATAAAGTAGCGGAGAGGTTATGAAGCAGGATTGCACGGTTTCTCAGTCTACAGCCGACGAAACAAAGCGTTTTCAGACATCTGAAAGCAATGAATTTCCAGAGGGCACACACGTTTCTGAGCCAGACGAAATGATTGGTTCAGCGATTAAGAAGTATTCGCAGGTGAAAGATAACTGCACGTCATGGAGTTATCTTTTTGTACACAATCAAAAAGTAAAGTCGATAGAAGAACAGCTAAAGAAAGATGGAGTAACCCATTTTGTGCATAAGACAATAAAATATGTCCCCCGTCACAGGGACAGAGGCGGAATGCGCGAAGTGGAAACCCCTTCGGTAAGTGGACTGATATTCTTGCAAGGTGACCCAGAAACATTACAGGACTACTTAAATAAAAACGTAAATTCATACAAACTCCGTAAAAATTGTAGTACAGGAAAGGTTGCCACTATCCCTTGTAACCAGATGGAGCCATTCATGCGTGTGGCAGAAACCGAGCCAGAACGTCTCCGTTTCCTTCTTCGTCCTTTTGTTTATTATTCCAAGAATCGCACCCTACTTCGCATTGTGACTGGTGAATATGCCGGACTCGAAGGTTATGTAATCCGCATAGCCCGAGACCGCAAGCTCGTCATGGATGTCGGTGGAATGGCAGTAGCCTTATCAGGCGTACATGCCGAACGTTTTGAAGAAGTAAACAAGAACGAGGCAGACAAAAAAGAACGCGAGCTATTCTACAAGCGCAACTTGCATGAGCGCAACGCCTTTATCGACCGTTACTTCCACCGTGTGAAGACCGCCCAAGAAGTGGCTGCTCAGGTAGAAAACATCGAAATATTCCGACTTCAGACACTCGCCGATGTAAGAGACAAGAAGCTGGATCTGAAAGATGCCTATGACACCTTCTATTTCATGATAGAAGAGATAGGCTACTACTATGCGCCTTTCATCGACTATTTCAAGGACGAGCTTAGACCCATCTTTGAAGCAGGAAGAACCGTAATGGAAGAGATAGAGAAAACCATAAAGATATTCAAGGACAGCGATAAAGAACTGCATAATCGCTGCGAAACAGAATTTGAAGCGTTGCAAAACAACTACGGATACCTGTTTGAATTTTGAGTTTTGAGTTAGGAGTTGTTCTCGGCTAACGCCTACGATTAAGAATTATACAATGTGGAGTTGCAATACTAACTGTAGGAGGTTATGGCGTCCCCGCCATAACTTGAGCAAGCTGCGGTGTGAGGAACTAACAATAAGAATGTATCTTCTAACTGCGCAGGCCAGGGCGAGGACGTATAGCCTCCTACAATTCAATTCGTGATATAATTTCTGGTTAATTCATGGTAATTCGTGTTCAAAGAAAAACACTCAACATTGCCGAAGGCTTCAATTCACAATTGACCAACTCTCAATCGCATGCGTAGCAGCGAATAACTCAAAATTCAACATTCAAAAGTCAAAATTCCTAATTGGCATTGTTGAGCGAAGAATTTTCGTGCCAACGAGAGCAGAGCCAAACTTGTTTAAGCTATGCCGAGTGCAGCCGAAAATCACATGTGTGTAAAATGTATGAAATAGTTAACAAACAAGTGAAGATTTTAACATCTCAATATGTAGGCACTTTTGCAAGAGCCTATACAAAGGGGTATGCCCTAAATTGAGTACAAACAAATTATAGCATATATGACACCTCCATTTCAGGTTATAATAGATTGTCCTTTCAAGGACATAACAAAAGAAAGTACATTAACACCGATAGACAACAAGTATAGCTTGTGTATGGTGAATGATTTCGAGGATGGAAAATGGAATCTTGAGGCTTTTCATGATTTTATATGGGATAATATTGCCCAAACAGCTTTAAACAAAGAAGAGCGTGAGGCATTAGGTGAACGTCCGTCAACTTTGTTAAAGCGGGCAGCTAAGAATCTTCGAATAACGGATAAAGACGTTAGCGGTGGTGAAATAGCAGAAATTTTATTATATAGCATAATGAAGCACCACTACAATGCTCTTCCTGTTGTGCCAAAGATATACTATAAGCAGAATGCTAATGATTTTGCGAAAGGTGCTGATAGTGTTCATATAGTAATCGAGGATGAAGAAAACTTCTCTTTTTGGTTAGGAGAAGCTAAATTTTACAACAAATTAGAAAATGCAAGATTAGATAAAGTTGTAGAATCTGTTCATGATACTTTGACATCAAATAAAATAAAAAAGGAAAATTCTATCATTTTGGGGATAAAAGATTTAGATGAACTTGAAATCCCCCAAGCTTTGTTAATCGAGATAAAGAGTTTGTTGGACAAAGATGCCTCACTTGATAAACTCAAACCTCACCTCCATGTACCAATATTGGTATTGCATGAGTGTGAGATAACCTCGAAAGCAAAATTAAAAAACATGGAATATTTAGACTCTATCAAGGAGCAATATGCAGATCGAGCAACCGCCTATTTCAAAAAGCAGATTGAAAAATGTAAAGATGATATCTTTATGTATTCGGATATCTGCTTCCATTTGATGCTCATTCCTGTTCCCAATAAGGAAGAAATCGTAAATATGTTTGTTAATCGAGCTAAAACTTTTAGATAAAATGGAGAAATATGTTTTTAATCGTTGCCAGGCAATAAATGATTTGCTTAACCAAGGGAGTGAAGATTTGGCAAGAGACGAGCTTATTAAATTGCTTGATTATATGTCTAGACATGAACTGCCTTACAATCCCCTGATTAATGCTCTCATAAGAGAGGTAGGATTATATCCTTATATGGAGGAAGGTAGTTCTTCATGGGCTGACGCTTTTGCATGCAATTTATTTAAGGTAGATGTTGGCTTGGCCGAAGAAAAGGCTTTGCATAGAGAGCAATATAAATTGCTAAAAGCTTTGCTTGACAACAAAAATATAGCTGTCAGCGCTCCAACCAGTTTTGGAAAAAGTTTTGTTGTGGATGCTTTTATAAAACTTAAAAAGCCTCAAAACGTTATGATTATTGTACCAACGATAGCTTTGACGGATGAGACGAGAAGACGAATTTATAAGAAATTCTCACGAGAGTACAACATTATCACGACAACAGATGCAGATTTAGCAGAAAGAAACATATTTATCTTTCCACAAGAACGTGCTATACATTATGTTGACAAATTGGAATCCTTGGATATTCTCATCATAGACGAATTTTATAAGTCAAGCATAATTTTTGAGAAAGAGAGAGCTGCAAACCTAATAAAGGCTATCATAGAATTAGGACATAAGGCTAAGCAAAGATATTATTTGGCACCAAACATAAGTCGCATTGAAGACAATCCATTTACAAAGGACATGGATTTTTTGCCATTGGATTTCAAAACAGTCTTTTTAAGCGTACATAATCTATATGATGAGATTAAAAAGGACAATGAGAAGAAAAAAGAGGTATTTTTAGATTTGCAAGATAAGCTAAAGGGAAAGACACTAATTTATGCAGGTTCATACACAAACATTACAGCAATATCAAATCTTTTATTGTCGAAATGCAAAGAAAAAGGAGAACCATTGCTTGATGCCTTCTCCCAATGGCTTGGCCGTAATTATGATCCAGGCTGGGTGTTACCGTTGCTGATAAAACGTGGTATTGGTATTCATAATGGCAAACTTCATCGTTCACTTAGCCAAATCCAAGTTAAATTGTTCGAGGAAGAGACAGGGCTTGACAGGCTTATATCTACATCATCAATAATAGAAGGAGTAAATACGTCTGCTGAAAATGTTATAGTTTGGGCGACAACAGGGCGTGGACTCAGTTTCAGCAATTTCTCTTATAAGAATCTTATAGGACGAGCTGGTAGAATGTTTAAGCATTTTATTGGAAATATTTATGTGCTGGCAAAAAAGCCTGAAGATATAGAGACACAACTTGACATACCATTTCCAGAAGAAATACTCGGTACGCTTGACAAAGACAGATATAACCAAGATTTAACTCGTGATCAAGTTGCAAAAATTAATGAATACGACAAAGAAATGGAGCGTATCATGGGCGACGTGTATTACAAGTATAAACATGACAATGTCATTCAAAGTCAAGATTCAAATTTGATAAAGAGTATAGCAAGTAAATTACATTCCAGTCCAGATTCATGGAAGGGATTACAATGGCTCAATAATGATAATCCTAATGAATGGGATAGAATGTTATACAAAATATTAGGCTTGCAACCAGGAAATTGGGAGACAAGTTATACAAATTACGTAGCTTTCATTAAAGTACTATCCAAAAACTGGAATAGCACGATTCCAGATATGCTTTCAGAGTTAGATGAGTATGGAATAGGAATAGATGAGTTCTTTAAGTTAGAAAGAAACGTTACGTTTAATTTGGCAACTTTAGTAGCAGATTTAAATAAGTTGCAGATGGTTATATTGAGTAATGGGTGTGACATCTCTGCATTTCAAGCCAAACTTGCAAGTGCTTTCTTACCTAAAGTTGTTTATCAATTAGAGGAATATGGATTACCAAGAATGATTTCAAAGAAGATACACAATGCAGGGCTTATTGATATTGAAGACTCAAAGTTGTCTCTAAAAGAGACTATTTTAAAGTTTAAAGATATAGGTGAACAAAAGATAATAGAAAAATCAGGACTTGATTACTTTGAACAGTATATATTGCATTATTTTTTTGATGGAATATCATCCAATGTTTAAAGGAATAAGCACTTTCAATTATGGTTTAATTTGAATGAACCATCTTTGCTGCTGAACTTTAAATCATAAACAAATTATCCCTTACTCAAATGGAAAAGTTAGAAGCAAAAGACATATGCGCCGCCTTTTTAAATGGCTATATATATTGCACAATAACAGAGCAACTCATTACCAGTAAGATTCAGAGTTCTGATCTTGATAAACTCAAGAATACGGCAATTGAATGTATGAAAGATTACATTGAACATTCCGATTTTTCTAATGAAGAGAAAGAGGAGCTGAAAAATAACTATGAGCATTGGGCAGACGTGACTTTAGATGGTATTAAACAAAGGTTGCGTGATAGTGACAAATTGCATGAATAAGCAAGATACATTAACGAAAATAAAATATGAGACTTGAAGATTTAAGAAAAGGCAGTTATGTCGATTATATAAGTGTTGAAGGTAAAAAGACCCGATGCATGGTCGTTGATATAAATATAAACGACCGTATTGCAACTATGAGAGAATTGGGTAATCAATCAGAGTTTTATGTTAACAGTAAGGAAAAATGGGATTTAGTAAAAGATGTTCAAACAACTGAAGTTGAATTACGAAAATTCGGTTTTAATTTTGATGTTAACAAAGATGTGTATATGTTACCAGGCAAGGGGGCATGGAAAAAAGATGAAAATGTTATAGTCATGAGATATAACGGTGATTATGATTTAATCATTCGTAAAGATAAAGCATTTTATGGTTGCAAAGCTATTCATGTGCCGTCAGTACATTTACTACAAAATGCAGTAAAAGACAATTATGGCATTAATCTATCTTATGTATGATATACATGTATAGAATTCTTAATAAAAGTCCCTATATACATACTTGCAAAAGAGCCAGTACAAAGGGCTATGCCCTAAATTGAGTACTAACATAAAATAATAAAATGATATGCAGATATTCCCATTAAAGGCTAAACATGGTGATGCCATTATTGTGAAGTTAGAATCCCAAACAAAGCAATATACGTTTATTATAGACGGAGGACCTTCTGAAACAGCAGAAGAAATAGCTGATGTCTATGATAATTTAGGGTATATAGATGTCTTGATTTTAACCCATTATGATGAAGATCATATTTCTGGGCTAATTGAATTCTTTTCTCGTCATAAAGAAGATAAGGAAGAAAAAATAGGACAGGTTTGGGTAAATGGGGCACATTTGATTTACTATGACGATGATGAGAATACAGCTGTAGCTTATGATAATGCGTTCAATTTGGCATCTTGTTTGAAACGCTTGAAATCTCATGGCTTTATAGGTCAATGGAGGGACAGCCTTACGAATGAAGAAAAACCAATAATTACTGATGATTACAGAATAGACATTTTGTCTCCTACCAAAAACATTCTTGAGACTTTAGAGAAAAAGTTTCATGATTATGTAGATGAACATGGGTTACAAGATGATTCTGATATGGATGAAGAAGTTTCGTTCAGTCGTGTAATTTCTGATTCTAAAACAGCTTTGTGGAAGTTGGCAGAAAAGCCTCTTACCCCAAAGACTACTTTCATGAATTGGACATCAATAGCAATTCTGTTACAAGCAGAGGGAAAAAAGATTCTTTTGATGGGTGATGCTGATGTCAATGTCGTTACAGATGCAATATTGAAGTTGCAGCAGTTAAGTGAATTGTTTGAAAGTCCATTGAAAGTAGATTTGATGAAAGTTTCGCACCATGGGAGTAAAGCAAATATCAGCAAACGTTTCTTGGGTTTAATCGATTGCCAAAATTATTTGTTTACAACAAATGGTGGGAGTGGAGGTGCTTATCACCCAGATCGTCAAACTATAGCTTATATTTGGAAATATTCGAAAAATCAAAACAGTAAATTAAACTTGTATTTTAACTATCCTTTGTCAACGATAGCACAAAGAAATGTTGGTCTTTTATCAGAAAATGAAATAAGGCTATTCAATATAGTAGATAGTTATCAAGACAGAACGTTACCAACAATATCATTATGAAAACAACTCTACAATATATTTCGGCTAAAACTTTAAGGTGCTTGGAAGATGGAAAAGTGGCTATGCAAGGTACTGGAACCATTATCCAAAGTCGTGGACATTATTATTTGCTAACAGCTTATCACTGTTTGTGTAAGAAAGATTCAGATGGTAATGAAGTTGTTCCTGCAAATTGGCATAAAATGAAAGCTATTGTTTACACACGCAGTTCAGAACTCGAATTGAATATAATAGGATTAGAGGATGCTGATCAAGTTCAAGATTGGGTCATATTGAAGATAGACAAACCCAATGATTCTTTGTCTGCTAATACGAAAGTATGGCTTACCAATAGCTTTGATATTGAAAGTCATGATGTTTATGCTTCTTATGGCTTTCCTCGTGATTTGGAAGATGGTATGTATTTGGAGTTTAGTCCAACCAATACAAGAGGAAAGTATTGGAGAATTCATGATACGGTTGAAGGAGGTGATGTCAAATCGATAACGATTGAAAAAGGTACATCTGGTATGGGACTTTTCCGAAAAAAGGAAAATAAATTATTGTATCTTGGATTGATAAACAAATCCGCTCCTAATGGAGCAATGAATGCTATGTTGAGAGTTCCTGCAAACTATTTGGCAAAGTATTTTGACGATATACTTGAGATAGACTTGCATCAAGAACTTAAGCAGGAAAAAGTAAATGTAATACAAGAAGAGATAGAGGTAATAGGTGACGATAAAGAAAAAGAACTTCGAACTGTTTATAATCAGAAAATGCTGCAAGCAGATTTCGTAGAGGCTGCCAAGATAATAGAACAGTTGCATACGCTTCATCCTGAAGATGAAATAATCTTGCTCTATTATATTCATGCGATATCCATGTCAGGCAATAAACAACTCGAAGATGTGCAGTCAATGGCATTGGCTTTTTCTTATACATCACCTGATGCTGTTTCTTTTGTGGCTAATATTTTTGCTACAAAAGGGTATCCTCAAACAGCATTAGATATCTTCTATCAAAATGCACTTCGGATGAATGACCCCATTTTGGATAGTCTTTATTATGCAACAGTTGCAACAACCCCTATCCTCCAATCTGTGGCAAGAAAGGAATATGATGACGTAGAAGAAGGTAAGTGTGTTCTTTATGCAGACGAACAAGATCGGCGACATTGTTGGTTAGTTACTCGTAAGAGTATGATGGGGGAAGAACTCATCGGACACCATAAGGATGAAAATGTAGTGGTGCAAATTGCTGGAGAAGAAAGAAAAATAAGAATAATCGCCATTTTTGATAAATACTTCGCTATAGAACATCGTGCATTAATGGATGTCATGGAGCATGGTGGAAATAGAATTTTGACTCCGTTTAAGTTAAATACAGAAGCAACTTCAGAAGAACAGACAAAACAACTTCTTGATTTTATTCAGTCGTTAAGACCTGGTAAAAGTATTGAAGAGCAAATGAAGGATGCTTATGCGAGGAAACCATGCTTGGGTAAGACCGCAGTTTCTGGCAATGATTTGGTGCCAAGCTACTACTATATGCTTTTTTCTAGCTTTATATTGAAAGATAGACCAGAATGGTTAGGCCAGCCCCACCGTTTTTCTTTTATCAAAAAAGATTCGGAGTTTGTTCTGGATTTATCTTCTTTTCTTGTTCTGTCTGAAAGATATTTTTCAGCAGGCATTGGCTATAGGCATAAATTTATAGTTTCAAGATTCTTAAAGGCTGTTATAGAGAATTTTTGTAATACAATATTGCAGATACCAAGTTTTCTTATGCATCAAGTATTATTGGCAGGGAAACTGCATAGATTTTCCAATAATGATAAAGAAAACATGGAACATCGAATTCTTGGACTTCGAAGATTCTTATCAGAATATTGTGTAGCAGAAAGTGTTGATTTACCAGCGGAAACACTTGCCAATGAGCACAATGATAATTCTCTGTTGTTATTGAATACAATGATGTTACTAAACAATAATCCTAATCGTGTTTTGGTAACAGAGGATTGGTACATCAATTATATGTTAGAAGGGCGTTTGTTGGATGTTAATGTTGGAGAATATATAAGTATATTTAGTTAAATTTGACTTACTCAAGATGAAGCTACTTCATATAGATTTAAAGAATTGCTACGGTATTGGTGAGATGAATTCTGACATCAAGTTTGGCAAAGGGAAGAACGCTTGCGTGATTTATGCGCCAAATGGAACAATGAAAACATCTTTCACTAAGACAGTGCTCGATCTCTTGGAGGATAAACAACCACAAGACAAAATCTTCAAGGATAGAGTCGCTTCTGCCAGCATAATGCTTGATGGAAACCCTATCTCGATGGATAATTGTTATGTGTTTAACAATCAAAAAGACAATGGCAACGAATGCCTTAGTACATTGCTGGCAAACAAACAGTTAAAAGAACGTTACGATGCAATTTTGCAAAGACTCACTGATTCTTGGAATAGTTTGCGCAAAAAACTGGCTGCCGATTCTCGCAGCTCAGACTGTGAGGATGAAATCTTGAAGACTTTTTCGAATGCGGCAACGACTTCCATATTTGAATGCTTGTTGTCTATATATAACACTTATTTCTCCACACAGAAGAATAGTTTTTATCACTATACCTTTAAGTATAATAATATTTTCGATAAGGCTGGTAAAGTAGAGAAGTTTGTAGCAGACAATATCAAGAGCATCGAAGAGTATTTCAAATCATATAAAGATATAATCAAAGGCTCAAGCTTGTTTACGGAAGGTGAGGACTCGTTTGGTACTTATCAGATAATACAATTGATGAAATCTGTGGAAGATGACCGATTCTTCAAGGCATCTCATAAGATTGTATTAAAGGGAGGTAAACAGATTACAAACAAAGACATCCTTTCTGATGTATATGAGAATGAGATAAATCGAATCCTCGGAAACGAAAAACTTCGCAAGGCATTTAATAAGATTGATAAAAAGTTGCAAGGTAATGCAGAGTTACGTACATTCAAGGAAACTATTCAGCAAAATCCTTTTTTGATACCTCTGCTCTTGGATTACGAAAAATTCCGTAGAGAGGTGTTGTTGGGATATCTATATAACAATATAACAGAGTTTAAGGATTTTGTTCAGCAATACAATAAAGAAAAGATAGAGATTCTGAAAATTATCACTGAGGCGAACCAAGGTATAGCAAAATGGAATGATGTAATTTCATTGTTTAATGCTCGTTTCTTTGTCCCATTCGAGGTGTTCTTGAAAAATCAAAGTGATATGATCCTAAAGGAACAAGCTGCTACATTGGGATTTCGCTATAGAGATGACGATGGTGCAGTCCAAGAAGAGACTCAAAACGAACTGCTTTCGGCTTTGAGCCTTGGTGAAAAGCGTGCGTTCTATATCCTCCAAAACTTATTTGAGATAGAGTCACGCAAGTCTTTGGATGCTGAAACATTGATATTATGTGATGATATTGCCGACTCATTTGACTACAAGAACAAATATGCAATCATTGAGTATTTGGCAGATTTGATAGGTAATGATAAGTTTACCTTGCTGATATTAACACATAATTTTGATTTCTATCGAACGGTTGTTTCCAGGCTTGATTGTAAGCAAATATTCTTTGCCAATAGATCGCCTGAGAGAAAGATAGATTTATGTCAAGGTATATATAAGACAGACATCATCAAGAACAAGTTTATGTCAAATATTCACAAGAAGCGTCCATTTATTGGACTGATTCCTTTTGTAAGGAACTTGATAGAATATACTGATGGTGATTCGTCTGCTGATTACATGCTCTTGACTTCATGCTTGCATCTGAAAACTGAAACCGAGAATATCAAGATAGAAACTATCTATGATGTTTTTAAGTCTCATCTTTCTGGCTTAGCAGACAAGAATATCACATTCAAGGAAGAGAAATATACGGATGTTCTTTTTGAGGAGGCAGAGGCAGTTCTATCTGATAGAAATGAGGTGGATTTGGCAAATAAGTTGATTCTATCTATGGCAATTCGGTTGAAAGCTGAAACGCTTATGAAGGCGATTGTTTCTGAGGAACATCAGGCAGAAATGAAACACAATAGCAATCAGACAGGAGAGTTATTAAAAGTTTTGAAGAAGTATTATTCAGATACATATCCAGAGGTTTGTCTTCTGATGAATCGAGTCGTTATGCTTACTTCTGAGAATATTCATGTCAATAATTTCATGTTTGAACCTCTAGTGGATATATCTTCATTGCATTTGAAGAAGTTATATATTGATGTTTGTGGACAATTGGAAAGAATTTAAGCCCTCAAATTAGGGTTTAAATTATAAAGGAAGAATCTTCGCTGCTGAACTTTAATCATTGAATTATGTACAGTAGTGAAGATTTGAAACTTTTTCGCTAAGTCATGAGCAAAGCAAGCTTGCTTGAACTTTGCCATGGCGAGAAAAAGTATGAAACTTTTTCGATAAGTCATGAACAAAGCAAGCTTGCTTAAAAATTGTCGAGCGAATAATTTTCGTGCCAACGAGAGCAGAGCCAAACTTGTTTGAGCTATGCCGAGTGCAGCCGAAAATCACATGTGTGTAAAATGTATGAAATAGTTAATAAACAAGTGACTTTTACTCAATATATAGGCACTTGCAAAAGTGCCTATACAAAGGGCTATGCCCTAAATTGAGTATAAACAACAAAACATATTTAATGTCAAATCAAACAACAGAAAATAATAAAAGAATAGCGAAGAACACCATCATGTTATACCTTCGTATGTTCCTCACCATGGTGGTGGGGCTATATACATCAAGAGTAGTGCTTCAGACTCTTGGTGTTGAAGATTATGGTATATATGGAGTGGTAGGCGGCATCGTTGCAATGATGGGATTCCTCAATGCTTCAATGTCAGGTGCCACCTCGCGTTTTCTAACTTTTGAGTTGGGTAGAGTGATAAAGAACGGTTAAGCAAGACATTCTCAAGTGCTCTGGTTGTACATATCATCATAGCAGCCATTGTGTTTGTTGTTGCCGAAACGGTTGGCTTGTGGTTCTTGTGCACAAACTTGTAATACCCGAAAATCGTATGGTTGCAGCGCATTGGGTATATCAGTTGAGTATTTTAAGCTCTATGCTAACAATAACGCAGGTGTCTTATAATTCAAGTCTTATTGCGCATGAGAAGATGGATGTGTATGCGTATGTTGAGATTCTTAATGTAACGCTCAAACTTCCAATAGTGTATTTGTTGGTGATTGGCAATTTTGATAAACTGATTCTATATGCAATACTTATGTTCACAGTGTCAGTGATTATAATGGTGGTATACAGAATATATTGTTTGCGAAGATTTGAGGAATGTAAGTTTCGTTTGTTTTGGGACAAAGATTATTTGAAGCCTCTATTATCTTTTTCTGTATAAGGAAGAACGTATGCTACATTTTTTTAATGCCATTGCCACTATTTGTGTGGAATGTCTTGGTATTGATGTTGCTTGCTTTGCTTCTGACGACAAACAGTATACATATCAATCGGACACTGCTCTTGCCGACCGTGTGCTCTGCGACATCTTCGAGAAGAAAGACGTGCTGCCAATGTCTACCGTTGGCATTGACACTATCGGCAAGAAACTAAAGTATGCTATAGACAAGAGTTGCCGTTGGTGGCGCAACCGTTGGAAGTACCAACTAGTGTATAACGAAAACCTTGTGGAATCGTTTTGGTGGTTGGCGAGGAATAGAATTAGATAAAATGTTGAATTATAAATGTTGAGTTTTGAATAAATGTTATATAAAATAGCACATTTTTTGAGAGACCAGATGCCATGGCTATGGGATTTGGTAGATATTGTTAATTCTTTTTTATTCCGTATAAGATATGGGGATAAACTAGATTTGGTGGAGAACGTGATTTGCAGCAAAGATTATTTTAAATGCAAGTCTTCTGATAACTTTTATGTTGTGCCAATTAGGAGCGTTAATTCAGATGATTTGGTGGAATTCTTTGCTTGTCAACCTACTGAATCATTTAGATTTTTCAAACCTCATGGTTTTGACATAAAATCCATAAAAAAGCTCCAGAAGAATCGTGCGTTCCTTGGTTATGTCGTGAAAGATATAACCAAGGATAAAATAGCAGGCTATTGTTTTAATCGCTCATTTTTTCATGGCAAAGGATTCCGTGGACGAATGGTAGATATTAATTATCGTGGCAAAGGACTTGGTACTACGATGAACCTTCTTTTGAACAAAGTTGGTTTTGGAATAGGCTTAAGATTGTTTGAGACGGTTTCGAAAGATAATGTAGCCTCATATAGAAGTGCAATTAGTGCAAGTTCCTTTCGGGTCATTGAAGAATTGCCTTATAATGAATTGTATTTAGAAATAATTAATGATATGAAACAGAATGATAATATAAACAAAAATCTTATCGGGGGGGGGTAAATCTCAAGTAGTTATTTTGCAGCCACTCTTTGTAGCTGATAATATGCAGGTAAGGAGGGCAGCATAATGGCACAATGTGATGTGATTCTGACTTACTGCTGGAATAGAGTAGGTTATACAATATTGAAGTCACTACATAGGAGGGGACTTAAAGTGTGGGCAGCTGACACGAGTAAGAAAAACATTTGCTCTATGTCGAAGTTTTGTACTGGTAGCTTTACATATCCCGACCCATTCAAGGAGGAAGATGCCTTTATTAAGGTCCTTAAAGGAAAGATTGCAGAGTTGCAACCAAAAGTATTGATGCCTACGCATGATGAGAGTGTGGTGATAATGCGTCATCGTGATGAATTTCCAAAGGATCTGATAATTCCATACGAGAGCGCAGACAAACTACTTATGCTTGCCAATAAGGCTGAGAGTACAGAAGTGGCTCGTAAGGCAGGTGTTGCTGTACCAGAAGTGTATCATTCTGCAGAAGAGGTGAGATGTTATCCTGTGGTATTCAAGACAGTTATAGGCAATTCCGCCAAGGGAGTATATTTCCCGAAGAATAAGGAAGAATTGCTTAAATTGATGGATGAGCATAAAAATGAAGAGACACTATTGCAGGAATGGATTAGAGGTACAGACTATAGTGTGGATTGTGTTCGCTGGGATGGTTTCTGCAAGATGTCGGTGTATCATGCTCTTGTAACAAAGACTGATGGTGGTGGTACAACTACACAACGAGAGATAGTAAACATGCCACAGCTTGAAGCCGAAGCGAAAAAGCTTATGGATGCGGTTGATTTCCGTGGTGTTTGTGGAATGGACTTCCGTTACGATCCTAAAACAAATAAAATTGCTTACATTGAGACCAATGCAAGATTTACTGGTGGATTGGCAACGCCAGTTACAGCAGGTTTTGATATTCCTTGGGTAATGTATAAATTGGCAACAGAAGGAAAGTATGAAGATCCTATAAATGTGCGCATTGGCACTCGTACTAAATGGATTCTTGGAGATGTTATCACATTGGTTGGTAGAATATTGAAATTGAAATGGAATCCAAAGGAAATGAAACGTGTTTTCTCATTCAGTGGTTTTGATGCCTTTGATGATTTCAGCAAGGATGACAGGAAGGCTATACTTGGAGAGTTTGGATATTATTTTGAGAAATTAATAAAGAATGGAAAATTGAACCCATAAAAACTGAAGGGTTCGTATGTAAATTATTAATTTAAATATGTTCATAAAGTGGATTTTTGACCGATTGTTTGCTTTGATTGGTCTGCTTTTCTTATGGCCTGTATTGTTGGTTGTTGCCATCATGGTAAAAATAAAAATGCCGGGTGGACCTGCGTTCTTTGTTCAGAAGCGTGTGGGTAGAGGAGGACGATTGTTTAGTTGTCATAAATTCCGTACGATGACGGTGAAGCACAATGGTTCAACTGTTTCAGTGGCAGGAGACTCGCGTATAACACCTTTTGGTGCAACACTTCGTCATTATAAGTTAGATGAGTTGCCGGGGTTGTGGGATGTGCTGATTGGTAACATGTCGTTTGTCGGTCCGCGTCCTGATGTGCCTGGATATGCCGACAAACTGCAAGGGGCTGACCGAGATGTGTTGAAACTTCGTCCTGGCATTACAGGACCAGCTACTTTGAAGTATAGACTGGAGGATGAGATGATTTCAGAATATGTGGCAAAGAAACAAGCAGAAGGAGACATACGCCCAATGCAAGAGATAGCAATAGAGTATAATGACAAGGTTATATATCCTGACAAGGTTCGTTTGAACTGTTATTATTACCGCCACTATTCATTTTGGAAAGATATAGAAATGATTTTTGCGACAGTATTGGGGTTCAAGGTGAAGTTTGCAGGGGAAGAAGTGTAATCATGCTTAATATTTTCTTATTATATGTGGAAGATTCCCAAACAAAATCGTCACTCCTAATTTGGAAGCTTATCCCGAACTCAGGTTATTATTTAGAGGTGTTGTAATACTATTAGTAAAGTCTCTTACTGTCATGTGGTGAAGGTTTCTACACTATTGCCTATGGAATCCTCCTGCATAATGCCAGTAAAGCGCAGTTCAGCATCTACTACAGCATAGCCCTCATTAGGAGTCTTGAGAACATTCAATGGATTAAGGTCATTGATTTTTATCCCCTTATAATAATAAGTGTTACCATCTTCTGTAGTAAATCCCCTCTCCTTGGCATAATCAAGGATTTCCTCATGAGTGGCAAAAATGCCATTGATATAAGGCTGTGCCACTATTATCTTGAAAGTACCATCAGAGTCCGTTCCAAAGCCTATGTCTGAAAGCTTTGTAATATCTCCAAACAAGTAGTTATGGAGAAGGATTCTATCCAACGCTTTTTGGGGATCACCATTATAGTAATCAAGGCTTATGGACTTTACCACCGTGCCATCTTCTCCAAGATAAACAGTAGCTTCACCACCACTATTTATTGAATGCCCAAAATTAGTCTCAAGGGTATTGTCAAGATTATCAATCCATAGGTTGTTTTCCCTTGCCCAATCCTCTAATCTTTCTTGTTTTTCTCTTTCTGTTTCCTCTCTTCCTCCATTCTCTTCTCCAATTCTTCCCTTGCTATTCTCATATGCTCCATTACTTCTTCCCTGGAATAGATTGGCTGCTTCAAGTATGCTTCTCTCACTTTTTGATCGTTTTGCCAACAATAGTCGTTGAAGGGATAATCCTTTGGCTTTGGAGGAATCTTGCTTTCCGTTTTTGTCATTGTCTTTTTTATTTATTTGTGAATTATTATCTACAATTTATTGTAGTCCTGCTATGTTATGAGTCTTCAAGAACTCTTCCATGGCATTTCTGCCGAAGACCTTGATGCCTGGAATGCTCTTTAAATGACCAACTACCTGCTTGGTAATCTCATTATCAGAATGCTGGGGAGTTAGGATTTATTGTATTGTCTTTTGGATTAACTGATGATTTATGTTCATCAGTCTTAGAAAATTGATTGGCTTCATGATTCAATGGAGAGTCTTCCACCTTTGCCATATCAGTGATGACAGTGGCAGTGTCAGTGGCTCTTGATACAGCAACATACTCAAGTTGCCTTACAGTGTCCATAGGGTAGAATCATTAGTGACGTGGGAAGTCGGTAGATGAAAATAGGAGGTAAATGTCCTTATGAATAATATTTACCTCCTATCTAATTATAATTTCACGACGCCGATACCGGGACGTTCTGGCAACGTTATCTTGCCCTTCACGACCTCCATGCCCTTGAACCTGTCGTTGGAGATGAGGAGATTTCCATCAAGGTCGGCGAAATCAACGGCAGGCGACAATTGAGCAGCCGCACTTACCGCGCAAGACGTTTCCGTCATGCAGCCCACCATGACCTTCATGCCTATAGCACGAGCGTAGTTGAGCATCTTCCAAGCCTCGTGCATGCCGGTGCACTTCATCAACTTGATGTTGATTCCAGAGTAAGCGCCAGCCACGTTCTTGATATCTTTCAATCGTTGTATTGCCTCATCGGCGAAGATAGGCAGTGGGCTCTTCTCTGTCAGCCATGCTATGTCGTCTCTCAGCTCCTTTGGCATTGGCTGCTCAACCATCACTATGCCATGCTCTTTCAGCCAGAATATCTCGTCGATGGCTTTCTTCTTGTCTTTCCATCCCTGGTTAATGTCGACGGCAATAGGCAAGTCCGTGACGCTTCTTATGGTCTCGATCATCTCTTTGTCGTTTTCGCGGCCAAGCTTCACCTTTAAGATGTTGAACTGGTTTGCGCACTCCCTTGTCTTTTGTTTCACCACGTCAGCCGTGTCAATGCCTATGGTGAATGTTGTGGAAGGAGCCTTATCCTTGTTCAAGCCCCAAATCTTATACCATGGAGCACCAAGAAGCTTGCCCACGAGATCGTGTAGGGCAATGTCGACAGCGGCTTTTGCCGCCGTGTCGCCAGGAGAAAGACTGTCAACATAAGCCAAGATGTCTTCCAACTGGAACGGATCGTTAAACTGGCTCAGGTCCACCTTTTGCAAGAACGCCGTGACACTCTGGACTGTCTGCCCAAGATACTGAGGCATGGATGCCTCGCCATATCCTGTCACGCCGTCGTAGGTGATTTCTACTTGCACGTCAGGGGTCGTAGTGCGCGAATATGTGGCTACGGTGAAGACATGACGCAGTTTCAACTCATAAGGAAAGAATTTCATCTCCAGTTTATGGGATGTGCCTTTCCGGTTGATGTTCACGTTCTTGGTTTTAGAGCCGATGACGTTGAGTGCGTCGATGTTTGACAAAGCCAACGCAGAACCAACTGTTGTCAACGTGGCTTTCTTGATAAAATCTCTTCTTGTTGTCATATCGTAGATGTTTTTTCCTGTTTATGAATGCAACGGTTTATAAGGAAGGAATCTACTTATAAAACTCGTTTTTATCTGTTGTGGTTAAACCCTCTTCCTTGTTTATGTAAGGCAAGACCCTTTGCGCCCACAGCAATCGGTTGTAGTCATACTCATCGTATTCAGGGTCTGACGGGTTAAAGCTGCTCACGTGAACCCACCCAAGAGAATGTATGAATTTCTTGTTACCGATATACATGCCCACATGAGACACGTGGGCAGGCTTGTCTTCCGTGGCCTTCCTGCCAAAGAACACGAGGTCGCCGGGTATGAGATTGCTGAAGTCTGGCTTAATGTCCAGATGCAAGCCTTTCTTGGCTTGCTGGGAGGCATTGCGTGGAATTATAATGTCGTGCTGAAACAAGATGGCGCGAATGAAACCGCTGCAATCCAATCCCTTAGTACTCATTCCGCCCCACATGTATGGCACGCCATTGAGCTTCATGCCTGTCGCTATGATGCTTGCGGCATCCCGCTTTAGGCTTTTTCTCCACTCGGTTACCTTCTTGGCGTCTTTCATGGAAATGTACCCTTGACGGCCATCAGGATATTCCACCTTGTAAAAGGCTTTGGTTTGTCCCAACAGCTTCAAGCGGTTACTTGCCACGACATCGCTGACATGTTGTGAAAGCGTGCTTGGCTTTTCGTAAACGAAGCCATAGATTGAGGTCACTACGACTTGTGGCGCCTGGTTCCATGCTTCCAACTGTTTCTTATTGACCACGACAAGCGATGACTTCAGCACCCAGGCCGGATATTCATCGGGTGTCTCAATCTTCATCCATGTCCCGCCCTCGATTATTTTCGCGGGCATGCCGAGCAACGCTTGCGACTCCATGCCAGCATCATAATCGCCAGTAGCGCGAAGGTTGCAACAAGAAACATTGATTATTGCCCATTTCGTGGTGTCGCTCTCTGTCAACGACTGTGCCGCGACCGAGGTAAAAGCCAAGACGAACGTCAAGATTAAAACAATTCCCTTTTTCATATCATTCATATCGTTACTGTTTTCATGCCATTATTTATTGTATATTGAGCAGATAGCTTTCATTGCTTTCTTCTTACTCCCTGTAAAGGTAACCCAACAAGGTGTTTACCCACGGTATGTTGATGCGAAACCATCTGTATTTACCGACAGGCTTGCCTCCAAACGACAGTATGAATTCGCGGAAAGGATTCTTGTGGAAAGGCAGCCCCACGTCAAGGAAATTGATATGGGCGTAGTCGTGTTTCCATGACCAATAGATGGCTTGCCACACCGTCATGAGATTTGGGTGGAGTAGGGCATAGCGCTTACGCTTTGAGGCGAGATACCACAGGTATGAGTTGCCGTTGCTGAACACGCATACACAACCGCCAATGACCTTTCCCTTGAACAATGTTATGAAAATCCTGCCATTGTCGCTATCGTGTAGCTGCCGTACGTGGTTCTCATCAGGTATTATCCTTCGCAACTTCAGGCGATAGAAGCCGTGCATGAGCTTGTAGAAGCTGTGAACTTCCTTATCGGTCTTCGCCTCACGTGTTTCCACGCCAGCACGATAACTCTTTCTTATGCGCTCCTTCATCTTTTCCGAGAGTCGCTCAATGGGAGGCAAGGAGTGGAGCGAATTATGCACCTCTTGCCAATTCACGGGAAAGTAATTCTCCTTGCGGAAATATTTGTAGCCAAACATCTTCATGGAGAGGTCGCTGAACTCTATATACAAGCAAAGCCGCCTGCGAAGCTTGCGAGTAATTTCGTGTAGCATCAAGCTGAACAACAGTTCCTTGTCGGTGTCGTCATCATATTCTCCCTCTCCATAAATTCTGCCTTGCGAGTAGACAAATGGTGGCAACCACGTCTTGCGATAACGGATAAAAGCCAGCATATGGGCCACAACATCACCGCTCTCGGTAAAGGCAACGGCCATGAAAGGTCTCTGCCCCTGAGATTTCTCCACGATATGGAACAGCTCGGTGGAGTGGAAGAAGTTGTCGCAATGCAGTTGTGGCAACTCGTTTCCCTTGGTGAATATGCGTATCTTATACTCGCTCATGCTTGCCTTCTTACTCTTTATACAAGAGGTATTTGCGCCGTTGCTTCTTAAACTTCTCAACGTCGCCTTGCCACATCCTGCTAATTTCGGCGGCGTTCTTGCCTTGCTCTATCATCTTGCGCACGTAGCCTACGCCAATAAGCTTTTCAAAGAATGAGGAGAAAAAGCTGTCGCCCTTGTTCACGGCCTTGTATGCCTCGATGAGATAGCTGAGGTCTATCTTCCGCGCCCAGATGTCAGAATCTCTCAATTGGCTGAGGTCTTTCCCATAGCATGTCTTGCCCATCTGTGGCGGATTCTTCGCCCCAGGACGGCTCTCCGGCGTGAAATGGAAATCATAGGTTTTCATGTCGGGATGCCCGAATATCTGAAAAGGCTTGTCGGTGCCACGCCCTAAGCTCACGGGGGTCGCCTCGAAATAGCACAACGACGGGTAGAGATACACCGATTTCATGTTGGGCAGATTGGGCGACGGGGCTACCGGCAGGTCATATCTTGTTTGGTGAGTGTAGTTCTTGCAGGGTATGATGGTAAGCTTGCAGGTCTTCCCCGACTTGAGCCAGCGTTCTCCGTTTATCATCCTTGCCAACTCTCCGAGAGTCATGCCATGCACGACGGGAATGGGAAGCGCCCCAACGCCTGAGGCATATTTCATGTCAAGCAGTGGGCCATCCACATAGAAGCCGTTAGGGTTGGGCCTATCGAGGATAACCATGCGTTTGCCATATTCCGCGCAGCGATCCATCAGCCGCATCATCGTGATATAATAGGTGTAGAACCTGAGGCCGACATCTTGGATGTCGGTGACGAGAATGTCGAACTTCGCCATCTCTTCCTTGTCGGGAGCGTCTTTTGGCGCGCCATACAGGGAAAACACGTGAACGCCAGTCTTGCTGTCTACTGATGAACTGACCTTCTCGCCGGCGTCCGCCTTGCCACGAAAGCCATGTTCGGGAGAGAATATCTCCACCACGTTGACATGATTTTCCAGCAAGACATCCAATGTCAACTTATCCCCAACCACTCCCGACTGGTTGGAGAAAAGCGCCACACGCTTGCCTTTCAGCAACTTGAGGTAAGCGTTGGTTTGCTCCGCGCCAGTAACAACGGCTGCCCGTAGGCTTCCAATGAAAAATGGAAATATAAGGGTTAAGATTGTCAGGGGCAACGCATATTTCTTGTTTTTCATTTTCTATCATTTATCTTTTAATTTGTTGCAAATATAAACATATTTAACTATAAATCATTAAAAGATAGTTATAAAAAGTATTAAATGGCGAAAATGCGAGCTGATTATTTGTTTACAGCCTTTGGCGTCCAATTGTTAAGGAAACGCAGCACCTTATCCTTGTTGTAGCCTTGTCCTTCCTCCAAAAAGCTGGAGTCTTGGACATGGATCACCTTGCCGTTTTCGTCAAGCACGACAAACACGGGGAAGCCAAACCGCTGCGGGTTGCCAAGACGTTTCATCAAAGCCTCAGCCGTTGCGTCGTTGCCCTTCCGTGGGTTATAGTTGACATGAAGGTACACGAAGTTGTCGTTCACCACTTTCATTATATCTGCGTCTTTGCTGATGAAGTCGGCGAAGCGAAGGCACCAAGGGCACCAGTTGCCACCCACCTGGCAAATAATGTACTTCTTTTCCGTTTGCGCCTTTACCGTTTCGAGAGCCTTGTCTATTTGCTCCATTGGGTTGATGGTCTCGTCGTAAACCTTCTTCAACCGCGTTTGTGCGCTGACCATCATGCTGACGACAGCTAATATCAATGCTAATGTAAGTTTCTTCATATCGCTTTGTGTGTTAAGAATTCCCATTTGTTAAGTTGGCAACGTTGGCTTAGATTGAAGCCAACGTTGCGTATATCCTCTCGAACGTCTGCCTCAACATGGCTTTGTTGGCGATTATCTCACGCACCCGCTTGAGTCTTGCCTCATTTGGCGAACCGTTTATCCAAAGGTGTATGTAGCCATTCGCGCTGTATTTCTCTTCCATGTGCTCGCAGAACCTTCGCCATTGCTGTTCCTTGCTAAGTGCCGACTCGTGTTCCAGTCCAAACTCAATGGCACGCGTGAATATTACCTCCGGCTCAAGGTCGCGGTCAGCCTCAGCCACTATCTTCCCATATATGGAGCGAGGCGCATGCGACGACGACGCGCGATGGTCCTCCACGGCCTCCTTCATTATCTTTATTTGCTCTGGCGTGAACCACTTGCGAAGGCGCACGTCGGCGGCGAGGATCTTGCCTCCCGTGATGTGATGTATGGCGCGCGGACCTTCCATGCCGAGGTCATGATAGGCCGCTATGACATAGGCCATGTCAACATCGGCACCAAGCATGTTAGCAAGCTCAAGCGAATTCTTGATCACTCGCTGCGCGTGGGTGATGCCATGAGAACGTCCAAAGGCATTGTAACGAGGCAATATCTGCTGTTCCACAAAACTCATTATGTCAAGACTGACATTCATAGGCGAAATCTTATTTATAAAGTCGTGGCGTCATAAAATAGTGGCGTCATAAAGATGAAAGGTAGGTTGCCACCACGGTCATCAAGCCATAGACAAACATGTCGCGAGCCGTCATGCCAAGCACCTTGTTCAGTTCTCGGCCCTTCCATATCTCACGCAACTTGGCGTTGCTCTGGGAATGTTTGTAGGCATAGACAAGGAACGGGAAGACGCACACTGGCGCCAATTGAGCGTGACGCGCCTGTGTCATTATTACGACCATGGTTATGGCCGCACCTAATGAGCCTACCACATTGTAAAGCGTCGCTCCTCGCTTTTCTCCCAATCTCACTATGAGTGTGCGTTTTCCGTCTTTCATGTCGTTTTCGCGGTCACGGAAGTTGTTGACGCACAACAACGTGTCTATTACCAGGCCGCACCCGATGGAGATGGCTACGACTTGCCAGGTTATGACGCGCGCCACTTCGGGGATTATCACATAATAGGTAAAGCAGACGGGCACGATGCCGAAAAAGACCAACACGAGCACGTCGCCCAGACCTTGATATGAGAAAAACGTGGTATAAAGAAAGGCGAAAAGCACACAGGCCGCGCCAACGATTATCATCTGCCATCCTCCATACCATACGAGCGGCAGCCCTACGGCGCAAGCCAAGACAGAAACTAAGGCAAGGCCCGCCACCATGGCGCGAGGCGTTATCCAACCTTCCGAGCATGCACGCTTGGGCCCAAGACGTGTGGCAGGGTCGTCGTTGCCATGACGGAAGTCGAAATAATCGTTTATGAGGTTGGAGTCAACCTGCATGAGGAAAGCAAACAAGAAGCACAATATCGCGGGCACAAAGCGGAAGTGTTGCCAGCCTGTCGTCCTCAGCGCGAGCGCCACGCCAATCATCACTGGCACCGCTGCCCCGGCGAGGGTCTTGGGGCGTGTGGCAAGCAACCACGCCTTCCATGAATTTGTCTTTATCTTCTTGTTTTCTGTCATTATCTATATTTGGAAAGGTCAGTTGGCGAAATCCCAGCTGATGCCGAACCTGAACACGCGTCCGTTAAGCGGATAGTTTGGCGTGAAGAAATATTCCTTGTTGCCTGACCCACAGTTTACGTGGCTCATCATCACGAAGAAGCGCGCGCGGCTCAGCTTGAAGTTGAAATAAGCGTTTATCACGGGATAGCCGCCGATTTTCTGCTTGTTCTCATTCTCCTGCACCGTGTATTGGCCGAGCGATGGGAAATAGTCGGGCGCGGCGTATTTAGTGAAGAATCTCGCGTCAGCGCCGAAGTCGCAATTTAGCACGCGAGCTATCCTGAAGCGCAGATACAGGTTGGTATAAGCGTTGATGGCTGGCAATGGCAGCACGTCCTGGTTTGTTGACTTCTGCCATGTCAGGGTTGTCTCCCAATGGAGCGGGCCGAAAGCCAAGTCTTGAGCTACCTCGGCCGTAAGCACGGTTATCGGACTGCTTGCCTGACGTGAATACGCCATGTTGTAGAGACGTCCATTGTCGTCGGAGTTGGTGAAAGAACTGGCAAAGTAGGCATAATTCTTTATTTCATCAAAGGCGAACCGGAATCGCGTGCGCGTCTTGGCATAGTTCAACACGCCTTGGGCGCGTAGATGGTCTATCATGGACAGGTCGTCGGAGTCCCACCAGAGATGGCGCGACTGGTAATGGCGGAAATAGAACGAGGGTTTCACGTGATGGTAAAATCCCGAGGCGGCAAGCGTCATGGTGTCGCCAAGGAGGGGGAAGTTGAGGTCCACACCTCCGTCAATCTTTATCTCGCCGACATTATATCCCACCACTGCCACGTCGCCTGTGACATTGAAGTGCAGGCTCTTGCCTTGCGTCTTGCTAAGTTGCGCGCCCACGGCAACGCTGTGTTCGTTCCACGACGTGGTGCCAACGGAATCGGGCAGCACATAGTGGCTGAGCGTGTGCGTGGCAAAGACCTTGGCGCCAGTCTTTATCCATTTGTTGAATCCTTCGAGCAAGGCTATGGCGAAGGTGTTGCGAAGGTTCCAGTTGCTTGTCTTGTCGTAGATGGAATCGCCCGCGAGCCGTTCTTTCACCTTGTAGGTGTCGAGATAATAGTTCTCTGGAGTGGCATAAGCCTCGTATATGCGTCGGTATGTGGTAAAGTCGGCAGTGTGGATGAAACTTGTCACCGGCACATACTCGTCTTTAAGCCACGACGTGTCCTCTTTAGCCTTGTTGCTTGCCGCCAAGAGGCTGTCGGCCATGTTCTTGCCGTTAACTTTCACCCTGCCCGACGCGATGGCGGCAGAGTCGGCAGGAGCCGTCTTGGTGGCCACTTTGGCATTGTCGGGACGACCGGAATATGACTTAGGCAACTTTGCGTTCTTCTTGTCAAATTTCACGCCGGCGTCCATAGCCTCTTTCTCGGCCTTTGCCCTTGCCTTTTTCTCGTCTTGCTCTTTTTGCGACTCTATGGCAAACTTCCTGGCCTTTATTTCCTCCGGCGTCATTGGCACCTTACGGTTGAAGCCAACGCTGTAACGCTGGGTGAAGAAGATGTGCTGGTTGTCGTTGCGGTTCCAGTTTTGCTCCAGCATCGTGGGTATCTCCGACGTGGCGAAATTCTCGTTGAACGACTCTGGATGCGTGATATAGAGTTCGCTTGTTATGCCGCCATTCTCCGTAACCTTCTCGTGCAGTGTGTTGAACAGCAAGTGGGCTTGATAGCGTTCGCCCATGTAGCTGCCATAAAGCGCGGCCTTGAAGTGGGAGGTGGACTGGGCGTTGTAGTATCCGCGGCCATAGATATAGTCTATGAGGAAGCCGATGCCCAAGCGCTTGCCGGCATTCACGGCGAATTTTGTCTTGAAGTGATCCTCGCCGTTAGTGCGGTTGCCGCAGTTGTTGTATGAGATGTTCGTGAGTGGCGACAGGGTATTGGTGAACTGGAATTTCTCCACTGGGGTCACCACGTAATCGTATGGATTGACGAAGATGAAGTTGTTGTTCTCCATCCTGTCGATGAAGAGCCTGGCCTGCCGAGGCGCTCCAAGGTTGCCGGTGCTGTTATACTCTGAGCGCATGCCGGTGGTGAAAATGGAGTTCATGAACATGTGGGAAGTCGTGTCTGGCTTAGCCTCGACACGGTCGCCGAATCGCGGATCGACAGTCCACACGTGTATGCCTTCAGGTATCTCCTTGTCGGTTCCGAGCGAGTCGGCCCCCTGACGGTTGCGCTGATTGTTGACTACACCGTCAGGACCCATGGAATTGTAATCGCCAGTATCGAATTGCGCCCACAAGGGAGACGCCGACAAGAAAGCGAGGATGATGAAGGAAAGGATTTTCTTCATTTAATAAAGCGTAAAGCGCATTCTATGATTTTGAAGACCATGGAAGCGAGTATTATTATTATTCCCAGGGTCTGCGGAGTGTGAAACAGGTATGTCAGGACACCGACGATGGCGCCCAACATGAATATTATGTTCAGCCATTGTCGCACGTTGCGGAAGTGGTCTTCCTTGGGCAGTTGCGGCTTGTCCCTGTATGATGTACTTCTTGTTAGCATGATTTTTTTGTTTTTCGATTTCTAACAGCCTTAATATTTCACGTTAAGGGCTTGGCAGACGCGCTGGAAGATATTGTCCTTGCGGTCAATGGTCTTGCGCCTGAACTTCCCGCTTAAAGGCGAGAGCTTGGTTTGTTTCTTGTTGAGCGCGTGCTTGTCGGTAATCCAGTCTTCCGCCTTCTCTTTCATGCCCGCCGCGTCCTTGCGGTTCATTTCGTAAGCATAGCTGATGCGTTCCATCTTCACGCTGACATGCCCGTCTTTGGCCCTTGCTATGAGCGTGTAGTTGAACTCCGTCCTGTCGAGGGAGATGAAGTTGGACGTGAACACGAGCCATTCCTTCACTCGTGCGGCTATGGTGTGCTCAGCCTTGTTGACAGCGGCTATGCGTGCCTGTGGTTGCAAGCCGGAGCCTTTGCCTTCATCCACTATTTCAGAGATGACGGCGTATACCTTGTCGTAGATGCTGTCGGCAGACATGCCCGGCACGTCCTTGTCGAGGGTGAAGACTACCTCGCCATTGACCTCGGGCACGGCACCAGCGAGATATTTCGGGTCAACCTTTGGCGCGGCCTCTTTTTTCTTTACCACTTTGACTTGTTGCTGTGGCTGGTCGGGTATCTCCCACACGTTGCTTTGCGCCATTCCCAACATTGGAACGAGCGCGAGGGCAAAGGCTATCAGCTTCTTCATATTCATGGTGTTTTCAATTTGTTGCTAAAATGCCGTTTTATAAAAAGCAAAATTACAAATTAACATTGTGAATCCGTAGACATCACCACTATTTAACTTTTTTTGAGTTCAAGCATCTTCTGCAGCCTGAGCATCTCGTCGCGATATTGTGCGGCCTGGATGAAGTCAAGTTTCTTGGCCGCCTCTTCCATGAGTCGCTTGGTATTGTCGATGCTTTTCTCCAGTTCGGGGCGTGTCATTTCCTTTATTATCGGGTCGGCAGCGAAGGCGGCCTTGTCGGGTTCCACGTAGCTGTATGCCGTTCCCGTTTTCGCCTTTTGCCTCTGCGAGGCGTCCGACTCCGGCAGCGTGCCCTTGATGGCCTTTACTATTTGCCTTGGCGTGACGTGATGATCCTCGTTGTACTTCATCTGTATCATCCTTCTCCTTGCCGTTTCGTCTATCGTCTTTTGCATGCTCTCCGTTATGGTGTCGGCATACATTATCACCTTGCCATTGACGTTTCTCGCCGCGCGTCCCGCGGTCTGCGTCAGGCTACGGTGACTTCGCAAGAACCCTTCCTTGTCGGCGTCGAGTATGGCGACGAGCGACACCTCCGGCAGGTCGAGACCCTCGCGAAGGAGGTTGACGCCCACCAAGACATCGTACACGCCCGCCCTGAGATCGTTCATTATCTTCACCCTGTCGAGAGTGGCCACGTCGCTGTGTATGTAGTTGGCCTTCACGTTGTGGTTGAGCAGATATTCCGTCAGTTCCTCGGCCATGCGCTTCGTGAGCGTGGTAACCAAGACGCGCTCGTGCTTATGGCTGCGCGTCAGTATCTCGTCGAGCAAGTCGTCTATCTGGTTTTCCGAGGGTCTTACCTCTATCTCAGGGTCAAGTAGCCCCGTGGGACGGATAAGCTGCTCCACGACGACGCCTTCCGACTCTTGAAGCTCATAGTTGGCAGGCGTGGCCGAGACGTAAATCACTTGATGGAGCATGTCGTGAAACTCATCAAAACGCAAAGGACGGTTGTCGAAAGCCGCGGGCAAGCGGAAACCGTATTCCACGAGGTTTTGCTTGCGGGCGCGGTCGCCGCCGAACATGGCATTGATTTGCGGCACGGTGACGTGGCTCTCGTCAATGACCATCAAGTAGTCCTTGGGGAAGAAGTCGAGCAGGCAATATGGTTTCTCGCCGGGCTGCCTGCCATCGAAATAGCGCGAGTAGTTCTCTATGCCGGAGCAGTGGCCAAGCTCTTTTATCATTTCCACGTCGTATTCCACGCGTTCCTTTATTCTCTGTGCCTTGATGTCGTCGCCAATCTCGTGGAAGTAGGTTTCTTGCTTCATGAGGTCATCTTGAATCATGCGGATGGCATTGCCTGTCTGCTCCTTTGACGTGACGAACAGGTTGGCAGGGTAGAGGTCGTATTCCGCGAAACTCTGTATGGCGTGCATCGTCACGGCGTCCACTTCGTCAATGCTGTCAATCTCGTCGTCCCACCATGTCACCCTGAGCAGGGAATCGGAATATGCCATGGCTATGGTGACTGTGTCGCCCTTGACCGAGAAGCAGCCTCGTTGCAAGTCGATGTCATTTCTGACGTATAAGGAACTGACGAGTTTACGCAAGAACTCGTTGCGGTCCAGCGTCTGTCCTCGCTTTACCTTTATTATGTTCTCCTGCATCGCCACCGGAGCGCCCATGCCGTAGATGCACGACACCGATGACACTATTACCACGTCGTTCCTGCCAGAGAGCAAGTCGCTGACGGCGGCAAGCCTCAGCTTGTCTATCTCATCGTTTATGGCGAGGTCTTTCTCGATGTAGGTGTCGGTGGACGGCAGGTAAGCCTCGGGCTGATAATAGTCGTAATAGCTGACGTAGTAGTCGACGGCGTTGTTGGGGAAAAAGCCTTTCATCTCCTCGTACAACTGTGCCGCCAGCGTCTTGTTGTGGCTCAACACGAGCGTGGGCTTGTTGACGTTGGCAATGACGTTGGCCACGGTAAACGTCTTGCCGGACCCGGTCACGCCCAACAACACTTGCGCCGGATCGCCTCTCTTCACGCCCTCAGTGAGCTGCGCGATGGCCTGCGGCTGGTCGCCCGTGGGTTTATACTTGGATGATATTTGAAACTTCATGACTGACAAAGTTAGTTATTTTATGTCAGTCGCATACACTTAATCACGAAATTTTACTAAAAAAATCAATACATGTTTGGTTTACCAGATAAATGTGTGTAAATTTGCAATTCATATTTTAAGGCTCATTAAAAAGAGGACATGATAAAACAAGCTTTAACAGCGTTTATCCCATTGATGCTGCTCAGCGGTTGCGCCAAGGAATTCAACAGCGTGTACAAGTCGGGCGACATCAAATATAGATACGAGTATGCCAAAGAGAGCTTCGCGTTGGGCAAATACCAGCGTGCGGCAACTCTCCTCCAAGACTTGATAGTGCCGGAAAAGGGCACGCAAGACGCGCAGGAGTGTCTATACATGCTTGGCATGGCCGAGTATAAGAACATGGACTACCAGACGGCATCTGAGACCTTCAAGAAATATGTGAAGTCTTATCCACGTGGCGACTATTCCGAGATGGCGAAATATTATGTAGGCCAAAGCCTCTTCATGAGCACTCCTGAGCCACGCCTTGACCAAACGGAGACCGTGGCCGCCATCAACGCCTTTCAGGAATACATGGATCTTTATCCCGACGCCAAGCACAAGGAGGACGCGCAGAACAAGCTCTTTGAGTTGCAAGACAAGCTCGTGCAAAAGGAACTATACTCAGCTGAGCTGTACTACAACCTTGGCACGTATTTCGGCAACAACAGTGGGGGAGACGATGGCGGAAACAACTACCAGGCTTGCATCGTTACATCGCAAAACGCGCTAAAGGATTATCCTTACACTAAAAAGCGCGAGGAGTTTGCCACGCTCATCATGAAAAGCAAGTTTCACCTCGCAGAACAGAGCGTCGAAGAGAAGAAGCTCGAGCGCTACCAGGACGCTGAGGATGAATGCTATGGCTTCTTGAACGAATTCCCCGACTCAAAGGAAAAGAAGACGGCGGAGCGCTTCATAGAGAAATGCAAGGAAGTGACCGCTAACGCAAAAGATTAACAATAATATATTATTATAATATACTGTACAAAGATGGATTACAGAAAATCAAAGGCTCCAGTAAACACCGTCACACGCAATATCATGGACTTGTGCACGGAGACAGGCAACATTTATGAAAGCGTGGTGATTATTGGCAAACGCGCTAACCAAATCTCCGTTGAAATCAAGTCTGACTTGAGCAAGAAGCTTCAAGAGTTCGCTTCATACAACGACTCGCTTGATGAAGTGTTCGAGAACCGCGAGCAGATTGAAATCAGCCGTTACTACGAGAAGCTTCCAAAGCCAACTCTTCTCGCGACACAGGAGTTTGTAGAGGGCAACATCTATTGGAGAGACCCTTCAAAGACTACAGACGAGATTGCCGATACCGATTTGTAAACCATGATACAGCGTAAACAAACCATCTATTTGCTCCTCGATTTGGCCGCGCTTATCGTCTGCCTTTGCCTGCCGATAGGCAAACTGACAAGCAATGCCATGCAAGGGGCCGAGGTGGCAGTATATAATATTGGCCTTTACACAAGCACGGGTCTCGACGCTCATCCTGTATTGTTTACCGACATTGTAGTGGTGGCCACGCTTTCGTTCATCAACATTTTTCTCTACAACAAACGCAAGTTGCAGATGAAAATATGTGTAGTGAATATCGTGCTTTGCCTTGTTTGGTACGCTTATTACGCGTTCATGGCCCTTTCCATGTTTAAGGGCATTGGATCATTCTCCATGAGCTTTGCGGTATGCTTGCCTCTGGTGGCAATGATATTGCTGATTCTCGCACGCGCGGGTATCAAGGCCGACGAGGAGCTAATAAGGTCCATGTCAAGAATCAGGTAATAAGGAAAAGACATCTTTTTATTAATCTATATAAATGGCAACCATTGAGAAAGTCCGATGGTTGCCATTTTTCATTGGAATAAACGCTGAAACATAACTAAGCAGCCGCCTTGCATTTAACCCCTTTGCATGAAAAGACATGTTCTTTTTAACCCAAATCGGTCGTTAGGGCTTGCTTGTATTTTGGATTTTTAGAAGAATGGATTTTGTTTGGCTTTTAATGAGTAATAGCGAGCTATTGCGAATTAAAAACAAGCAAAAGACAACTTATAAAAACCAAAAGACTGCAAGCAGTTATAATATAATACATAAAACGGCCTAATGCGATTTGGGTTTAAGGGTTTATCAGGATTTGGAGTGAAGACATACCCTACCGTAGCGCTTTGCAGGATGCAGCCCCTGCAAAGCGCCAAATGCAGACCTGTTAAATTAGGTAATAATAGTTTACAAATGGTCGCCTGAGAATCGATTTTTTTCAACCAAGCGGTCTCATGGCTGTAAATGACGCAATTATGAGCCGTTTTGATAAAAGCCTAATTATCAACATGTTATACTTTTTGTGGTTTTCAGACAATACCGATACGCTGATTTCGCGTCGCCGTTACGGTGCAATCGCGTCGCCGTTACGGTGTAATCGCGTCGCCATTACAGTGTAATCGCGTTGCCATTACAGTGTAACGGCGTTGCGATTACGCCGTTACGGCAAATCTTTTTGGCCGAAATGCCACTGACAGTGCTGTAAAGGTGCACCTCGAAGCCATTTTTCCGCTCTAAAAGCACCTGTTCCCAAGTGTTAAATTTTGGCAATAATATTTTACAATTCAATGTGTGCCGCATGGTATCTGTCATTAAAATAGAGGATAAACCTGATACGAAGCGATGCATCGTCGAGAGCGTAGAAAAACGCATTAAGAGCATCGTTGGACAACGGGGTGTATTCCTGCCTCATATCGACGAGAAGAGTTGGAACGTTCTGAAGGTTCTTATCAAAATCCGACAGACTACGCTTGACGAGATGATGATTCCAACAGAGGAAGAGGTTATGAAAATGAGCCGGCTGAACGATAACACTTCTCAACCTCACAAATCAGCTATATACCAAGGTAGCGGAGATGTGGAAAGTGATGAGCGGCTCGGGACTTCATCGATACCTATGACGACGGCGACACGTGGACGGACGGTGCTTTGAACAGGCCAGCGTTCAAGGACATCAATGTCTGCTACGTCCTCCATGCCCTTTGCAGTCACTTCCACTATTCACTTCCCGACGTGTTGCGCATGAAAGGCTTCACCTTGGCGGTGCATCTGGAGTATGAGCATACATATATATAGGAGGCTATAAAAAGAAGAGAATTTACGAAATCTTTGACAGTATTTGGCACACCTACTTCATAACTTTGCAGAAATTATAGAACGCATGAAAGAAGAAACTTCAGCAGGAGCGGCAAAAATAGAGCAAGCCGAATGCAATCAAGCTCGCTTGAGATTGCTGAGGCGAAGCCTATTTTATCTAAAAAACTCGTCCAAAAAGTTGCATCCTATCGATATTCTTCGTAAGTTTGCATTCGGAATGACTGTCATAAGAGATGGTCACCGGACTTTGAGGACTATGATAAGCGTCACGCTGCCGTTTGATTCACGTAAATCTCGCAAGTTGAAACGAATCAGTCAATGGATAGCGAGTGATGCCCATACCTTATATCATAGGGCGTGGGCTGCTCCTGCTGTTTTGTTGATTCGGGTTGTGCGAGAACCTACGTGGGCAAAATATCGGAGGGTATGCCCGCGCCTTCTCTTTCTTCTCATTGCCATCATGCCCATGGCGGCTGTGTCACAAAACAGCCGTCAAACTGAAAGCACAACACATAAACTAAAGAACTCAAAAACTTATCATAATACTATGCCACAGATCATCAAAACAGGCGGAGGCCTCTTCTCCAAGGGAGAACTTCTCCGCATCAACCCAAGCAACAACACCATTGAGGTGTCCGCCAACGGCGGCCGTTCCTGGATTCCCCGCTGCACAAACATTTCTTACGGCACATTCCGTGACCTGCTCCTTGTAGGCCGTGAGATCCTTGCCGCCACTTCCCGTGGCCTCTATGTCTCGACCAACTCCGCCCGCAGCTTCTCGCCCCGCTGTGTCAACAGCTCCTACGGCGACTTCATCAACCTGCAGGACGAGGGCAACACCCTGCTCGCCAACACCACCCACGGACTGTACTATTCCACCAACGGCGGAAGAAGCTGGGTGAGGAGATGAATGAAATAGAAAAAGATAGTATGAAAAAGTAGAAATATAGCAGAAGTAGCAAAAAACTTCATCAAAATATTGGCAACTTCAAATAAAATTCGTAAGTTTGCCATTGGTTTTGATCTTAATAGGTCATTATCAGACATTGAGGATAAAGTGATTTGCATCACACTGCCATTCGATTCACGAAAATCTGGTACATTTGAAATGATCGGTAAGGTAGCAGTGAACGATGCTCGCGTATGTATATGCGTGAGCTACTTCTGCTAATCTGCCGATTCGGGTTTACCAGAGCCTTCGTGAACAGATTGGATAGGAGTCTGCTCACGCTTTTTTTCTTCCTAACTAAGAAAAATAACCATTTAAACCTGATTTTATGGAAAAGATAGCACATTTCATTGACATTGTTGAGAAAGCCTTCTCAATAGCTGCTCCTAATTTCAGCAATCAAGAGTCTGTAAAAAAAGCAACTGCCAATAAGGACGATCTTGGGGCACAGTTGCGCAAGGATTCCTACATCAAAGTGCCGTTTGTCGGCGACTTCAATGCAGGAAAGAGTTCTCTTCTCAACGCAATGCTTGGAGTGGATCTGCTGCCAACCAATATTCTTCCTGAGACTGCAGTGTCTTATGAACTTTACTATGACACACAGGAGAAGCTTGAGGTATGGGAGGACGACAGACTCGTACAGACCACTGGACTTTCGCAAATCAAGAACCTTAACCTTACTCCTAAGAATTTTGTTAAGGTCTACATCAACAACGACTTCGTGAAAAGCCAGTTTGACCGCAACATCGTCATTGTTGACATGCCTGGTATTGACTCCGGCATCGAGGCACACAACAACGCTATTCTACACTACATACAAGATGGTAACTACTTTGTGCTTCTCACAGACGCAGAAGGTGGAACTCTTCGCCAAACAGCCATCAATTTTATTGACGAGGTGAAGAAGTATGGCGCTGATGTTGCAGTAGTCATTTCCAAGGTAGACAAGAAGTCTGTAGAGGATATCCCTGGTATCAAAGCTACTGTAGAGAAGATTGCCCGTTTGTATGTTGGCAGCGATGCAAAGGTAGCAACAAGCTCCGCCGTAAACAAGGACTTTGCAGGAGTGATGGACATTCTCAACTCCATTGACTCGGAGCAGATCATCAAGACAAAGTATGAGCCACTTGTGAAAGGGCTCATCAATGGCTACATTTCGGAACTGCAGATGCAGATGCAGCTCCTTCTTCAGGACAAGAGCCACTTCGAAGACAAGATACAAAAGCTGAAAGAAGAAAAGGAAAATGCCATCAACGGGCTGAGGCATAAGTCTGAGTCCGCACAGTCGGTTGAAGGCTCCGCCGATGACATTCTCAATGACATTGCCGCTGCATTGCGAGCTAAAGCAGGGTATCTCGCCACATTATTATATAATGGGCAGGACATGAACGTATTCAAGCAGGAGTTGCTGACCATTATCCGTCCGGTCATTGTCACATCTTTCAAACGCGAGATTACAGAGTATCAAGATGTTATCGGTCAGGCTGTGCAGGAATTCTCAGCCAAGGCAGACGAGATACTCAACGACAAAGACAACAAGGCCTTGTCTGGTGCCGAAGAACTTGTAGGCAACCTCGTCGGCAAGGACGTATTGGAGGGGTTGCTGAAGAAAGGCCTTGACAAACTTGCCGAGCGTTTTGTTAATTACAAAGGACTGGGGCTACTGTTTAAGACCCTTGGCAAGGTTATTGGTCCGGTCGTCACCATCGCCATCAACATCATTCCAGACATTCTGCGTCTCATCTTTGGCAAGAGCAAGGAGCAGAAGATAAGCGAGCTGAGCGAAAAGATTTCTTCTACCGTAATCTGCAAGATATTAGAGGCCATGCGGCCACAGATGGAGGAAATGATCCGTGAACAGCGCGGACAGGTTGACGACAATCTGAAGCAGCTTATCGAGAGCGAGACGCAGAAGTACGACGACAACATACGTGCCATACAGCAGCAACAGCAGTTGGAGAAAGAGGCTGCGGCAAAGAAGGTGGCAGAACTGCAGGAGTGCGTAGGGAAGCTCAATACTTTGGCGCAAGAATTATAAGATAAAGCTATACAATACCACCTGTTCCAATTATGGCCTGCCAAATTCATTGGCTGGCCATAATATTGGAACATATAATCTTACAGATAATGGGATTAGACAATCTTAGAAAGAAGGATGCGGCAAAAGGCAAGAAGCCCAAGTCGAACATTCTAAAGGTGAATAAGTATGAGAGTCCGCAAATGGCCCTCAACTTGATTGCGCACATCATGACATCAGCAACGGACACAGCTGTTGATGATGAGTTTAAGCCTTTCTATAATTATTCCGATAATCTTTCTCAGAAGTTCTATGATGAAGTAATGAAATTCGATAAGCTGGTAGAAGGTGCCAATGAAGACTCCATCGATTTCATAGACACTCATAAGGCTTCTTTGGGTGATGATTTGAAGTTTGAAATCGCTCTTGATGCACCTACAGAGCTTGAGAGGACGAATGGCAAATCATCGAGAATTATTGCTGTGGGTGGCGGCTTCAGCTCAGGCAAGTCTTCGTTCCTTAACAGTCTTACAGGTATTGGCAATATCCTGCCAACAGGCATCGAGCCTGTGTCCATGATTAACACTTTTCTGAATTGCTCAAACAATACAAATAAGCTGATAGTCAAAGGACGCAACATAAAGAAGAATTTGGTGCTTCTTGACAAGGAGGTTCTTGACTGTATCCAGCATTCTTCCAAGTCTAAAGTTTATGTGGCAACGGTTCTGGATACACTGTACATCGACATCCCTTCTGCAGGTAGTCCTAATCATATTGATGGACTGACCTTTGTGGACACTCCTGGATATAATAATTCAGAGGCCGCAAACGTGGAAAATAGTACAACAGACCGTGATACTGCAGTGAAAGCTCTATCGTCAGCAGATGCCATTATCTGGTGCATTGATATAGAGGCCGGCACAATAACTCAGCGTGACATTGAAGTTCTGAACGATGCCGTTGGAGACAAGGAAGACGCATCATTGCTTATCGTTTTCACGAAGATGGACAAGAAGCCTGAGGGAGAGGTGAATGATATTTTGGAAAGGGCTGCCAAGACATGCGAGAAGAGCTTGGTAGTCCAGCCTGTTGACATCATTGCCTGTTCATGCTTAGGAAAAGTGACTTCAGCTATATCGTTTAGAGCCAAACGAAATGGCGGTCAGATGTCTTCAGTTGCATTTGCCAGCATTATCGACAAGTTGAAGAAAGACATGCCACCTGCCAAAGACTTCAGCTATTGGCAAGATTCGCTGTATTCATACTTTGACCAAACATTGACAGAACTTGACGACAAGGTTAGCGAATTTGAAAATGAACGCCAGAAACTTGTCGATGCAAAAGATAACTCCTTCAGACACGCCAACGACGAAAAAGAGGATAGAGAAGCTCTGCTAAATTATTTGGAGAATGCATTGACAGTAACATATGATGGAATTATGGATGCTGCCGATGGTCGCTTGCAGATGTTTCAAGAAGCCATTGAAGGTTGGGGGAAAGCTTTGGACAGAGAAATAGAATGGTCGGACAAGGTTGGATTCTTTAGTGATGCCTCTAATTTGTCAAGACAACTTGGAAAAGCAGAAAAAAAGTTTGATAGACTTGTCACTACAGATGTTCCGTCCTATGAATTTTGGAAACTCGATGACCGTAAAGATTTTCTGGATAGAATAAAAGCTATTTGTCAGGATCAAGAAGAGTTAGACAAGTCTAACAAAGAGGATGTCCTAAACACATACAACGAAACCGTAGGCGGAATAAAGCTGCTGAGGAAGTTTAAGGAGCTTGTTGGCAAAGAGAAGATAGAAAGCTCACAGCTTTTGAAATCCTGCTATGATCATGCCGTGAAAGAACTGAAGCGTATTAACGCACATCTTGAGGGTATTCAACAGAATGGAGAAAACGATATTTTCTCCTCCATCGCTGCTGATAATACCGAGCAGTTTCTCAACTGCTTCTCCAAGGGTGTGGACCTCACTGCCTGCAACGAACAAGGCTTTTCGCCACTGACCTATATCGCTCGGTGCAGCAACAACACGATGATGAAGTTCCTCATCAATCAGGATGTTGACCTCACCATGAAAGACAAGCGTGGCTACAATGCTTTGGAGACGGCAGCTATGTACCACTGCCGCGACATCTGCGAAATGCTCATCGACCATGACAAAAGTCTTGTGGACGAGTCGAAGCCACTCGCAAAGCTTGCCGAAAACGATATGTTTGAAAAATGGATAGCTAAATTCTAACGATATGACCATTAACAAAGAGAATTATAGTCAGGCCATCACTGATATAGAAAACGGACTGACGCATGGAGAGCATAACGAGAATGCAAAGATTCGTGATACTTTCCTCAAATTGAAAGAAGCATTCGAAACCTATCGCAAGGGCGCTGACACCGTGCTTGGTGACAACAAGGTTTTGAAGATTGGTGTTGTTGGTCAAGTAAAAGCAGGCAAATCTTCTTTTCTCAATTCGCTGTTCTTTGATGGCGAAAACGTATTGCCACGTGCCTCAACGCCCATGACAGCCGGTCTGACCGTGTTGGAATATGGCGAGGACAACGAATTCTCTGTAGATTACTATAACGATCGTGAGTGGAGTACGTTTGAGGGTAAGGCCCGGGAGTATGACAATGCCATTTCCGATTTCAAAGCGAACAATCCACAGGTGGCACAGGCTCTTAACGACGAAGAAATAGCCAAGCAACTAGGATTACCAGACGACGCGAAATCGGCTAAGGAGCTTGTAAGCAACTGCAGCCCTGCTGCCCGCGCCAAGGTAAACATGAAGGCAGACACGAAGGCTTTCTCCGACATCCGTGACCTGCAGGACATCCTTGCCGACTATGTGGGAGCTGATGGTCGCTTTACCTCCGTTGTCAAGAGTCTTACCATCCATCTCAACGATGAACGGCTGAAAGACCTCCGCATTGTGGACACCCCGGGCGTCAACGACCCTATTCAGTCGCGCGAGTACAGGACCCGTGAGTTCCTGCGTGAATGCCACGGCGTGTTCCTGCTCAGCTATTCGGGAAGATTCTTCGACAGCACCGACGTAAACTTCCTCTCAGGGCGCATCGGCTCTGAGGGCATTGGCACGGTGGTGCTGATTGCCAGTAAATTCGACTCTGTGCTGCAAGATGTTGGCACAAAGTTCCCGGATGCCCTTGCCGATGCATGGGAAGACTGCGAGCGACAGTTGAAAAAACAGTTCCGTCGCAATCTTGCTACGGCAGACTACAAAGGCGAGGAGCCTCGGTTCACGGTCAGCTCGGGCATAGGTTTCTCCATTTACAAGAAGCCCCGTGACCGTTGGGATACGGTTGAGGCACATGTCGTAGAACAGATGAAACGGTTTTATCCGAGCAACTTTGGCACCGATGAGGACATTAAGGACACGTTCTTCAACCTTGCCAACATCGACGAGATTCGCGACAAGTATCTTGATGGAGTGTTCATCAAGAATCGTGACAAGATCATACAAGACAAGATGAACGGCTATTTCGCCAATGCCACAACGAACCTTACCAAGGCTATTGACGACAAGCGGCGCGCACTTGCCGACCATGTGAAGTTCCTCGACAGCACAGATGTATCAGAGAAGAAGAAAGTACGGGAAGCTACAGAGAAAATAGGTAATGACTTCAAGAGAAGCGTAGAAAGACTTGCTAATGTCTGCGACCAAAAGGCCGAAGAAATGCGCAAGCGAGCTTGGAACTCTGTCTCTCTTTCTTGGAATGGCACAATACCTACAACTGACGAGGAGGTGACAGCAAATCGCAAATCTACTTTTTGGGGAAGTGACAAGTCTTTTCAGTTCTCTTACCGTAAAGTTGACACACAGAAGCTCATCGATACGCTAGTAAAAGACTTCAAACGGTATGCTGACGAACTTGCACAGTCCTGGGAACAAGGCACGGACAAAATATTGAACGCCATCGATAAAGAGATAGGATATATTATCACCGAGGCCGAGAAGCGTGACACCGAGGCTCATGTGGATGCCGACAGCTTGAGGGACATTCTCGCGGAGACGATTGCTGAAATGAGCAACGAAAAAAACCTCGAACTAAAGAACATCGTTGAGCGTGCAAAGGAAGAAGTGATAAACGCTGCACAAGACTGTGAGATTACTACAAGTTTCGGCTCAATGGAGGAAAGCGAGGCTCGCTCAAATATGAAGACTGAAGCCAATGAAAAGAAAGACAAGATACGTGTAGATGTGCAGCGAATTTGCAGTGCTTTCCAAGACGACATGAAGACCATGCTTGAAGCTTCGAAGAATGGTGTTACAGATGTCTTCAAAGGCCGTAAAGAAGAGTTGAAAAGAAAGGCTAACGAAAGCATAGGTGCTTATCTCGCCCAACTTGACAAGGACTTGGAAAATAAAGAGCAAGAACTGGCCCAATACAAAGGTGCCATTGCTGAGATTGATAAGATAAAGCAAAAGTTATGAGCATAATCGACAAATACAACGCGACCCTCGACTCCAAGCGGAGCGAACTGGCTGCATTTGCAAGTAATGGTGTTGGCAGAATAAGTTTACCAAGTCCTACGCCAGTAGTACAGAGTGGGAGTACCCCGTCTGCAAACGGCAAGGCAGCGACAGCCTTGATGGTTGGTGGGGCAGCTATATTGATAGGTGGTATTGCATTGAGCAAAGTTGCAATAGGTGTACTTGGCGGAGTCGTCCTTGCGGGCGGTATTGCCAAGAAGGTGGCAGGTGGAAATAAATCCACACCGGCCAACGTGTCGTCGGAGCCGAAATATTACCAGATAACCAACAGGTTGTATGCTCAACTGTCCGATATACAGAAACATCTGTTTGGCGAGTGGAAGCAGGCTGTAGAGGACAACAAGGGCAAGCTCAAAAGCGAGATACAGTCTCTTGATATCGATGAAGAGAAGAAGAACACAGCCATTCAGACCATCCTCACTACGTCTGTCTTGGACATCCCCATGATGACCGTATCGTCTGAACTCTCTGCTGTAGAGAAACAGAAGAGCGTTGAAGCTTACCGCCTGTACCTTCAGACATTCAAGTCCCGATGCCTTGCCGCCATTGACAAAGCTGTGGAGGAGCAAAAGACAATATATGCCAAGCTTGATGGCATACTATGATAACAACGTTTAACAACAAAAAAATCACTATGAGTTACAGAACTGTTAAGAAGGCGTACAAACGTACGTTCGGAAAGGCAGACTACGTTCGCGACACAACAACGACAAAGGTCAAGGTAGAGCCGGACAATGTTGTATATGTAAAAACAAAGTCGCCTATTAACAAGGCTATAACGGCCTTACTGATGAAAAAGGCTCTCTATGAGCTTAAGCCAATACCAGCAGAGGAAATTGATAAGTTTAGTACCTTGTCAACACATGATGAGCCGGTAATAAAGCTCAATGCTGAAGATCATGACTGGCGGCTGAAGCTGATGTTTAAGTTCGGCTACCGTTCGATTAATCTGGCATAGAGTCCGTTTGTGACATTAGGGGGATGGGAGGTTTTGCTGCCATCCCTTTTATTTGTATCACTCACATTTCTGATTCTCAACTATGCCCAGTTATATTTCATGATTTGTACTTACATACTTCCTCCATTGGTTGGTGGCGTCATCGGCTACGTCACAAACGACATTGCCATCCGCATGTTATTCCGTCCGCATACGGCGAAACATATCATGGGATGGCGTGTGCCGTTCACGCCCGGCATCATCCCCAAAGAGAAAGAACGGATCGCGGAAGCCGTGGGTACGGTCATCAGCGATAATCTGATGAGCCAGGAAGTACTGGAAA
>ERZ1034691.73-NODE-73-length-77710-cov-79.808654_pt1 | contig 77710 bp, 67 predicted proteins | sample MGYA00520638_ERZ1034691 | MGnify/ENA primary metagenome ERZ1034691 (study PRJEB33766, sample SAMN09781763) | gut metagenome | biome: gut microbiome | host: Homo sapiens | place: Madagascar | study: EMG produced TPA metagenomics assembly of the PRJNA485056 data set... | reverse complement strand
TTCTCCATTTATAGCCCCTCAGTCGCTGCGCGACAGCTCCCCCAAGGGGGAGCGGGCACACCCACAGCGCCGCGCTTTCGCAGAAAGCGGCGCGGCAAATGCCGTTTTCCTCCACGACCCCTCCCGTGAAAAAGTAAATCGGGAAAATCCGCAGATTTTCCCGATTTACAAATCACAAATAATTTTTCCGCTGCAACGACGACGACCGCCGCCAGTGGCGGAAACAGGGAGGAGTTGTTGGGGCAGCGGCCAGCAAGACGCGAGTGCCGCCCAAGGCACGAAGCGGATGCTGGGAGCCGCAACCCGATAGCGGCGCGCATTCAAATCGTCTTACACCGCACCAAAAATAGTGGCGCTATACGGCGCAAGGGGGGCTTTGCCGGTAAAAACGCGGCTGGGGCCGCGCCACAGGCTGGAAGAGGTGCCGTCGCTCAGCAGCTTCCACTGCCCGGCGGGCAGGGAGACGGTGCAGGCGGTTTCGGTGGGGTTATAAAAGACGCACAAAGCGCTCCACGCCGCGCCGTCTCCCCAGACGGCGGGCAGCGTCCAGCCCACCAGCGGCTGCTCCAGCGCAAAGAACTGCAAAGCCTCCGGGGCGCGGCGGTCGGTGCTGCCCAGCCGGGGAAAGGCTGCCCGCAGCGCCAGAAGCCCCCGGTAGTAGTCCACGAGGGCGTGGTACTGCTCGGCGCGGTTCCAGTCCAGCCGGTTCAGGGCGGGAGAGGAGCGGTAGCTGTTTCCTACCCCCTTTTTGGTGCGGGCGAACTCCTCGCCCGCCTGCATGAAGGGCAGGCCGAAGCTGGTCAGATAGATGCCCGCCGCCAGCCGGTTCTGTGCCAGCGCCACGGTGTCCCGGGCGGTGAACTCCGGCTTTTCGTACCGGACGCAGAGCAGCTTGTCCCACAGGGTAAAGTTGTCGTGGGCGGAAACGTAGCTCACGATCTGGCTGGGCGCGTGGGGCGGCAGACGGTCGCTGCGGCACCATGCCGCCACCGCTGCGCCGATATCCCAAAAGCTGCCGGGCTTGCCCTCCACATAGCCCGGCTCCCGGGCATCGAAGCAGCCGCCCTTGATGGCGTCCCGGGTGTCATCGCAGAAAATGCCCACCCGCTTGTTGAGCATGGCAAGGTTCGCCTTGTTGGCCTCGTACCGGTGCAGCTGGCTGGCACCGCCCTGCCACGGCTCGCCGTACAGCAGGATATCCCGCCCGCCGGGCAGGGCATCCAGTGCGGCGCGCACCGCGTTGATGCTCTCGGCATCGTACAGACCCATCAGGTCGAAGCGGAAGCCGTCGATGTGGTACTCCTTCGCCCAGTAGAGGATGGAGTCGATGAGGTACCGCCGCGCCATGGGGCGCTCGCTGGCAAACTCGTTGCCGCAGCCGCTGCCGTTGGAAAAGCTGCCGTCGGCGTTCTGCCGGAAAAAGTAGTACGGCACGGTATTGTTCAGGGGGTTCTCAGTGCGGTAGGTGTGGTTGTACACCACGTCCATCACCACCCCGATGCCCGCCGCATGGAGCGCGGCGATCATCTCGCGGCACTCCCGGATGCGCACCTCGCCCCGGGTGGGGTCGGTGGAGTAGCTGCCCTCCGGCACGTTGAAGTTGGTGGGGTCGTAGCCCCAGTTATACTGCCGCAGCAAAGGTTTTGCCTCGTCCACGCTGCCAAAATCAAAAATGGGCATCAGCTGGACGTATTTTACCCCCAACCGCTTGAGGTAGTTCAGGCAGGTGGGGTGGATGCCGTCGCCGTGCAGGGTGGTGCCCTGCTGGGTAAAGGCCATATATTTACCCCGCCACGCCGGGCGCACCCCGCTGGCGACATCCTGCGAGAAGTCCCGCACGCTCACCTCCCACACGGCGCGCTGTGCCGGGGGGATATTGGGGCGCACATCCCGCTCCCACCCGGAGGGTGCGGTGCGGGCAAGGTCTACGATCATGCTGCGGACGCCGTTCACTCCCGCCGCCCGGGCGTAGGGGTCGCCGGTCTCGCGGGTGATGCCGTCCACGGTGACGGCAAAGGTATAGTAGCGGCCGTGCTGCTCCCCGGGCAGCCAGACGCTCCACACCCCCTGCGCCCCGCGCACAAGGGGTTTTGTGCCCAGCACGGCACCGCCGTCTCCCTTGTGGTATAAGGTCACGGTGACCGCCTCGGCGGTGGGTGCCCACAGCCGCAGACAGGTGCCGCCGGGGGTGTAGTCCGGCCCAAGGGGGCCGGTATAGTAGTTTTCGCAGTGGAAGGGTTCGTTTTCAAACAGTGTTTTCCACTGGGCAGGCGTTTTTGCAGCCATGGTCAGCTTCATTCCTTCTTGTAAGATTCGTTATATTCAGTGTATCGGACAACAGGCTTTTTTTCAAGAGGAAATCGACGTTTACCATGGAAATCAATTTTCCTAATAAAGGCTTCCCCCGCCGCGCGGCTGTTTCCGCAGGAAACCAGCGCGGCAGCTGCCGTTTGCCGTCACGACCCCTTTCCATGAAAATGGGGTTCAGAAACGCCCGCAGGCGTTTCTGAACCCCAAAATTTAAAATCGTCTCACTCCAGATACATCCGCCGCAGCCGCATCAGGCGGGCGGGGGTCAGGCCGTATTCGGCTTCCAGATAGCTCTCGGCGCTGCCGTAGTCCTGCCGGATGGTGCGCAGCACAAAGGGCGCAGTCTCCGGGTCTACCCCGGCGGAGGTCTGCCAGCGCATCCGCTGCGCCGGGTCGGCGGCGATCTCCGCGGCGTGGTCAGCCATGGCCTTTTCGATCTCGGCGGCGCGGCAGAGGTTGGTGCGGGCATAATCTGCGCAGATGGTCTCGTCCGAGGCACCCAGCGCCAGCAGGATCAGCATGGCGGCTACGCCGGTGCGATCCTTGCCCGAGGTGCAGTGGAACAGGATGGGCGTCTCGCCGGCTTCCAGCGCACGGAACAGCTCCTTGAAGGCCTTGTTGCCGGTGAGCATCTGCCGGTACATCAGCTGGGTGAGGTTCGTCCCGGCAGGGGCGCTCTGCATCAGCCGCTGGATGTCGTTGGGAGAAAAATCGATCTCCTGCCCGGTGGCATCCCGCAGGCCGCAGATCTGCACCAGCCGTGCGCCGTCCGGCACATAGTCCGGCAGCTTGGCGGCCTCTGCGCCGCTGCGCAGGTCAAGGATGAGCCGCAGCCCCAGCCCGTCCAGCCGGGCGCGGTCGGCTTCGGTGGTCAGCCGCCCGGTGGGGAAGCCCCGGTAGATCTGCCCCCACTTTACGGTCTTGCCCTCATCGGCGCGGTAACCGCCCAGCTCCCGGAAGTTGTTGCCGCCCGCAAAGGGCAGCTGGGTGCCCGGGGCGGGATGCTCCGGGGCAGCCTTTGCGGCGGCGCTGGAAAGCACCGGCGCGGTGTAGAAGGGCTTTGCCGGGCGTCCCCGGCGGGGCGGCAGGCTGGCGGTACTGCCCAGAACCTCCAGCAGATAACTGCGCAGCAGGTCGATATAGGCAGAGCTGGTGTCCCGCCGCTGCACCAGTGAGACGCACAGCGGGGGCATATCCTCCAGCAGCACGTCCCGCACCCGGTCCAGTTCCCGGCGGGCGCCGGGCTCGTAACGGGTCAGGCAGGTGCACAGCTGCTCCTGCACCAGATAGTAGGCCTGATAAAAGCTGGGGCCGATCTCGGCGTTGGGGGCAAATCCTGCCCGGGCACAGGCCGCCCACAGCGGGCTGAACAGATCCTGCCGCAGGCTGGGCAGCAGCACCCGCTGCCCGCGCAGCTCTGCCAGCGGGATGCGCTCTTTTTCCCAGAAGGGGTGTCCCCGGGGCACCAGCAGGCAGGCGGGGTCTGCCCGCAGGGTGGTGCGCGCCAGCACCGGCGCGGCACAGCCAAGGTCGATGACCAGACCCGCGTCCAGCTCGCCCTGCTCTACTCCATCGGCCACGGCGTCGTTGTCCAGCAGGCGGAACCGCATCTCCACATGGGGGTACTGCTGCCGGAACTTGTCCAGCTGGGTCTCCAGCCCGGGCAGATAGTCCGGCACCAGCGCCACGCTGATGCCGATGCGCACCGGCTGGGCAGACTGGATCTCTGCCCGCAGCGCGGCCTGCATCTGCTGGAACTGCTCCACCACCGGGGCGGCATGGCGCTGCAGGCTCATGCCCCGGTCGGTAAGCGCCAGTTTGTGGTGGGCGCTGATGAACAGCGGCCCGCACATTTCGGCTTCCAGCGCAGAGATGCTCTGGCGCAGCGCCTGCCGCGACAGGAACAGCCGCTGTGCGGCGCGGGTGTAATTCATTTCTTCGCACAGGGTCAAAAAGTAGTGCAGCTGGCGGATATCCATGGTCTCCTCCCGGACAGTGTGTTTGTTCTGGAAAAAGAATACCGCTTTTTCGGCGGAATGTAAAGAGAAGGGCAGCAAAAAGCCGCTGCACGGCGGCAGCCGTGCAGCGGCTCAGAAGCTTGGAGGATCAGATCAGGCTCAGAGCCTCTTCGTCAGCCACCAGAATGAAGTCCGGGTGCATCTGCAGGATGCTTGCGGGCACCTCGGGGGTGACGGGACCGAAGAAAGCCTTCTTGACGATCTCGGCCTTGCCTGCGCCGTTGACCACCATCAGCACCTTGCGTGCCTGCATGATGGTGCGGATGCCCATGGTGTAAGCCTGCTTGGGCACCAGATCCTCGTTGCCGTCAAAGAAGCGCTTGTTGGCCTCGATGGTCTCCTGGGCCAAGTCCACGCAGTGGGTGCCCAGATCAAAGGCATCGTGGGGCTCGTTGAAGCCGATGTGGCCGTCATGACCGATGCCCAGCAGCTGCAGATCCACGCCGCCCACGCTGCGGATGACCTCATCATAGCGCTTGCACTCGGCTTCGGCGTCCATGTTGGTGCCGTCCGGCAGGTTGATGTGGGCGGGGTCGATGTTCACATGGTCGAACAGGTTGCGGTGCATAAAGCTCCAGTAGCTTTCCGGGTGCTCCTTGGGCAGGCCGCGGTACTCGTCCAGATTGACGGAGGTGACCTCAGAAAAATCCAGATCTCCCTCGTTGTACCGCTCCACCAGCTTCTCATAGGTGCCAACGGGGGTGCCGCCGGTAGCCAGACCCAGCACGCAGTCGGGCTTCATGATGACCTGCGCAGAAATGATGTTTGCTGCCTTGCGGGACATATCGGCGTAGTCCTTTGTACGAATGATCTTCACGATAAACGACCTCTCTTCTTCATTTACTCCTTGTGGGCGGTGCACAGCGGCACACGCCCGCATCTGGTTCAAGTTTATCACATTTGCCAACAGAAAGCCACAAAACGGCACAATTTTTCCGGTTTTCCGTTTCTTTTGGAAAAAGTGCCTTAAAAACCGGTTGAAGTATCGTTTTTTTGCACAAAAGGTGCGCGCAGGGGGTCAGTCCGCAAAGCCGGCCTTTTGCAGGGCGGTGAGCAGCAGCGGGATGAGCACCAGCTGCGCCACGATGCCCGGCACGGCGGTGAACAGTGCCCCGGACAGGAACGCACTGAAGGGGAAGCTGCCGCCGGTCAGCCCGGCCAGCACAAACCGCACGATGCCCCAGACGATGCGCCCGGACACCATGGCGGTCAGCAGTACGGCGTACAGTGCGGGCAGGTTGTGCTTTGCCCTGCGCCACAGCAGCCCGGACACCAGCCCGTAGGTAGCCAGCTCAAAGGCCATGGAGATGGCCACCGGGAACATGGGCGGCATCCCGAACAGCACCGAGCGCAGCAGCGGGGCGGCAAAGCCCACAGCCAGCCCCCACGGGCCGCCCAGCACAAAGCCGCACAGCAGCACCGGGAAGTGCATCGGGCAGAGCATATTGCCCACCTTGGGTACCTGTCCGGTGAGCAGGGGCAGCACAAAGGCCAGCGCTAAAAACAGGGCGGCCAGCACCAGCTGCCGCACAGGTGAAGCGTTTTTGGTTTTCATAAGGGTTCCTCCATTTTCAGCCGCAAAATAAAAAGGAGCCTGCCCCGGCATTCCATGCCAAAGGCAGACTCCTTCGTGGCGTCTGTTTCAAAAAAAATATTGCTTGCTGGGATAAGCGGCAGGCTGCTGCCCGCCCATGTCCGGCTTCCTGCCGGAACGATGGTCAAAAGTATAACAAACCATTTTGCCCCTGTCAAGCGGGGCGGGATGTCTGCAAAATAGACAAAAATCGGTCTGTTCGCAAAAAAATTTCCCCGGGGCTGTACATTTTGCTGGAAGAAGCTTGACCTTTTTGCGCAGAATGGATAATATAAAATTGAAAAAAAGCGCGCTGCGGCAATCTTGACGCCGGGGCGCTGACGAGAGGCTTTTTTGAGCGCATGAATTCTGAGGTTCATACGGGAGGACCATCATGACAAATGCTGAAAAACTTACCCTGAAAAAGCACGCCTGCCACATCCGCATGGGCGTGATCGAAGGGACCCACAGTGCAGGCTGTGGTCATCCGGGCGGCAGTCTGAGCATCGCAGACGTGCTGTCTTATCTGTACTTTAAGGAACTGAACGTAGACCCTGCCCAGCCCAGGATGGCCGACCGCGACCGTCTGGTGCTGTCCAAGGGCCATGCCGCCCCGGCGCTGTACGCCGCGCTGGCAGAGCGGGGGTTCTTCCCGGTGGAAGAGCTCAAGACCCTGCGCAAGATCGGCAGCCGCCTGCAGGGTCACCCCAACATGAACAGCGTGCCCGGCGTGGATATGTCCACCGGCAGTCTGGGTCAGGGCATCTCTGCCGCCTGCGGCATGGCGCTGGGCGCAAAGCACGCCGGCTCTGCCGTGAATGTTTACGCCATTCTGGGCGACGGCGAGGTGGAAGAGGGCGAATGCTGGGAGGCCTTTATGTTTGCCGCCCACTACGGCCTTTCTAACCTGTGCGTGATGCTGGACCGCAACCATCTGCAGATCGACGGCACCACCGAGACGGTCATGAACAGCGCCCCGCTGGAGGACAAGCTGCGCGCCTTCAACTTCAACGTGGTCACCATCAACGGCCACGACTTCGACCAGATCGAGAGCGCCGTGCAGGCCTTCCACGCCGAGACCGAAAAGCCCACCTGCATCATTCTGGATACGGTCAAGGGCACTGGCGTTTCCTATATGACCAATTCCGTTGCATGGCACGGCAAGGGCCCCAACGATGAAGAGTATCAGGTGGCCATGAACGAGCTGAACGCCGCCTATGCCGCGCTGGAACAGGAGGAGAACTGAGATGGCAGACGTGAAAAAGATCGCGACTCGCGACAGCTACGGCAACACCCTGAAGGAGCTGGCCGCGGAAGGCCACGATGATCTGGTGGTGCTGGACGCTGATCTGGCCGCCGCTACCAAGACCGGCATGTTCCAGAAGGCATACCCGGATCGTCACTTTGACTGCGGCATCGCCGAGGGCAACATGGTAGGCGTGGCAGCAGGTCTGGCCGCTATGGGCTATGTGCCCTTTGTTTCCAGCTTTGCCATGTTTGCAGCCGGCCGCGCCTTCGAGCAGGTGCGCAACTCTGTGGGCTACCCCCACCTGAACGTGAAGATCGGCGCCACCCACGGCGGCATCTCCGTGGGCGAGGACGGCGCTTCCCACCAGTGCTGCGAGGACTTTGCCCTGATGCGCAGCATCCCCGGTATGACCGTCATCTGCCCCGCCGACGATATCGAGGCACGCGCCGCTGTGCGCGCCGCTTACGCCATGGAAGGCCCCGTCTACCTGCGCTTCGGCCGTCTGGCTGTGCCGGTGTTCCACGATGAGGCCAACTACCACTTTGAACTGGGCAAGGGCGAACAGCTGACCGAGGGCAACGATATTGCCATCATCGCCACCGGCCTGATGGTCAACGAGGCACGCATGGCTGCCGAGCAGCTGGCTGCCGAGGGCATCCACGCCCGGGTCATCAACATCCACACCATCAAGCCCCTGGACGAGGAGATCGTCCTCAAGGCTGCTAAGGAGTGCGGCAAGGTCATCACTGCCGAGGAGCACAACGTCATCGGCGGTCTGGGCGAAGCTGTCTGCGCCGTTCTGAGCGAGAAGCAGCCCACCCCCGTGCGCCGCGTGGGCGTGCAGGACGTGTTCGGCTGCTCCGGCCCCGCATGGGACCTGCTGAAGAAGTATGGTCTGGACGCTGCCACCATCTGCAAGACTGCCCACGAGATGCTGGGCAAGTAAGCGCTTTTTTATAACAATACGATTTCGACTTTTAAGGCCGCCGCACAGCGTTTTGTGCGGCGGCCTTTTTGCGCTGAACGCTCCCGGTCTGCGGCGCAGCGCCGGTTCAGCGCGCTGTGTACCACGGAAATCAATTTTTGCGGTTTGAGATGAGCAAAAAGCCTTCACCCCTTGGGGACAGAAGTTTCTGCTTTTTTATATGGCAAGTTTTCGCACTTTCCGCATTACTTTCCACACTTTCCGTACAACTCCGTGGTGCTGTCTGCGGTCTCTGGCGGCTGCTTTTCTCCACAAAGCATGACCTTGGCAGAGAAAACGCCATTCTGATGGGTAAATGTGCTTGTACCGCCGGTCTTTTCTGCAATATGCTGGACAGACTGGATGCCGATCCCGTTTTCCTTTCGCTTGGACGAGCGGAAGAGCCCGCTTTTTTCGTTGACTTCACCGTCAAATGCGTTTTCCACTTCGACCAAAAGAAGCCGCTCGGCATGGACATACGCGGTGACCTCGATCTTGCGCCGGGCGGGTGCGGTGCGCAGGCTGGCTTCGAATGCGTTTTCCAGAAGATTAGACAGCACCAGACACAGATCGATCTCGTCCACAGGAAGCACCTGTGGTAAGTCGAGTTTGGCACAAAAGGGAACACCCTCACGCTTTGCAAGGGCACAATAATAGCCGACAACACTGTCCGCTGCACGGTTTTCGCAGAAATTCATATCCAGATCCGGGATCCGGGAGACCGTTTTTGCAAGGTAAGCCTTCAGGTTATCCAGATCTCCTGTTTCTGCCAGTGCGGAGATCTGATTCAGCTGGTGACGCATATCGTGCCGCGCCTGCCGGGCTTCTTCAATGGCAGTTTTCAGGCTTTCATAGCGCTGCTGCTGCATGGAAAGAAGCTGGTTTTCCTGCTGCAATCTCGCATTCCGGTTAAGGCTGGTTGCCATCAGCAGAAAGATCGCATTGAACATGAACAGCAAAAACAAAAGCGCGATGCTCATAACGATGTAGACCTGCAAGACCCGGCCTGTCTGAAGTGTTATCTGGTAGCGCGGGACCATAAAAAGGTTTAGCAGGATGAACACCATCGGAAGCACCCAGAACACATACCACGTCTGCGCAAAATTGTCATCCTCCACCATTGCGCGCACTGAGTGGGTAGAAGGATAATAGGCTGCAGCAGCGGTCAGCCAGCAGATCACGTTATAAAAAATGCAGGCGCTAAAACAGAACCACGGCTTGTCCGGCGGCAGCTGCAGCCGGATCGTGATCGCCGTACCAACGGCGCGGGACAAGCTATTCAGGCACGCAAATACCGCGCAGACCGCCAGCGCGATGGTCCCGGATTTCCAGAGAGAGAGCCGCAGCGTTTTGAGATACAGGAAAATTGTCACAATCGTTATGAGCAGCAAGGGGAACGCGGTCGAGAGACCGAAATGATAGCAAAACAGCCCGCCGCCAAGGCAAAGCCCGAACAGCAGCGGCATCTCCCATACCGCAAGCTTTGCGGAAGACTGCTTCAGATAGGAGCGCACCGGAAAATACGCGAGCAGCAGGCCGGGAAACACAACGGTAAGCTCCAGGATCGGGCGCAGAACATCCTTCAACCCACACGCCCCCTTTGCAGCAGAAATTCCATAAACGCCTGTCGGGCGGCTTTCAAAAGCTCCTGACTGACATAGACCCGGCTGCCGTCCGTCATACAGAAGGCGGCATCCTGAAAATCGGCAGCATTCTCCATATTGATGATCGTACCGCGGCCACAAACAAAAAAGCGCGGGTCCTTTTTGAGCGGCTCTGTGAACGCCTTGAAACTCTGGCGCATGGCAAGCGTTTTGCCGGCAGTGGTGCGGATATTGATGATGTGGGCGAAATGCTCGGCGGATATGATATCACGATAGCGCAAATGGATGTCGCTGCCATCCACCTTCACCGTCAAAACCGGCTCCGGGCGGGGGAGTTTTGCGAGCATTTCATCCAACAGACCGGACAACTCGGCCTCTGAAAAGGGCTTGACCAAATAATGAAATGCCCGTACCTGAAACCCCTCGAGTGCATGGTCTGTCGAGGTGGTGGTAAAAACCAGAAGACAGTCTGCGTCTGTTTTCCGAAGTTCCTTTGCCGCGTCCATGCCGCTTAAACCATCCATGTAAATATCCAAAAATGCGGCGGTAAAGCGCTGCGCTTCTTCTGCCGCCAGAAAAGCTTCTCCGCTGTCAAATTCTAAAAGCTCTACTTCTGTACCGCGCTGGCGCAGCTGCCGTGCCAAGCGCTCCTTCAGCAGCGTGCGCTCCGTACCAAGGTCATCGACGATCGCAAATCTCATGCTGTACCAAGAAGCTATTGTTATAGCTTCCAACCTCCTTTATAAACTCTTTCATCCTGATTATAGCACAGTTGCCCGGTTCTGTCGCAGCAGAAAACGGGATTTCGTGACGGAAACCGGGCTTTCGTGCCAAACAGCTTGAAACAGCCGTATCCGCCCGTATACTAGAGACAGAGAACCTCAACAACGGCAGAAGGAAGGAGGGTCGCTGTGTATCGAATCGCCGTGCTGACAAACAGCAGGGCGCAGGAAGCTTTTTGGGCAGAGCAGATCTTGCAGTTCTGCGCCGAGCATTGTTTATTTCCCCAAATGGACTGTTACCACGATCAGGAAAGCTTTTTTGAAGCCGCGCGCTGCGAGCCGCTGACAAATGCCGTGATCGCCCTGCCGGGGGTGGATGGATTGAATGCAGTAGAGCATCTGCACGCGCTTTGTCCCCAAACACGCGTTATCTGGTGCAGCGATCTGAATTTTTCGCTCCATGCCTTCCGGCTGCGTGCAGACTACTTTCTGCTGGAGCCAGTGACCGAAGCCGCTTTGCGGCAGGGTTTTTGCATCTGGCTGGATCAAAAAAATCCGGCAGAGCAGCGCCGACCTGACCGCAACGAACACAACAAGGAGAACGACTTATGAAAAAGAGAAAGATCATCCACTCTGCGTTGAGCTTGTCGCTGACCGCAGCATTGTGCCTTTCCATGGCCGCCTGCGGCGGTACACAGACGCCCGCAGACAGTGTCGCCGCTTCTCAGCCCTCTGCACCGTCCGCCGTGGTGCAGCCCTCTGCTGCGGAGACGACCTCTGCGGCACTGCCTGTGAAGGCCTTGAACCCCAAGCAGGTGGAGGAAAACCCCTACATGGCCAAGAGCGATGCAAACATTCATCACGACGGCTACAACACAGATTCAACGGATGAGATCCTGCCGCTTGCGATCTATCCTGAGATCAACGTTTCCTATGAGACAACGAATGCAAATGCTTCTCCCGCTATCTATTTTGACAGCTACGGCCATGCCGTTGTGCCGCTGCTGGGCGGCATCGCCATCCGCGACCTGAACGCCGAAGAAACAAAAACGCTCGGCTATTTCTCGCCAAAGAAGCATGACGGCGGCGGTTACGTTATCCAGAGCTCCTATACCTTCATGGACGCGTCCAACCGCATCGTCTGCCCCACGAGCAACAACCATGTGCTGATGCTCCGTGCAACAGATGAAAACGGCAATGTGCTGCCCGAATTTGAGAAGGTGCTGGACATTGATATCAAGGCTGCCGCCGAAGCCGCGCTTGGAAAAGAGCTGACGCAGAATCTTTTGTCCGTGGTCTTTGATTATGACGGAAACCTCTGGTTTGCAACGGGCGGCTTCCGCATTTATCCGCAGCGCCAGCAGCAGGGCGTCATCGGCTATATTGCCCGTTCTGCCATTGACGCGATCCTGAACGGCGAGCAGACTGACCTTTCAAAGGCTGTCTTTGTCTACGAGCTGACCCCCGGCGAGGGTGCCGAGAACGGCATCGCCGCCTCCAAGGACGGTGCGGTGATCCTCACCAACCAGAACTGCTATCTTCTGCGCGCAGAAGAAGGCGTAGACGTTGTGTGGTGCACGCCCTATGAGAGCGCGGGTGCAAAGGTGAGCGGCGAAGGCGATAAGACCACCGGCGGCGGTCTTGCATGGGGCGGCGGCTGCTCTCCCACACTGACACCGAACCTTGTGCTGTTCACCGACAATCAGGATATCGTAAACCTTCTTGCGCTCGATATGAAGACCGGCGAGATCGTGGCAAGCGCCCCGGTGCTGGATGACCTGCCCGAGGGCTATCAGGTAGCCGTTGAGAACTCTGCCATCGTCTATGACGACGGCAATGGCACCGTCAGCACCATCGTCTGCAACTGGTTTGGCGCGGGCAATGCAGGTCTGGCGGACCCCAACAACGACTCCTCCATCCAGAGCTACGCCAATATTTACGACCAGAACTGGCTCATGAAGGGCAACGTTATGATCGCCCCCGGCATCGAGCGCGTGGACACCGTAAAGACCGCAAACGGCTACGAGATGAAGAGCGTCTGGTGCCGGAACGACCTGAGCGACACCTCTATCCTGAAACTCTCCACCGCAACGGGCTATATCTACGGCTATGTGCAGGATGTGACCACCGGGATGTGGCAGTACATCATTCTGGATTTTGAAACCGGCGAGACTGTTTTCACGATGGATGTTTCCAACAAGTACGGCTATAACAACATGGCCATTGGAATGTATGCCGGCAACAGCGGCAATGCGCTCTACTGCCCGACAGGCTATCTGGAACTGCTTCGTTTGCAGGACCGTTTCGTTTATCTGCCCGAAATGCCCTACCGCAAGGTCGATCTTGATCAGGCAGCAAGAAATGTCCTCTCGCAGGAACAGTTTGCGCAGGACGGCGGCGAAGGCACCGTTGCAAGCTGGCGCAACACTGTGACCGTCCGCAACGTACATCCCAACACCACGATAGCTTTCCGCATGAATAACCTGTCCGGCAGCACCTCCGGTCTGACCCTCTACGCCTATGGCGTGGACGGCAAGCTGGCAAAGGTCGATCCTGCACTGTGGTCGATCACAGACGAGGACGGCGAGGCTGTAACGGAACTTACCGCCGGTACGCTCTATGAGCTGCACGTGACCATCGCCGATGGCGGCGCTCTTGACCTGAGCGAGACGGAAAAGGAAATCAGGCTCTCCGTTGTACTCGGAAAATAAACATAAAACGCCCGCCCACCGTGTCCAAATCTCCACGGTGAGCGGGCGTTCCGCTTCCTTTTGAAGGCAGACCGCAAAGCCTATCAAGATCAAAAGCAGGTTCAAAAGCTGGGAAACCAGCGTGGCGATGGCAGCACCGGTACAATAACATACCGCTTGAATCCTGCTTCGTTCACGGCTAACTGTTCATCTGAAAGGAACTTCAAGAACCGTGTAATGTCATACCGATAGCCGTTCAACGTGGCTTCTGCCGTGCCAGAATACTTCTTATCGTCCAAAAAATCTTGCTTTAGATTATCAAACCGGACTGCATTCTTCTGAATCTTCTTCATTTTTGTACCTCTGACCTCTAAAATTTTTGAAAAAATCATAGGTACAAGCCCAAAAAGCCAATATAAAACAAAAAAGACGACAAACCGTTTAGTTCAACGATTTATCGTCCTTTTGGTGCGCTCGAGGGAACTCGAATCCCTGGCCCTCTGATTAAAAGAATCCAAGGTGCATCATTCGTCAAATTTCAAAAGTGCGAAGAAGCGTCAATTTAATCGAATCATCGTAAAATTCACATTTGCACACACTGCATTATTTGCATCCGGTGTAATGCCTTGCAACCGTTATCCAGCTATTCAGGTGTGCAAAAAGTGTGCAAAAATGTGCAGACGGGCAAAACAAAGCCCAATGGACAAATCAACTACCGGTTTTATGGCAGGGTTTAGGACATCCGAACAGACACCGTTTGATATAGAAATGAGGTTCACCATGAACAAACTGCTTTCCTGCCGCTACAACATGGACACCAACCGGGTGGAAGCCCGGTTCGAGGATGGCACCACTCTTGCCCTCGACTGCATCGCCGTGGAGGACGAGTACGGCAACACCCCGGCACAGCGGGCAGAGCTGGACTGGCTGCTGTATAATAAGCCCTTGGAGTACGCTCAGCTTGTGCTGGGTGGAAGGATGGAACGTTATCTGTCGCTTGGCTGTGACCACGGCAGACTGGAAGATTAAGCCCTTATAAAGAACACGATGCCCACCGACCTATGGTTTTCGCCATAAGCTGGTGGGCATCTGTTGTTCTGGCTTATAATTCACTGATGGTTGCAGTAATGGGCTGCATGAGGATTCGCCTGACCGGGTTATATACTGCCAGCACCACAGCCGCCAGCACGACTACGACAATCACGGCAAGACAGCCCCACGGCATCTGCCACGCTGCACCGAAATAATGGGTGATGAGCAGGATATACAGCTTCCGATTCAGCACAAGACCCAGCGCAATGCCCACCACAAGACCGGACACCGCATAGGTGCCAGCTTCGGCAGAGATCATACGTTTCAGCTGTGCATCATCCATCCCGATGGCACGCAGGATGCCATACTGCTTCATTCGTGCCGATACACTCACAGAAATGCTGTTGACGATGTTCAGCAGGGAGATACATCCAATAATGGCGAGAAATCCATACAGCACGATCCGTGCCGCATAATAGGTCCCACGGTCCTGCCGGTTGCTCTCCCTCAGATCCTGCACAACGATCTGATCACTGGAAAAAGCCGCCAGCTCCAGCACGGTCTCATCACTGGCGGTGCGGTCCAACTGCACCCCGATCATATTGTAATTCTGTTCTCCTGCTACACGGCGGAACAGTACTTCCGGCGCAATAATGGTCACATCGTCCGGAAATACTCCCTGTGAGAATGCGCCCACGACCGTCAGCGGCACACCGTTCACAGTGATAGTATCCCCGACACGGATGGGGTTTGTTTTGTTGTACATCGTCATCACTTCATTGTCTGCGCCGGAGGTTTTTGCCATTCCGCCCTTGACCACCATGCTTTTGCTGGATTCCAGCATAAAATCATCGTACGAACAGAATGTGACCTGCTCGACATTGTTCCGGTCACTGCTGGCAGGTACATGGACAAGACCCGTACAGCCCCATACACGTGCAACACCGGGCATCCTTCGCAACTGCTGCGCCATGGTATCCGGCAGCACCCGTTCGTTGTCATAACCGGTGTATATCACATCCGCCTGCCATGGTGCCAAACTTGGCAACAGCAGAGAAGCAAACTGCAAAATAACAATAAATCCCAGTGCAAGCACAATGCTTAATGCAAAGCTTGCGGTAATCAGGAACCAGTTCTTTTTGCTTGCGGCAGCATGGTATATGCCCAGTGCAGTTTCAGTCCGACCGGAGCCGAGATTTGCTGCACGATGCACAGTTGCAGCCTGTTCGTTCCCGGAAGCCGCTGCAACAGGCGAGACCTCTGCAGCCCGCTTGGCCGGAGCCTGTGCCGCCAGCAGCACCGTTACTACGCCCACCACAGCACCGGCGCACAGACCTCCCGGACTCAGCCGGAATACCGGTGTTGTCGCAAACTCGCCGCCGATGCCGTATCGCAGCGCACCGCACACCGCCCAACTGGAAAATGTCCCCAGCACAAGGCCGATCGGAACCGCAATTCTGCACCAGTTGAGTGCTTCCATCCGGACAAAACGGACGACCTGTTGTTTGCTCATTCCGAGACAGCGCATCATACCAAAGAACCGGGTGCGCTGCGCAATATTGCTGTTCATCGTACCGGAGATCATCAGCACACCGGCAAGCAGCACCAGAGCAAACAGCACGCCCGCCATGCCGTACACCGTCCGGAATGCGGTGCTGTTGCTCTGTCCGGCAGAACCCATCACATTCAAATTTTCATGCACGGCATCCTCGCCATACTGCTGCCGTAGCTGCGGCAGAGCTTTTGCCGCCTTGGCAGCGCTGGTATACTGCAGATCATACACAGTCTGCGGCAGAGTTTCTCCCTGCCCAGTCAAAAGTTCTTCAAAGGTCTCCTGCGGCAGATAAATATCCACCAGTGCAAATTGCATTCCGTAATAGCTTTCGTCCACACCGCCGATGCCAGTCACAGTCAGTGTCCGGCTCTGCCCGTCCGGCAGCTTCAGCGTAACCGAATCTCCGATTGCCACACCAAAAATCCGGGCGGCACCTTTTCCAAGCAGCACCTCTCCGTCATGTTCCGGAAAAGTCCCCGCAAAGGCTACGGAACGGTTCACACGCAGAAATTGCACATCACAGCCATAAAGAACCACCCGTTTTCCGTTCAGGCGGTAGTCCTCTTCTCCGTCCTCATTAAACACTGCTCCTGCACCTACGAACATTACATCCGACTGCTGTGCCAACTGTTCTGCCTGACTCTGTGTAATTCCAGCAATCTGCAAATGCCAACTACCATCTTTTCCTGCTGTGCGATTCATTTGGGTGCGCAGCATCATATCCGCTACGCTGAAAATAGCACTGACCAGAAACACCGCAATGACGATGCACAAAATCGTCATGCGATTCTGCCGTCTGCGTACCTTGGCAGAAATCGGGATCAGGCTCAGATAGCTTTTCATTTCTGTGCTGCTCATTCCCGGCACCTCCCAAAATCGGTCAGGCAGCCGTCCGATACCTGCAACACCCGGTCTGCCGTTTGCGCAATGCTGCGGTTGTGGGTGATCATCAGGATGGTCTGCTCGTATTTCCGGGACGTTTCCTTCAGCAAGGCAATGACTTCGCTGGTGTTCTGGGTATCCAGATTTCCGGTCGGCTCATCCGCCAAAATCAGCGAAGGGCGGGTCATCAGGGCGCGGCCGATGGCTACCCGTTGCTGCTGCCCACCGGAAAGCTGACTTGGCAGATGCTTCCGACGGTCTTTCAGATTCAGCACGGTCAGCAGTTCTTCCAGATATGCCCTGTCCGGCTTTTGGTAGTCCAGCAGCACCGGGAACAGGATGTTCTGTTCTACGGTCAGCTCCGGGATGAGGTTGAATGCCTGAAAGATAAAACCGATATTGCGGCGGCGGAAGATCGTCAGTTCCCGGTCTTTCATGGCAAAAACATCCTTGCCGTCAATCAGCACCTTGCCGGAAGTCGGCGTATCCAGTCCGCCGATCAGATTGAGCAGGGTGCTTTTGCCGGAGCCGGATTCGCCAACGACCGCCACATATTCGCCTTTCGGCACGGAAAAGCTGACATCTTTCAGCGCATGGACAGCGGTTCCTCCGCTGCCGTAGGTCTTGCAGAGATGGTTGACTTCTAAAAGTTCCATAGTGTATCCCTCACTTTACAGGTTCCTTCGATTCAGACGGATCTTCTCTGTCTGTGTGGAAAAGGATAACACGTCAACCTTACTGCAAGCCTACACCCAGCCTACAATTTTGTAGGAATCGGAAAATTCAGAGTAAAGGTCGTGCCCTTTCCCAGCTCGCTGTCTACTTCAATGGTTCCGTGATGGGCTTCCACAACGGCTTTTGCCAGCGGCAGGCCCAGCCCGATGCCCTGTGTATCCTGTGAGAAGCGGCTGCGATAAAACCGCTTGAAGATATGGTATAGATCCTCCGGGTGGATGCCGCTGCCGTTGTCGCGTACTTTGATTTGAACCATGGACGGCAGTACATTCCACTCTACCTGAATCGTATCTCCGCTCTTTGTGTGGTCAAGGGCATTCTTTACAAGATTGTCCACAGCTTCCTGCATCCAGTCACGGTCGCACCAAAGTGTAACCGCCTCTGAGCCGGACAGAACGAGCTTTTTCTGTTCCTGCTCTGCACGATAGTTATACTGCCGCGCGATGTCCTGCACCATTTCAGCAACATTTTCGTTTTTCTTCTCCAATACGACCGAACCGGCATCCAGCCGGGTGATTTTGAGCAGATTCTGCACCAGCGTTTCGATGCGGTCCAACTCCTGTTCGGACAGGTCTGCAAACTCTTTGACCTCCGACGGCGAAACCGCTTCGTCCTGAAGCAGACCGTTGTAGATATTCAACGCCGCCAGCGGTGTTTTGAGCTGGTGCGAAATATCCGCAATCGTATTTTTCAAAAAATGCTTCTCCCGCTGCTCGTTGTCTGCGTGTGCGCTCAGAACTGCCGCCAATGCATTAACGGAGTGAAACAGACGGTAAAGTTCTCCCTCCCGGTCGCAGTCCAGTCGTGCATCCGGGTTGCCATCCAGACAGCTTTGGATTTGCTGGACTGCCTGTTCCAGAAGTGCGCTCTGCCTTTGGAAATAGCGAAAAAGCACGCCCCAGAGACAGCCGCCCAGAAGCAGAAAAACCAACAGTAACCCGAAAGAAAATACATGCGTCGTATGCCATACGATGCCCTGCGTGAGAGCCAAGGCCACCGCCCAGACCGCCAGCACGGCTTGGAACAAATTTCGGATCTCCCGGTTTGCGAATACTTTCATACGGCACCTTTACCCATTCCATTTATAGCCCATCCCGCGGACAGTCAGCAGCATCTGCGGTTTGCCGGGGTCGTCCTCGATCTTCATCCGCAGCCGCCGGATGTACACTGTTAAGGCACTGCTGTCAATGTAATCCCCATCGCAGTCCCACAGTGCATCCAGAATTTGTTCCTTGGATAGCACGGCATTCGGATGCCACATAAAGAAGCAGAGCAGCCTGTACTCTGCGCCGGTCAGTTCCAGCAAGGTCCCGTTTTTGTATGCCTGCCCCTGCAACAATCGGACGATGATGCCATTGGATTCCAGCACGGTATCTCCTGCACCGGACACATTTGCACGGCGAAGCAGTGCATTGACTCGCGACAGCAGGACACCCAGCTTGAACGGCTTGGTCAGGTAATCATCCCCGCCCAGATCCAGCCCCATGATGATATTCATTTCCTCATCTGAAGCGGTCAGGAACAAAATCGGCACATTGGATGTGCGCCGCACCTTCTGACAAAAATCGAAGCCAGAGCCATCCGGCAGGGAAACATCCAACACCAGCAGGTCATATTTTCCGTCTGACCACAGCATCTCGGCTTCTGCCAGCGTCCGGGCGGTATCCAGTGCAAAGCCCTGCTTCTTGAATGCAAAGGTCAGCCCACTGACCAGGCTCAAGTCATCTTCCAAAAGGAACAGTTTTCTCATGATTCCCTCTCTTTTCTGCGTTTTGTGTGTCCTACAGGTTCAAAAGCATTATAAGTTTTTTCTGCGAACATTACAATGCGCGAAACGGAAATTGTTTCTTGCCGTGTGTTAAATATAAGTCCTACTATCACTGCTTTACTGCAATAAAATTTGCAAAACCATCTTGACGTGCCCTGCAATCCATGATACCCTTTATCGCAAATCCCACCAATTTTGTAGAAAAGTACAGAACGGCGAGGATTTATTCCCCATGAAGATTTTTACCGCCCCGCAACACACCCGATCTATTTTGCCGCTGTTTCACCCGACAAAATCATCGCTGCGCTGTGTGGGCGGTATTTTTCTTTTTCACAAATAAAATCTTATGTAGTTGTACAAATCTCCAAAATTCATTTTCGGTTGTTGACTGCACAACCGAAAAGCGTTATTCTTATGTTTGAAAGAAGCAGGTTGTAGTGTCCGCACTGTGCCCGGCTTTCTTCATACCGAACCTTGAATCCTTCATAAGCCGTCTGAACGAGATACTGCGCCATGACCTCACACTTTCTGTGGGCGAGCCGGACAACGCCGCTGCAAAACAGGGGCAGGAACTGCGTTCGGTGTAAACGGTGACCATGAGCAGGGGCTTTGCCTTTTCACACGTTTTGCTCTGCAAAATTTTCAACGTGCATTGCGGTTCGACTTCTGAAATTTTCAGTGTTGCACGGAAAGGGCGAAAGCAAGTATCGACCTGTGGCCACAAATTTTCAATGCTTGAAAAATTGCTGTCCACTCAGTCATCCTTGTTGGGGCAAGCACTTGTCGGGGCAAAGCCCCTCCATCTGCTGTCGCAGACCGCGCTGCCACTTGAAAGCCCCACCGGGGCTTTCATTGCTTCGCAACCGTGGCCCTTCCCCAAACCCTGCTCTAGCTTCGCACCGTTGGTGCGAATGCGGCGTGTCGCATTACATAGCCCTCTCCATCCCGGAGCGGGCATTTATCATTTTCACAGGAGGTCGAATATGGCTGAAATGAAAAGTACGAACGTACACGCAAAGAAGAACCGCAATGACACGCCGCGAAAACGAAAGACACACATCATCAAGGTCCGAGTGACCGCAGAAGAAAAACTGCGGATCGCATACGCCTGCAAAGAACTCCACCTCACCCAATCCGAACTCGTCCGCCGTGTCCTGTACGGCGTGAACGTCAAGCACACCGTTGTGGTGGCGCAGGGCGGCGAGGATGCACTGGCGGCGCTTGCCGCCTTGTCTGCCCAGTGCAGCAAGGTGGGAAGCAACCTCAACCAGCTTGCACGGCACTTCAACTCCAGCGGCAAAGACACCGAGCAGCTCCGGGCGCAAATTCTGGAGGAACTGTCCGCACTCACGAACTTTCGGCTGAAAGCCGAAGAAACGGTTGGTGAACTGTATGGCAACCATCAAGCATTTAAGCTCGAAGAACTCTAACTACGCCGCCGCCGAAAGCTATCTCACCTTTCAGCACAACGAGTACACCGGTCTGCCCATTCTGGACGAGAAGGGCAGACCCAAGCTGCGGGATTCGTACCTGCTCGACACCCTTGAGTGCGGCGGATCCTCGTTCGCTATGGCCTGCCTGATCGCCAACCGCAAGTACGGCAAGAACGGCGGGCGGGAGGACGTGAAGACCCACCATTATATTGTGAGCTTCGACCCGAAGGACGCAGTAGAGAACGGCCTGACCATGGAGAAGGCACAAGCCCTTGGCTTGCAGTTCTGCAAGGATAACTTTCCTGGTCATCCCGCCATCGTCTGCACCCACCCGGACGGGCACAACAGTGCCGGGAACATCCACGTCCACATCGTCATCGGCAGCTTGCGTGTCCGCACCGTGGAACGGCAGCCCTTCATGGATAAGCCGTGCGACTGGGAAGCGGGCAAGAAGCACCGCTGCACCTCTGCCATGCTCCGGCACCTCCGTGTCGCTGTCATGGAAATGTGCGAGCAAGCCGACCTGAACCAGATCAATCTGCTGGAAGCCCAAGGCGACCATGTTTCGGAGCGCGAGTATTGGGCGCAGCGGCGCGGACAACGCCGCCTCGACTATGCCAACGCCAAACTTGCCGCCGAAGGGCAGCAGCCCACCCAGACCGTCTACCAGACCGAGCTGGACAAGCTGCGAAAGCAGATTTACGCTGTGCTGAACAAGACCACCACCTTCGAGGAATTTTCTGCATTGCTCATGCAGGAACACGGCATCGCCGTGAAAGAGAGTCGAGGCCGGTTGAGCTACTGCCCGCCCGGCCGGACAAAGTTCATCACCGCCAAGAAACTGAGCAAGAAGCTGGAAAAGGAGCAGGTGCTGACCGCCCTCTCCCAGAACATCCAACTTGCAACCGCCATCCAGCCCGCCAGCGAGAAGAAGCCGGATAAGATCAGGAAACTGGTTGACATTCAGGCGAACGTTGCCGCGGGCAAGGGCATCGGCTATGAGCGTTGGGCGAAAAAGTTCAACCTCAAACGTTGGTCGCAGACCTTGTGTCTCCTGCAGGAGAAAAAGCTGCTCAGCGAAGATGCCCTGAACCAGCGCATTGCCGAACTGCAAACCCAGCACGACGATGCACTGGCGGTGGTCAAAGACATGGATGCCCGCATGGTCTCCCTCAAGGAGCTGCGCGGGCATCTTGTGGTCTATCGGCAGTACAAGCCCCTTGCACAGAAGCTCCAGACTGTGCGGAATCCCGCCAAGTTCAAGGAGCAGCACCGTGCAGAGTTTGCTGTGTACGAGGCCGCTTGCGCCTATTTCAAGGCCAATGGGCTCAGGACACTGCCGGACCTCAAAAAGCTGGATGCCGAATATCAGACCCTTTCCTCGGAGAAAAACGGGTTCTACACCCGCTACAAGAAAGCGCAGATCGAACTGCGTGAACTCCGCACCGCACAACAGAACGTGGAAGCCTTCTTCCGCAAGGAAGAGCGCAGCCACGCCGTACCGCAGCAGGAGGTCAAATGAACAACACTCTGACGGATCGATGTGTGAATAAACCCAACCTCACCCACGCCCCTCACCGGGCTTCGTCCTTTCGCCTGTACCCCGCCCATTGGGACGGAGGGTAGCACCTCTGTCTTTTCGGACGTAAAGAACGCCATCTCGACCCGGCAGGCGGCGGAGCTGTACGGCTTCGCCGTAAACCGGAACGGTATGATGTGCTGCCCCTTCCACGGGGATAAACACCCCAGCATGAAGGTGGACAGCCGTTTCCACTGTTTCGCCTGTCAGGCAGATGGCGATGTGATCGATTTTGTCGGCAGACTTTTTCAACTTTTTCCCTACAAGGCTGTGGAAAAGTTGAAGAACGATTTCGGCATGGCACTTGCCGACGGCAAGGTGCGGCTTGCTCCCCGCAGACCGCCCACCGTCCGGCAGCAGCTGCTGGACTATTACCGCTGTCTGCAGCGTTGGCGGGTCCGATACGCACCGCAGTCACCCACAGAAGAACTTCACCCCTGCTTCCTTGAAGCGATAAAGAACCTTGACATCGTTGAATATTATCTGGACTGTTCGGTGCTCCCGGACCCGCAGACCGAAAACGAGCTACGGAAGTATTGGGAGGGATTGCATGAGCGACTGGAAAAAGAGGAACGAAGATTGGCGTGATGAGGACGAACTGGAAGAAGAGGAAGAATGCGAATGCCCTTGGGTAGACAGCAAGGGCAAAGTACGTGAAACCGCTTACTGCCAGTACCTTTTAGAGAAACACCCCATGATGTGCCTGAAACAGAAGCTGTTCGACCAGAACGGCGAGGTAGACGAGGACGCACTGCTCTACGAAGTCCACAGCGACCTCCGTGACTTTGTGCTCGACAACCTTGCCAAGAAGGAGAAGCAGGTTCTGGACGCACTCCGTATCGAAACCTATACCCCTGAATGGAAACCCCAGCTTGACCGCATCCATCTCCAGAACGGAACCTACTTTCTGGACGAGCGGGGCTTTGTGCCGGAAAAGGAACTCTGCCTGAACCGGCTCCCCGTGGAATACCAGCCCGATGCCCCCGCACCGACCAAGTGGCTGGAATTTTTGGACGGTCTGCTCATCCCGGAGGACATTCTGACCTTGCAGGAATATCTCGGCTATCTTCTGATCCCGTCTACCAAGGCGCAGAAGATGCTGGTCATGACCGGCAAGGGCGGCGAGGGCAAATCCCGCATCGGCTTGCTGCTGAAGAAGCTGTTCGGGGAAGCCTCTCACTCCGAATCCATCCTCCGCATCGAAACGAACCGCTTTGCCAGTGCAAATCTGGAGTACAAGCTGGTCATGGTCGATGACGACCTGAACATGGTGGCTTTGCCCGAAACACGGAACATCAAGTCCATCGTCACCGCCGAAGACCGTTTGTGCATCGAACGGAAGAACAAGCAGGCTGTCCAAGGCCTGCTGTACGTTCGTTTCATCTGCTTCGGCAATGGCAACCTTGTGGCTGCTCACGATGACAGTGACGGCTTCTGGCGCAGGCAGATCCTGATCACGGTGAAAGACCGTGATCCTGCCCGGGTGGATAATCCGTTCCTCATCGAAGAGCTGTCCGAGGAGCGTCCCGGCATCCTGCTGTGGATGCTGGAGGGGTTACACCGTCTGCTGGCGAACCGCTATCAGTTCACCATCAGCGAGCGCTCCATCCAGAACCTTGAAGCAGCCATGGCGGACAGCGACAACCTGACCCAGTTCATGCAGGCAACGGCGTATGTCCGCTTCAAGCCCGACACCGAGGAACGCTCCACCTATCTCTACCGCGCCTACACCAAGTGGTGCGAGGATAATCTGGAAAGTCCTGTTCCGCAAAAGAAGTTCAGCCAGTTCCTGCTGAAAAATGCAGGAAAGTATGGCCTGACCTTCTCCAAGCACACCGAGGGAAAGTTCGCGTTTGCGAGCGCAGCGCAGCAATGAAAGCCCCAGTGGGGCTTTTAAGCGACCGAACGGTCTTGCGCAGCAAGATGGAGGGGCTTTGCCCCGACAAGTTCTGCGGCTTCCGGGGCGTATGCGTCCACCCCGCCTTTGCTGCGGCATAAACCACACGAAAAGTGAAAATCTCCCGCCCTACGCGCCCCAAATCAGATGTTTTGACCTGTTATCGCTGTTTTCTCCGGGCGCGTGTCTGCCCTTTCCGGGCGGATGCAGGGCGGCAAAACGCCCTTCGGGGCGGGAGAGAAACCAGAATGCGCCCCAAGAGGGCGCGTCCATCCCAGCCATGCGCCCCATAAATACAACACAGGAAGGTACTTTTGTGTAGTTTGGGGCGCGTGGGGCGCGTAAATTCAAGTTCTCGCACTTTTTTGGGCTGCTGCTTCGGGTCAGGAGCGGCAGACCCTTACATATTTACCAGCCCACGAGGGTGCAGCTCAACCGGAGCTGCGCCGGGTCTGGAGAAGTGCAAAGGAGACATGCCTATGACGAATGTCCGCAAAAATTCCGCTAAACTGACCCGTGAGGACTTGAAAATCGCGCCCGAATCCCCTACAATGGAATTGTCCAAGAACCCTGCCGTAGAACCTTCTGACCAGACCAGCAAAACCGTCCGACACGCCCCGCTCGTCTACCGGGTGGACGAGATTGCCCAACTGTTGGCGATCTCCAACCGTGCTGCGTACAATCTGTGCAACACCACGAAAGATTTCAAGGTGATCCGCCTCGGTACCAGCATCCGGGTAAGCAAGCAGAGCTTCGATGATTGGTTTGCAGCGGTCTGAGGGAGGGAACATCTATGGCATCTATTCTCAGGCGCGGAGATTCCTACTCCGTTCGTTTCAAATACAAAGACCATGCTGGCCGGATCTGTGAAGGCTGGGAGAGCTTCAAAACCAAGAAAGAAGCGCAAGACCGAAAGATCTCGGTGGAGAAGGAGCTGCTGGACGGCACCTTCCTCGTGCCCGATGCAATGACGGTGGAGGAGATGCTGTACAAGTGGCTTCCCATCCAGTCCAGCAAGCACAAGTGGGCACCCAAAACCTACACCCACACGGTAGCCATGATTCAGAATCTTGTCGTGCCCTATCTCGGCAAGAAGCAGATTCAGAAGGTTCAGACGTATGACCTTGAACAGTTCTACGCCACTTTGAGCCGGACACCGCGCGGACTGTATAAGCAGGGTGTCAAGCAAACGCTCACCGACAAACAGAAGCGGCAGTTTCTGACGGGTGCTTCCATCCGGGAAGTCCATGCTATGCTCAAGACTGCTTTTTCCTATGCCGTTGAGTGGGGTCTGCTCCTTAAGTCACCGATTCCGAGAGAAGCCCCGAAATCGACCTCGGAAGAACGTGCCATCTGGGACGAAAAGACCATGCTTGCTGCGTTGCAGACCATGACCGACCCCACGCTCCACCTCGCTGTCCATCTTAGTATGATTCTCTCGCTGCGTGTCGGAGAGATCCTCGGCTTGCAGCCGGGAGACATCGACTTTGATGCAGCGGATGGACGGGGAACCATCACGGTCGGCCGGAGCTTGCAGCGCACCGAAAAGGCCGCACTGGAAAAGACCGACCCGAACCAGATCTACCACATCTTCCCCGACCAGCGTGAGGGCAGCAGCTCCGCACTGGTGCTGAAGAAGCCGAAAACCAAGAAATCCAGCCGTACCCTTTATCTGACGAAACCCTTGAAGGAAGAGTTGCTGGCTTGGCTGGAAAAGCTCCGGCAGGACGAGCTTGCCATGGATGGCAGGTATCGCAACTGCGGTCAGCTCTTCCGCCTGCCCAACGGTATGCCTGTTGCCCCGGAAGCCCTTTCTAAATGGTACCGCACTTGGCGTGCGGAGCACCCGGAGTTTGAGAAGATCGTGTTCCACGGTCTGCGCCACTCCAGTGCTACTTACCAGTTGCTCGAATCGGGCGGCAACATCAAGGCCGTGCAGGGCAACACCGGTCATGCCACCACGGGCATCCTGATGGACACCTACGCCCACACGCAGGACAAGCCCCGGTTGGAGCTGGCCGAGAAGCTGGAAGCAGACTTCTATTCGCAGGACATCGGCTCCCCCAAATCCGGCTCTGCGCCGGTAAAAGAAAATCTGCCGGACGGCATCCAGATCACCCCCGAAGGGATGCTGAAAGTTGTCCGGCAGATGAACCCCGAACAGCGGCGTGAGTTCACTCGCCTGCTGTTCGCCTGAAAAAAGTATGGAAAAATCGCTCACGATGCACAGAATGCAGACAATGCAAGGAAAAACACGGCTTTCCCGCCGGTGTGCAAAAAGTGTGCAAAAGTGTGCAGAGCCCCAGAAAATGGAAAATCCCACGAGGAATCTTACGATTCTTCGTGGGATTTTGGTGCGCTCGAGGGAACTCGAATCCCTGGCCCTCTGATTAAAAGTCAGATGCTCTACCGGCTGAGCTACGAGCGCATATTCTGCGGCAAAACAATACCGCCGAATAATATTACCACAATTGGCTGCAAAAAGCAAGAGCAGCGCTCAAAAAAGCGAAAAATTCGGCTTTATACAAAAAATCACTCAAAAAACCTTTGCGCCCGGCGCTGCAGCAGCTCCACCAGCAGGCCGGTATAGATGCTGACCATCGAGGGCGTCTCGCCCAGATCCATGGCCTTGCGCTGGGGCAGGTCGGCTAAGCGTCCCTTGTACAGGCACTTCAGCTGGGGCAGCTGGGCGTAGTCATTGGGGTGCATCAGGGTGCTGTCCTTGGGCAGCGCCAAAGCGCCGCTTTGCTCCAGCACCTCGCTGACGAACTGGGAGCAGAAATAATGCCGGCGGCGCTGCCAGCGGATATGCAGCCCGCACAAAATCAGTCCCAGAATATTAAAGCCGTACTCCTCGCTGTGGCGCATGAACTCCTCGGCGCAGCACAGTGCGTGGGAATAGGCCTCGTCGGACACCTCCAGCGCGTACAGCGCACAGGGGGCGTTGTCCCGCAGACGGAAAACACCTTTGTTCAGATATTCCTTGCTGGGGCCTGCGGGGAACATGGTGTAGCCGTTTTTGCGGGTGGAGCTGTACAGGCAACTCAGCTCTGGATCAAAGGCCATGGAGGCGTGGGTATAGCTGGAACCGGTGGCGGCATAGACCAGTTTGGACAGCAGCGTGCCGGAGCGGGTGAGCAGGATGTAGATGGTTTTCATGGCAATTCCTTTATATGTGGGCCGCCGCAGCGGGCAGAAAAGTATTTCTGTTTAAAATAAGTATAGCACAACGAAAGTCCTTTTGCCAGAAAAACGTTTGAACCAACGCAAAAATTGCACATTGGAGCAAGATCGGCGGCAAACCACGGGCAAAAACTGCCCAAGGCGGACTGCTTTTTCTTGTATCCCTGTTTGTCAAAGTTTTATCAAAATGTCGGTTTTCTCCCGTCCCGCCTTATTTTTCACAGTCTGCATCCCTGCCGGGCTTCGTGAATTTACTTAATGTGGGAAAGCTTGTTTATGAAATTTGTTTCTTTTTTGCAAACAGAACCTTCCATTTATTGCTTTTGCAAAGCTTTTGTGTATAATGATAGACAGGAGAATTTGCATTGCATCGTTCTGTGCTGTCTCCCTCTTATGCGGTGTCCGTACCATAAATGGCGCTGCATCTCCTACACAGAGTTATGTAAGGATCAAACGAAAGTAGAGGTACGCAAATATGGCAAAGTTGGATCTTACCAAGTATGGCATCACCGGCACGACTGAAGTCGTGCACAACCCCTCCTACGAGCAGCTGTTCGCCGAGGAGACCAAGCCCGAGCTGGAAGGCTACGAGAAGGGTCACGTCAGCGAGCTGGGTGCTGTGAACGTGATGACCGGCATCTATACCGGCCGTTCTCCCAAGGACAAGTTCATCGTGATGGACGAGAACTCCAAGGACACCGTGTGGTGGACCAGCGATGAGTACAAGAACGACAACCACCCCGCTTCTCAGGAGGCTTGGAAGGCTGTCAAGGAGATCGCTCAGAAGGAGCTGTCCAACAAGCGCCTGTACGTCGTGGATGCTTTCTGCGGCGCCAACAAGGATACCCGCATGGCAGTGCGTTTCATCGTGGAAGTGGCCTGGCAGGCACACTTCGTTACCAATATGTTCATCCGTCCCACCGCTGAGGAGCTGGAGAACTTCGAGCCTGATTTCGTTGTTTACAACGCTTCCAAGGCTAAGGTCGAGAACTACAAGGAGCTGGGCCTGAACTCCGAGACTGCTGTGCTGTTCAACATCACCAGCAAGGAGCAGGTCATCGTCAACACCTGGTACGGCGGCGAGATGAAGAAGGGCATGTTCTCCATGATGAACTACTTCCTGCCGCTGAAGGGCATTGCTTCCATGCACTGCTCTGCCAACACCGACAAGAACGGCGAGAACACCGCCATCTTCTTCGGTCTGTCCGGCACCGGCAAGACCACCCTGTCCACCGATCCCAAGCGTCTGCTGATCGGCGATGACGAGCACGGCTGGGACGACAACGGCGTGTTCAACTTCGAGGGCGGCTGCTACGCAAAGGTCATCAACCTGGATAAGGAGTCCGAGCCCGATATCTACAACGCCATCAAGCGCAACGCTCTGCTGGAGAACGTCACTCTGGATGCCGAGGGTCACATCGACTTCGCTGACAAGTCTGTCACCGAGAACACCCGTGTGTCCTACCCCATCAACCACATCCAGAACATCGTGCGTCCCGTTTCTTCTGCTCCCGCAGCAAAGAACGTGATCTTCCTGTCTGCTGACGCCTTCGGCGTTCTGCCCCCGGTCTCCATCCTGACCCCGGAGCAGACCCAGTACTACTTCCTGTCCGGCTTTACCGCAAAGCTGGCAGGCACCGAGCGCGGCATCACCGAGCCCACCCCCACCTTCTCCGCTTGCTTCGGTCAGGCTTTCCTGGAGCTGCACCCCACCAAGTACGCTGAGGAGCTGGTCAAGAAGATGAAGGCCAGCGGCGCAAAGGCTTATCTGGTCAACACCGGCTGGAACGGCACCGGCAAGCGCATCTCCATCAAGGATACCCGCGGCATCATCGACGCTATCCTGAGCGGTGCCATCAACGAGGCTCCCACCAAGAAGATCCCCTACTTCGACTTTGAGGTCCCCACCGCTCTGCCCGGTGTCGATCCCGCCATCCTCGATCCCCGCGACACCTACGCAGATGCCGCTCAGTGGGAAGAGAAGGCAAAGGATCTGGCTGGCCGCTTCGTGAAGAACTTCGCCAAGTACGAGGGCAACGAGCACGGCAAGGCTCTGGTCTCCGCAGGCCCCCAGCTGTAAGCTGAAACCCGCATTTTTCTTCTGAACTCCATATAAAATAAGCGCCCGCCCCGTGGTTCTGCTCGAACCATAGGGCGGGCGCTTTGTTGTTTAAAAAAATTGACCGCCTCTGTTCTTCCCCAACCGAGCGGTCAATCTTTTGACATAATCCCGGGAAGGAACTGACCACATCTGCCGCCAGTGCCTTTCCGTTTCTTTTATTGTAGTAGCAGCGCAGCTTTTTGTCAAGAACACCCGTTCTTTTGCCATGGAAATCAATTTTCCGAATAAAGGCTTCCCCCGGAAGGGACAGATTCTCCCCGTGCCGGGGAGAAATGTCACCGAAGGTGACAAAGAGGGGAGCGGCTGTCACCGCAGGTGACTGATGAGGGCGCGGGCAAGCATCAGCTTATGGGAAATCACCCCTCATCCGTCTGCTCACTGCGTTCGCAGCCACCTTCCCCCCAAGGGGTGAAGGCTTAGGCTCTGGGACAATCTTCAAAGGTAGATTTCCGTATTCTTTTACCCGGGTAAACAGAGCGTCGATTGCGTTTTATGCTGCCTTATGCTATGCTTTTTCCAAGGGAGTTGATAAAATGGATGCCAGAACTTTCGGAAATTATCTGAGTCGGATGCGCAAAGTGCAGGGGCTGACACAGGCAGAACTGGCGGAACAGCTGCACGTTACCGACAAGGCTGTCAGCCGCTGGGAACGGGGCATCGGTCTGCCGGATATCAACACACTGGAACCGCTGGCAGATGCTCTGGGGCTGACCCTTGCCGACCTTATGCATTGCCGTGCGCCGGAAGAAGCCGACACCGCACCGACCATCCAGCTGGAAGATTTCTTTACCATGCTGCGCCGGCAGCACACCGTAGATTGGCATTCTGTGCGCACCGCCCTGCTTGGGCTGAGCATTGCGCTTGCCCTGTGGGGTGTTTTGGCTTGCCCCGGCACCATTGCGGTGCACTGGTATGGTCTTGGCGATGGTTCTTTTCGGGCAGACGGCTGGATGCATTCTCTCGTCATTTTCCCGTTGTGTGCTGGCATTGAATTTTTATCACTGGAGATCTGGAACAGTTTTGAACAGACCGGCTATTATCGCCGCTGGGGCGAGATCAACCTTTTCATCATCCATGCCATGTCCTTCGGCACACGCTCTGCCAGATGGATGAAGGTTGTGCTGGATCTTCTGTTTTTCTTTTGCTTTGGTTTTTTGATTCCATTTGTAGAAGCGTGGATGATTTTTTTGAACTGATACCTTTCTCTTCCTGTGAAACGGGTACAGCGGAACGCCCGCAGGCGCTCCGCTGTACCCTTTTTAAAGCATCATTCAGCCCAGCAGCTCCAGCACACCGGCCTTTGGACGGGCGCCCACGGCCTGACGCACCAGCTTGCCCTGCTCGAACACCAGCAGGGTGGGGATGCTCATCACCCCGAACTGCGCCGCCAAGTCCGGCTGCTCGTCCACGTTCACCTTGCCCACCTTTACATCGGTGCGCTCTTCGGCTACTTCGTCCACCACGGGGCTCAGCATCCGGCAGGGGCCGCACCAGCTGGCCCAGAAGTCCAGCAGTACGGGCTTTTCGCTGTGGAGCACTTCCTGTGCAAAGTTTTCCTTGGTAATGTTGATGACTGCCATATTTTTTCCCTCCTGAATGGGTGTTGTGTTTCCTGACACCATCAGTATACCCCATACGCCGCCCGCTTTTCCGTGACCGGGTCACGCAGGCGCAAAAAACAGCCGCTCCGGGCGCACCCGGAGCGGCTGTTTTTGAAGGAGGTAACGAGGTAAATGAATAAGGATATCTCCCAACGCTTATCCCGGGGTGCAGGCCCCGGACAGGCGCTCAGGCAAAGAAGGAAATAACCAGAGCCACGAGGAAGCCCACGCCGCCCACCAGCGTTTCCATAATGGTCCAGGTCTTGAGGGTGGTCTTTTCGTCCATGCCCACAAGGCTCTTCACCAGCCAGAAGCCGGAGTCGTTGAAGTGGGAGCAGACGGTGGAACCGCCTGCAATGGCAGCGGTCACGCAGGCGAGGTACAGCGGGCTCAGCGCGCTGAGGCCGGGCATGGCGGAGATGATGCCTGCGGCCATGGTCATAGCCACGGTAGAGGAACCCACCGAGATGCGCACCAGAGCAGCCACGATGAAGGCTACCAGCACCAGCGGCAGGCTGGCGTTTGCCACGGCGTTGCCGATGACATCGCCCAGACCGGAGTTCTGCAGCATGTAGCGCAGCACGCCGCCGCAGGCGGTGACCAGCAGGATCATGCCGGTGGGCTCCAGAGACTTGGTCATGATCTTTTCCAGCTGGGCGTTGGTGTAGCCGTGGCGGGTGCCCAGCAGGTACATAGCAGCGATGGTAGCCAGCAGCAGCGCCATGAAGGGCTCGCCGAGGAAGGCCAGAACAGGCTGGATGCCTGCCAGTGCGGGCACCACCTTTGCCACGGAGTTTGCAATGATGAGCAGCAGCGGGATCATGATGATGCCCACGATGGTGCCGAACTTGGGCAGCTTGCTCTCGTCAATGTCTGCCTGCTTCGCAACGTGTTCGGGGACTTCGATCATGTACTTTTTGCCGCAGATGCTGCCCCAGATGGGGCCGGCGGCGATCATGGCAAAGATGCCGCAGAAGATGCCGATCAGGATGACCCAGCCAAGGTCAACGCCCAGCATGGTAGCCACCAGCACGGGGCCCGGCGTGGGAGGGATGAAGGCGTGGCCGACAGCCAGACCGGCCAGCAGGGGGATGACGTAGTACAGCACGGAGCGCTTGGTGCGCTTTGCCAGAGAGAAGGCCAGCGGGATGAGGATGATCAGACCAGCGTCAAAGAACACCGGCATGGCCACCACCAGACCCGTGATGCCCAGTGCCCACGCGGCCTTTTCGTCACCGAACTTCCGCACCATGGTCACAGCCAAGGTCTGCGCGCCGCCGGATTCTTCCAGAATGGCACCGAACATGGAACCCAGACCCACCAGAAGGGCGATGCCCTTTAAGGTATTGCCGATGCCCTCGTTCACCGAGCCGATGATGTCGGACAGGGGCATACCGGCCATCAGGCCGATGCCCACCGCACCGATCAGGATGGAGATCATGGCGTGGACCTTGAACTTGATAATAAGGATGAGCAATAGGATCAGGCCTGCCACGGCAGCAAAAACCAGCCGTGCCGCATCAGGCGTTGCAACTGCTGTCATAGAAATTTCCTCCGTTTCGTGATTTTTGGTTGCACCTATCCAAGCCGTCCGGCAAAACCCGCCGGACGGTTTACTTTCTGTTGTTTATGTGGAGCGGTTTACTCCATGTATGCACCCTTCATGGGGCTGACGGCGTGCTGAGAGTAGAGCTTCAGCAGACCCTTGGTGTACTTGGGAGCCTTGGGCTTCCAGTTGGCGCGGCGCTCGGCAAGGATGGCGTCCATCTCTTCGGGGGTCTTGGGCTCGCCCTTCACGCCCACAATGGCCAGCTTGCGGTTATGCACGTCGATCTGGATCAGGTCGTCCGGCTCCACCAGTGCGATGGGACCGCCCACCGCAGCTTCCGGGCTGACATGGCCGATGACCGGGCCGCGGCTTGCGCCGGAGAAGCGTCCGTCGGTGATCAGGGCCACGCTGGAAGCCAGCTTCGGGTCGGCGCAGATGGCCTCGCCGGTGTAGAACATCTCGGGCATACCGCTGCCGCGCGGGCCCTCGTAGCGGATGAAGATGGCGTCACCGGGCTTCACCTCGCCGTGCAGCACAGCGGAGATGCACGCCTCCTCGCTATCGTAGGGCTTGGCGCGCAGGGTAGCTTCAAACATATTCTTGGGGCAGGCGGTGTGCTTGATGACACAGCCTTCCGGGGCAAGATTGCCCTTCAGGATGGCGATGCTGCCGTCGGTGCCCTTGGCGTTATCAAAGCTGTGGATGATGTCCTCGCGGCTGACCGGGCGGGCAAAACCGGCGGTCTTTTCGGCCAGAATGGCATCGCAGTGCTGGTAGAAGCCGTTCTTCTTCAGCTCCTCCAGATTCTCGCCCAGCGTCTTGCCGGTGACGGTCATCACGTCCAGATGCAGCATGGACTTGATCTCCTCCATCACCCGGGGCACGCCGCCTGCGTAGTAGAAGTACTGTGCGGGCCAGTCGCCGGAGGGACGGATGTTCAGCAGGTAGTGTGCGCCGCGGTGCATCCGGTCAAAGGTGTCGGCGTCGATCTCAATGCCGAACTCGTGGGCGATGGCGGGCAGGTGCATGGTGGCGTTGGTAGAGCCGGAAATGGCGGCGTGCACCATGATGGCGTTTTCAAAGCTCTTCTTGGTCACGATATCCTTGGCGGTGATGCCCTTCTTGACCAGCTCCATCAGCTGCTTGCCGGCATCGTAGGCCGCCTGCTTCAGCTCCGGGGCGGTGGCGGGCATCAGGGCGGTGCCCGGCAGCATCAGGCCCAATGCTTCGGCCATGATCTGCATGGTGGAGGCGGTGCCCATGAAGGAGCAGGCACCGCAGCTGGGGCAGGCGTTGTGCTTGTAGTAATCCAGCTGGCTGTTGGGGATGACGCCGGTCTTTTCCCATGCGTCAAACTTGCCGATCTGCTCCAGCGTCAGCAGCTCGTTGATGGCACAGGCGGGGTCGTTGACCACATACTCCTTGGGCAGGGTGTGGGCTTCCATGACGCCGCCGGTGACCACGATGGCGCTCATGTCCTTCAAACGGCCGATGCTCATCAGCATGGCAGGCACGGACTTGTCGCAGCTGGCAATGAACACGCCGCCGTCATAGACGCTGGCGTTGGCCTGTGCCTCCACCAGATTGACGATGGCGTCCCGGTGGGGCAGAGAGTAGTTGATGCCGTCATGACCCTGTGCGATGCCGTCGCACATATCGGTGGCAAAATAGCGGGCCGCCTTGCCGCCGTTATCGTTGACCGCCTGCACGGCTTCCTTGACGAACTGATCCAGATGGGCGCTGCCGGGATGGCTGTCGCCGAAGGTGCTTTCCACCATGATCTGGGGCTTGGAAAGGTCCTCGACCTTCCAGCCCATACCCATCTTCAGGGGGTCGTTCTCGGGTGCTAAAGTGCGGACTTCCTGTGAACGCAACTCCATATTCATACCTCCAAATACTGCTTGCTTTCGTCCTTTTTTCTGCGGGACCTTTTGTGATTTTATTGTAAATCCGCAGACGTCTCTTTGCAAGTTGTCACGGGTATGTCCTACTTTTTGTGCAAAAACTCTGGGATACATCATGCACACTGCCCAAATTCGGGCGAATTTTGCCCAAAATCAGCCGCCAAAGCGGCTTTTGGCAAAAACGCGGGAGAAAAGTCATCTGATGACTTTGGGAAGGACCCTCTCAGGCTCTCCCGCCACCTCAAAAAGCTCTCCCGAAGAGAGAGCTTTTTGAGGTGGCGGGAGAGTTTCTTATTGCGTCTGAAGCTTTAACGACAGGGCTAACGGCGTGCGCCCTCTCAGTCACCTGCGGTGACAGCTCTCCCGAAGGGAGAGCCAAGGTCTAAGGCTTGTTGCTGAAGTTTTAAGTGCAATGAGAAAGCTTCCGGCAGTGCTCTTGCCTCTCCCTTTGGGAGAGGTGGCATCGCGCAGCGATGACGGAGAGGGCGCAGAGCGGGAGAACCCCCTCAGTCGCGCCTTGCGGCGCGCCAGCTCCCCCAAGGGGACGCCTTATGGCGCTACCGCAAAGTTTCCAGTCAGCACGAAAGCCGTCCCCTTGGGGAAGGTGGCTGCGAACGAAGTGAGCAGACGGAAGGGGTGGGTTACCGCCAGTGGCTCCCCAAAAGCATTCTTTCCTCTAATAATAATGCAAAAAAGCTCCCCCTTTCGGGGGAGCTGGCATCGCGCAGCGATGACTGAGAGGGTCTAGTCCTCTTTCTTATCCATGATATACGCCGCCATACCGATGGTGCCGTCATCCGGGTCCTCGCCATCGTAGACCTTTTTGATATAGCTGCGGTTGAAGTTCAGGTGCATCACCATGGCGGCTTTTGCGCCGATGGGGTCGTGGTTGGCAATGGCTTCGGTGATCATGCGGTGGGTCATGATGGTCTCGTCGATCAGCTTTTTGTGGGTGACATTCACGAACATCATCACCGCTGTATCGATGACCGGGATCAGCTGCCCCACCACCAGATTCTTGCTGCTCTCGGCGATGCAGGTGTGGAAGGCGATGTCATCCTCGATGTAGCGGTCGCCCGCGTGGATCTTGGTCTCTACCCGCTCGCAGAGCCGCCGCAGCCGCTCGATGTCCTCCGGGGTGGCGTTCTGCGCCGCCATCTCCGCAATGCCCGGCTCCAGCAGCAGACGGACGTTCACCAGATCAAAGGCCAGCGCGTTCTTGTCCTGCACGCTGCGCAGGTTCAGCGGGTCGGAAAGCCCCTTCACTGTGGTCACCACATAGGTGCCGGAGCCCTGCCGCACCTCCACGATGCCCTTGCTGGACAGCAGCTTGACCGCTTCGCGGATGGTGCTGCGCCCCACCCGGAACTTTTCGCCCAGCGCAAACTCGTTGGGCAGCTTTGCGCCCGGCTCCAGCGCTTCGTCCAGAATGTAGTGGTAGATCTGGTCCTCCACCTGCTCGGCCAGCAGCTTGTTTTTCAGGTGTGAAAATTCACTCATGGAAGCTTCCTCCGCGCCCTGCGCATCTGATGGTTTGGTTACCCGCACACGCTGCCGTCCGGGGCAAAGAACTGAACGTGCTTTTGCCACTGAGTGGGGCTGATGGTGCGGCGGTAGCAGTCGGCCAGTGCCTCTACCACAGCCTCCGGGGCAAGGGAGGAGCAGCCCGGGCAGTCCAGCACCAGAATACGGAACCATGCGTCAAAAAGATGCTCGGTGTAGTGGGTGTCCCACGCGCCGCAGCGGGCGTAAAAGCCCAGACGCCGCACCGCCATGGCGGCGTCCCCGGCCTTTTCCGGCATCTCGGCCTCGATCAAAATCGCATCGGCGTCGCCCTCTTGGGCGGGCAGCTGTGCCAGCAGCTGCGCCCCGATGCCGTGGGCGCGGTAGGCGGGCACTACGGCAAAATAATCCAGCTGGCTCACCCGGCAGCCCTCCGGCCGCACCATTAAAAGATAAGCCGCCAGCGTGTCGCCGTCAAACACGCCCCATGTGTGGGCGGTGCCCTCCGCTTCGCTGTTCAGGATCATGCTCAAAGGCTTCAGCTCCCCGGCGGGGAAGTCCCGCCGCATCTCGTTCAGATACACCTCGGTCAGCTCGGGGCCGGTGAGCAGCCGCCATGTGAAGGTTTTGGTACACATACGATAAAGATCCCTTTCCGATGCTGCCTTGCGCAGCATCACATTTTTTGCCTTGTCCAGTATAGCATACCGGATGTTTTACCGAAAGTCAATCTGTGCGCCTTTTCGGGCGGCAGCGCCGCCGGTTTTGCCAAGGGGCTTGCATCCGGGCGCAGAATCGGGTACTATACAGGTAACAGAATTTTTCCCTCCGGCGCTGCCGGAAGGGCAAGCAGATAAAAAGGAGACTTGTACTATGGAATGGACCGATATCCGCCTGACCGTGGCCAAGGCTGATGCCGAAAACGCCGAAGCCGTTGCCACCCTGATCGCCGAGGGCGGCATCTACATCGAGGATTACAGCGACATCGAGCAGCAGGTGGCCGAGATCGCCCATGTGGACCTGATCGAGCAGGAGCTGCTGGACAAGCCCCGGGATACCGTGATCATCCATCTGTATCTGGAGCCGGGTGCTTCTCAGGTGGAGACGCTGGCGCTCATCGCCGCCCGCATGGAAGCCGCCGGCATCCCCTACACCGTGGAGACCGAGGGCGTGGAGCAGGAGGACTGGCAGAACGGCTGGCGCAAATACTACCACCCCATGGAGATCGGCAGCCGTCTGGCTGTGGTGCCCTCGTGGCAGCAGTACGACACCGACCGGGTCAAGCTGATCCTTGACCCCGGCCTTGCCTTTGGCACCGGCGGTCACGAGACCACCAGCCTTTGCCTTGAGGCGCTGGACGAGCAGGTGCGCGGCGGCGAGCGGGTGCTGGATATCGGCACCGGCAGCGGCATCCTTGCCATTGCCGCCCTCAAGCTGGGCGCTGCCAGCGCCGAGGGCGTGGACATCGACCCTGTGGCGGTGCGTACCGCCGGGGAGAACGCTGCGCTGAACGGCGTGCAGGATAAGCTGACCGTGCTGGTGGGCGACCTGTCCGACAAGGCCAGCGGCACTTATGATATCATCACTGCCAACATCGTGGCCAACGCTATCCTCAGCCTTGCGCCCGCCGTACCCGGCCTGATGGCCGAGGGCGCTACCTTTATTGCCAGCGGCATCATCGACAGCCGCAAGGACGAAGTGATCGCCGGGCTGGAAAAGGCCGGTCTCGCCGTCGTGGAAGTCAAGGAAAAGCGCGGCTGGGAGTGCATCGTCTGCAAAAAGGCCTGATATCTAAATATTGTAAGAAGGAGCGCACAGTATGCCGCACCGCTACTTTACCACCGAGATCTCCGACGGCACCGCCACCCTGCGGGGTGCGGACGCCCATCACCTTGCCCGGGTGATGCGGGCAAAGCCGGGGGATACCGTCATCCTCTGCGACGGCAACGCCGTAGAGTACACCGCCACCATCACCGGCTTTGGGGAGGACAGGGTGGATTTTGCCGTAGAGCCGGGCTACCCCAGCGCCGCCGAGCCCACCGTGGAGGTGACGTTGCTGGCGGGCTACCCCAAGCAGGACAAGCTGGAACAGATCATCAAGCACGGGGTCGAGCTGGGCGCTGCCCACATCGTGCCCTTTTTCAGCCGCTACTGCGTGGCTGCCCCCAAAAAGGAGGAGCAGAAGAACGAGCGCTACAACCGCATTGCGCTGGAAGCCGCCAAGCAGTGCGGCCGGGGCATTCTGCCGGACGTAGCCCTGCCGCTGCCGAACTTCGGGGCAGTGTGCCGCAGCTTTGACCAGTACGATCTGGTGCTGTTCTGCTACGAGTGCGGCGGCGCGCCTTTGCGTCAGCTGCTGGCGGAGGCAAAGCCCGCCGATGGGCAAAAGCTGCGCCTTGCCATCGTGACCGGCGCCGAGGGCGGCTTTGCCGCCGAGGAGGCCGAAATGGCCGCCAAAGCCGGGGCAAAAACGGTGGGCCTTGGCCCCCGCATCCTCCGCTGCGAGACCGCCCCGCTGGCGGTGCTCTCCGCCGTCATGACCCTGACGGGGAATCTGGAGTAAGAAGCAATAAGAGGCTGCTGCACAGGAGTTTTGTGCAACAGCCTCTTATTATTTTTCTGTAAATCCGTTATAAGTAGAAAAGCCCAGCATATAAAATGCCATTGCAATCGAAACGCCCTTCTGGTCTGCGATTTCTTGCAGTTCCTGCATGACTGTATCATGCGGAATACGGATATCTGCGTTATTCACTACCGATTCAATAACATCGGGCAACACCATGCACATCTGATAAAAAGCGTCCTCCTGCCCTGTAACCAGTGCATAGAACCGATCCAGACTAACCCTGCGAATCAGCCGGTGTGATACTTTTCTCTTGTCTACCGTAGTTTCCCATTTTATATCCTGCGAACGCTTGGCGATTGCTTCCACAAGATAGCAGGCACAATCATCGTCTTGTAGCAGCTGATTCTGCATTTTGATATATGTCTTGCCAGCAGCGGCAGCATTCATGGTGTTGTGCTTGTTCTTCATCTCGACGTAGATGGTGTGCACGCGGTCTCCCGTTGCCAACAGAATCCCATCCGGGTCTTGAAAAATCACATCCCAGCCACCTTCTTTTCCATTCGGTGGAACATGGCACTTATCCATATACTGAAAAATGCGCTGATGAAAATATCCAATATCATTATTATTGGATTTATCCCGCTGACGGAAAATTTCGTTCTTTACAATTTCTTCCCATGTGGAACGATACACCATCTTATCAAAAATAAGCTTAACAGGGTCAACAATATTGCTGTTAAACCTGCGTATATCGTAAGAATCAAGCTTTTCGCCGTACTTCTCAATGGTAGCAATCACATGATTCCTGAAATCTGCTTCGGAAATGAAGGTCAACGGCCAAGACATTATAATTCCTCCAATGTTGACTTGATACTCAATCCAATCTCTTTTGCCAAATTGACAGGTACAGCATTACCAACTTGCTTATACCGTTCCGAAAGCTTGCCGCAGAACTCCCATTCGTCTGGGAATGTCTGAAAGCGAGCATTTTCACGGTAAGAAAAAGGCCTTACCTCAAGGGGATGGCATCGATCAGTTTGCTTCATGCCGGGATTCGTGAGAACAGTCAAAGACGGTTCATCAAGACTCAACCTACGCAAAATACCGGTTCGTCCACCTTCCATATCCCAACAAGTTTTCATGTAGGCTTTAGCAATAGTGGGGTCGATATTGCGCCAATAGCCACCCGGAGGAACCAAGGCAAAAACAGCAGCTTTATTTTCAGAATATTTTGCGCACTCTGTTGAAGGAGGTGCAACATCAAGTTTAATATCTCGGACTACGGGTTTATAATCATGCTTTTTAGGAAATTCAAAATGGGCTTTATTTACAAGGTCATTTCTGATACCAATTGTAATGAGACGTTCTCTTTTTTGCGGTACGCCATAATCCCAAGCATTCATCACTTGATGATATGTGGTATAGCCCTCATCCTCAAAAATACCAAGAATTGTTTTATAAGTTCGGCCACTATCATGCGACAGCAACCCTTTTACGTTCTCAAATAAAAACATTTTTGGCTGAAGCTTGTGCAAAAAAGTAGCATAGTGATAAAACATTGTGCCACGCACATCTTGAAGCCCAAGTCGCTTGCCCGCATAACTGAACGATTGGCAGGGCGCGCCACCCGACAGCAAATCCAGTTCGTACTTTTTTATGGAAAATTCTTTTTCCAAATCCCTTTCTGCTGTTTGTGCGATATCTTCACAAAGAACATTCCAATTGGGCCTGTTCTTCTTCAATGTTTCAGCGGCATCACGATTGAACTCAACAAGTCCAATATGTTCAAAACCAGCTTGTTCCAATCCCAAAGCAAGCCCGCCTGCTCCGGCAAAAAGTTCAATCGATTTGTACATTATACCTGTTCCCCTCAAATAGGATATTATCCTTAATATTATACCACAAACCCGATTTTTTTCAATCCAAACCACCCTCCGCGAATGCATTCTGTATGCCGTAAAAAAGGCATCTGCACCCTTTCCAACATTGTGAAAGGATACAGATGCCTTATTGTTTTGCAATATATTACGATTTGTAAAGTGCTTTCAGTCCTTTTCCCCTGCATCCGGGTGGGCATCGGTGTCCAGCAGGGCTCGCTTTACCTTGAGCAGATTCTGGGGGCTTACCGAGAAGCTGCGCAGACCGAGGTGCAGGTACTGTGCCGTGTTGGCGGGGTTGCCCACGGCAAGGCCGCAGATGGTCACCGGGACGTGGTGCGCGCTGGCGGCATCCATCACCATGGTGATCAGCTTTTTCATGGCCGGGCTGGCGGGGCGGTAGTAGTGCTCTGCGCTGGCAAGCTCGCGGTCAGCGGCGTGGGTGTACTGAGTCAGGTCGTTGGTGCCGATGACCAGAAAATCGCAGCCGTGGGCTACAAAGTCCTCCACGGTCAGGCAGGCGGCGGGGATGCTCAGCATCACGCCGAACTGAGTATTTTCGTTAAAGGGCACGCCCCGCTCCCGCAGGCTCTGGCGGCAGTGCTCCACAATGCTCATGGCGGCGTCCCAGTCCTCTACCTCGGTCACCATGGGGAACATCACCCGCAGCGGCCCTCGGGCGGCGGCGCGCAGCAAGGCGCAGATCTGGGTCTGGAACTGCTGGGGCTGGCGCAGGCTGTTGCGGATGCCGCGCAGGCCGAGCTTGGAGGACTGCGGCCCCTGATTGGCATCGGCCACGGTGCGGTCGGAGCCAAAGTCGAAGGTGCGCACGGTCACCGGGCAGCCATTTGCGGCGGCCAGACAGGAGCAATAGAAGAAATACTGCTCCTGCTCGTCCAGAATGCGCCCGGGCAGCATCATGTAGCCGCTGCGCAGCAGCCCCACGCCCTTTGCACCGGACTGCATGGCGGTGTCGATATCCTCCGGGCCGAAGCAGTTGGCCAGCAGCTCAAAGGGCACGCCATCCCGCGTTTCATCCGGCAGGCTGTGCAGCTGCTTCATCTCCGCGTCCTCGCGTTGGAGTTGGCAGATGCTGGCCTCCGCCTGCTGGCGGGCGACGGCATCCGGGTCAAGGATACAGTTGCCGTTGGTTGCGTCCAGAATGACGGTGCGGCCGTCGCAGTCGTCCAGAAAATCCTTGCCCACCTGCACGATGCCCGGGATGTTCATTGCCCGGGCAATGATGGCGGCATGGCTCTGACCGCTGCCCTCGGCGGTGATGACGCCTAAGATCATGCCGGAGGGCACACTGAACAGGTCGGTGGGCATCAGCCGGTCGGCGGCAAGGATCACCGGATGATCCAGCGCCAGCCACACCCGGGGGCGGTTGGTCAGGATGTTGATCACCCGGCGGGTGGCGTCCAGAATATCCACGCTGCGCAGCTGCATATAGGGGTTATCCTTCATGTTGGCAAGCTGGTCGGCGTAGCGCTGCCCCACCTGATGCATCGCCGCCGAGGCGCTGATGCCCGCATTGATGCAAAAGCGCACCTCGTTCATCATGCCCTCGTCGTCCAGCATCATGCTCTGGAACAAAAAGATGGCCTGCTCGGTGGGCGCGGCGCGCTCCGCCATGGAGTCCAGTTCATTCTGCGCCGTGTGCACGGCATTTGCCAGCAGCCGCAGCTCCCGCTCCGGGTTGAAAGGGCCGTGGCTGAAGGTCTCCACATGGTGCTCCAGACGGCTCACCTGACCCAGCACCAGCCCAGGGGATGCGGATACGCCTTTATAAACCTTCATCTTTTGTCACCTCCGGCAAAGCCGATGCGGTCAAAGTGCGCCACACCAGCGCCTGTAAGAATGTATTGGGCAGCAAAGCGGCCAGCGCCGCCTGTCCGGCGGTGCTGCTGCCCGTAAACAGCGGGGTAAAGCTTTCCATACGCTCTTTGTCGCACGCCGCCAGAAACGCCTCGGCCAGCGTCCGGGTGGTGTAGAAGTGGGTGGGGTCTACCCCGGCGTCCTCGGCGGCGGCTTCCAGCGGGGCAAGCTGGGCGTCCTTCATCCGTGCCAGCAGCAAAGCGGCGTCGGCGGTAAGGGTGACAGGGTACTTCTCCCGCACCTCCTTCTGTACTGCGTCAAAGGCTGTGCGGAAGGCCTCGGCATCGGCGCTGCTGTCCGCACCGCTGTCCACCGCATAGGCACAGCCCCGGATGCGGCCAAAGGCGCGCAGGGTGTCGTAGTAGCCCAGCTCCATGTTGCGCTTTGCGGTGTCGGGGTCGAAGTGCAGGATATCGCCCAGCTCCCAGTAGCTGCGGATCATGGTGGTGGGCAGGCCGGTCAGGTTCGGGCGGGTGATGCCCACGCCCTCAAGGTCCACACAGACAAGCTCCTCTGCGCCCATGGTCTTGGCAAGGCCGGTGGGCATATTATCGCTGTACCCGCCGTCCAGAAACTTGATCCCATCGATCTGCCGCGCCCGCAATGCGGGGAAGCAGGCCGCCGAAGCCATCAGGTAGTCCCGCACCTGCCCGGCAGGGATATCCTCCAACGTCAGCTCCCGGGGACGCAGCCCGCGCTGCTCCACCGTCACGATGCCGAACCGGATGGGCGCTGCCCGCAGCGCGTCCTCGTCCAGCACCCGCTCCACGATCTCCTCCAGCGGGGTCACGTCCATGCCGCCTTCCTTTACCACCCGGCGCAGAAACTGATGCAGAGCGGAAAGGTCTGCGTTTTCCTCCGGCAGCTCCATCACATCCCGGCTGCGGATGGTCAGCCACATATCCCGGGCAGTCTCGTACAGGTCCAGCACGAACATGGCGCCGTTCAGCCCGCCCACGCTGGTGCCGGTAATGATCTGCGGGTGCCAATTCAGTTCCATCAAAGCCCGCCAGACGCCTACCTGATAGCTGCCGCGCGCACCGCCGCCTGCCAGCACCAGCGCCTTTTGCGTGGGTTCTCTGCGTTCCATATCAAGCCCTCCCGTGCACGTTCCCGGTATTTTCTAAAATTGTTATAATTATACCATACTTTCAGGTAAAATTCTCCCGAATTTTCAGAGATCATGCCTTTTTCCTGTGAAAGTTTCGTGCTATACTAGCCGGAGATAAGTATAGATGCAGCCCGGAGGGGCGCACAACAGGAGGAAAGTATGCACTGCAAACAATGGATCTTTGATATGGACGGCACCCTGACCGACAGCATGGTGGTGGTATGGGAGGGTGCCCCGGAGGCGCTGCTGGCGCGCTTTGGCCGCACCCCGAAGGCAGACCTGCACGAGACCCTTCTGACCATGGGCATGGAGGACGGCGCACAGTACCTCATCCGGGAGTATGCGCTGCCGCTGGACAGGAACGGCTATCTGGACGTGATGCGCGAGGTGATCGCCCAATTGTACGAGAAGGTGGAACTGAAGCCCGGCGTGCGGGACACCCTTGCCCGGCTGCGGGCCGAGGGCGCACGGATGTGCATTTGCTCCAACACATGGAGCAGCCAGTGCCGCACCGTGCTGACCCGCCTTGGCATCGACGAATACTTTGATTTCTACATCGAGGCGCGGGGCATCATGAGCAAGAGCAGTCCCGCCCCCTTTATGGAGGCGCTGCACCGTCTTGGCGGCACAAGCCCTGCCGGGTGCGCCGTGTGCGAGGACGCGCTCTACGCCGCCCAGACTGCCCACGATGCCGGCTTCTATCTGGTGGGCATTCAGGACACCACCAGCGCCGCCGACGCCCCCGCTTTGCGCCGCATCTGCGACCAGTTCCTGCCGGACTGGACTGCACTGGACTGGGCGCAGGCGTAATATTTTCCAGCTACGAAAATCAATTTTCCTCTAAAGGCTTCCCCCGGTCGGGGGAAGCTGTCACCGCAGGTGACTGATGAGGGCGCAGGTAAGCAACAGCTTACGGAAAGTCACCCCTCATCCGGCGCTACGCGCCACCTTCCCCCCAAGGGGTGAAGGCTTTTGCTTCAGGTCAATCTTCAAACGTTGACTTCCATGTTTCCCAGTGCGGCGCTCTTGTAATCCGGGCGCCGCAGGAGTATGATAATAATAATACTCAAATTCTGTCGTCAAAAAAGGAGGCCCTGCCATGACGAACCCTCTCGTCAGCATCATTGTGCCCGTGTACAACGCCCAGAAGGGGCTTTCCCGCTGTCTGGAAAGCATTTGCAGCCAGACCTATCAGGAGTTGGAGATCATCGTGCTGAATGATGGCTCTACGGATGACAGCCTTGCCATCTGTGAGCAGTTCCGGGCCAAGGACCCCCGCATCGTGGTGGTGGATAAGGAGAACGAGGGCGTTTCCCGCACGCGGAATGCCGGGCTTACCCTTGCGCAGGGCGACTATATCCAGTTTGCGGACAGTGATGACGCACTGGACCCTGATTACACCCAGAACCTTGTACAGGCCGCCTTGGAGCACAACGCCGACCTTGTGATCGCCCCGTACTGGATGGTGATCCCCTCCAACTCCAGCAAGACCGGCTACTTCCTTGAGACATTGCAGACTTCGCTGGGCATCGAGCCGGAGGCTCCCACCACCGAGGTGCACAAGTACGGCTTTCTGCCGCAGGGCGTTTACAGCCGGGAGGACTACGCCCGCCGCCTGATGCAGCAGCCCGCCTCCTTTTACTACGGCGTGCTGTGGAACAAACTCTACCGCCGGGAGATCATTGCACAAAATCAGCTGGGCTTTGCGCCCGATGTGCACTGGGCCGAGGATCTGCTCTTCAATATGGGGTATCTGGAGCACGCGGAGGTGTTCGTTTCCATCTCCGAGGCCGGGTATCATTATATCCAGAACCCCAAAAGCATCTGCCATACCCAGATCGACCTGCGCGGCATCGTAGAGAACAAGACGCAGGTCTTTCAGCTGTTCAAGGAGGTGTACACCCGCCTTGGGCTGTACGAGGAACTGCAGCCCCAGATCTACAAATTCCTGTTCGCCTTTTCGGAGAGCGGGGTACCCTCGGACAGCCTGCAGGGCGCTTTGCTGGATGCGATGTCCCGCCTGAACGATGCCTCTGTCCAGCCCGAGCCCTCCCGCAAAAAGCCCCGCCGCAAGCCCAAAAAGCACGCCCGCCGCAAAAAGCCACGGAATAAGGAAGAATAAATCATTAAGCAAAAGCCGCTTGCCTTTGTGGTCGTTCCCGTGAAAATGGAATACCGGAGCGTCCGCAGACGCTCCGGTATTCCGAAATTTAGAATAAATTTTCCGCTTTAAATCGTTAAGAAAAAAAGTCGCTGCACGAATGTGCAGCGACTTTTTGCTTTTTACCCTACCCGGGCGCAGAAGGCCTCCCGGACGGCGGCTTCCCGCCCGCGGGGGATGGGGATGCGTGCCCCGCTGCGCATCCGTACCTCGCCGGGTGCCAGCAGCTGCACCGCCTCCAGATTGACCACATAGGAGCGGTGCGGCTGCACAAAGCGGCCGTCCGCCAATAGCGGCTGCGCCACCGCAGAAAAGGGTACCCGCAGCGAGAGGGAGGCCACATCCTCCCCGGTGGTCAGGTGGAAGTGCACGATATGATGGGTGCATTCCAGATATTCGATCTCGGCATAGGTCAGCGCCCGCACACCGTCGGCGGTGGTCACGGTAAGGGTGGGGCCGTATTCCGGCTCCACCGCCCGCTTGAGCAGGGCAGAAACTTCCGGCTGGTGCACCGGCTGCAGCAAATACTGCATGGCGTCCACCCGGTAGGCGCTGTATGCATGGGCCGGGGTGCGGGCCACAAAGGCCAGCGGCGCGCGGCGGCCCCGGCGGCGCAGCTCTGCCGCCGCCGTAAGCCCTTCGGGCCGGGCTACCGCCGCAAGTTCAATGAGGTACAGCTCGTACCGCAGCCCGGCGGCATCCTGCTGCAAAAGCGCTTCCGGGCTTTGCAGCTGCTCCACGATGCAGGCGTCCTCCCGCCGGGCGAAGAACTCCATGCACTGGTGCTCCAGCCTGCTGCGCAGCGCACCGTCCGGGCTGCAGATCGCAATGTGAAAGATCATGGTTTGGTTTCCTTTGCAGGGTAGACGATTTGGAATGGCCTCCGCGTTGCTCTGGCCATCATCAGCGGAAAAATCATCTTAAATCAAGCAATTCCGGGCAGACTGCGGTCTGCCCGGAATTGCATTTTTACGGCAAGAGTCAGGACGGCAAGCGGCAGCTGACTTTTGTTCTTTTTAGCATTAGCAGCCGATGGCAGCGCACTTCTCGGCCAGCCATGCGCGCTCGTCCTCGGTCAGGCGGGGTGCCAACTGCTCGAATACCTTGCGGTGGTAATCGTTCAGCCAAGCGACCTGCTCCTTGTCCAGCACGCCGGGCACGATGGGAGAGGTAGCGATGGGCACAAAGGTGATGGGACGGAAGGCAAGGAAGGTACCGTACTGGTTGTCGGCCTTATGGTAGCACTCGATCTCGTTCTCGATGCGGATGCCCACTTCGCCGGCTTCATACACGCCGGGCTCGTCGGTGACGATCATACCCGGGCGCATCAGGGTGGTGTTGCGGCCGTTCAAAGCGTGGGGACCCTCATGGACGTTGCCCACAAAGCTGACGCTGTGGCCGGTGCCGCAGCGGTAGTTGATGAGGTGACGCCACAGCGGCTCGCGGGCGATGGTGTCCAGCATATGGCAGTCGCAGTAATCCAGCCAGACGGCCTTGGCGATGTCGATGTGGCACTGCAGCGTCCAGGTATAGAACAGCCGCTCGTCCTCGGTCAGTTCGCCCAGCGGGTAGGTGCGGGTGATGTCGGTGGTGCCGTCCAGATAGGTTGCGCCGCTGTCCACCAGCAAAAAGCCCTTGCGCTGCAGAACGGCGTGATCCTCCGGGGTGGCGTGGTAGTGCATCATGGCTGCGTTGCCGCCGTAGGCTGCAATGGTGCCAAAGCTTTCCACAAGGAACTTATCGTCTGCGCTGCGGTACTTGTGCAGGATCTCGTCCACGGTCAACTCGGTCAGCTGTTCGCCGGAAGCCAGACGGTTCTCCAGTTCGATCTGGAACCGCACCATGGCAACGGCGTCCCGCAGATGGGTCTCGCGCAGGTGTGCCAGCTCCACCTCGTTCTTCACGCCCTTCATGGCAAGCAACGGGTCGGCGGCGTCCTTCACGGTCAGGGCGGGGTTATTTTCCAGCACCTGATACACGGCGTAGTTCACGGTAGCGCTCTCCGCCAGCACGGTCTGGGGCTCGGTCTCGGCGGCCATCCCGTCCAGAATGCTGTCGTAGTCGGCCAGCGTCACGCCGTTGGCCTCCAGCTCTGCCTTGGCCTCCGGGGTGACCCGCGCCTGATCGATGAACAGCACAGCGCGGTCCGGGGTAACATAGCAGTAGGCCATGGCGTAGGGGGTGCACTCGATATCCATGGCGCGCAGGTTCAGAAGCCAAGCCAGATTATCCAGTTTGCCCACCAGCTGGGCGGTGCAGCCCAGCTCCTTCAGCTTGCCGCGCAGCTGCTCCAGCTTTTCTGCCGGGGAGAAGCCTGCGTACTCCTTGGGCAGGATCCATGCCGGGGTAGCCGGGCGGGCAGGGCGGCCCTCCACCCACAGCTCATCCTCCAAGAACAGGGTCTTGATGCTGCCGTGCTTGGGCTCCAGCTCTTTTTTCAGGTTGTTGACCAGTGCACAGTTGGCGGTCAGACCGCACAGACCCAGCGTGCCGCCCTCGGGCAGCACCTTGCCGCAGTATTCCTCGGCGGTGGGCACGCCCGGCTCGCCCATGCGCATCAGCTGGATCTCAGTACCGGCGATCTCCTTTTCCGCCTGCACAAAGTACCGGCCGTCTGCCCAGACGGCGCTCTCGGTCATGGTGACCACAAGGTTGGAGTTTTCGCCGTGGAAGCCGGAGAAGTAGGTCAGGGAGGTGTAGTGGTCGGGCAGATACTCGCTGGAATGCGGGTCGCCCACCGGGATCAGATAGACGTCCACGCCGTTTGCCTGCATAGCGGCACGCAGCGCGGCCAGACGCTCGGGAACTGTGTTCATACTCATAACAAAAGCCCTCTTTCTGTCATTTGCCGGAAAAACGTCCGGCGGCGATGGTTTGCTGCTGCTATTGTATCATTCTGCGGGGAAGAATGCAATGCGAGGGCAAAACTCCCCCCAAAACGCCGTCAATTTGCAAAAAAAGTTACAATTTTTTCTTGAAAAAGGCCGGTTTTCCATTGACAGCCTTGTTATAATAGAGGTGTAGTATTTTTGGGTCAGCACTCTGCGGCCCTTTGCGCTAACAATTGCGAATATTGCGATAAAAAGAAAGAGGCATTTGGAACATGACTAAAATCGATATCTTCTCCGGCTTCCTTGGTGCCGGCAAAACCACTCTGATCAAAAAGCTGATCACCGAGGCCTTTGCAGGCCAGCAGGTGGTGCTGATCGAGAACGAGTTCGGCGAGATCGGCATTGACGGCGGCTTCCTGAAGGAAAGCGGCATCCAGATCAACGAGCTGAACGCAGGCTGCATCTGCTGCTCTCTGGTGGGCGATTTCCGCACCGCGCTGCAGCAGGTGGTGGAGCAGTACCACCCCGACCGCATCGTCATCGAGCCGTCCGGCGTGGGCAAGCTGAGCGATGTGACCCGCGCCGTGGAGGGCGTGGCGGAGCATCTGGACGTGCAGCTGAACAGCTTTGTCACCGTGGCCGATGTGAACAAGGTCAAGATGTATATGAAGAACTTCGGCGAGTTCTACGATGACCAGATCAGCCACGCAAGCTGCATCCTGCTCAGCCGCACCCAGACCGCCAGCGAGGAAAAGATCGCCGCCGCCGTGGCAATGCTGCGCGAAAAGAACCCCACCGCCACCATCGTGACCACCGCATGGGATCACCTGACCGGTGAGCAGATTTTGAAGGCTATGTCCACCAAGGACGACTTCAAGGCCGAGCTGATCGCCATGGCTGCCAAGGCAAACGAGGAGCACGCTCACGAGGACGAGGAAGAAGAGCACGAGCATCACCATCATCACGACCACGACGAGCACGATCATGATGACCATTGCTGCTGCGGTCACCACCACGACCATGATGACGATGATGACGACGAGGATGAGCACGAGCATCATCACCACGACCACGACGAGCACGATCATGATGACCATTGCTGCTGCGGCCACCACCACGATCATGATGAAGATGATGACGAGCACGAGCATGAGCATCATCACCATGACCATGATGAACATGACCATGACGGTCATTGCTGCTGCGGTCATCATCATCACGACCACCACGCCGATGAAGTGTTCACCAGCTGGGGCGTGGAGACGGCCCGCAAGTTCACCAAGGCCGAGGTGGAGCACGCTCTCACCGAGCTGGATACCGGCAATTACGGCATGATCCTGCGCAGCAAGGGCATCGTGGACGGCGGCGCAGACGGCTGGCTGGAGTTCGACTATGTGCCCGGCGAGTGGGAAGTGCGCAGCCGCAGCGCAGACGTGGGCGGCAAGCTGGTGGTCATCGGCTCCAAGCTGAACGAGACCGCTATCGCCCAGCTGTTCGGCTGCTGACCCCTTCAGTCAATGCCTGACGGCATTGCCAGCTCCCCCAAGGGGGGCGCCTATCATTGATAAAAGGAGCAACCATTTATTATGGCAAAAGAGATCCCGGTCTACCTGTTTGTGGGCTTTCTGGAAAGCGGCAAGACCAAGTTTATTCAGGAGACCTTTGAAGACCCCAATTTCGACTCCGGCGACAAGACCCTGCTGCTGATCTGCGAGGAGGGCGAAGAGGAGTACAACGAGAAGAAGTTCGCCTTCCCCGGCGTGACCGTGAAGGTGCTGGAGGATAAGTCTGAACTGAACCCCCAGAACCTTGCAAAGCTGGGCAAGGAAGCAGACGCAGGCCGCGTGGTCATCGAGTACAACGGCATGTGGCTGCTGCAGGATTTAGCGGATGCCCTGCCCGAGAACTGGCTGGTGTACCAGTGCATCGCCACCGCCGACGGCACCACCGCCCTGACCTACGCCCGCGACAACTCCATGCGCAGCCTGATGCTGGACAAGATCGCCCGCAGTGAGCTGATCGTGTTCAACCGCGCCGAGGCCGTGAACAACGACGACGCCCGGCAGGAGCTGCACAAGCTGGTGCGGCAGGCCTCCCGCAAGTGCGATATCGCCTACGAGTTCAAGGACGGCAGCGTAGCCTACGATGATATCCCCGACCCGCTGCCCTTTGATATCAACGCCGACCCCATCGACATCCCGGATGACGATTTCGGCATCTGGTATATGGACTGTCAGGACGAGCCCCAGAAGTACACCGGCAAGACGGTGCGTTTTCTGGCACAGGTCTGCCAGACCAACCGCGCCGGCAAAAACAGCTTTGTGCCCGGCCGCTTTGCCATGACCTGCTGCGTGCAGGATATCCAGTTTGTGGGCTTCCCCTGCAGCTACGATGGCTACAAGGCGCTGGAACAGCGCGCATGGGTGCGGGTGACCGCAAAGGTGGGCTACAAGTTCCACAACATCTACCGGGGCAAAGGCCCGGTGCTGACCGCCGTGTCGGTAGAGCCTGCCGAAAAGCCCCTGGAAGAGGTCGTAACGTTCTCTTAACGTTTCTTTATAACAAGGAGGTTCTGGTATGAAAACTCTGTTCCGTATTCTTGGCACGGCTGCTGCCGTGGCCGTCACCGGCGCTGCCATCGTGGTGCTGGACAAGATCCTGAACCAGAAAGACCCGCTCCATGTGGAGGAGGTCGAGTTCCCGGAGGACGCCGAAAAGGACGCCGAGGAGGCCGAAAAGACCGCCGAGGCCTACGAAGAGGCCGAGGCCAAGGAAGAGGCAAAGGCTGCCGATGCCGCCGCAGAAGCTGCCGAAGAAGCCGCACCGGAAGCACCCGCCCCTGCTGAGAACGCACCCCAGACCCAGCCGGAGACCGCCGAAGAGCGCCCGGTGTACGACCCCGAAGCCCCGAACGCCAACCCCGTGGAGGCCGGCCCTGCCGTTGCCCCCAAGGACGAGAACGGCAAGATCGACGTCACCAAGATCGCTGATGCCAACGATTTCGGCGACTGGGAAGAGCAGGGCTGCAAGGGCTGAGAAAACAGCATGATCCCCGCATAGACGCGGATATCAGCTCCCCCGAAAGGGGGAGCTTTTTTGTGCTTGCAAAATGCTGCGCAGTTCACTATACTGGAAGAAAAAACACCGATGGAGGGCAGCACCATGGCATACACCGATGATTGGGAAAGCTTGATGAACGGCGTGTTCGGCGCGGGCGGCAAACTGAAGTTCGGCGGCGCGCAGCCGCAGCCGGAAAAGCCGCAGCCCGAAAAACCGGCGGGCAGCGGCCTGCCGGATCTGAACGCGGCGCTGCTGGAACAGCAAAAGCAGCTGGACGCCTTACTCAAACAGCAGAATGCCCGGCTGAAAGCGCAGGATGCCGGGGTGCAGACGGCGCTGGAGGACAGCCGCCAGATGCTGCGGGACATGGAAGCGGACGGTCTGCTGGCCAAGGGCACGGCAGACACAAAACCGGAGCAGCTGGGCAGCTTTGAAGGCCTTGCCGCCGAGGTGAAAAAGACCGTCCTCGGGCAGGATGCCTTTGTAGACAGCGTGGTGCGGGCCATGCGCCGCCCCTTTGTGCTGGGCACCGAGGGCGCAGCCGCCCGCAATGTGATCCTGCTGTGGGGCGCTCCGGGTACGGGACGGCACTTTGCACTGGCGGAGACTGCCCGCATCATGGCGGCGCGGGGGCTTTTGCAGAGCGACCGGATGGCGGTGATAGACCTTGCACTCTACCCCGACCCCGGCGCGGAAAAGCTGTTTTTGCAGGATTTATACGCCGCCCTGCACGCCCCGGGCGAGATCGTGGTGTTCGAGCACTACGAGAGCTGCCACCCCGGCTTTTTGCGCATCCTCTCCGACCTCGCGGTCAAGGGCAGTGCGCCCCTGTCCAGCCGGTATCTGGTGAACAAAGAGGGCATTCTGGTGGAAGCTGGTACAGCGCTTGCCCCCGGCGCAGTGAGCCGCATCGACCCCTGCGGCAAGTACCTGATCTTCTTCTCCCGCAAGGGGCGGGAGGCGCTGGCGGATAAATTCGGCGCGTCCTTTGTGGCGGCGGCAGGGGATGTGTGTCAGACCGCCCCCTTCACCCCGGAAGCATTGGCGGCGCTGGCGGCGCAGCAGCTGAACGCGCTGGCGCAGCGGGTGCACAGCCGTCTGGGGCTGACCCTCGCCGCCGGGGCAGAGGTGCGGGACTATGTGGCGGCGCAGTGCTCCAAGGAAAAGGGCGCAGAGGGACTGGCAGACTGCTGCGAGCGGATCTTCCGCGCCCTGAGCGAGTACTGCTTGCAGACCGATGCAAAACTGTCCGGCACGGTGGCGCTGACCGCCGCGCCCGAAGGGCTGCAATTTGCGCTGAACGGTGCCGCCCCGGCAGACCTGTTCAGCCTGCTTCCGGCGGCCTACACCGGCGCGGTGGAGCAGATCCGCGCCGAGCTGGATGCGCTGGTGGGGCTTGCCCCGGTCAAGGAGTATGTGTTCGGTCTGGCAGACAATTTACAGGTGCAGCAGCGCCGCGCAGCGGCGGGCTTCAAGACCGCAAGCCTGTCCATGCACATGATCTTTACCGGCAACCCCGGCACCGGCAAGACCACCATTGCCCGGCTGGTGGCAAAGTACCTCAAGGCCATCGGCGCGCTGGGGGGCGGGCAGCTGGTGGAGGTGACCCGCGCCGACCTTGTGGGGCGCTACACCGGTCACACCGCCCCGCTGACCAACAGCGTCATCGAGAGCGCACTGGGGGGCGTGCTGTTCATTGACGAGGCATACAGCCTGTACCGCGGCCAGCAGGACAGCTTTGGGCTGGAAGCCATCGACACCCTTGTAAAGGGCATGGAGGATCACCGGGACGAGCTGGTGGTCATCCTTGCGGGCTACACCAAGGAGATGGAGGTATTCCTCACCGCCAACAGCGGCCTTGCCAGCCGCTTCCCCAATAAGATCGAGTTCCCGGACTACACCGCGGACGAGCTGCTGGACATCACCACCGTGCTGGCAAAGGGCAAGGGCTACCGCCTTGCCGAGAGCTGCACCTTCCCGCTGCTGGGCTACTACAAGCGCCGTCAGGCGCTGGACAGCCGCACCGCCGGCAACGGCCGTCTGGCGCGCAACACGCTGGAAAAGGCCATCTTCAACCAGAGCCGCCGCCTTATCGCCGAGCCCGCCGCTCCCCTTGACCTCATCCAGCCCAGCGATCTGGAATTTGAGGAATAAGGAAAAATTGATAGGAAAAAGGGTTCCAGAAACGCCCGCAGGCGTTTCCGGAACCCTTTCTGTTTATTCATGCTGCTCCGCAAGGCTCTGCACCATCTCGTGCAGCTGGGCGCGGACGGCGGCGGGGGCGGTGACCTCTACCTTGCCGCCAAAGCCGCACACCCAGCCGAAAAACTGCTGGCTGACGCAGATGGGCACATCAAAGTGGAAGTGCTCTGCGTCCTCCGGGCAGAACACCGGCTCCCGGCCAAAGCGCTCCCGCATGACCGGCTCAAGGTCGGAAGTGCACCGCAGGGTGACCCGGTACTCGGTGCCGCCGAACATATTGAAGTGCTTGCGCAGATAGGCGGGCAGGTCGAAGGTGCGGAAGAACTCCTTGCCCCGGCGCGGCTCGTCCAGCACCAGCACCCCGGCCATCCGGTCCACTCGGTAGTGGCGCACCGGGGGCGTTTTTTCGTCCTGATAGGCGATCAGGTAATAGCAGCCGTTTTCCCATGCCAGCTGCCACGGGCTTACGGTGCGCACGGCACTGCTGCCCTTGTAGCGGAACTGCACCAGACACCCCCGGTTGATGGCAGTGTGCAGCGCATCGATACTGTACAGAAGGGTCTGGCTGTCGGTCTTGGGGCGTCCGTCCACATACACCTGACGCTGCAATTGGGTGCCCTCGTAGTCGGAGCAGAGGGCTTCCAGCTTGTGGATGATGCGCTTGCTGGTGCGCGCCGAGATGACGCTGCTGGACTGTACCGCATCCACCAGCAGCTTCAGCTCCGAAAGTTCGAACGCACGGCTGGCCATCCAGTACCCGCCGCCGCGCCCGCGCTGCAGCTGGATGTCGTAGCCCAGACTGCGCAGGGTGTCGATGTCGCTGTAAATGCTCTTGCGCTCGGCCAGAATGCCCTGATTTTCCAGCAGCTGCACCAGCTGGGGCACGTTCAGGCGGTGGTTCTCGTCGGTGCGCTGCTCAAGGATGCGCAGCAGCGTTACCAGCTTGGATTTCTGTCCTTCCTGCTTGGGCATGGGGCAATACCTCCGTCACGGTTTATTCCGGCAGCTTTTTGTCAAAGGCGGCGCGGCGCTGGGTGGAAAGGCGGAACATCTGTTCCAGCTTGTCCCGGTCGTCCGCCACAAGGGCGGCGCGCATCTCCTGCAAAGCGGAATCGAACTGGTCGATCTCGCTGATCAGGTTCTGCTTGTTCCACAAAAACAGCTCTGCCCACATTTTGTCGTTGATGCGTGCAATGCGGGTCAGGTCGCGGAAGGAGTCGCCGGTGTATTCGCACAGCGAGGAGTTGTCGTTGGCGCACATCAGGCTTACGGCAATGGCGTGGCACAGCTGGCTGACATAGCCGATCATCCGGTCGTGCTCCTGCACGGTCAGGGTGCAGATATGCTTGAAGCCCAGCACCTCGGCAAGCTCCCTTGCCCACTGGATGCCCGTCGGGGTGTTCTTTTCGGTGGGAGTGATGATGAAATTTGCCGGGGCAAAATTCACCTCGGCGGCGTGCTCCACACTGGAAGTCTCGCGGCCGGCCATGGGGTGGCTGGCGATGAACTCCACCCCCGCCGGGCACAGCGCCTGCACCGGCTCCACAAGGCCGGTCTTGACGCCGGAAACATCCGTAAAGATGCACCCGGGTTTGAGCAGATGGCCGTAGGTGCCAAACCAGTCCAGCAGCGCGGTGGGGTACAGGCCAAAGATGATATGGTCGGCCTGCCGGACAAGGTCCTCAAAATCGTGGGTCTTGCCGCCGGCGATATAGCCGTGCTCCAGCGCGTATTGCAAGTGTCCCTCGCTGCGGTTGATGCCGTCCACATGGAAGCCGGCGCGGGTCAGCTCCAGCGCGTACTTGCCGCCCAGCAGACCCAGACCCACTACGAGATAACGTTTTGTTTTATCAAGCATCTTCTACCTCCACGCATGGAAATCGTGATTTTGTTTAAAGCTGCTGCGCAGGACTTTGTGCGGCGGCTTTTTGGGTGGACGATTTGGAATGGCCTCCGCGATGCTCTGGCCATATTCAGCGGAAAATGATTTATATTATTTCGCTTTTGTCGCGGCCTGCGGGCCGCGACAAAAGCATTTTCACAAGAGGGGCCGCAGCGGGAAGCGGCAGCTGTAATGGTGGCTTTAATCGGAAGTTTCTTTCTGAACCTCCACGCCAAGCGGCGCTGCATCTGCAAAAAAGCCGGGCCAGCTCTTCTGGATGGCTTCGGCATCGTCCACGGTCAGGGGCAGTGCGGCGGCAGCGGCCAGCACCGCAAGGCTCATGACCACCCGGTGGTCATTGTGGCCGTGCAGGGGCGCGACGGGAGCGTGCAGATGTTCAGCACAGCCGTGCACCGTGATGGTGCCGCCGTCGCTTTCCAGCACGCCGCCGCAGGCGCGCAGCTCGGCCTCCATGGCCGCGATGCGGTCGCTCTCCTTCAGGCGCAGCCGCTGGGCGTTGCGGATGACGGTGGTGCCCTCGCACAGCAGACCCAGCACCATCAGCACGGGGCCAAGGTCGGGGCAGTCCGCAAGGTCGATGTCCACCCCATGCAGGGAGGCTTTTGCAAAGGTGACGCTGTCGCCTTTGCGGGTGAACGCCGCGCCGCACCGGCGCAGAATGTCCAGAATGGCAGCATCGCCCTGCAGGGTGTCCGGCGCAAGGCCGGTGATGGTCACCCCGCCGCACACCGCGCCCAGCACCGCCGGAAACGCGGCCTGACTGTAATCGCCCTCCACGTTGTAGTCGCAGGGGCGGTACTGCTGCCCGCCCGGCAGCAGCAGGGTGGTTGCGTCCAGCCAGCGGCTGTGCACCCCAAAGGCGGCCTGTACGGCGCGGGTCATGTCGATGTAGCTGCGGCTCTCCACCGGGGGGATGAGGTGCAGGGTGCTATCCCCGGGCAGCAGCGGCAGCGCGAACAGCAGCCCGCTGATGAACTGACTGGACACGTTGCCCGCCAGCCGGTAGTCCCCGGGGGTCAGTGCGCCCTCCACGGTCAGCCCGGCGGGGAACCGCTCAAACCGTAGATTCTGCTCACGATATAACGTTTCGTATACGGATTGCGGGCGCTCCATCAGCCGTCCGCGCCCGGTAAAGGTGACCGGCTGGCCGGTCAGGCTGGCAATGGGGATCAAAAACCGCAGGGTGCTGCCGCTTTCGCAGCAGTCCACCGGGGCGGTCAGGGGCAGGAAATGCCCAAGCCCCTGCACAGTGGCATCGTCTGCGCCGGTGTCCACAGCGGCGCACAGCTGTGCGGCAGCGGACAGGGTGGCAGAGATGTCCTTGCTGAATTCCAGATGGGTGATGTGAGAGCGCCCCACAGCCAGCGCGGCGCACAGCACGGCGCGGTGCGCCATGCTTTTGCTGGGCGGCGCGGCAATCACGCCCCCGATGCCGCCGGGGGCAGGTCTGATGGTTACAAGCATAGCGGTGTTATCCTTTTGCAGATTTCCCCCGGGCAGCGCTTCAGGCCCCCCTTGGGGGAGCTGGCGCGCCAGCGCCTGAGGGGGTAAACGTTTTACATCTCCCGGCCGATGGCCCAAGCCACCTGACGGCACTTTGCCATGGCCTGTGCAAAGGCGTCCGGGGTCAGGCACTGTGCGCCGTCGCTCCATGCGTGCTGGGGGTCGTAGTGCACCTCTACCTCCAGACCGTCCGCACCGGCTGCCACGGCAGCGATCATCATCGGCTCCACCAGATTGGCCTTGCCGGTGGCGTGGCTGGGGTCTACCACGATGGGCAGATGGGTCTTTTCGTGGATGATGGGCACAGCGGAAAGATCCAGCGTATTGCGGGTGTACTTTTCAAAGGTGCGGATGCCGCGCTCGCAGAAGATGACCTGCTCGTTGCCGCCGGCCATGATGTACTCGGCGCTCATGATCCACTCCTCGATGGTGTTGCACAGGCCGCGCTTGAGCAGCACGGGCTTGTGCATCTTGCCCACGGCCTTGAGCAGCTGGAAGTTCTGCATGTTGCGGGCGCCGATCTGCACCACGTCCACATACTCCTCAAACTCCGGGATGCGGTCCTCGCTCATCAGCTCGGAGACGATGGGCAGGCCGGTGGCCTCGCGTGCCTTTACCATGTCCAAGATGCCCTCGGTCTCCAGACCCTGAAAGGCATAGGGAGAGGTGCGGGGCTTGTAGGCGCCGCCGCGGAACAGCGCTGCGCCGCCCGCCTTGACCCCTTGCGCGATGCGCAGGGCCTGCTCGGCGTTTTCGATGCTGCACGGACCCGCCATAACGGCGATCTTTTCCTTGCTGCCGATCTTCACGCCGCCGCAGTCGATGACCGAGTCTGCGGGGTGGAACAGGCGGTTTGCACGCTTATAGGGCGCGGACACGCGGGTGACGTTGTCGATCCACGGGTTTGCCAGCACGTCCCGCTCGTCGATCTTGGTGGTGTCGCCCACCAGACCGAACACGTTGTAGTCCTTGCCGGTGATCAGTGTCACGTCCAGACCCTGCTTTTCGAATTTGTCAACGATCTTTTCCAGCTCCTCTTTGGGAGTGCCTTTTTTGGTGGAGATGATCATGGGAGGTTTCCTTTCCTGTTTTTAAGATTGAAGTCTGCTTTGAATGATATTGTCTATCTGTGTACAGACGGCATTAAAATAGTTGTCCACATCGTTATTTGCAAAACGGAGAACCAGCAGTCCATACTGTTCAAGAATCGCACTTCGTTCTGCATCGTAAGCCTTGCCCTGCTCGGTATAGTGTTGGGAACCGTCCAGCTCGATCACAAGCCGTGCCTGTGCACAGTAAAAGTCAACGACAAAGGACTCAATGATCCGCTGCTTGTAGATTTTTACAGGATAATCGCGCAGAAACAGATACCAAAGCTTTCGCTCTTGCGCAGTAGATGTGCGGCGCAGAGCGCGTGCAGTGCCAAGCATTTTATAATTTTTGTTGACTGTGGCGTGTTTCATGAACGACTTCCTTTATGGTAACGGGCACGCCCTCTCAGGCGCTCCCGCGCCAGCTCTCCCAAAGGGAGAGCCAAGGTCTAGGGCTCGTTGCTGAAGTATTAGGTGTAATGAGAAAGTTTCCGGCAGTGCTCTTGCCTCTCCCTTTGGGAGAGGTGGCATCGCGCAGCGATGACGGAGAGGGCGAGCCCGTTTTACATCACGATATGCGCCTTACTGGAGCCGTCGGTGCGCAGCAGCTGTGCCAGCCAGATGCAGGCGTGCAGGTAGCCCTGCGGGCCTTCCCCGATAAAATGTCCCTGACAGCCAAAGGACACCACGTCCGTTTTGCGGAAGGGCTCACGCTCGTCCGGGGCGTCCAGCATCACCTCTACGGCGGGCACGCTGCACAGCCGCAGCGCGTCCAGAATGGCCACGCTGTAATGGGCGTAGCCGCCGGGGTTCAGCACGATGCCGTCTACCCGCCCGGGGGCAGACTGGATCTCGTCGATCAGATCGCCCTCGTGGTTGGACTGGCAGATATCCGTTTCAATGCCAAGCTGGTCGCAGCCCGCCTGCACATAGTCCATCAGGCCGGTGTAGTCCACTTCGCCGGGCACGCCTGGCTCAGACCAGCGCGCCAGATTGATGTTTGGCCCGTTAAGAATCAAAAATTTCATCCAGTGCCTCCTGTGCAGCTGCCAGCGTCTGGGCCAGCGTGCCGGTGTTAGAAATCACCGCATCTGCGGCGGCAAGGTACAGCGGGCGGCGCTGGGCTTCCATGGTGCGCAGCGCCTCGGCGCTGGAGGAAAGCGGACGATTGCCGCCCACAGCCAGCGCTTCCACCGGCCGGTCGATGAACAGCACCACGCCGTTCTGGCGCAGGGCGCGGACATTCTCTGTCCGCTTCACCGCGCCGCCGCCGCAGGAGAGCACAAGCCCTTTTTCCTTGCCGAAACGGGCGATCTGCGCGGCTTCCTTTGCCCGGAAGCCCTCTTCGCCCTCGGCGGCAAAGATATCCGGGATGCTGCGCCCGTCTGCCTTGACGATCTCCTCGTCCAGATCCACAAGCGGTCTGCCCAGCTGCTTTGCCAGCAGGCGGCCAAGGGTGGATTTTCCGCAGGAGGGCATTCCCACAAGGGCAATGTTCAGCGTCTCGCGGCGCAGCGCAGTGGTAATGCGCCGCACCTCGCCCGGGGCGTCCTCGAACTTGTGGCCAAGGAAGTATTCGGCGGCATACACCGCCTGCGCCACCAGCATCTCCAGCCCGCCTACGGCTACCGGCACACCGGCTTCCTCGGCGCGGAGAATGAGTTCGGTCTTGTTGGGGTTATAGACCACGTCCACCACGGCTTCCAGCCCGGGCATGGCGGCCACGTCCAGACTGCACACGCCCACGTTGGGGTACATCCCGGCGGGGGTGGTGTTGAACACCACCTGTGCGCCGCTGTGCACGGCTTCGGCGTAGCTCAATTCGCCCTTTTCCGGGTCGGGAGTGCGGCTGACGGTCAGCACCTTGGCTGCACCCTTGTCCAGTGCCACCGCGCGGGTGGTGTTGTGGGTGCCGCCGGTGCCCAAGATGAGCACGGTCTTGCCCACAAGCTCCACGCCGTGGGCTTCGCACAGGTGGGCAAAGCCCAGATAATCGGTGTTGTAGCCGTAGAGCAGGCCGTTTTTATTTACCACCGTGTTCACCGCGCCGATGGCGCGGGCGCGGGGGTCGATGAAGGAGCAGTACTCCATCACCAGCTTTTTATAGGGGATGGTCACGTTGATGGCCTTGAACTGCCGCCGCTGCAAAAAGGCGCGGGCGTCTGCTTCGGTGGGCAGGGGGCACAGTTCGTAGTTATACCCGCAGAGCAGTTCATGGATGGTCTTGGAGTAGGAGTGTCCCAGCTTGCCGCCGATGAGTCCGTATTCCATCTCAGTCCTCCTTCCGGTAGCCGGTGGGGTCGGTCATCCACCGGGCACCGTACCGGGCGGTGAGCAGGTCGCCCACCGCAAGGGCGGCGGCGCAGGTCTGCACAATGGCGGCCCGGGGCACGATGCAGGGGTCGTGCCGCCCCTGAATGGACAGCTGTGCGTCCTTTTTGGCGATATAGTCCACCGTATCCTGCTGCTTGTAGATGCTGGGGGTGGGCTTGACGGCGGTGCGGAACACCACCGGCATCCCGTTGGCGATGCCGCCGTTGATGCCCGCGTTGTGGTTGGTGGCGGTGACCACTGCACCCTCTGCCGTCATGCGGAAGGCGTCGTTTGCTTCCGAGCCGCGCAGCCCGGCAAAACCGAAGCCGGTGCCGAACTCGATGCCCTTGACCGCCGGGATGGAAAAGGCAAGGTGGGCAATTTCGCTCTCCACGCTGTCAAAGTAGGGCTCGCCGATGCCGGCGGGCAGGCCGAGGATGGCAGTTTCCAGCACGCCGCCCACGCTGTCGCCCTCGGCACCGGCGGCGCGGATGGCGGCTTTCATGGGTTCTTCCACGGCGGTGTCCAGCACCGCAAAGCCCTCGGTCTTGGCGGTAAGCGTCTCCACCTGTGCCGCAAGGGCGGCGGGGTCGTCCAGTGTAAAGGGGGTATCTGCAAGATCAGCGCACCGGGCGATGTGGGTGGTGATATCAATGCCTGCCCGCTGCAATGCGGCAAGCACGATGCTGCCCCCTGCCACCAAAGCAGCGGTCACCCGGCCGGAAAAATGCCCGCCGCCCCGGGCGTCCTGAAAGCCGTGGTACTTGGCGTAGGCGGTAAAATCTGCGTGGCCGGGGCGCAGAAGGTCGGCGGTCTTGGCGTAGTCGCCGCTGCGGGTGTTCTGGTTTTCGATCATCAGGGCAATGGCGGTGCCGGTGGTGTGGCCGTTCACCACACCGGACAGCAGCTGCACCGCGTCCGCCTCCACACGGGGGGTGGAAAGGCCGTCGCCCCGGGCGCGGCGCTTATCCATGCAGGCGGCGAGGAAGCTCTCGTCCACCGGCACACCGGCGGCCATGCCGTCCAGCACCGCGCCCACGGCGCGGCCGTGGCTCTCGCCGAAGATGGTCAGCGAAAGGTCGCTGCCAAAGGTGTTTTTCATGGGTCAGTCCTCCATGCCCAGCAGCGGGCGCAGCCCCTCCACAGGGATGGTCTCGGCGCGCCAGCAGCCAAGGCCGGGCACCTTGATGATGGTGATCTGCCCGCCCTGTGCTTTTTTGTCGTGCAGCATCTCGGCCAGCACCTTTTCCTTATCGTAGGCGGTGCGGGTGGGCAACCCTAAGCGGCGGTACACATTGCGCACCCGCTTTTGCAGCGCCTTGGATTCGATCATGGGCAGCATGCCCAGCGCCACGCACTCGCCGTGGAACAGGCCGGTGGTGCGGCGCCCCTTGATGCCCTTCACGGCCTCGATGCCGTGGCCGATGGTGTGACCGAAGTTCAGCGCCTTGCGCATACCCTGCTCGGTCTCGTCCTGCTCCACGATGCTCTTTTTAAAGCGCAGGCTGCGGCAGATGATCTCGCCGATGCGGTCGTCCACGTCCTCTTTTTCAAAGATGGAGAACAGCTCCGGGTCGGCCAGAAGCCCGGCCTTGACCGCCTCGGCCAGACCGTTGATGAAGTGGCGGCGGGGCAGGGTGGACAGGGTGTCCGGGTCCACGATGACCAGCTTGGGCTGCCAGAAGGCACCCACGATGTTCTTGGTGTCGCCCAGATCCACGGCGGTCTTGCCGCCAATGGAGGAATCGATCATGGAAAGGGTGGTGGTGGGGCAGTTGATAAAGTCGATGCCGCGCATATAGATGGAAGCGGCAAACCCGGCAAGGTCGCCCACCACGCCGCCGCCTACGGCTACCACAAGGTCGCCCCGGCCCATGCCGAAGTCCAGCATCTGCCGCAGCACGGTCTCCAGAATTTTAAAGCTCTTGCTGGCCTCGCCCTGCGGCACGGTGATGATGGTGGCATCCTTGCACTGGTCGGCTACCATCTGGGCGTACTGTGCAGGCACACCGCTGTCGGTGACCACCGCCACCCGGCGGTCCAGCCGGGCGAACTGGTACAGGTTTTCCAGCGAGCCGCGCTTGACGATGATGTCGTAGCTGCGCTCGCCCAGATTCATGGTCAGCTTGGTTCCGATAAAATCACTCATTTTGTATACACTCCTAACAGCCGCACCGTCCGGCAGGTGCGGTCAAGCTCGCGCAGCAGCGCGGCGGTCTCGCCGGCGGCGGCATCGCCCACCAGCTCTACATAAAAATAATATTCAAAGGGGACGTGCGGCATGGGGCGGCTCTTGATGGACTCCATATTGAAGCCGCTGGCACCGATGACCTGAATGACCTCCGCCAGCTTGCCGGGCTTGTTGTCCACAGTGAAAAGCAGCGAGAACCGGTTGCCCGCCGTGGGCTTTTCGCGGCTGAGCACGATGAACCGGGTGGTGTTGTCGCCGTCGGTGTTGATGTTGGGCACCAGAATCTCCAGCCCGTACAGGGCGGCAGTCTCGGCGCTGGCAATGGCGGCCTTTGTCGGGTCTTTGCTTTCTGCCACGAACTTTGCAGCCATGGCGGTGTTTGCCATGGCGGTGGCGGGCAGATGGAACTGCTTTAAAAAGGTCTCGCTCTGGGCAATGGCCTGCTGGTGGCTGTACACCGCGCGCAGCTGGGAAAGCTGGGTGCCCGGCAGCACCAGCAGGTTCTGGGAGATGGGCAGGTCGTACACGTCCACCACCCACAGCTCCGGGTGGTTATAGCACAGGTCCAGCACGGCGGAAACATCCCCGGCGTGGCTGTTTTCAAAGGGCACTACGCCATGGGCGGCTTCGCCGGAGGCCACGGCCTCGAATACCTCGTCCCATGTGGAGTAGCTCACGGCCTCGGCGTGGGGGAACAGCGCCTTGAGGGCGATGTGGGCAAACGCCCCCTCCACCCCCTGATAGGCGGCGCGGTTACGCCCCAGCACGGCAGCCTCGTACTGCTTGGCAAGATCCATCATGTGCTGGACATGGTCTTTATAGTAAGGGCGCAGCGCAGGCTGCTGAATGCGGGCTGCGGCCTTTTCCAGCACGGCGGCCTCCCGGGCGGCATCGTAGATGGGCAGGCCGTGCGCCCGCTTATATTCGGCTACCTGCAAAACGGCAGCCATCCGGCGCTCGAACAGCGCAGCCAGCTGCGCATCCACCGTGTCAATTTCGGCACGGGCTTGTTCCAGTGCGTCCATGGGGGTCACATCCTTTTTGGTCGGTTTTTGCGGGGATACCTAGTAAGTATACCATAACCGGGACAGAGAAACAACAAACCGCCCTCCATTTGAGGGTGGAGAAAATTTCAAATCAGCCATGGGTAAAAAGACGAAAATAGAAAACAGAGGCTCTCTGGTCATCGCCTGCGGCGACGACCAGAGAGCCTCTCAATCACTGTTTTTATTTTTCAAGATATCCTCCCAGCTGCGGGCTTTGCCGTAGTAGCGCCCGTAGGGGTTATCAAGGTCTGCGGCGCGGAGGACAGGCGGCGCGGGCGGCTGGGGCTTTGGGGCGCGTTCAAAGGTGAACCGGGCGGCAGGACCGCCGGCTTTGATGCGGAAGCGCATCTTTAGTGCCCCTCCCCGGCGGTGGAGACAGCCCCGGCGGTCAGGTTTGCCCAAAGGGGCTCGCTGTTTTCCAGCAGGGAAGCCGATTCCTTCAGCCATGCGCCCCGGATGCCGATATAGTAATCTGCCAGCAGCTGCTGGCTGTCGCCGCTGGCGCTCTGCACCGCGTCCGAGGTGTAGCTGCCCAGCTCCATCCCGGTCAGCACCGGGCAGTCCGTCCAGCGGTAGACCATGTTCCACCAGTCGCTGTCGGCGTCGGACTTGGGCAGATGGCCGTCCAGATACCGCAGCGTGCCGGTGGTCTGCTGGAAGCCTGCGGGGTCGTAGAGGATAAAGATGGAACTGAGGGAACTCTGGATATCGGTGGAAAGCTTGGTGGTGCCCGCCATGTCCAGATAGGCGTCCGAGTCCTCACTGTTGAAAGCCATGGTGTACTGGTTCAGCTTTACCACCACCTTGCCGTCCCCGTTGCAGTCCTCGCCGTAGGCGGCAAGCTGCTCTTGCAGGGCGGTGACGGTGGCTTCGGGCAGGTAGTAGGGGCTGACCACCGCCACGTTATAGTCCGGGTGGGTGGTCAGGAAGTACTGCCCGATAAAGCAGTACGCCACGAACGCACCCGCAATGCCGAAAATGAGCACCCATTTCAGGTTGTAGTCCCACCAGTTTGCCCAGCGCTCCTTGCGGCTGTACTGCCGCTCCTTGCGGGGCTTGAGATCCTGGGGGTCAATATCGCGTTCGTAACGGTAGCTTGCCATAAAATAGTTCTCCTGTGTGATGAAACGGGCGGGAAAGGCTGTTACTTCAGGGCAGCCAGAATGCTCTGGCGCACGGCGTCGGGCAGCTGTTTTTGCTCAGCCTTGCTCATGCCGGCGGTCTGGATGGGGGGCATGATCTTGATGCGCACACTGCCCGGGCGGCAGCGGTTGCCGTTTGTCTCGAACAGGGCGCGGGCGCCGGTCACAGCCACAGGCACCACCGGGGCACCGGTCTTGACCGCAATGCGGAAAGCACCGGCCTTGAACTCGCCCGCGCCGCCCTCTTCGCCCTTGTAGCGGGTACCCTCGGGGAAGATGACAAAGCTGCGGCCGCCCTCCACGATGGCGGTGGCATCGTTCAGCGCCCGCACCGAGGCGCGCACATCATCACGCTGCACGAACACGCAGCCAAGCAGCTTCATCCAGCGGTTGAGCAGGGGGATCTTTTCCAGCTCCTCCTTGGCAAGGATGCCGTGGGGCTTTTCCAGCCCTGCCAGCAGCAAAGGGATGTCGTAGTAGCTGCGGTGGTTCGCCACAAACACGCAGGGGCCGTCTTTGGGAATATTCTCCAGCCCTTCCACGGACAGGGAAACACCGGTCACCTTCAGGATGCCCCGGCTCCAGCGGGGAATATGCTGGTTCACGATCTGCTCCACGGTGGCGGTATCTCCGGCGGCTGCGGCGCGCTCGGCGCGGCGCAGGATGCCGTAATGCAGGATCATGTATCCGAACAGATAAATAAACATCGCAATGGTGCGAAGAATGCTCATAATGGTTTCCTCCTATTGCAAAAAATGCCATTGTCATTGTAGCACATTTTGCGTAAAAAAGGGAGAGATAAAAGTTTTTTTACAATTCGGCCCGGTTGTATCTTGCAAAATTGACAAAATACAGGTATATTTATATCTGTAAAGCCAGCACAATGGCACTTTCCAGACAAAACGCCTGCGGTGCCGGTAAAAAACGTAAGAGAGGTACCGCAGTTATCATGGGTCTTTTTCCTTCTGCCAACGATTTCAAGGCCGGTAAAGGCGTCGAAAAGGACGCCCCCCGCAAGACCGGCATCGGCCGTTTTTTTGAGCTTGTAGGCCGTGATATGAACGGCATGTTCCTTGCAAACCTGCTGACCTGCATCGGGTTTGCACCGGTCATCTGTCTGGTGTACATCGGCTTTTTGCAGAACAGCCTGCCGGTGATGCTGGGCAGCGCCGCCGTGGGCGGTCTGCTGGCCGGGCCCGCACTGGCCGGAATGTACGATACCGTCCTGCGCGCGCTGCGCGACGAGGCGGGCTACTGGTGGGTGACCTACCGCAAGGCCTTCAAGCGCAACTTTAAGTCTAGCCTGCTGCCCGGTGTACTGTACACCGTGGTGGTCACGCTGCAAATTTTCCTTGTCTATTTCTGCTTCAATATGCTGTACCACGGCACCAACGTGGGCGTCCCGCTGTGGGTGGCTACGGTGCTCAATCTGGTGCTGTTCCAGATGCTGTTTGCCTATATGTGGCCGCAGGTGGTGCTGCTGAACCAGCCTTTGAGCCTGACTTTAAAAAACAGCATCAACTGCATGATCGCCTTTCTGCCCCACGCACTGGCTGCCGCCATCGTGCAGGTGCTGTTCTGGGGCGTGGTGATCCTGTGCATGCCGCTGGGGCTTTTCCTGATGCTGATCTTCGGTTTCTGGTTCGTCACCGAGGTGTCCTGCCAGATCGTGTACGGCGATATCGACCGGGTGTTCCACATCGAAGAGAACATCCGCAAGATGAAGGACGCCGAGCTGGAAGCAGCCCTCAAGGAGGACTACGCCGACGACGACACCCCGGAAGAATAAGCGATAAAACTGCGGAAAGGAGCGATGTCCCATGGAACAACGGAATAATCTTGTGCTGCAGGGGACAGAGACCTTTTCCCGCGGGCAGCTGGACAACCTTGCGCTGGAAAACGGCGCACTGGTGCTGGACAGCGTGGCCGGGCGCAGCCTTTTGTACGGCAGCTACACCACCCCGGAATTCGCCATGCCGGCGTTCTGCAACCTGAACGTCAGCTGGAACGCCCACGCACCCCGGGACACCATGGTGGAGGTGCGCTGCCGGGTGTACGCAGCAGGGGCGTGGACAGCCTGGATGAGCTTTGGCAAGTGGGCGCCGGATTACCCCCGGTGCAGCGTGTCCAGCCAGAGCGAGGACGGCATGATCTTTTTGATGGGCGATACCGTCACGGTAGCCGCCCCGGGCGGCGGCACCGGCGTGCAATTGCAGGTGAACCTTTCTACCAACAACGATAAAGTTACCCCGGCGGTGCGTCTGCTGGCGGCGGCGGTGCGTCCCCTTGCGTGGGAAAAGCACAACGGCCATGCGCTGAACCGGCGGCTCTATCTGCCGGAATACTGCCTTTCCGCCCACGACCCCAGCTTTGGGCGGGAGATGGACCTGCCGCTGATCATGGCGGCGCTGATGAACCGCTGGGGCGAGGATATCCTGCCGGAAGAAGTGGCCTACGCCATGGAGGACGGCAGCACCCGCAGCACCGGCAACACCGCCTTTGCGGCGGCCGCCGCAGGCTGCTGCGGCTACCCCTGCTGGCAGGCATGGATGGATCTTGCCGACCTGCGGGAGCAGATCCACGATGGCTGCTCGGTGGCGGTGCAGGTGGAGCGGCGGGTGCGCGGCCAGCGCGACCCGGTGCGGCTGTGGATGGGGCTGCACGGCTTTGGCCACGATGACGCCGTAATGGCAGATTTTGTGCTGCTGAACGACCCCACCGCTGATACCGACGGCGCAGTGAACTGCACCATGGCGCTGGTGGATTTTATGCGTTACTTTACCGGCAAAGCCATTGCTCTGCGGCCAAAGCAGCGGGAGACTGAGGCCGACCGTCCCCGGCGGCTGCGGTGCGAGCTGCACGCCGGCACCCAGCCGGGTGTTTACTACTTTGAGCGGCGGGGAGAGCCCGCAGACCTGCCGGAAAACTTTTCCGGCTGGATCGCCTGCGCGCCCCACGACGGCGTGGCGCACGCCACCACCGCCCACCGCACCTTTTTGCGCTGTACCCGCACCGAGGACGGCGGGGTACAGTTCCCGCCGGAACTGCTGACCGCAGGCGGGCGCTACAGTGTGTATGCAGTGGATCAGACCGGCACCATGCGGGTAGCAGAGGTACGGCTGCCGAAGCCGAAACCCGCGCCTGCAAGCACAGAACCCAAAGCCAATGGCCAGACCGGGGACGCCCCGGCACAGCCGTAAGCTTTTTCAGGGCGATATATGAAACAGGAGGAACACATTATGGCAAAGACGATCATCACTTTGGGCCGTGAGTACTGCACCGGCGGACGCTACATCGCAGAGGACGTGGCAAATGCACTGGGCATCAAGCTTTACGACAAGGAGCTGATCACCATGGCAGCAAAGAACTCCGGCTTATCGGAGGAGGCTGTTGCCGCCAGCGAGAAACGGCACACCCACAGCCTGCTGTACAGCCTGTACACCATGGGCAATGAGCTGCCGCTGGGCGATCAGGTGTTCATTCTGCAGAGCCGTATCATCAAGCAGCTGGCCGAGGAAGGCCCCTGCGTGATCCTTGGCCGCTGCGGTGACTACGTCCTGCGGGAGCGCAAGGACGTGCTGCGGGTGTTCGTGTATGCACCCAAGGAGTGGCGTTTGCAGTACGCCAAGACCAACCCCTTGGTAAAGGCCAAGGATGAGAAGGGCATCAAGGACGAGGTGGAAAAGACCGACCGCAACCGCTCGGCCTACTACAACTACTACACCCAGAACCGCTGGGGCGATGCCCATAACTATGATCTGGCCATCAACGCCGCCCTTGGCCGCGAGACCTGCGTGAAGATGATCCTGGACGCAGCTGCCGCCAAGGAAAAGACGCTGTGACCCCCAGCCAGACCCAATAAACAACGACAGAACGTGGGCAGGGCGCTTCTGCGCCCTGCCCACATTTCCGGCAAGGAGAAATCGTGAAAACAAATCAATCGCAGACCGCACCCGCCGAGGCGCGGGAAAATATCATGGGCACCATGGAGATCAACCCCCTTTTGCTGAAGCTCAGCATCCCGATGATGATCTCCATGCTGGTGCAGGCACTGTACAACGTGGTGGACTCGGTGTTCGTGTCCCATGTCAGCGAGAGCGCTCTTACCGCCGTATCGCTGGCCTTTTCGCTGCAGAACGTCATGATCGCCGTGGGCGTGGGCACCGGCGTGGGCGTGAATGCCCTGCTGAGCAAGAGCCTTGGCGAAAAGAACCAGAGCCGCGCCAACATCACCGCAGAAAACGGTATCTTCCTTTCCCTGTGCAGCTTTGCGGTGTTCTTTGTCATCGGCCTCACCTGCATGAAGCCCTACTTCTACGCCCAGACCAGTGACCCCGCCATCGCACAGCAGGGCATCCGGTATCTGTCGGTGTGCTGCATTTTGAGTCTGGGTCTGTTCACGCAGACCATGGGCGAAAAGCTGCTGGCTGCCACCGGGCGCACCTATCTGAGCATGATCAGCCAGCTGGTGGGCGCTGTGGTGAACATCATTCTGGACCCCATCTTCATCTTCGGCTACTGCGGCGAGGCGCTGTCCGGCACCACCGGCGCGGCGGTGGCTACGGTCATCGGCCAGTTCTGCGGTGCAGGCATGACCTTGTACTTCAACACCCGCAAAAACCCGGATATCCAGATCAGCTTCAAGGGCTTCCGTCCCAGCGCCAAGGCCATTGGCCGCATCTACACCGTGGGTCTGCCCAGCATCGCCATGCAGTGCGTGGGCAGCCTGATGACTTTCGGCATGAACCTGATCCTGATGGCCTTCTCCGCTACGGCGGTGGCGGTGTTCGGCGTCTACTTCAAGCTGCAAAGCTTCGTGTTCATGCCCATTTTTGGCCTGAACAACGGCATGGTGCCCATCATCAGCTACAACTATGGTGCCCGCAGACCGGACCGCGTGAAAAAGACCATCAAGCTGGCGGTGTGCTACGCCGAGGGCATCATGCTGGCAGGCTTCTGCATCTTCCAGTTCGCACCCCGGCAGGTGCTGAGCATCTTTGCCGCCAGCGACGCCATGCTGGCCATCGGTATCCCGGCTATGCGCATCATCTGCCTGCATTTCCTGCTGGCGGGCGTCAGCATCGTGCTCAGCTCGGTCTTTCAGGCGCTGGGCAACGGCGTCTTCAGCCTCATCGTTTCGGTCTGTCGCCAGCTGTTCGTGCTGCTGCCGGCAGCGTGGCTGCTGGCACAGACCGGCAGCGTCAACAATGTCTGGTGGGCCTTCTTCATTGCGGAAGTCGTCAGCATCCTGATGAGCCTGGCCTTCTATGCCCGTATCAACAAGACCACCATCGCACCCCTGTACCACTGACCCGGGTGCGGGCAGCGGCCCTGCAAACGAAAGGAACGTGATCTCTATGGTAAAAAAGCTGAAGTGGAACTTGATCTTCATGAGCCTGCTGTATGTCGGACTGGGCATTTTTCTGGTCATGAAGCCCGGCACGGCGCTGAACATCGTCTGCTACGCGCTGGGCGGCGTGGTGCTGGCCTGCGCAGCGGTGCAGCTGATCCGCTACTTTGTGGTGGAGCGCGGGGTGTTCCAGAGCCAGCTTACCCTGATCTCCGGCCTTATCTGCCTTGCACTGGGTGTTTTTCTGCTGCTGCGCAGCGATATCGTGGTAAGCATTTTGCCCATCGTGTTCGGCCTGTTCGTCATTTTTGACGCCATTGGCCGGGTGCAGAACGCCTTGGATCTGCGCCGCTGCGGCTACGACAGCTGGAAGGGCTTTCTGCTGCTGCCGGTGCTCAGCGTGGTGCTGGGCGTCATCCTGATCGCAAACCCCTTCGGCGCCATGGAAACGCTGGTGATGGCCATCGGCGTCATCCTGATCGTAGAGGGTGCCATCAACCTGCTCAGCGCTCTGTACACCGTGCTGGCGGTGCGCCGCTTTGCAAAGCTGCACCCGGAGACCCAGTCCGTACTGGAAAGCATCACCGGCGAGGACCTGAACGGCGACGGCGTTGTCGCCCCGGACGTGACCCGCACCGATGCAGAAGCCACTGCCGTAGAACTGGACCATGTGGACGAGAGCGCCACCGTGGAACAGGAGGAGCGGGAGTAAGGAATAAACCCTCTCAGGCGCTCCCGCGCCAGCTCCCCCGAAGGGGGAGCCAAGCCGTAAAGCTTATTACTAAAGTATTTTAGGTATAACGAGGATGTTTCCGGCAGTGCACTTGCCTCTCCCTTTGGGAGAGGTGGCACGGCGTAAGCCGTGACGGAGAGGGCGAGCGCGTTCCCCAAAGAATGAATACGCAAATCTATAACAAGAAAAGGAACAAAATCATGGAAAAGTACGATCTGATCATCGTGGGTGCGGGCCCTGCCGGCATCTTTACCGCTGTGGAGCTGCTGCGCCACGGCAGCAAAAAGAAGATGCTGCTGGTGGAAAAGGGCAAGCCGGTGGAAAAGCGCCACTGCCCCAAGGCAGAGGTAGGCCACTGCGTCAACTGCCGCCCCACCTGCGCCATCACCACCGGCTTTTCCGGTGCGGGCGCGTTCTCGGACGGCAAGCTGAGCCTTTCCTACGAGGTGGGCGGCGACCTGCCCACCCTCATCGGAGAGGAGTTTGCGCAGGAACTCATCGACTATACCGATAAAATTTATCTGGAGTTCGGCGCAGACCCCCATGTGGAGGGCATCTACACCGGTGAGGACATCAAGGAGATCCGCAAAAACGCCATCCATGCGGGTCTGAAACTGGTGGACTGCCCCATCCGCCATCTGGGCACCGAAAAGGCACAGGAGCTGTATCTGGCCATCCAGAACTATCTGGCGGACAACGGCGTGGAGATGCGCTTCAATACCGAGTGCGAAAACATCATTCTGGAAGAGGACGGCTGCAAGGGCGTGCTGCTGAAGGACGGCGATAGCCTGCTGCCTGTGTATGCGGACGAGGTGGTCATCGGCACCGGACGCCGCGGCGCAGACTGGCTGGAAAAGCTCTGCGCAGAGCACCACATCGCCCATAAGCCCGGCACGGTGGACATCGGCGTGCGCGTGGAATGCCGCAACGAAGTGATGGAAAAGGTGAACAAGGTGCTGTATGAGTCCAAGCTCATCGGCTACCCGAAGCCGTGGAAGAACAAGGTGCGCACCTTCTGCCAGAACCCCGGCGGCTTTGTGGCGCAGGAGAACTACGACAACGACCTTGCGGTGGTCAACGGCCACAGCTTTAAGGAAAAGAAGAGCCCGAACACCAACCTTGCTATTCTGGTGTCCCACAACTTTACCGAGCCCTTCAACCAGCCTATCGCCTACGCCCAGAAGGTGGGCGAGCTGACCAATATGCTGGGCGCAGGCCACATCATGGTGCAGCGCTACGGCGATATTCTGGACGGCAAGCGCACTTGGCAGAAGGAACTGGCACAGTCCAACGTGAAGCCCACGTTGAAGGATGCCGTGGCCGGTGATATCACCGCCGCCATGCCCTACCGCGCCATGACCAACATCATCGAGTTCATCAAGATGCTGGATATGGTGGTGCCCGGCTTTGCCGCCAACGAGACCCTGCTGTACAGCCCGGAGCTGAAGTTCTACTCCAACAAGGTGAAGATGGACGAGAACCTCGACACCAACATTCAGGGTCTGCACTGTCTGGGCGACTCCTCCGGCTGGACGCGCGGGTTGATGATGGCTTCGGTCATGGGCGTGCTCATGGGCCGCAAGCTGGCTGAAAAAGAAGGCTGCTGAAAACGATTTGAAATGGCCGCCGCGTGCGCTTTGGCCATGCTCCAAGGAATTTGATTTTTTATTTCAGTGCCCCGGAGCGTCTGCGGACGCTCCGGGGCACCCTTTTCACAGAGAGTTTTTTGCAAAAAAATAGCGGAACACCCGCAGGGTGTTCCGCTATTTTGCATTTAAAATTAGCCCTCGATGAGCTCCACAGTGGCCATCTTGACCGGGGTGGTGGGCTTGTCGTTCCAGTCGGTGCGGACAGAAGCGATCTTATCCACAACGTCCATGCCGGCAACGACCTTGCCAAAGGCGGCGTACTGGCCGTCCAGATGGGGTGCATCCTGATGCATGATGAAGAACTGGCTGCCTGCGCTGTTGGGGTTCATGCTGCGGGCCATGCTGATCACACCACGGGTGTGCTTGAGCGGGTTGTTCACGCCGTTAGCAGCAAACTCACCCTTGATGTTCCAGCCCGGGCCGCCGGTGCCGTTGCCCAGCGGGCAGCCGCCCTGGATCATAAAGCCGGGGATCACGCGGTGGAAGGTCAGGCCGTTGTAAAAGCCCTCGTTGACCAGCTTTTTGAAATTCTCACAGGTGATGGGGGCAACTTCCTCGTTCAGCTCGATGTCGATGATGCCGCCGTCTTCCATAGTAATGCGAACCATAACGCTACAATACTCCTTTTGTGTTGACCCCGCAGCGGGGGTGTTGGGGGGCAGAAATGCCTGCCCGGATATCCCTTATAGTATACCATAGGTTTTGCCCGTTGCAACGATGCAGATGCAACGTTTTTGTGAATTATCTGCCCCAATAGGCTAAAAATGTGCGCCGCAACCGGAGTTTGCGCTCTGGTTGGTGGACGCAACCGGGCTTTTGTGCTAGAATCGTGCCACAAAAAACCACAAGAGAAAGCTTCCAAAGGAGGAAACGAAGATGAAAAGTGATTTTCTGACCAACCTTTTTTCAGAGCGCTCCAGACGGTGAGCATAGCGACGATGCTCGTACAGCTGCTGCTGCCGGTGGCCATCGTGGCTGCACTCTATCTGCTCTGGCGCATCGCCCGCAATCTGGAAAAGCCGCCCAAACTTACGGAGGAAGTCAAGATTGTGCGCAAGTCGCTTTCTGAAATGCTCAAGGAGAACCGCACCCGCTGCAAGATGACGCAGGAGTTTGTGGCTGAGACTATCGGCGTAAGCCGTCAGGCGGTGTCCAAGTGGGAGAACGGCACCTCGGAGCCGAACACCTCCAATCTGATGGCACTGGCAAGGCTGTACGGCATCCCGGCAGAGGATCTGCTTAAGGGCGTGGAGAGCGCATTGGAAGCACAGGAAAAATAATTACAATTCTCCCTGCATCTCCACCATATCCGCCCAGAAGCGCTTGGGGCAATGGGTCATGCGGCCTTTTTCGTTGTGGCGCGCCTGAATTTCCAGCGTTTTGTAGAACTGCGTCCACAGCGCCTGAAACTGCTGCTCCCGCGCGCTGGGCGGCGGCAGCTCCAAGGGCGCTGCCAGCTCCAGCAGCCGGGTGCTGTGTCCCTCGTGCAGCAGCACCGCTTTGTAAAAATTCGGCTAAAAATCCTTTGCCGGGGCAGAAAGCTGGCTTACTCTATTTTTATCCGCATTGTGATGAGCTGGCCGTCCTGCATGGTGCCGTCCGAGCGGTAATACCGCCATTCGGTCGAACCGTCCGACAGCAGATATTCGACGGCAAACACCTGCCCGGCCTCGATTCGGACGGGGTAATTGTCAGACGGCAGGAACTCCTGCATTTTTGGTAGATCCTTGAAGTCCTCGTATGCGTCCTCGAGCCGCCAGAACTTCCGGGACTTGTAGTCGGTGAACGCGGAGATATCCTGTTCGCCATAATAGAAGGCTGTGTAGATTTTGCCGCTGACTTCCAGCGTGTCGATCCGCTGCGGTTCCTGCGTCAGGTCTGTGGTGTGAAGCTTTTCCCCGTAGCTCTCCTTCAGCTGCTTTGCCATATAATATTCGGCATTCAAATAGCCTGTGTTAACAATATGTGCATTCCCGTAGATCCCCATGATATCGGTGCGGTGAGTCTCTTCCAGTTCCTGATAGCTGCGCTGGAAATTCTCCACCATCCGATCCTCCCGGTATCGTTCAGCCGCCTCTTCATTGGTTTGACAAATCCGTGCGTATCGCTTTCCCTGCTGAATATTCAGCAGGGCACGTTGATACTCCTCGGTGTCCATCTGCCCGGTGGATTTCAGATATTTCAGATACCGAGGGCCGGTACTATGCCAGGTATGGCCGACATCGGTGCCGTGGAACACGGTCTTTGGGTAGTTCTCCTTGATCTGCTTCAGAAAATTTTTAACGACCTCGGTGCCGCCTGCTGTGCCCTCCCAGTCCTTGATCTGCTGCTCCAGCAGTTCGTCTTCGTCTGCCTGCATCCACAGGTTGAGGAACTGTGCATCTGCATACGAGTATTCCACAAACAGATCCCGCATTCCCTTTTTATAATATTCACCCCAGATCTCCAACTCTCGGTCCAGGATCCGCTGTTCGCCGTGCCGCTCTCCGTAGAGGTAGATTTCGTCCGTGGAGTTGCTCGTATTATTCACATTGTTCCAGAGCAGCCCCAGCAGTGCCAAAATCAGTACCAGAATCAGTACGGGGACGGCATATTTCCGACGTCCGGACTTTTTTCCTGTTTTCATTGTAATTCCTCCTTCATTTCCACCATATCCGCCCAGAAGCGCTTGGGGCAATGGGTCAGGCGGCCTTTTTCGTTGTGGCGCGCCTGAATTTCCAGCGTTTTGTAGAACTGCGTCCACAGCGCCTGAAACTGCTGCTCCCGCGCGCTGGGCGGCGGCAGCTCCAAGGGCGCTGCCAGCTCCAGCAGCCGGGTGCTGTGTCCCTCGTGCAGCAGCACCGCCTGATGGACGGCATCGTAGATCATAAAGTCCTCCTCCGGGAAGCGTCCGCAGAAGTGCGGGCGCAGCAGGGGGAGGATATAATTTTTGGGGTGGATGACCGCGCCCAGCATCCCGTCATGCTCCTCGAAACGCACAAAGCCCTGAAACTTGTCTACCTCCCAGTCCAGACTTTTTTTCATGGCGTAGAGGGGCGCGACCACCGGGTGCCCCTCCCGCTTGACCGTGCCCGGACCCAGCGCAAAGGCCAGATGCAGAAATCGGAGCAACAGCAGCTCCTTGTCCTCCTGCCCGGAGAGAAAATCCCGGCTGACGAGGTACTCGGTCTCTGCGCCCAGCTTTTTGCCAAAGCTGGCGAACACCCGCCGGGCAACGGCGGGGTCGGTGGCAATGTCCTTGACCGGGTAGAGGGTGGCCGTCTCCCGCTGGGGCGTCCACACCGCAAAGGGAAGCTCGTGCTGGGCAAAGCTTTCGTATACACAGCACAGAAAACCCTCAAAGCTGCCGTCGTACAGGTAGACCACGTCGGCATCGTGCAGCTTGCGCGCCCCATTGGGGGTTACAGCGCCTTGGCAAGACATTGCACGGCCTCCTCCCTTACCATGCGGACAGCCGCCCGGGGCGGCACGCCCTGCCCGATGAGGTTATCCACAGCGGGCGGGCTGAACAGGCTCAGCTGCTCGCAGCTGCCGCTGAATACGTTGGGGTCGATGAGCGCCCGGGTGATGCGCTCCCGCCCGGCACTGCCGCGCCCCGGGTGCGCCCCGGAAAAGCCCCGGCAGGTGATGAAGTACTGCGCCCGCTTAAGCACCACACCCATGCGTTTCAGCTCGTCCAAACCCAGTGCCGCCTGCTTGCGGGCGCGCCAGATGCGCCGGGCACTTTTGGGGCCGATGCCCGGCACCCGCAGCAGCATCTCGAAGGGGGCGCGGTTCACATCCACCGGGAACAGCCCGTAGTGCTGCACCGCCCAGTTGCATTTGGGGTCCAGATAGGGGTTGAAGTTGGGGTTGTCTTTATCTAAAATTTCGTCCGCCTCGAACTGGTAGAAACGCAGCAGCCAGTCTGCCTGATACAGCCGGTGCTCCCGCAGAAGGGGCGGCTTGGTGTCCAGCGCGGGCAGGCGGGTGTCCTCGGCTACCGGGATGTAAGCGGAGTAGAACACCCGTTTCAGCCCGTATTTCTGGTACATTCCCTCGGTCAGTTTTAAGATGTGGTAGTCCGTCTCCGGCGAAGCGCCTACGATCATCTGGGTGCTCTGCCCGGCGGGGGCAAACTTGGGCGCGTGGCGGTAAAGGGTAAGTTCCTCCCGGCTGGCGGCGCCGGACACTGCGATCTGCTTCATGGGACGGAAGATGGAATGCCGCCCCTTGTCCGGGGCCAGCAGGTTCAGGCTGCGCTCGCTGGGCAGCTCCACGTTCACGCTCAGACGGTCGGCCAGATACCCCAGCTGCTGCAAAAGTTCCGGGCTTGTGCCCGGGATGGCCTTGGCGTGGATATAGCCCCCAAAGCGGTATTCGCCCCGCAGCAGCCGCAGCACCGCCAGCATCCGCTCGGTGGTGTAGTCCGGGGTACCCAGCACCGCACTGGACAAAAACAGCCCCTCGATGTAGTTGCGGCGGTAGAACTCCATGGTCAGCTCTGCCAGCTCCCGGGGTGCAAAGGTGGCGCGGGGGATATCGTTGGAGCGGCGGTTGACGCAGTAGCCGCAGTCGAAGGAGCAGCAGTTGGTCATCAGTACCTTGAGCAGGCTGACGCAGCGGCCATCGGCGGTAAAGGCGTGGCAGCAGCCCGGGGCATAGCAGCTGCCCACCGTGCCCGGGCGTGCGGTGCGGGACGCCCCGCTGGAAGTGCAGGCAACGTCATATTTGGCGCTGTCCGCCAGAATGGTCAGCTTGTCCATCAGGGTCTGTTCCATGCAAAATGCACCTCCATAGGGGATAAAACCGGGAAAAAGGGTCAAAAAATAAAGCCATACGCAAAACAGCAGATGGCTTTATGAAAATAGGGGAGACGTCTTTGACAAAAAGCAAACGCTTACCGGAACAAAAGCCTTCCCCCGTCCGGGGGAAGCCTTCAGCCGCGAAATTTTAAATCGTCCGGATTACCACTTGGCCTTGGTTTCCACCACGCGGCCTGCAATGTGCAGGTGGTTCAGGTCCTCGCCCCGGATGACCATTTCATGATAGGCGGGGTTGAAGGGCTGCAGCACCACGCAGTTGCCGCGCTGGATGTAGCGCTTCAGGGTGCCCTCGCCCTCGTCGCCGTAGATCAGCACGCCCAGATCGCCGTTTTCCAGCGTGTCCTGCTTGTGCACCAGCGCAAGGTCGCCATCCTGAATGCGGGGCTCCATGCTGTCGCCGCGCACCACCAGATAAAAATAGTTGG